>Ga0153915_10000045_pt1 | contig 118631 bp, 126 predicted proteins | sample Opewatmetagenome_2_FD_107003 | JGI IMG/M metagenome (GOLD analysis project Ga0153915, IMG submission 107003) | Freshwater wetland microbial communities from Ohio, USA - Open water 3 Core 3 Depth 3 metaG | ecosystem: Environmental > Aquatic > Freshwater > Wetlands | place: USA: Ohio, Lake... | reverse complement strand
GGAGAAAGATCTGAAGTCCACAGTATCCAATACGGGCTCAGTCCTTGCTGTATTTGGAAGCCCAGACAGAGGTATCCTTGAGCTCTGTGACTCAGAGAGAGAGGAAGTCAAACACCATATTGACTTCTGGGCAAATACGATAGATGATCAAGGGTCCGAAACTGTCCGTCTGGAAGAGGCCCTTACAGTCAGCCTAGGTCTCTTGAACAACACAGTAGGAAAGGTGATTGCACGACCTGGCTTCTATGGGTAATCTGTTCTCATACGCGACCTTTTTAGATGAATAGGGAAGCATCTATCAACTCGATGTGCATCGAAGAAGATTAGCCGAGGCTTCCCACAATGCAGACTGAACGTGTCCAACGACTACGAGAACAGAGTGTGAGCACAAAGCCCTATATCTGCACAGAACGTGCTGAACTCCTAACCGACTTCTATCAGAGTGGCGGAGCAGACACGGTTTCCACTCCAGTTGCGAGGGCACTGGCCTTCAAGCACATCCTCGAGAACAAGACAATCATCATCAATGATGGGGAGTTGATAGTAGGCGAACGCGGTTCAGCCCCACGAGCCACCCCCACTTATCCGGAGTTGTGTTGTCACTCAGTCAATGACCTTGAGATAGCCAGCTCACGAGAGCGAACCCCCTTTCTGGTCAGCAACGAGGCTCTCAGTACATATCGTGATGAGATTATTCCGTTCTGGACCGGCAGGACAATGCGCGAACGTGTCTTTGGTGCAATGTCTGATGAGTGGATGAGCGCTTTTGAGGCCGGTGTTTTCACAGAGTTCATGGAACAGCGAGCTCCTGGCCATGCAATTCTTGATGATAAGATCTATCGGCGAGGGCTCTTTGAATTCATTGACGACATCAAGCAAGCTCTGTTGAGGCTGGACTATTATAGTGACCCCAAGGCATATGCAAAAGAACAAGAACTCAAGGCCATGCAGATTGCCGCAGAGGCAGTAGTATTCTTCGCACAGCGACACGCAGAGAAGGCAAGGGAACTTGTGGAGTCTGAAACCGATCCTGTCCGCAGAAACGAACTGGTACGGATTGCAGAGATCTGTACCCGCGTTCCCGGAAACGCGCCTCGTACCTTCTGGGAGGCGCTACAGGCATACTGGTTTGTCCACCTGGGGGTAATCATCGAGCTGAACGTCTGGGATAGTTTCAATCCTGGACGTCTGGATGTGAATCTCAATCCATTCTATCTCAAAGGCATCAGTGATGGAACACTCACTAGGGAGTCTGCAAAAGAGCTCTTGCAGTGCTTCTGGGTCAAGTTCAATAACCACCCCGCTCCTCCCAAGGTGGAGATCACTGAACAGCAGAGCGGCACATACCAGGACTTCGCTCTCATAAACACTGGAGGCCTGAAGCCAGATGGCACGGATGCTGTCAACGAGGTTTCCTATCTCATCCTTGAGGTCTGTAATGAGATGCGGCTCATACAACCAAGCATCTGCATCCAGATGAGCACGAAGAATCCCGATCGTTTCCTGATGTCTGCTGTCGATGTTGTGAAGGAAGGTTTCGGTCAGCCCTCCATGTTCAATACTGATATGATCATCAAGGAGTTGCTGCGCGCAGGAAAGTCCATTGAAGATGCTAGGGCAGGAGGCCCGAGTGGTTGTGTCGAGATTAGTGCCTTTGGGAAAGAGAGCTGTATCTTGACGGGCTACTGCAACTGGCCAAAGATACTCGAGATTACACTGCACAACGGCATAGATCCTCGCACAGGCAAACAGGTAGGGATTCAGACTGGACGTGCCACTGATTTCAAATCATTTGAGGAGTTGTTCTCTGCGTACAAGAAGCAGCTTCGATACTTCATCGATACCAAGATCAAAGGCAACAACATCATTGAACGGCTGTACGCAGAGCATATGCCTGCCCCCTTAATGTCTCTATTAATCAACGACTGCATTGCAAAGGGTAAGGATTACCATGATGGTGGTCCCCGCTACAACTCCACGTACATACAAGGTGTGGGAATGGGAACAGTCACCGACTCACTCTCCGCAATCAAATACCACATCTTCTGTCAACAGAGCTATACCATGGCTGCATTACTTGAAGCGATGAAAACTGATTTCAGAACAGACGAAGTCATGAGAATGGCCCTACTGAACAAGACACCAAAGTACGGAAATGATGATGATTTTGCAGATGAGATAGCACGATCAGTGTTCGAGACGTATTTTGATTCGATTGATGGTCGTCCAAATACAAAGGGTGGTGAACATCGCGTCAACCTTCTCCCGACCACAGTGCACATCTACTTTGGACAGATGACTGGCGCTACACCTGATGGCAGAAAGGCTGGTAGTCCATTGTCTGATGGAATCTCCCCAAGTCATGGTGCTGACAAGAATGGACCTACAGCGGTGATCAAATCTGCTGCAAAGATTGACCATTCCAAGACAGGAGGGACGCTCCTCAATCAGAAGTTCATGCCTGACATACTTGCAGGCCAGGAGGGAAGGCGAAAGCTTGCAGATCTTGTCCGTACATACTTCAAACTAGGTGGTCATCATATCCAGTTCAATGTCATCAAGGCTGAAACCCTGCGAGATGCGCAAGCTCATCCTGAATCCTATCAGAACCTCATCGTCAGAGTGGCTGGTTATTCGGATTACTTCGTCAACATAGGGAAGGACCTGCAAAACGAGATTCTCGCTAGAACCGAACAGAGTCATTTCTAGTGCTTCTTCGTGCTCTTACTCTCCCTGCGTCATGTAAGATTGCCACACAATGAGGACACCCCCGTTCCTAGGCCGGATATGCACGTACTGCAAATGGTCTTGAGAACAACGTTAAAAAGGATATCAAAACGCGGTCTTAGCCTGTAGTACGAATAGCCCTAGTTGATTGGCCATTCGATACGGATACTAAAAGTGGTGTTTGAGTTGGCGCACAGAAAAAAGGAAGCACCGAGACGTGGCAGTCTAGCATACTTGCCACGAGGTAGGGCCTCTAAATTTGTGCCCCGTATCAAGAATTGGCCTGAGTATAAGGACTCGGCTGCAAAACTACTCGGCTTCATCGGTTACAAGGCAGGCATGACTCACGCCGTTGTGACAATAAACAATCCTGAGAGTCCATTCAATGGACAGGAAACCGTCGTCCCAGTCACAGTGATCGACGCCCCACCGATTAGGCCGTTCTCAGTTCGCGGTTATGAAGCGACTCCCTATGGCTTGAGGCTTGTATCAGAAGTTCTTGCCAGCAGTTTGTCGGAAGATCTTCGAAAGACATTGCCGCTGCCAAAAGAGTACAGCCATGAAACCAAGATGAATGAGTTCGAGTCAAAGCTCGACTCGTTTACCGAAATCCGGATGCTTGTACATACTCAGCCAAGACTTGCGGGACTATCGAAGAAGAAGCCTGATGTAACGGAATATAAGGTAGGCACTGATGGTAATGTCAGAGCGGCCTTTGAGTATGCCAAGAGCATTCTTGGCACCGATGTCCGTGTGGCAGACATCCTTAACGAGGGAATTCTCATTGATACGATTGCCGTGACCAAGGGTCATGGTTTTCAGGGCGTAGTCCGCCGTTGGGGTGTTGCAATTCTTCAGCACAAATCTAGAAAGACAAAGCGTGGAGTAGCCTGTATCGGTCCATGGACCCCATCCAGTATTAGATACACAGTACCTAGATCAGGTCAGACTGGTTTCCACACCCGTACAAGTTACAACAATGAGGTGCTGAAGATGGGTGAACGTGGCGAGGAAATCACACCCTCTGGTGGATTTGTGAACTACGGAGTGATTCGCGGCGACTACATAATGCTTCATGGATCAGTTCCTGGTACAATAAAGCGACCAGTGCGACTCAGACTTGCCATACGTCCAAAGATGGGCCAGAAAGAAGGCCCGATGCAGGTGAGTTACATCAGTACTTCATCGAAGCAGTAGGAGGATGGCATCTATGGCAAATGTAAAGACTTACACATTAACTGGAAAGGCCAGTAAGGAAACAATCGAACTACCGCCCCATTTTGATACTCCCTATCGTCCGGATGTAATCAGGAGGGCAGTGTTGGCAGTTCAGTCACGTAGATTCCAACCACATGGTGTTGATGAACTCGCAGGCAAGCGCAACACTGCTCAGAGTTGGCAGACTGGTCACGCCAAGGCCAGAGTACCAAGAATCAAGGGCAGTGGAACAGGCGCAGCTAACAAAGCGGGCTTTGCTCCTAGTACCGTGGGTGGCAGAATGGCGCATCCTCCAGAGGCACGAAGAGTCCTTCTTGAGCGTGTGAATGTCAAAGAGAATCGACTGGCCATCCGCTCAGCAATTGCGGCTACTGCAAACCCGGAGTTCGTGAAGAAGAGAGGCCACAAGATAGACAGTGTACCTATAATCCCCCTCGTTGTGAGTAGCAAGCTTGAATCAGTTGCTACCACAAAGGAAGCATATGATACACTTACGGCCTTGGGGCTTGGCGATGATCTTGAGAGAGCTAGCAACGGCCGTATCGTCAGAGCTGGCAAAGGAAAGATGCGAGGTCGTAAGATGAAGACCCCGAAATCGTTACTGATCGTCGTCGGTACCGACTCTGGAATTGGCGCAGCCGCGAGGAATCTTCCTGGAGTGGACATTACTGAAGTCCAGGGTCTGAATGCAGAGCTCTTGGCTCCTGGAACACATGCCGGTCGCCTGGTGGTCTGGACAACTTCAGCCATTGACAGGCTTGGAAAGGAGAATCTATTCATCTGAGGTGAGCTATCATGAGAGATCCAAATGAAGTGATTATCCGACCAGTTGTGACAGAGGCCAGTCTTGAGGCCGTTGATAGAGAGAATAAGCTTGTATTCTATGTTGCTTTCAATGCCAACAAGAACACGATTCGGTGGGCAGTGGAATCCCTCTACGATGTTGTAGTGGCTAAAGTGAACACGCTCATAATGCCTGATGGAAGAAAGAAGGCATTTGTGAGATTGGCACCAGAGTATAGTGCTGCAGAGGTTGCGACCAACCTCGGGATATTCTAAGGGGGCTTATGAATGGGCAGACGTATACTTGTACAACGAAAAGGGAGAGGTACTACTCAGTGGAGGTCTCCGGGCCACAAGAAGATTGCACCGGCTCGACATCCCAAATGGGCACCCGGCAAGACCTATGTGGGAACAATTGTCAATCTCCACCACGAATCAGGTAGAGGAGCACCTCTTGCTATAGTGCGATACGGGGGCGAAACCAAGCTTCACTACATGGTAGCACCCGAAGGAGCGCAGGTTGGCCAGATACTAGAGTGTGGCGAGAATGCACATCTAGAGAATGGCAACACCATGATGCTTGAATACATCCCAGAAGGCACACCTGTCTATAACATAGAGGGCAGTCCTGGTGACGGTGGGAAGTATGTCAAGGCATCAGGCCTTACTGCGACGATTGTGTCAATCGACAAGACAAGGGCAATGATCAGACTTCCAAGCGGCGCCCAGAAGGCATTCAGTCCGCGATGTCGAGCAACAATCGGTATCGTCGCTGGTGGTGGTCGGCCAGAAAAGCCATTCTTGAGAGCAGGTGCGGCCTGGCATTCTGTCAGCGGAACAGCACAAAAGTGGCCTGTGGTCCGAGGTACTGCGATGAATGCGTGCTCACATCCACACGGTGGTCATTCTCATAAACCAAAGACGACTAGTAGGAATGATCCTCCCGGTCGTAAGGTGGGTAGCATCGCAGCTCGAAGAACTGGTCTCAAGTCAAAGTAAGAATCCATTAGAGAAGAGGCTACTCTTCTCTTCTTCTCTTTTTTTAACTCAATCAGTACGTGAGTATTACACACAGCCATATGCCACTTGTTCCTCAATTGCACAGAGGACTCGCGATGCGGCTCATAGCAGTGCACTTGCCCGATAGGATTCTGGACGATATCCAACAACTGGTCAAAAATGGTCTCTACCCTAATCGGTCCGAGGCAATCAGAATTGCCATCCGTGACCTTCTGAAACGGGAGCTATGGGACCAAAGCATGCTTCCTAAGGAGCGAATCAGTGAGGTCGTGGGACAATGACATCTTTCATCGATTCTGCTCGCGAGAACAGCCATATCGAGCGAGGATCCTCTACCTCGCGTGATGTGGGCCAGGCCCGCATCGTTGTAGTGGGCTGTGGAGGCGCTGGAAACAACACCGTGAAGAGACTCATGACCATAGGAATTCAGGGTGCTGAGTGCATAGCAATCAACACAGATCGACAGCATTTGGCTGTTACAACAGCGCATAGGAAACTGCTGATTGGTGAGAGAATCACTCGGGGGCTTGGAGCCGGAGGTTATCCCCATGTTGGTCAAGCTGCGGCAGAGGAGTCTGCGGGGCAGCTGACAGAACTGCTTCGTGATGCTGACCTTGTCTTTATTGCGGCAGGCTTGGGTGGCGGTACAGGGACTGGCAGTGCTCCTGTTGTTGCAGAGATTGCGAAGAAAAACGATGCCATTGTCGTGGGCGTTGTGACAATGCCCTTCAGTCTCGAACGAACCCGAATCGATAAGGCCAAGGCTGGCCTTGCTCGCCTGCAGGAAAATGTCGATACAGCAGTAGTAATTGATAATCAGAAGCTCATGGAACTGGTTCCCGATCTCCCATTGGAGGAGGCATTTGGAGTTGCCGATGAAGTTCTTGCAAACATGGTCAAGGGCATTACTGAGACCATCACTATGCCGAGTCTCATCAATCTGGACTATGCTGATGTACGGTCAATCATCTGCAACGGTGGAGTTGCTCTTGTGGGTCTTGGAGAGGCCACAGGACCTGAACGAGTTCACGAGGCAATCAAGAACGCACTCAACAGCCCATTGCTTGAAGTGGAGTGGGACGGCGCAACTGGTGCCTTGATTCACATCACTGGCGGTCCAGATATGAGCCTTGCAGAGGCCAACAAGGTAGGAGAGATCCTTTCCGAAAAGATGAGCCCGAATGCGAATGTCATCTGGGGGGCACGTGTTGACCCAAGACTGGGTGGTATACTACGTGTCATGCTCATACTCACTGGTGTGAAGAGTCCACAGCTACTTCCGCGTTCCAAGGAAGAATCTGGAATTTCAGTGGCAACAAAACGGCTGGCTGAGTATGGGGTTATTGGATCAAGAACAGAAACACTAGAATTATCTCAAGCACGAGCAAAAGTCTTTGGCAAGCTCCCAGAATCCACTCGTGGAAGCTGGGAAGATCGTCTAAAACCCCTAGAACGGACACTCTCTAGTCGAAAACAGAACGAATGGGCGAAGAAGAAGGAGCTCGAAGAGCTCGGTCTCCGCAAGCTTCTCTAGACGAAGCTATCGTGGTGAAGCAATAGAGTTGGCCGTTTGATGCAGCAATGAACCTAGATTGACCTAGTCATGACTTGAGTTGTCTTCCGTGTCTGCCGATGTTTCTGATTACTGCTTATGCAAGACCATGTTCTTTCAGCCATTCATCCGCAATGGCTGCCACACGTTCGTACAGAGGCCCTGACCCATCTACACCCTCAGGTGTTATTCGTATCTTGTTCATCACTACGATGACTCCAGTTTCAGGATAGAAGTTTACGCCTCCTGGTGGAAATGTCTTCTCTAGCTCCTTAGCAAGGCCCTCAAGACTAATCTCTTTCTGGGCTACTGAGAATGTACTGATACTACTACCATAGATGAAGATCTTCGGGATGTTTGCCCCGCCACCTGCGACAACAACATCTGATAGGATGATGCTCAGGGTTGCCTGATCAATTCCCTTGAGAGTGCCTTGGTAGACCTTTCCTTCCTTTGTCGTGACTTCGACTGTTGCACCGACAACCGCTGCTAATTCACGGTTGAAGGTTCTCATTGCTGCGACATCTGACATAAAGTTTCACCACTAAAGCAAATAGCTTTGGAGGTGAGGGCTGCCGGTTTCCTGTTTTAAAATTGCTGATAGAGTCTGAACTTGTCGAGCACCAAAAGAACACACTGATGCGACCAGTGACTTCTGCGCCACCGCCTCATTGTGTGAACTCAGTCTATCGGGGCTTAAATTGCTTGAACCATCATGACAAATCAATTCATACAGGAGCAGTGGGCTTCCTATGGTGACAAGACAGACCCAAGAACTGGCAGAATCAGCAACACGCAAGTCCTCTATCTGGGCTTCAATTCAGCTCATTAGACTTGGAGCAGTCATGCTATCTATTGCAGTGGTCTGGAGAATAGTTGATCAGTTTGTATTGAATCTTGGCAGCACTTGGATGAATATTCTCCCCTCAAAGCTGTTCCCGTTCCTAATCATTCTTGGTTTCTTCTGGAAATATCGTCCACGGGAACTTGCATCAGTCCTTGGTCTCTCGCGGGATAGAATCCGGGCTCAACTTGCACTCGGGTTTCTAATTGGTGTAGTATTTGCAGTAGGCATTGATTTTGGGGGAACCATTGTATATGCACTGTTCTTCGATGCGGCATACCCCCTTGAACTCCGTATCCTGAACCAAGGACTACTCGGGTATACTCTCATCTTCTTCCTAACGAACGCATTTCTTGAAGAAACCCTGTTCAGAGGTCTTCTCCTGAATGCCTTCAAGACTCGCCTTACAGCAAAGCTGTCAATCATGCTATCCGCCATCGTGTTCGGCATTTGGCATGCTGGCTGGCCTATCATCAATGGCGGCTCTGATGTTCTTGGTCAAGTCGCTTCCATTGTATTCTTTACAACTATACTTGGAATACTCTTTGGTGTCTATTATGAGCGCTTCAGTTCTGCCCGCTCTCTTGTAGGACCAATAACCGTTCACACACTTGCCAACTTCTTCAGTGAGAGTTTCAAACTTGGTCCAGAACCGGTAATTCAAGGTCCAGATTTGGCCTTTTTGAATAGTGGACTGATGGCATCAACATTTCTAATGTTTCTAATAGTATTCATTCCACTAATCATATTCCTCTGGAAATACAAGATTGAACAGGTGACAGACATGTTGCAGAGAGTGATAGGTAGGAATGGCAGGGTGACAGCGGGGTATGATGATAGATCCCGCAATACTGACAAGAGGAACGAGGAATAGAAAATGCAAGCAGGCACTGATTTGGTACTTATTTCGAGCATAGCAACAATCCTGGTTTCTGGGGTGATCAGTGTGTATCTGGGCCGGCAATGGTATCGCCAGAAGGCCAGGCTCATCACTGATTTACCATTGGTCTTTGCAATCTCCTTTGTAAGCCAGACTCTCAACATGATGATACTGACACTTCCAAACGTTGGGCTCTTAGAACCATCTATGGCACTCTTTCGGCTTCGTTCCGTTGTGATCAGTGGTGCAACTGTGCCGGTTCTGGGCGCTCTTCTCCAAATATGGGCACCTTCTATTCAAAAATACCACAATCGACTTGTGTATCTCCTTCTCTTATACTGGGTTTCTGTTGCGCTCTTTGGGGCAACAGAGCAGTTCGTCATGATAATGACGATTCCTGTGATACTAATCATCGGCGTCATGATGATGGCCACATTTGCCATAACTTGGAAGACGGGTCGTCTCAAAGAGGTACGAAGCGACCTCATGATCATATCTGTCCTCTTCGGTATGATGAGCCAAGTCTTGCGAGTCCCCTTTATCTCCACTCCCTTCTTTTACATTCCTGATGTACTTCTGACTATCTCAATGGTTGTAGGTGCACTGGCCCTAACCAATCCGTGGTACCATCGGGAGAGAAAGGTCAGAGTGGAAGAGTCCTCACAATTAACAACAGTCGTTTGAAACCAAAGACAACCTGTATTCTTTACAAATAGAGGAAGTCCTGACTAGAAGGGCAGTCCTAGAGTGATTCACCCTCTTCTTTCATGCTCTTCTTGGATTCTGCCCACCAATCACGGGATTCTTTCTGTTCTGTCCAAGGTTTGGTCGGTTCCGGTAGTGGTGCTCTCCAGAGAATTAGTAGACCCACTATCATCTGAATCGGCAATGGGATGAGGAACCAGTCTGGAAAAGAGAGAGAGAGAGAAGTAATTAAGGCTACTATGTTACCTGGTAGATACACGCCATCGCCAATGAGAATGATGAGCGCAGTTACTTTTCTTGTCGAATTTCCACGATAATATCTGATCATCTGAAGGACTGGTACTAATCGTAAGCAGAGAAATGGTAGTACTCCATCGAAAAAATGGTTGATTCTAAATAGCCTGAATGAATCTAGAGCACCATCCCAAAGAAGGGCAATGAAGTAATAATTCGTTTCATAGCCAATGCGAGAGATGATTAACGAGATTGGAGCTGCAAGTGCTAAGATTGCCATAATTGTTCCCCAAAGTAGTGTTCTTCGAGACCCGACTTGCTTTGATTCTCCATCCTCTGCAGGCTCTCTCCGAGTTTCACCCAACGCAACCACTGAGTAGGGAGTATTGATGCATTGTATTGTATCTTTTGTAAAACCTGAGAATCAATTAGGAGCTGACGTTCCACTTCCCTAAGGAATGGATTATTAACTTAGCACATCACGAATGCGATTGTCTAAGGGTGAATGCAATGTCCTTACACTCAAAGCACTTTGCACTGCCATATCTGCGTGAAGAAACCCTTCCGAGCACCTTTTGCAGTGGGTGTGGCGCAGGGGAAGTAACAAATGCCCTCATCAGAGCAGTGAAGGATCTTGGTCACGCTGACCTCAGCAAGTTCTCCTTCGTTTCAGGCATTGGCTGCAGTTCTTGGATTACGTCACCCTACTTCAGGGCTGACACTCTTCATACCACTCATGGCAGAGCTATTGCGTTCGCCACAGGATTGAAGCTTGCTAATCCAGACTTGAAGGTAATTGTGATCAGCGGTGACGGTGATCTTGCAGCCATTGGTGGAAATCACCTCATCCATGCAGCAAGACGCAACATCGATATGGTCGTCATCTGTGTCAACAATTATATCTATGGCATGACTGGCGGACAGGTCGGTCCGACGACCTTTACTGGAGACCGGACAAGTACGTCTCCCTATGGAAATCCAGAACGTCCTTTCGATCTTGCTCGTCTTGTTGCTGCAGCGGGCGCCAACTATGTGGCCCGATGGACAACTGCTCACCCTGTTCAAGCCGCACGTGCCATAAGAACAGCCATTGAAAAGAAAGGATTCTCCTTTGTCGAGATGATATCCCAATGTCCAACAGCGTATGGCCGTCGGACCGGTACCGGTAGCCCTGAAGAGATGATTGCTTGGTTCAAGAAGTACCCCGTGCGCAAGAAAGACGAGCCAGTAGAGCAGAGAATTCCCACGAGGGATGGACTGGATCTGGGAGTCTTCGCAGACCGCAATGAGATTGAGTTCATTGACTCAATGAGAGCAATCTACAGGAATTTGGAGGCATAGGCCCTGATGAGAACTGAGATTCGCATTGCAGGCACAGGCGGAATGGGCGTTGTTCTTGCGGGTGTGATTCTCGGGCACGCAGCAGTTGTGTATGGCGGACTTGATGCCGTCCAGAGTCAGAGCTACGGTCCTGAGGCACGCGGTACAGCTGCTAAGAGCGAAGTGATAATCAGCGATAAACCGATTCAATACCCAAAGGTCCGTCAATCAGACTATTTCGTTGCCATGTCACAAAAGGCATTTGAGATGTACCTGGGTGGTTCGAAGAAGGGCAGCGTCATCATTGCTGATCCCGACCTTGTGGAGACTGAGAGTATCAAAGGTTTTGAGATTGTGAAGGTGCCGGCGATGAAGACCGCTGATGAACTCGGTCTCAGACTTGTTTCGAATATGGTGATGCTCGGAGCTCTCGTGAAGAAGGCTGAGCTCTTTCCACTTGATGTTCTGGAAAAGACACTGCCTGAGTTCGTGCCTCCAAAGGCGCTAGAGCTCAACATCAATGCAGTTCGTGCCGGTGCAAAATTCATCTAACCGCCATGGACCAGCGGTACTATCATAATGACGTCTCCATCGTCTATCAACGAACCGAGCCCTCCGGTCACTCCGATGTCCACCTCATTGCAGAGTATCATTGAGTCACGGTCAATCTCAGCGGGGCTATTCCATATAGTCTGCAAGTACGAGTCCTCCCGTATCAACAAACTCAGCAGCTCAGATGCAGTGATAGTGTCCTGAACCTTGACTTCCACAGAGCCGCCCGTAATGCGCCCCGCGATGGGACCCCGGAAACGAACAATCACTGTCATCGTGTTTCATCACTCTTGGTTGCTGAGAGAATGCTTGATAAAAGGCTTGTTTCATGTTCAAGTGTCCCTTCGCTACAGGGAATGACCGGAGGCGGCGCCCATGACTCTAGAGAACAAGCCCTGCCAGCCTGAGGTATCATCGAGCAGATACGCTCGTATGTTTGGTCTGGAAGGAGCAACATCCGATGCTGTTCGTCTAGTGAAGATATTATTTGTCCTGCTCCCCGCCTTTGGAGCAAGCTTTCAAATCAGCACCACATTCTGGATGATCTTCATTGCAGAGTCACTAGGAAGCGGCGATTACATCGCTGGGCTCACACTTGTCGGAATCCTTGTTGTCATTCAGATGGCAGTTCAGACCATTCTTGACTATCCTACAGGCGTGGTGGGGGATTGGATTGGCCAGAGATACATACTGGCCTCTGCCCTCCTCTGCTATGCCGCAGCATTCTGGCTCTCTGCACAGATTGTCAAGGACACTCCGGCTCCCTTCCCCATCTATGTGGCAATCTATTTCCTCTTCGGACTTGGTGCCTCGCAGGAGAGTGGAGCTTTCAACGCTTGGTTCGATAACAACTATCGGGTAGCAATGCCCCATGATGAAGGCCGTAAGATGTACGGCGTGTTTTGGGGCCGCATGGGTATGATCTGGCAGGTGTCATCAACACTGGTCCTGATCCCTGGCTCCTGGCTTGCATGGTATTTTAGTGAACAATGGGTCTTCAATCTCCAGGCCATCTTTGCAGTCTTTCTGGCGATAGTTGTGTTCAGACTCATCCGCGACTTGCCTGGGGTCCGAAAAGAGCAGGAGAACCGCCCAACCATCAAAGAGTATGGTACCCTACTAAAGGATGGATTCAAGTTTCTGTGGTCCTCTCGGTTCGTTACATACATTGTCCTAGGCGGGGTGGTGCTATGGAGCACTGGGCCTGTCTGGTGGAACCTGATTCTATTCCCTCTATATTTCAGTTATCTTGTCACAATGGTGGCTGTTTCTGCATTCCGTACCTTCATCTTCATCCCCGAAGCCATTGAAACCGAAAGAAGTGGTGTGCTGGCGAAGAGGTTCGAGCCAAAGAAATGGATTCCACGTTTCAGGTTCCTGCAGTTCACGGGTGTCATCTTCTATTTACTTCTGGCGTTGATTGTCTACGTCTTCCCTAGAGCAGACCCAGACACTACTGAATTCGTGAGTGTTCTGATTCCCTTTACGAGTCTTCCTTTGATTGAGATTCCTGTCCAGACCCTGGTCCCCATAGTTCTCATCTTCATTCTCTTTGTGGCTCTGAACATGTTTGGGGCAATTGCAGACATTCTTACTCAACGTGTTATGCTGGATGTCGTTCCAAATCGAATTCGTAACTCACTGTATTCCCTACAGCCCACACTGGTCATGGTGATCTCAATGCCTCTCATCGTGTTCTTCGGATGGCTCTTGCCTCAATCTGGCGGATTCACACTGAGCCTAGTCATCTGTGCGTTCATCTCTCTCATAGGAACGTTGATGATAAGAGAGGCTTTCAAGAACCCAATCCCGGTCGCTGAAGCTGTGGTTGAGGCAGGCAAGAAAGAGAGTGAGGAAGTTCAGAAGATGGAAGTCACCTAGTATCTGTATCTCACATACCGAGAGAGAGATGAAGAACTTCGGGATTTAGTCCTCCTGCATGATATACCGCTCCACTCTCAATGTGATTGAATGTGACCTCGGCAGGACCGAAGAGCAGTGGGTCCACCCTGTTGAAGTCAGAGTTGACACTCTTGAACAGATCATAGAAGGGTCGACCGTATTGGCTCGATGTGGATGACGGTAGTTTCTCTACAATTGCCCTCAGATCATCACTATCCTTGTCCACATGGTAAAAAGTTCTCCCACCGTACAATATGCAGTCATTACCCAGAGCCTTTGCCCTGTTGTCATTCTTTGTCACTGGTGCGATCGGGGCAACACCATGACCTCTCTTGATTCGGTTGAGGTCGAATCCAATCTGGCGAAGCTTGTGAAGTCCGACCCCGACAACTCTTGAGGAACTCTGAACCGAACCCGCAACACTCGCTGTAGGCACCAAGATACAATACAGGCTCGATGGTGCAATTCCACATTTTTCGGCGATATACTCAGTTACTTCTTCTGTGGGTGCCACCCTCGTTTCAAGTACAATCACGCCCTCCTTTGAAACATCATGATAGTCTATGTTCTCATAGAGTTCCTTCTCCTCCCGTGCCAAGGATCTAGCTGGACCGGCGCCCATTGCATGAAACTTGCCCACTTTGATATTCCATCCCGCGTATTGCGAACCAAGTGTGGCAATCTTCGGTTGCTCGGCGCTGACTATGACTGCAGGCAAGTCGAGGTCTCCAACGAACATTCTGGTCAGTCTGACGACTCCGAGTCCACCAAGACAGGTCTCTCCGATGAGTCTTCCAAGCTCTGGCGTCCCCGCGCAATCAATTCCTGCATCAATCAGTGTAGTTCCCGACCCTATCTCCTTCACGATGCAGAGGAGTTCCTCCTTTCTGTCAAGTATCTCCTTGACGACCTCAAGTGCTCCCTGATTCACACTATGATGCATATCTGGTCACCTTGGTGAACGGTTTGTTTTTCAAAGAACACACGCACATTCCTTTGCTTGTCACGCAGAAATCTATTGTGCACTTGTCATGTTTCATACCATACCAGATTATTAAGTAGAGAGTGTTCAGGATACGTGGATGCATCATCAATGGAAGAGATCACTCTCTGGGGCGAAACAAAAAGGGGTGGGAGAGTAGTAGAACGGGTCGACCCCAGTACAACATCAATCAATCTTGGCGACAAGCGAATTGGTTCAATTGACCTTGCCCCGCTCGGCCAGTTTCTGAATCTTGAAGTATTGACACTCTCTGGAAACGAGATTCAGAGCCTTGACCTCTCAGTCCTACATGGCAATGGCAGTCTGCTGGAACTCAACCTCGGGAGCAATGAACTTGAGGTCATTGACCTCTCACCTTTGGAAGGCTGTACTGGTCTGATGCATCTGGACCTCTCATTCAACAAACTCAGAACTCTCGATCTTGCACCTCTAGGGGGCTGTACTAGCCTGCAAGCACTCCATCTCTACGAAAACAAGATTGAGCGCATAGACCTCTCACCCCTCAAGAAGTGCAAGAAACTGCGGAACCTAACTCTGACGAAGAACGAACTCACCTCTTTGGATATATCGGCTCTGTTCGATTGTCCAAGTCTTATGCAGTTGGGCCTGGATTCAGAGGTGACTCTGACTGCAGCTGCCAAATTCAAAGGAGCCAAGACACCTCGTGCTCTAGCACTACTTCTAGGCAAGATTCAGTGGCGATAGCGCTCTCCGAATTTGACTTGGATGACATCCTTATTTCTCCTCCTCAAGCCAAGTGCTGCTTGGTGCCTGAGTATTCTGGAGTGCTCCTCTTGATTGTAAATTCCGGCTTCTCCAGCAGAGGGCCAGCCACGCAATCGCGGTGAAAACAAACAACCATAGATTTAGAACTACTGCCTGCTGCATCCACACTGGATGCATGTTTGTTACAAACGTCCCTCCAATCAGGAATCCTATCCCCTCAATAATCAACACGGCTTTCAGGAAGGAACAGATATCTCTTTTCTCCAAGATTCACGCCCTGTATATTTCGATGGCTCTTGCCTATAACTTCTCACCTGGGAAGTCCTTACTCTCAACGAGTGGCCATTCATCAGGGTCTGGAGAGTACGCAGTTGTTCATTTTGTTCAGATGGACCTTGCCAGTTTCAGTGATGAGCCTAGCAAGAGTGATCATGATCATCCGTGGAAAGAACTATGAAAACGCTCTCTGTCGCTGGGAGTGATGGACCAGCATCGGCACAGGAGAAGGAAGCCAGGTCTGTATGAGGGATTCAATCCCGATGACGTAGACAGCGTTCCTGCTAATTCTAGGTTTCGTTTGAGGTTTGGGAGGGGGCGACACTGGCAGGAGAAGGGCAGAATACAGGTTTCTTGCTGTTGGTGGTATGTCCACAACAAAAAGGAAGAAACGGGTCATCGGTAGCTTAGCTGGTTATTACATTGCATCGATGCCAGCTAGTGAACAAGAAAGTGGAGCCCTTGGCGAGATTTGTTCCACATTGAGTAAATCCCAACGTGCTTGAACTCGCGACTTCCTCCTTACCAAGGAGGCGATCTAACCGGTCTAAGCTACAAGGGCGTTCATCGAGAGGGCGGCGAGAATGCTGAGATAAAGGTTTCGAAGAGGTGATGTTGTTCAGTCACCCAAAGACCAGTCACCAACCATGCAGAGTTTGTTCCTCCCTCTAAAGATGGCCTAGAACTCGATGAGAGGCTGATTAGGTAGGTAACGGCTCTTTTTGCATAATAATCATATCTTATCCCGTACCATGTTTTCCGGCTTTCCAAAACTGCTGTTCACTGTAGAGGAGGTTCGCGCAAATCAGTCGATTTTACCTCCCCATAGCAACAGTCTAGTCGTCGGACAAATCGTCATCATCAAGATTGTGCTCAAATCCGGCAAAGAGATATTGATGCATCAAGGGTGGAAGTCTTTGAATGCCTGGAGCTATTGAGATATGCTGTCTGGGCTCAATCTCTGCCTGTTGCTCAAGTGTAATTTTCTGCCGACGATCTACCTCTTCTGCAATGACCACAATCATCACAATGAACACGATTGCCAATAGCCAGAGCAAGACTGATTCCTCCCTACGCAAGGTATCTGCATTACTCTATTGAACTGAAACCATTTAGTTCTTGTGAGTGGTCTGGGTAGAGCCGCGTGTTGATTCCAGATTGATTTGGCGGTGTGCGCCTACGTCTTGCCTTGAAATAGGAATCACTCTGTGCCATCCAACTGAGGGGACTCTGCTGCAGGTTTCTCTCTGACTCCGTAATACGTTGCAATGCAGATCAATGCGTAACAGAAGATTGTGGTGAATATCACAGACCCACCATAGAGGAGATTGAGCCACTGACACTCAGAATCATGAAATAGGTTCCAGAGCACAGATATCACAGCAGTAGACAGGACGACTAGTATGAAGACGAATATCATGATTCTTGCCTCTCTCCTCGTTAGTCCGGCTTTCCGCGAGCTCCCTAGCCAGTAGAGCGCGCACATTATGCCAAGAAACAGTAGACTACCGACAAGGAGGGGTATGGTGGAATTGGATCCATCAACAATCGTTTCCATTTCCGGAAGTCCTCCTCAGGGCATGAAGGAATATCAATCGATCCGGAGATAAACGACACTAAGAAGGCACTGAGTCAGCAGTTTCTACCTTATGCTCGATAGAGAACCATCTCGAGTTGTATTCTTCCACCAGATAAGCAACATCCTTGCACGATTTTCGGAGTCGTTCATCTTCTCTGATTTTCTTTAGAGATTGAATCACAATATAGGCACCTAGAAACGAGAGCGCGACTATACCAATCAGGAATACGGCAGCGAACAACAGAACCGATTCAATTGCGTAGTAATCGGATGTAGCAATGAGAATAGTCACCAACGACATGGGGACAGTGAGAATGCCAATGCCTGTTCTCAGCTCTGCAAAATGTGTCCGTTTCTCGGCGTCGATTGTCCGGATGAGTGCAAGCAGGGTTGACATATCCTTGGTTTCGTCGGTCAAGTGCCTTGTCATTTCTTTCTCATTCATCTCTGAGCCAAGGGTCGCCTGGCTTCAGTTGTTTTCCGTGCACTCTGCGGTTGCCTATCAGTCGTGATGCCTCTTCTGGACCCACCAGTTCAGCTATCTTCTTGAATGCCTGTGGAGAATCTATCTTGTCCAACCACCTTGCAATCTCTTTTTCCACAGAGGGAGGGAGGTCCTTTGCTAGCTTCTTCTTCCTCTCCTTCTCGTTGAGATTGAAGTCATCAGGTCCTAGTAAGCTCATATTACTCACTATCAACTACTGATTGACCGTTATGACCTTATTCATACATGAACTCCTAATCACTCGGCCAAAGGAATAAGAAATAGAACGAGGCTCCTGGTGGCCGAATTGTGTGAGGAATCTTCATTGTCGAACCCCTCTCTTGAAATCCTACCATGGTGGAAGACGACCACAGTCTATCAGATCTATCCACGAAGTTTCAAGGACAGTACAGGTGATGGAATTGGAGACATCCCCGGAATCATCTCGAAACTGGACTATCTCCAGGATCTAGGAGTTGGAACAATCTGGTTCTCTCCCTTCTTTTCCAGTCCCCAGGCAGACCATGGGTATGATGTGAGCGACTACAGACGTATCGCTCCTGAATATGGAACTATGCTGGACTGTGAAAGACTCATACATGAGATTCACAATCGAGGCATGCATGTTGTCCTTGATATGGTTCTCAACCACACTAGCAATCAACACCCCTGGTTCCTAGAATCACGGTCGAGCAGAGAGAGTCCAAAGCGCGACTGGTACATATGGCGTGATGGTCGAAGATCCAGAGGAAGAAAGCCACCGAACAATTGGAAGGCTGTTGTGGGGGGTTCAGGATGGCATTATGATGAACAGACCGATCAATGGTATTGGGCTCAGTTCTTACCCTTTCAACCAGATCTCAACTATCGTAATTCTGAGGTGAAACAAGAGATGTTTGATATTGTTCGTTTCTGGTTGAACAAGGGTGTTGATGGGTTTCGTTTAGACATCATTAATGCGATATATGAAGATGAAGCTCTTCGGGATAATCCATTCGTTTTGAAGTTGTTTCCCTCTGAGGAATACGAAAAGAGCTTCTTCCAAAACAGGATCCACACTGTCAACCACTCTGACAATTTTGCCTTTGTGAAGGAGCTTCGAAGTGTCATGGATGAATACTCAGACCCTGAGCGGTTTTTGGTTGGCGAAGTAGCAGCATCCCTTGAAACGCTCAAGAGGTACTGTGGCGAGGAAATAAACACGAACCAGACCAATGGGCTCCATCTCACATTCCTGTTTCAGTCCCTTGACGCAGATTTTGATGCACACACATTTCGTAACCTAATCAGTAGATACGAGCAGTATTTCGCAGAGCCGTATTCTCCGACTTGGGTCTTCTCCAACCACGATCAGATGCGTCGTATTAGTAGATTAAGGAATGACGTGGACAAGGCAAAGCTCAATGTGACACTGCAACTGACAGTAAGAGGAGTTCCCTACATCTACTACGGTGAGGAGATTGGAATGCCAAATCATAGACTTCCTCTAAAGACCGCACAAGACCCTGTAGCTCTGAAGTACAGCTGGATTCCCCAGTTTCTTGTCAATCTACTGACAAGAAGTGGTTCCGTTTTGCTCAATCGTGATGATTGCAGGACCCCAATGCAATGGAACTCATCACCTAACGCAGGCTTTTGTTCCGAAGAATCGGAACCTTGGCTGCCAGTAGAACCGAGATACGAAACGATCAATGTGGACTACGAAGAGTCACAGCCCAATTCATTGTTGCATTGCTACAAATCTCTTCTACGACTCCGCAGGCAGATGCCAGCTCTTCATTCAGGCTCATTGCATCTCATCAATCTCTTCCTACACAAGAAGTCGATTCTCTCTTTCGAACGGAAGTATGACAAGCAAGTAGTACAGATATGGTTGAACTTCTCTGATAGGCCGATCCAGATAGAAGAGATTCAGGGGAGGGCAGAACTGATATTCTCCACTCGTAGGGAACCGACTCCACTCAACAACACTGGTATTCACCTTGAACCATTTCAGGGAATCATTCTTGAAACGCATCATGACTGAGAGCACAAATCCGTTCTCTTTCCACGGTTTCGGAGATATTCTTATAACCGGAGCTGAGAGCACACCCAAACATAAGGGTCGGTTGTCTAGCTTGGCTACAGTCAGTCATTCGTGACCGGTTGCCAAAAATGATTCTTGGTTTGGGTCGCCGCTTGGCGCCAACCAAGCCCGCAAGAATCCAAGAGGTCCCCGGTTCAAATCCGGGCCGGCCCACCACTTCTTTTCGCATCCTCCACTTTCTCAGAAGGTGGAATGATGCATCACGAGCAGAGAGATACAATCATCGAGTACGACAAACTCATCTCAACATCGTCAAAAGTCGAAATGCTTATGTTCATCGGGCTCTGAAAATCGTGTAATGTCGTATCAATCATCAGTTCGAGACCGCCTAGCAAGACGAATAGCAGGCGAGATTGCACTGTCCGTCAGTCCAGGTAAGTCAATGCGAGTTTGGCGTGAGCGTTTTAGACTTCCCCAGATTGTACTTGCAGGGCACCTTGGTATAAGTCCAAGCGTCATAAGCGACTATGAATCGGGAAGACGGAAGTCCCCTGGCACTTCGACGATACGACGGTTTGTGATGGCCCTTCTCAGTATTGATGAGCGTAATGGCGGTCAAACCATGGCGGCCTTTGTAAGACTGATGGATGTGAGCCTTGTGGATCTCAATATAGTTCTCGCCATGAGTGATTTCTCATTGCCTATCAGCTCGAGGGAATTCTGCAAACAACTGAAGTGTACGGTTGTCGCAGGAGAGAAGTACATTGATAGACCAATTTACGGGTATACCTTGGTCGATGTAGAACGTGCCGTGAAAGAGCTAAACAGCGATGCTTTTCTCAAGCTCTTTGGTGCCACTACCGAGCGATGTCTTCTGTTTACGAATGTCAATACAGGCAGGGCTCCCATGATTGCTATCAAGTCGCAGGAGTTCAAACCCGCTCTTGTCATCCTCCACGGCGTGGGAGAGGTAGACCGTCTAGCATTGGAATTGTCTGAACAGATGCGGATACCCCTCGCTGTCAGCAAGATAGGCTCTCTGGATACGCTGACTAGGGAGCTGCGAGGCCTGGAACCGACCTAACCAAGAATCATCTTTAGAATAGCCATGCGAACGATGACTCCATTATAGACCTGGTCAAAGTACTTTGCCTGCGGAAGACTATCTATCTCAGTGCTCAGTTCATCTACTCTCGGGAGTGGATGTAAGATGATCGCATCATCTCGCATCAGCTTGACATCTGCAGCTGAGATACTGAATTTGCCCGACACCTTGTCATATTCTCTGGGATCCGGAAACCTCTCCTTCTGAATCCGAGTCATATAGACTACATCTGTATCTTTGACTGCTTCTTCAATGGTGTCCACTTCGACAACTTTCACGCCTGCTTTCCTCATCTGTTCGATTACCGCAGGTTTCATTCTCAGTGATGGTGGAGCCGCTAGCTTGATTGTGACATCATAATTCGTGAGCGCCATGCCGAGAGAGTGTACAGTTCTGCCATACTTCAGGTCGCCACAGAGAGAGATTGATATTCCATCAAGTCTTCCCTTGAGTTTCTTGATGGAGTAGAGGTCCAATAGTGCCTGTGTTGGATGTTCCTCGGAACCACTTCCGGCATTGATGACAGGGATGCTAGAGAACTCCGCAGCGACTCTGGCAGAGCCGTCCAACGGGTGGCGCATGACGATTACGTCGGCATATCTCTCCACAGTCCTGATGGTATCAGCAAGTGTTTCTCCTTTTCCACCTGCACTTGACGTTCCAGCGTCCGCAAATCCAAGCACGCTTCCACCAAGGCGTAACATTGCGCTCTCAAATGAGAGGCGAGTGCGTGTCGAGGGTTCAAAAAACAGTGTTGCCATAATCTTGGACTCAAGGTCCTTGCTTCGTTTCACAGCCACGGCTTCCATCTTGGCTGCGTTAACCATGATTGAATCAATCTGTTTCTTCTCTAGGTCAAGTATGCTAATCAGATTCCGGAGTTCGAGCATTTTCACGTACCTAGAGATGAAGTTGCAGGGAGGTCTCTCTTTAAGCTTTCCAGAAATGTTGTCGCTCAGAATTCTCTTGCGGACTTGCTGCTATTTCTCCCGTAGACTCTTGGAATCTGAATCTGACGAAGAATCAGTTTTGACTCCTTGAGCATTTGTGCTGCCAGATCATCCGCGTATTCATCAACATAGATAATCTCGTCAATGCCTGCATTGATGATCATCTTTGTGCAGATACTACAGGGTCTCGTTGTACAATACATCTTTGCCCCTCTGACACTTATTCCGTGATATGCTGCCTGAATGATGGCGTTCTGCTCGGCATGAAGGCCTCTACACAACTCGTGACGTTCTCCGGATTTTATGCCCATCTGGTCCCTTAGGCACCCAACCTCCGAACAATGCGGGAGTCCCTTTGGAGCGCCATTATAGCCCGTACTTAGAATCTGGGACTCCTTCACGATAACAGCACCCACTTGGTCCCTGAGACAAGTACTTCGCGATGACACAAGGTCCGCAATCTCCGCAAAATACACATCCTTGCTCTTTCTGTTCAACTCACTAGCATCCTCTGTTCGGTCATCTTACGAGCCTGCTCAGATGCTTAAGAAGTTCCCTCTCATCATGACTACGGTTCTCGAAGACTAGCCTCATGGGAAAGATAAAAAGTGCAAAAGCATGAGAAACAGCACTGGAACTCGGGTGCTTTCACCATGAAAAAACATGACAGGATGCTCATCTTCTGGCCAGCGTATTTCGAGAAGAACTATACGCGACTTCAGGGCAGAAAGATACCGAGCAACCTTGCTGCTTCAGATGTCACAATAGATACTCTTGAAGAGGCCGCAGAGTCTTCAGGATTCGAGTATGAAACTGAGCACGATAAGAGATACCCCCGTAATTGGAGTGAGAAAAGAGGGTGTATCGTAGTCACCAGTGATGAGGGCCACAAGAAGAAGAGAGTCATGTTGATGCTGGCAAAGGGCGTCCGAAGAGTTGTCGCCGCCCGAGAGTCCGCCCGTCTGGCTGAAACAACGAAAAAGGAAAAGAAGAAGCATCGAAAGTAGTGCATGATTGGAGGAGATCTGTATGCGGCGGTTAGGAACTGTACTCCACATCTCACATCGCGGGTCAATCATCGTCCGCACAGAGAAGGCCCCGCCTGTGGGCGACAAGTCCATTGTATTTGACAAACAGGCACAAGAAATAGGATCAATCATCGACGTCTTTGGGCCAGTCAAGAATCCGTATGTGGCAATCCGCCCTCGCAAGGAGTTAGAGTCAAAACGACTCCTTGGACAGGTCATCTATATGCACAAGAAGTGAATGGTCACAAGTGTACATCCATGTCACTTCTGATACGACACTTGTCGATAGTGGCTAGTATCTTCCGATAGTTAAATATCGGTCGGTGTAGTTTCTTTGATGTTGTCATTTGTTAATCTAAAGGTCATTTCAATGAAGGACTTAGCTGGCCTGATACTAAGCGAAATAAAAGCCGCAGAGAGGGCCGGTCTCACCATCACGGACCTTGTAGAGCGACTTGACATTAGTCCCAAGAAAATCACGTCAGCTATCACAGCTCTGATGTCCGAGGGAATGATAATGCAGAAGCAAGAAGTAGAAAATGAAAGGTACATCGCGAAGGATGCGCTCGCAGAGGAATCAGAGTCCATTGGTCTGACTGACATGAATGGCTGCCCCTGTTTCCACTGCCTGAAGATAACCAAGTGTGGTGTTAGGCAACCAGACTCTCCAATCTTTTGCCGGGGACTGGAAGAGTGGGTGGGTACTGACATTCAATAGTACCAGCTCACAGATTTTTCGCATCTGAACGTTTTCTGATTGGCGCAGTGGCCAGTAGATATATCTCTGCACTTGTCTTACGTGATGCATCCGGTTTGATCAGTTTCACTGTACGGAACATTGACCGGATTTCTGCAACGAATTCCTGAAAGCCCTGTCCCTGGAACACCTTTGCTAGAGTCTTACCATTTGGTCCAAGAACTCGGTTGCCAATCTCGAATGTTCTCTCTGCAAGTTCAAGCTGTCTTGCAACATCGAGCTCCCAATGACCTGATACATTTGGTGAGCAGTCTGATAGCACGAGATCGAAAGACCCACCGGTCAATCCCTCAGCTCTTCTGATTATTCCATCATCAAGAATGCTTCCTTGTATGAATTGCACACCTTCAATGGGCAGCATGGCTTCCAAATCTATTGCCACAATTCGCAGGCTCCCATTGAGTTCCCGCAAGACTTGGGTCCAGCCTCCAGGAGCACTACACAGCTCCAGAACAGTTTCGACACCGCGTAGCAGGCCTTCCTTCCTAGCCATCTGCATGATTTTGAAGGCGGATCTACTCCGATAGCCTGCCTTCTTTGCTGCTCTATAATAGTGCTCTCGCTTACGACGTTCGCCTTCGGCCCCTCTTGCCACTCACTATCACCTTCTCATTAGACTCGCTATCGCAGATGTCACTTCATGTACGGATGCATTGGTTCTAATTGCAGTCGGGCTGAAGTGTGTTCTGGCTACACTGTGCCCTGCGTCTTTGAGACACTCGAGGATATCATAGTTACTCGGTGGTGTAAGATTATGCAAGTCACACAGAGAATGAAGGTCTATGAATGGAAAATCTGTCAGAGTACTCTCCTCCAGCATCTCTTCTAGGATTCTTGGAACCCGCTTGTGATACAAGCTTGCATCATCGTCTTTGAAAGACTCTTGTGCATGCTCTAGATACTCCTTGTTGAACAGGTCCCCAATCCATAGTGGTCCTGCAATCCGTATCGGCCCCCTACAATCAGGAATCGCATGTTCGAAGGCAATATCCTCGTATCTGGCTCTCTGTGGGATTGTCTGGGTCTGCATACACCCCTCGCAGTATCTGATGACACCAAGGCTCTCAGCTTGGCTGTTGGCTCTCTCTCTGTCAGCTTCAACCTTGACCCATACTCTGACATAATGGTCCGTACTCAAGATGGCGAGAGGCAACATAGAGCAGTCATTGAGACCTGCCACTCGAAATACGAAGCCCTCAAGAAGTCTCACTGCGATCTCGTGAACAAAGGGTGCCTTGATGGAGAATCCCCCATATCTTCGCAATGCAACCTTTTGATACGTTCCACAGAGAACTGGCATATCGGTGGCAGTCAGAGCTAGGAGCCCGCCGTCTGGGTTCAATGACTGTATGGCTGCGTTAAGATATGGCGCGGGAGTTCCAAATGGGTCAACATCCACATAATCAAATCGTTCCTCTCTGGATTCCGATAATAGTAGGAGTCTGGCATCACCTCTCAGTACTTTAGCCCTATTCTCAAGGTTGAGTAGTCTGATGTTCTTTTGCACAACTTCTACGGCATTGGGATTCACATCGAACATCTTTGCGGTGAAGTTTCCGGGGACCTCCTTCAGGTATCGGAGGGTTCTGACACCAGAACCTGTCAAGGGTTCACACAAACTTCTAATCGTGTTGTCTCTCAGGTACGAAGAGAGAAAGAGCACGGACATATCGCGATTGAGTCTCATCCTTGGATTATAGAAGACGGGCAGATTCGCTCTGATCTGCTTCTTATCTCCACTATAGTACTCTACATCTGCGCTCAGGAACGTGGTCCTGCCTTCAGTATATTCTCTCTCGACGGTCATCTGTATCGTGGACTCCCTGTATCTGCTAATAAGCCGATAGGCAACGATGCAAAATGTTCGGGAACTGTGCCTCCGGAACGCCTAAGAGGAGAGAAGGGGCGCCTGTGAGGAGCAATTGTGTTCGCTGACCACGTTGAAAGGTGTTGAAGTTTGCCAACAAGAATCAAAATTCAAACAAATCGGGGCGATATTCTCGCTGAATTCTGGAACGATGATGCAATTAACACGGTCAAGAACTTTGTCACTCTCGCCAAAAGCGGATATTATAATGGACTGACCTTCCATAGAGTCGTGGACAAATTTGTGATTCAGGGTGGCGACCCTACTGGCACAGGATCCGGTGGACCGGGGTACGCTATACCCTGTGAAACACGAGGGCCTCGACAGAAGCACAAGAATGGTGCCTTCTCGATGGCACATGCTGGAAAGGACACCGGCGGAAGTCAGTTCTTTGTAGTCCTTGACGAGAACAACACAAAACATCTTGATGGAAAGCATACAGTCTTCGGTCAGACGATTCAGGGGTTTGACGTTGTTCAGAAGATTCGACAGGGGGACAAGATGCTCAAGGTTGAGGTCCTTGAGGTAGATCCCAAGATTGAAGCTCACGAGCTTCAGAAACTGAGGTCACGGCGTTGAATTCAGGTATGTTCCTGCAGAAGACCGGGGTTTCCTATTCGTTCAGGCTACTCTAGTCTGTATTCCTCTCCCTCTCTGAGCAAGACAACCTTCGTGGATGATTTCGACCCAACTTCCCTCTTGAAGATCTCCGGGTCCGTATCCCAAAGGTGCATCGGTATTGCGACCTTTGGTCTTATTACTGAAGCCGCCTTTGCAGCCTCTTTGATGTCCATCGTATATGTATCTCCACCTGGAAGTAGAGCGACCTCCACGCCAACTCCGCTCAGTTTCTCCATTTCCGGAATCAGATCGGTATCCCCTGCATGGTATATTCTCTTTCCCTCTACCGTCAAGAGATACCCCACACCAAATCCCTTTGGATGGAATGGCTGACCATTGGGTCGGAATCTCTTCACGTTGTATGCCTCTGTGGCCAACACATCGACCCCGCCGGCTGTCATCACATGTTCTCCTGGCTTCAGGCTCAAAGCCAGTCCGCCGCCTATCTCCCTCCTAACTTTCTCTGGGGCAATGATCTGAGACCCTGGACCTCGAATCTTCTTGACGAGGTCCTTCTCAAAATGGTCGTAGTGTCCATGCGTGATCAGTATTAGGTCTGCAGATTTCAAATCGTCCATCCTCACACCAGTATCCTTCGTGGAGGGATCAATGTAGATGTTCTGCGTTTCTGTCTTGATCTGGAAACTCGCATGAGCCAAGCATCTAACAGTCACACCCAATCAAATCACCTAGTCTTAGTATGACGCAGTTGTCTATATGTGTTTCACAAGATGGCATACTTTATGGGTCACGCTGCTCTCTGAGTATAAGGAGATGGTCATCAAGTGCCCCTTCGTTTTGGCATAGCAGCGTTTGAATTTCAGTCAACAGCAGACCAGATTATCGTCGATGGAGTTCCTGATTTCTCTCGCTTCAGCATCGAGAATGAGATACGTACTGCTGTACAGGCAGGGTACTCTGTTCTCGAGCTCGGGATGGATGCAAAGTACATGATTCCGGGCGCACTCACACCAGAGTCATTCAATCGTCTTCTTGAACTACAGACAGAACTCGGGCATTCATACACAGTACATCTGCCATTTTGGTCTGTGGAATTGGCCACGTTCAATGAGCCTGTCCGAGAAGGAAGCATCAAGAGCATAGTCGATTGTATCAGATCTGCAGAAGTCTTACAGCCTGAAACCTACGTCTTGCATGCAACTGGAAGCCTGGCTGCAGAATTCTCCACACTACGGTTCTCAAGCAAGATTGTACATCTGATTTGCACGCTACTTGCAGGATTCTCAAATAGGGGCATCGAGGACATCATCACTCAGACTGAGATAAGTCCACGAAAGTTCGCGATTGAGAACTGCGTGTTTCCGTTTGTAATAATGCGGGATCTCGTTGATGATTTGGACACAAGCATCTGTTTTGACACTGCTCATCTCATAACACGCATGTCTGGAACGGAGTCGGTCATGGAGTTCTACAGGGCTCACAGGGACAGAATCGCAGAGATTCATCTGCAGGACGGTAGCTACTCTGAGCACAGGGGAGTGGTTTCACGTGAGGACCATATTGCATTGGGACGAGGCATCATGGGAGATAACGTATTGCGAGAGTTCTTGACGGAACTTGTCAAAGACAAATTCACAGGCCCTATCATCTTCGAGCTCCCACAAGGTGACGCCAATGAGTCTCTAGCAAGAATCAGGGATGTGGTTCCGGAAGTGTTGAGAAGAACCGGAAAGGCAAGAGGTATTGGCCCGCATAAGGACTAGTTAGTAAGATTGAAGAGAATACTCTCGGTTCCTGCAGGTATATCCTATCACATATCGGAGCGATTGACGGATGTCAGAACAAGGACCAATCTATCTCGACTACAATGCTACTACACCCATCGATAAGGAGGTAGCAGCGGCGATGGCTCCCTATCTGTATCAGCACTTTGGAAATCCATCTAGCAGTCATCCGTACGGGACCACCACAAAACGAGCCATTGAAAATGCAAGATCTCAGGTTGCAGGACTCTTGGGCTGTCAACCGTCAGAAGTGATATTCACAAGTGGTGGCACAGAGAGTAACAACTATGCCATAAAGGGCGCTGCCTTGGCCTCTAGAAATCGGGGCAATCATATCATCACATCAGCAATCGAGCATCCTGCTGTAGTAGAAGTCTGCGCGTGGTTGGAAGAACAGGGCTTTCGAATCACTGTATTACCTGTCGACGAGTATGGTCTTGTAGACCCCATAGATCTGGAGAATGCGATTTCGCCAGACACCATTCTCGTCACAATTATGCATTCTAATAATGAAGTGGGAAGCATTCAACCAATCTCGGAACTCTCAAAGATTGCACATCGCTATGGTGCGATTATGCATACTGATGCGGCTCAGTCAGTTGGCAAAACCCGCGTGAATGTGAATGAACTGGGTGTTGATCTACTCTCAGTAGCAGGACACAAGCTCTATGCTCCAAAGGGGATAGGTGTCCTCTATGTTCGCAGTGGCACAGACCTGAAACAATTGATGCATGGCGCGGCCCATGAAGGTGGCCGCAGGCCTGGCACCGAGAATGTCCTTGAAATCGTGGGTCTGGGGCAGGCATCTGAAATCGCTGCGCGTGACCTTGACAAGAACATGGCGCATCTTCATGAAACGAGAGATAGGCTTTACAGCATTCTTATTGATGCGTTGGGCACTGATATGGTCAGGCTCAACGGACATCCTGAACACCGTCTTCCGAATACTCTGAGTCTTAGTTTTCGTGGCATTGAAGCCACCACGCTTCTCTCGGAAATCAGCAATAGAGTTGCAGCCTCAGCAGGTGCGGCTTGTCATGCTGATGAAGTTGACATATCTGCAGTTCTTCAGGCCATGAAGGTCCCAGTAGAATGGGCAATGGGCACAGTTCGTTTCTCCACGGGCAGGTATACAACTTTTGGGGAGATCGATGAAGCAGCACGAACCATAATCGATGCAGTTAGAAGACTGCAGCCCGAAACTGCTGGCACTTCTCCTGAACCATCTTCCAAGGTAGATGATTATAGGCTTACAAGGTATACTCATGGTCTGGGTTGTGCCTGCAAACTCCGTCCCCAGGCACTTGAAGAGGTCCTACGTGGCCTACCAATGTCTAAAGACCCAGCTGTCTTGGTTGGAATAGAAACAGCAGATGATGCAGCGGTCTACCGCCTGAGCGACGAACTGGCAATAGTTGAGACCGTGGATTTCTTCACGCCAGTAGTAGATGATCCTTACTGGTTCGGTGCTATCTCTGCAGCCAACTCCCTAAGCGACATCTATGCAATGGGAGCAAAACCGCTCTTTGCATTGAACATTGTGGGATTTCCCTCTAGTAGACTTCCACTGTCTGTCTTACACGATATTCTTCGTGGAGCGCAGGACAAGGCTGACGAAGCTGGAATCAGTATCATCGGAGGTCATACTGTTGAAGATATAGAACCCAAGTTTGGTCTGGCTGTGACTGGTGTAGTCCATCCCGATAGGGTCATGCGTAATAGTACTGCACGGCCCCGCGATGTGCTTGTTCTGACGAAACCAATTGGACTGGGGATAATCTCCACAGCGGTCAAACGCGGGCTGGCTGACAAAGAGACTGCAGAGAAGGCGACTCATCTGATGGCCACACTGAACCAGAAGGCCGCAGAGGTAATGATGGAAGTAGGAGCCAATGCATGCACTGATGTCACTGGTTTTGGGCTCTTGGGGCACTTACATGAGATGGCTGCTGGAAGCGGCATGGATGTAAAGATTCGAGCAAGTGCGGTACCTGTGTTGAAAGAGGCACAGACTTTTGCTGGGGCTGATGTTGTACCAGGAGGAACCATCAGCAATCTAGAGTATGTTGAACCCTTCGTCGACTTCGCCTCAAACATATCTCGCACCACAAGACTAGTCCTAGCAGATGCTCAGACTTCAGGTGGGCTCTTGATCAGCTTACCTGCGAAGCGAGGTGAGCATTTGATTGAGCTGCTCAAATCATCTGGCGTGAATGATGCAGCAATAATAGGAACAGTGACTGGAAAGGGGACTGGACGAATTCTTGTCGAGCCCTAGGAGTGCTGGAATCAAAGGAATGTGACGATAATGAGATTCCGCACAATCCGCGTATCATAGTATCACGAGATAGTATCTGATTCATATTCACAACCTTTTTATCGCCAGCAAAGACAAACCGAAAACGCGAACGCACTGGGCCCGTGGCTTAGACTGGTTATAGCGCCGCTCTGATAAGGCGGATATCGCGCGTTCAAACAGATAGGGAATTTCCCCTCTGGAATTCATCGCGTCGGGCCCACCACTTCTTCTACTGCGACTGTTTTGACAGTTCACTGACTTGTCTCTCTCTTCTCAGAAACCGACCGACAAATACTGTATATGCTAGTGCCATATTGATTCCAATGAGTATTGCTAGAGATACTATGAATACAGGGAGAAGAAGAGGGTCACTTGGATTTCCCTGAAATGTGCTTGCCAATATCAGGAGGAAAATGCCTGTCATTAGAATGAAAATGGCTGATATCAGCGTAATTCGACGATAGCTGCCAGCGGCAAAACACTTGAACGAGCAATACTGATGCCTGTTGCCGCTCCATACGATCTGCACTTCTGATTTTCCACACCAATCACATGTATATGGTGGCTCTTCGCCATCTATCCCCAGACACTCTCTAAACGACACAAATTCTTCCCTCTCTCTATTGGTGAAACTGGAGCCTAATGATTCTATTCGTGCTAGGTTCGGAGCAATTGCTCATTCTCTCTAGGACCTTATATTCGTAAGTCATCACAGAGAATTGGGTCACAAGAATGGATCTTACATTGCTTCTCCAGTCTCCATTGGCCAATTTTGCTCAGATGATTGGTCGGTATCTTGCCGAGATCTGGGACTTTCTCATCTTCATCGGGCAGGTTTCAGGAGTCATAATTGTTCTTGCTGGAGCTATCCTCTGGTTCACTGAAACCAACCAGAGCAGGGGGAAGGGACTCGTCTTCAGTGGCATCCTTCTCTCGATTGTTGTGGAGTACTTCATCATCTTCCCGCCGAGTTTTGTCATCGCATGACTTGCGGTCCAGATTCAACCATCACCATGGCTTTTCCCTTATCTTTCTGAACCTGGTCCAACGCATTCCTGAGCTCATTTCGTAGTAGTTCTATCATATCAGGAGCATTACAGGCTCCAAACTGACCGTGATAGTCTCTGAACTCCTCGGGGTCCAGTAGTTTCAGAATCTTGTCGATTGCCTCAAGTTGTTCTCTGGAAAAATGAATCATGACCGATGAGAGAGCTGTATCTGTCATGCTCTCCAGTCTGCCATACTGGATTTATTCTCGTCAGAAATATCTAGGTGCTTATTAGATGGCATCATGATTGATTATTGTACGGCGCCACAGATTCCAAACTGCTTTTGCTGTCTGTCGTGTCCGCTTCCCGGCGGTGTGGCGCCCTCACCTCTTCTCGCTCAGATAATCACGCTTTAATGTACCATTTCCCGCGCTCTCGCCAGAGGAAACGCTTGGTGACCGATAGTCAGATACTAATTGTGAAGAGTATTCATGAAATTGACGATAAGATGGTTTGCGAGCGCCTTGAAGGCTTAATCAAAGAGCCCTATGTTCTTGGCGTGATGTTGTGGGGGAGCAGGGCGACAGGCTTTGGAGCTCCGACAGCAGACTGGGATGCACTCATCTATGTCACTGAGGAATATTATAACACTCTCAAGCTCAAGGACACAATCTGGTTGGAGTTCGATGAGTCTGTAGAGCCTCGCAAGCTGGTGATTGATTTCTCTCCTGTGTCTGACGCTTGGTTCAGACAGCAGATCGAATCTCCCCTTGATATGGACCACTTTCCATATGTCGAAGGTGTTGTGATTCATGATCCAACGGGCAAGCTTGAGGAGTGGCGGAAGAGACTCGCTAGATATCCCGAGGAGGAACACCTCGACCGGCTCAAGAACAAGTACTGCACTCTGCTTGGTTCTTTAGGATATGCTGATATCAACAGCAGACGAGGCCACATATACGACTCGAAATTGAATGCTTTCCGCTCGGTCGTGGCTGCTGCCAATCTGTGGTTCACAATACAGAAACAATGGACCCCTCCTCTGAAGTGGTGGACTCCCCATGTGAAGAATATGGGCATGTCTGAGGAAACCTACAAGTTGTTCTGTCACGCATTGGATGATCCAAAGTTTGAAACTGCTCTTGAACTGTTTAAGAAACTGAAGCAGGAAATCCTTGAGAAGGACTATGATTTTCCCAACGATTCAATGTCAACCTTCCTCGAAACAATCCATGTGAACGGTCGTCCTGCCCAGATTCGTCACACCTATCTCTAGACAGCATTGGCGCTATATCACGGTCTTCTCTCTGAGAACAACCCTCTTGATGGCTCTCATCTTGAACGAAGAAGTAGCCGAGGCAGTGCTGCCCCAGAGCATTGATCAATAGCCCCTTCTACTACAACTTCAGTCGAAAGACGTACTCCTCATCCTGTATCGAGATCTTGCTCTCTACAACCTTGCCCGTCTTATGGATGAAACGAATCATCGGTTGGTTCTGAGGATGCACAATGGCGATGAATGCCTCAACCCCCTTACTCTTTGCAATCCTCATCAGATGATTCAACAGGAATGTACCTATGCCCTTGCCTTGGTAGTCATCGTTTATGAGCAGAGCAAATTCAGCTTCGTTGGTGCTCCTGTCGAGGACGTATCTGCCTGCTCCAATAATCCGTTCAGTTTCGCCATCTGTATCCGACTTTATCACTGCTACAACACTGATATCACGGGACTGGTCCACATTATAGAAGTCCTGGAGTGTCTGCCTTCTTAGACTCCTCAGCGGGGTGAGGAACCTGAAGTAGATACTCTCCTCGCTGAGCCCATAGAACAGCTCTTTGATTCGGTCAGTATCGTCAGGTCGGATAAGTCTAAAGTGTACATCAACTGGTCCCTCGGGACCTTTGAATCTCTCAGTCATCTCATACTCGGAGGCAAAGTACGTTCCCTGTACTAGAAACGGGACCTGATCCTCAAAGACATAGCGCATCTTCTTTGCGGCCTCAAGGAGCTCATTTCGGAACTTGGGGTGTGCAATAGCTATGAGGGATAATACACGTTCTCGGATAGTCTTCCCATACATGTTTGCCAGGCCATACTCCGTTATTATTACGTCTACATCTCCACGAGTAGTTACGACGCCGGCTCCCTCGCTCAGTTGCGGAACGATTCTTGACACTGTTCCATCAACAGCTGTGGAGGGCAAACAAATGATGGCCTTCCCTCCCACAGACCTCTTGGCTCCTCGAATGAAGTCAACTTGTCCTCCGATTCCACTGTAGAACCTGTGACCAATCGAGTCTGCACAGACCTGACCCGTGAGGTCGACCTCCAATGCGGAGTTTATTGCGATCATCTTTCTATTCTGCCCGATGACGTACGGGTCATTGACATACGCTGTGTCATGGAACTGGAAGAGAGGATTGTCGTCAATGTACTCGTACAGCTTGCTAGACCCCATGGCGAAGCTCGCTATCACTTTTCCCTTGTTGATTGACTTCTTCTTGTTGGTCACAATACCAGCGTCTATCAGAGGAAGCAGGCTATCACTGAACATCTCTGTATGGATGCCCAAGTCTCGGACTCCCGAGTCCAAAAGGTTGTTACATACAGACTGTGGGAGTGCTCCAATTCCAAGCTCAAGAGTCGATTCATTCTCAACCAGTCTTGCTACATATTTACCAATGAGGTCTACTGTCTCTGTAATCTCATCACCTTGGAACTCTCTCAGTGGTTCGTTGAAGGGGACAAGATAGTCAATCTCTCGTATATCTACGAACGAGTCACCATGTGTTATTGGCATTTTGTCATTGACCTGTGCTATGACGATATCAGCACTCTCGGAGGCAGCTTTTGTGATATCCACTGAGATACCCAGGGAACAGTATCCATAGCGGTCGGGTGGGCTAATCTGTATCATGGCGACATCGAGAGGCATTCTCTTCTGTCTGAAGAGGTCAGGAATATCGGACAGCATCATGGGTGTATAGTCCGCGCGTCCCTCTGCGACTGCATCTCTGATGTTTGCGCTGACAAAGAACGTGTTGTGACGGAACTGGCTCTGGAATTTTGGATCTGCAGAAGGTGTATCTCCAAGAGTGAGAAGGTGTACAATCTCGTTGTCTGCCATCTGGTCGGCATGAGCTGCCAATTCTTGCACAAGATGATATGGTACGCCGCATCCCGTTCCCAAGAAGATTCTCGATCCTCGCCTAATCTTCTTGATGGCCTTTGAGGCTGTCAGGATTTTGCTCTTGTATTGTTCAGTCCAATCAACCGCGACCATCGTAGTTTCCTCTGTGAATGTGCTTCTCCCTTAGGCTCGCTATATAGGCATTTCCACATGGCATACTAAGCAAAGGGCGGTTGATTGTGTACCTAGAAGACGGAAGACTTTTAGTGCAGAACTATTCGCAAGCGATGTAGTATCTGACACATTACTAGGTGGATATCATATGTCGGAAGAAAAGATAGGAAATCGAAACCTGGTCGTACTCGGCGCAATCATAGTACAGCTCTGCCTTGGATCTATCTATGCATGGGGGATATTTCAGAATGAGCTGTACAGGCTTGACGGCTTGTATGGATGGGATAAGTTGTGGTCTAATCTGCCATTTGCAGCTGGTCTTGCATCATTTGCGATTGTCATGATATATGCTGGTCGCAGACAAGACCGTGTAGGCCCCCGTAAGGTTGCCACACTTGGGGGTGTCCTACTAGGAATAGGTGTAATCCTCTCTGGATTAGTTGACATACTTGGGTTCGGAGCTGATATGGTTCAAGGTACACTGTATCTGATAATCACCTATGGTATCGTTGGTGGTGCTGGAATTGGGTTTGCCTACGTCTGTCCAATTGCAGCTCTTGTAAAATGGTTCCCTGACAAAAAAGGATTCATGACCGGAATCGCAGTTGCTGGTTTTGGTGGCGGTGCATTGATTTTCAACTTTGTTGAACAGGGTCTAATCAGTTACTTTGGATATGTCATTGGATATCCATTGATGATTCTTGGAGCAATCTATCTCATATTCACAGTACTCGGTGCTCAACTGCTAGTCAATCCCCCGGTTGGTTGGCTTCCTCAGGGCTTCACACCTCCCGCAACAACAGCGGACGGCAAAGGTACAGGATGCGTGCCAGGTGTAATGATTCGAACGAGTAGTTTTTGGGTTCTCTGGTTGATGTTCATCTTTGCTGCAACAGCTGGTCTGATGACCCTTGGCAATGTTGTATCAGCAGCTAGAGGCATCGATCTGACCATCACAGCGTTCATCGCCGCTCTGATTCCAAGTATTATGGCAATCTTCAATGCAGCTGGAAGAATAGTCTGGGGGACAGTTTCTGATAGGATTGGGAGAATCTCTACCTTCATCATGATGTTCTCGATTCTTGCCTTAGCTATGTTTGGACTTGCATTCATTCCAACAGGGACTTCATGGATTGTGATCACTCTCATAGCATCTGTTGTAGGATTCTGCTTTGGAGGCAACTTTGCTCTATTCCCATCCGCAACAGCAGATTACTTCGGCTCTGCAAACGTTGGTAAAAACTACGGTGTCGTCTTCACTGCCTATGGAATTGCAGGAATTACTGGTGCTCTAGTTGCAGGCACATTTGGTCAAGCCTTCGGCTACTCAATGGCCTTTCTTGTAACAGGAATTCTTGCCGTTATAGCAGTACTACTGACTTTCGCTCTAAAATCGTGCAGAAAGAATGCATAATCAGTACCATGAGAGGTCAGAGGATGTGAATTCTCCGACCTCTTGTCACTCTTTTTTGGGAACTAACCCTCTGAACAATTTCCGTTCCGATTGGACAAGCTTCATATAGTACATTTCTTGTGGCCGGTTAAATCATCTACCGGATTTGGTGACCGATTTTGTCAACAGATAAGAAGATTACAGTTTACAGCCAAGAGGAAAGGCATTTTCCACCTCCAAAGAGCTTCTCCAAGAAGGCTTACATAAAGAGCCAAGAAGAGCGGATGAAGATGTGGAAGGAGTCTATAGAAAAGCCTGACACCTTCTGGCTAAAGGCAGCAAAGGAATTGTGTTACTGGAAGAAGGAGCCGACCAAGGCTCTCGATTGGAAGGACCCCAAGAATGCAGTATTCACGTGGTTCGAAGACGGTGTGACCAACATGGCTTACAACTGTCTTGACAAGCATGTGAAAGCAGGTAAGGGCGATCAGATTGCACTCATCTGGCAGGGCGAGCCTTTGGATGAGTCAAGGACCTTCACCTACAAACAGCTTCTCAGCGAGGTCAACAAGGCTGCGAATATTCTGAAGAGCCTCGGGGTCAAGAAGGGCGACAGAGTCACGATCTATCTCCCGATGATTCCTGAGCTCGGAATCATCATGCTTGCATGTGTGAGGATTGGCGCGGTCCACAGCGTCGTCTTTGGCGGGTTCAGTGCTGATTCCTTGGTGGATAGGATTACAGACTCTCAAGGCAAGGTCCTAGTCACGGCTGATGGTTACTACCGCAGTGGCAAGGTTGTCCCACAAAAGGCAGGTGCTGACAAAGCACTCGAATCTGTTCCTGTGGTAGAGAAGGTTCTTGTTATCAAGAGAGTTGGAATCGACGTTCCATGGGTCAAGGGCAGAGATGTCTGGTACCATGAAGAGCAAGCAAAAGTCAATGACAAGTGTGAGACCGAGTGGATGAAGGCTGAAGATCCCCTATTCATCCTCTATACTTCAGGTTCTACTGGCAAACCAAAGGGTGTGCTTCACACACTTGCGGGATTCATGGTCTACACAACTCAATCCTTTCTCTATATCTTTGACTGGCACCCTGGAGATGTCTACTGGTGTACTGCTGACATCGGCTGGATTACAGGTCATTCCTACATCTTGTATGGCCCTCTCTCAGCTGGAGCGACAACTCTGATGTATGAGTCGGTACCTACATACCCTGACAATGACCGCTTCTGGCATGAAGTAGAACACTGGAAAGTGAACGAGTTCTACACGGCTCCTACTGCACTTCGTGCACTAATGAGATTCGGTGATGGCCCCGTACTGAAGCACAATCTGTCAAGCCTGAAACTTCTCGGGACCGTTGGTGAGCCAATCAATCCGGAGGCCTGGATGTGGTATCATAGGGTAGTTGGCAAAGAGAAATGCCCGATTGTTGACACCTACTGGCAGACTGAAACGGGTGGTGTGATTCTCACACCTCTACCTGGTGCAACGTCAACAATCCCCGGTTCAGCCACTTTCCCCTACTTTGGTCTTGAGCCCCTCATCGTTGCCGAAGACGGAGTACCCGTAGGTCCAAACGAGGGTGGCTATCTCTGCTTCAAGAAACCTTGGCCAGGTCTCATGAGGACTGTCTATGGCAACCACAAACGATTCATCGAAACTTACTGGGTCCAGTTCAAGAACCCCGAAGACAAGAAGCCGATGTACTACACTGGTGATGGCGCTCGATTCAACCAAGATGGCTACTACTTTGTTATGGGCCGTCTAGACGATGTCTTGAAAGTTTCCGGCCATAGACTCGGAACTGCAGAGATTGAGTCTTCACTCGTCAAGCATCCTGCTGTTGCGGAGTGTGCAGTTGTTGGATTCCCACACGAGATCAAGGGAGAAGACATCTACTGCTTCGTGACCCTCAAGGTGGGTGTTGAGAAGACTGATGCGCTCCGTCAGGAACTCAAGAACCACGTTCGTAATGATGTAGGCCCCATCGCAACCCCGGCCAAGATACAGTTTGCAGATGCTTTACCCAAGACTCGCTCCGGCAAGATCATGCGCCGCATTCTGAAGCGCATTGCTGCGGGTCAGATAGACGATCTCGGTGATGTCACCACGTTGGCAGACCCATCAGTCGTCGATACCTTAGTCAGTGAGCGTCAGTAGTAATTCGCTATTTTACGAGAGACCTACAAAGGTCTCTCGAGTTCTTCTTTTTCAGAGTGATCACATGTTTCGACAACGCTCGGCTATCGAGCGGGTTCAGTCAGAGTTTCCGAGAAGGATAATGACCATTGATATACGCATCATCTCAAAGTCCGTGTCTACTACTGTATCTGACAAGAGATAAGCTACCAGACGGTCTTGGGACGTCTCAGAACGTTTCTTCCAATGATTTCTCTTTTGAGTTCGGCAATCACGATACTCGTTCTTGGAAGCGTAGATGTGCTGCAATACTCTGCTGGTTTGGGGAAAACCATGACACCTCTCAAGCATTGGATTGAACATGGTGTTCGATACTGATGTCTACTTGCAGATTTCGCCATACTTCCTCTTGAAGTTCGCAGCCATCTCCGGAAAACCATACTTGACCCAGGCTCTGTACGCCAAATCGAATGTTTCCCTTGCCAGTTGAGGGTACTTCTTGTTGTCCAGTCGCTTGCACGCGTCCATTAGTATCCCTACATACTGGCTCGACATCATGGCTACCTCGTAGTCGTATTTTGTTGGGTCTTGAACTGCAATTCGGTTGAGTGCAATCACCCTGTCTACGACTTCTTCCAACTCCTTCGCCTTCAAGGACCCCGTGACCAGAGAGGCATGAAAACTAGCAGACATTATATCATCCCTGCAGATTATGCCCCTAGAAACAAACCACTCTTGGGTGTCCAATATGACCTCCACGCATCTCTTGAGAACTACTATCCTCTCATCGCGCTTGAGCAGCCTTGCAGCAAGCGCAGTCAGTGCAGTTACTGCATTTCCGAGGCTTGTGGCATAGGCCTCTGGTTTTGTTATCTGTTCTGCGTCAATCGTATTGACGTCAAGCGATTTCATAGCGATATAGATCAGACGCGTTTCATCTTCAGATAAGATGTCTGCCCTTGTAAGAATCGGACTAAGAGAATTCGCAACTACGAATACCGAGAATTGCACCTGTGCCTTCTGCCATTCTCCGTCTATGGTACTATAGATATCCAAGAGAAACTCTAATGATTGATTCAGATGCTGTTCGCGAGCATCGCCAGTTGCCAAGAAGTAGTACTCTGCGTAAGCAACACCTAGACTCTGGAATACACTATCTAGTGTGTAGTTGAAGATGGGAATCTCAGTTGTCAGTAGGCTCCTGAAGTAGTCTCGATACAACATGAGGACTTCCTCGAGTATCTTCCTGCGTTCGTCTATTGTGAGCACAGGGGATTCAGCCAGGGCGGTAAGAATCGCGATGTAATTCTGCAGCTTCAGAGAAGCTGTGACACCAATCTCGATTCCCTTTCCCTCTTTCTTTAACTCCCATAACAGATCCGGGTCAAGCACCCAGTTGATATTTCCAAGGATACCTGTAATCTTCGACTTATATGCTCCTAACTCGTCACGAAAACCATCATAGCTTGTGATTGAGTAGAGTTTTTTGAATAACTTGCCTCGTTCATCAATAGCCTCAATGAATGTACAATACACATCTGACTTCTCTCTATACATATCGAGTATTCTCGCGGCGAACTCCGGGTAATCTACAACTCTCACATCAAAAAACAGAAAACCAAGTAGAAGATGCTCATCATCATTCCTGAACTCAAAATGCTTCACTGCCTCTCTGAATGCCCGAGAGTAATCAGCAGGAATGAGGTCCCCAGCTGTAAAGCCTACGAGTGTCCGGGCAAGATCTGTGAAAGGATAGTCCTGTGGAAGAGCTGCGGCAATTCTCTTCAGTTCTGCCATCGGAGGTGAAACCGCCTTAGTCATGGTATGCGTCAATGCACCCATCTTGAGACAGAAGACGCTGGCCAGTGCCCCCTCTTGACTCATCGCCACAGCACATGCTCTATCGAACTCTCCCTGAAGGGCCAATTCAAGTGCATCATCGAGAGTTCCCTTCGCTTTTGTCTTGAGATTATTCCACTTCTCAATGGATTCTGCCCTACTGAAAAGTGACTCCACGTCCTGAAGAGCCTTGGAGAGTTTCTTATCTTGCATCAAGACCTTCAGTGTGGGATTCCAGATGCCGTATATTGTTTCCGCGAATCCTGTTTCAATGTGATCTCGTGTATAGGTATGAAGAATCTGATCAATTGTCCTTGTGTGAGTGTCACCCACTAATCCATCTGCTGCCACTAAGTCCGAGTCATCAATTGCATCTGCTATCACTCGGAGGAGGCTATCCATGTAGTCTTCTGCCCTGTCTACAAGTGCGACAACTGTGTAGCCCTTCTTGCACTCCGTCACAATCAGAGTGTTCTCCCTAAAACCCAGCTTTCTGACCTCTCCGCTCCCTATGACATTACTCAGTGCCTTTGCAGCCTCTATCAGGGGGCCAAGGATCATCTCACCATCTGCATCCATTGAGCTCTTGATCTTGATAGGGACGCCGCCTGTGGTCAGGACACCGATGAGCCGAATCATATGGGCACTCCTCTATAGACCTCTCTACATACTATAGCATGTGAAAAGGGTTCTTACGACTTAGTGCTGTGACTCAGTCTACTGATGCTAATACTCCTTCAGAATCCGGAGAAAAACAGGCATAGCTCTTGAAGCAAGCCTGATCATGCAATGATTCGGCATCATTTCCCTCTGGCGGGAGTCTTAAATATCGCAATTGAATTCAGAAGGTATTACTCTCCCGAAGACTGAATTGAATACGGCGATGAAAATGTGTCAATGGTGTTTCAAACACGGCGATGGCGGCAAGTGGTACAACAATGCCCGGCTCTACCGGAACGAACTGGCTGATGAGTATAATGCGAGTGAGTACCTGCAGGAACAGTGGAAGAACATGGAAACCCTCTTTATTCGTAAGATTATGGGATTCAACTCCATTGGCCTAGGTTACAAGATGCAGATGCCAATCATAGGGCGAGTCATTCGCAAGGTCGTTGAGGCTCAGATACATAGTGAGAAGAAGAACAGAAATCCAGTACGTGCCGACGGCCACTTCGGACAGGTTGTCCCCCTCGAAGATGCTCAGCACATCCTTGGGAATCTTGCGGCTGAACCTATCATCAAGAACTACTGTGTCTGCAGATGGATGCAGAGAGGAGTAAAGGATGCAGTCTGCATCAACTTCGGTCAGTTGTCAGGGATAATTGAGAAATGCACGCGATATATCCCTGAGGGCGTGAAGTATAAACTCGACCGTGAAGAAGCAATCCAAGCGCTTCAAGAGCAGAACCAAAAAGGCTACGTTGCGACGGTCTGGTTCCAACCAATACCCTACATCAATGCGGTCTGTTCCTGTGAGAGTCCCGAGTGCGGAGGTCTCAGACTGAGAAACGACTTCAATCTGAGGACCGTGTACAAGGGTGAGTACGTCATCAACATTGATATTGACAAATGCCAAGGCTGCCAGTCGTGCGTCAAGATGTGTCAGTTCAGCGCGCTCAGATATCTTCCATCTGTGAAGCGGACCATTGTAGACCTAGACAAGTGTTTTGGGTGTGGTGTCTGTCGGCATGCATGTAAGCATGATGCGCTCAGCTTAGTCCCGAGAGAGTCTGTCCCCGGGCAAGCCGGGAGGTACTGAGGTGTGTGAAATGGTCAAGAGAACGAGCATCAAGATTGACTATTCCAAATGTCATAGTGGAGCTAGCACAGACCCGCGCGAGTGCAGAAAATGTCTCTTTGTCTGTGACCCCGCAGTATATCTGATGCATCCGACGTTGGAGAACCACCCAGACCCCTATAATCCTGAGATCTGGCGCATTGACGCGATTTGGCTCTCAAAATGCACTGGATGCATGAAATGTGTCGAAGTCTGCCCGGAGAAAGCAATCACAGTGAAACCTGGAGACTCGCTCATGACGATCAGGGGATACTGAGAGTAGTTATCGGTCGTGATTGAAGAATCACAATCTCACCGTCTGATTTGATACACCACTCGATGTCTTGGGGTGTTCCCATCATCTGCTCAATCTCCAGTCCTATCTGTGCCACCTTCAGCACTAATCGATTATCCAGAGTGAACTCCTCACGTTTCTCCCTGGGCGTATCGTGTGTTGTGGCCTTAGCGCTGTTCTCTGAGACTGAAGCAATACTAGTAATCATCTTCGTTCCTAGTTCTCTCTGTAGGACACGTCGCGGTTTCTTGGATAGTATGAAGGTGTCGGGAATGACTCTCCCCGATACTAGTGTTTCTCCTAGTCCCCAAGTTGCGTTGATCAACATCTCGTTCGTGTTGCTATTCACTACATTAGCTGTGAACATTACACCTGAAACAACGGCAGGTATCATCTCCTGAACTACTACAGCCATCTTGACTTGTTTCAATGGAATTCCCTTGGACTTCAGATAGATTGCTGCGCTTGGAGAGTATGCTGATCTCCAGACCCGTTTCACAGCTTCAAATATGTCTGAAGTGTTTCTGATACAGAGAAGAGTTTCTGCTTGACCTGCAAAGGAAATATCACTGCGGTCTTCGATTGTGGCTGACGAACGAACCGCATAACCTGCCTTAGAGCCGGTTGTTGATTCCTGCATACTCTGAAGTCCCTTCATAATCTCGGATTTCAGATCCTCCCCCAACTGACAGAGACTCACCAGTGTCTGGATCTTTTCTGCAAGAAGAAGCATCTCTTCGAAGTCATCCACAGATTCGATTTTATCAAGCAGTCTGATCACATCTGGAATTCTATCTCTCATCCGAACGAAGTTATGACTCGAGATTGAAAACCCTCTTGGTGTACGAAACCCCTCACGGCGCAGATGGGCAAGGCTCGTTGCCTTACCACCATGAGTTTCAATATCCTCTGGTCGAATGCTGTCCAGAGATTGAATCAGAGGAATCTTGCAGTTGTCCAAGTGTTGATGCGCCTCAACTATTCGCCTACATAGAGAACCCCTGAAGCACCCTCTTCAGGCTTGATCATGGCATGTTTTCCATTGAGCCCTTCTGGGTCCTCTATCTTCACCCCCATCAGTGCCGGTATCTCAAACTCACGAGTGACAATGGCTAGGTGTGATCCCAATGCCCCAGACCTGCACACAACGCCTGCCAATCTTGAGAGAACTGGCGCAAGGAAAGTGGTGCCTGCATCATCTACGAGTACTATCTTTCCATCGGGCCCTTCTTTCAAAAGCTTGACCACTTCCTGAACAGAGGTAATGTACCTGAGTTCACCCTCTGCACTCAGTTTCAATGAGATAAGTCCATCTCCAACTCGTTTCAACAGAAATCGGCCACCCGGGGCTTTCTTTGTTTAGGAATATCCGAATTATAAGACTGCTTATGCTTTCGAACAACTTAATACTGACAGTGACTGCGGCATCATTTCAATGAGCATTGCTCTCTGTGGAGATGAATGCATTGGAAACCAGCGAGATTAACCAACAACTAACTCACCTGTCTCAAGTCTTCTCTGATATTCTTGCGGAACGTGGTCTTCTCGAGTCAAAGCTCTTCCCTGTGAACGAGTACATCTGTGTGAGTTTCTACCAGACGTATGAACATCTCTTTGATGTGATGACTCAGGTGTGGAAGAAGATTACTCCTGAGGTGCTTGCCAAGAAGAGCAAGACGCTTCTCTCAGAGATTCAGGCACTGTCAATCACCTACCTCTGGCTTTACTATGGTCTGGCACGGATGGGTGTGATTTTCAACAAATGTAATAGTGACCCCTCAAAAGAACCCACTGAGCGTCAGGAACAGTGGAAATGGATGCTTGAGCAGTGGTACAGACTAGGCACGAACTACTTCAACACAGGCAAGCCCACGGTTGCATCATCGGGAGGGGTGAACCTTGCCCTTCGCAATGACAGTATCAGCTGGTTGAAAGACCATCTAGAACCCGTGAGTGAGGAACAAGTACGCAAGATTCGTCGTCAGATTGGTGCGGTCGATCTCTATGCCTTCATGGATGAGTGCGAGGCTAGAGCAAAGATCATTGATCACGGTCCGTACCCCGTTGGGCACAACGAGGTCCTCATCATCTCAGAGTATACTCATCTTCATGATGGAAAAGAGGCACTATGGCTACCTTGGTCTGACACAGAATCGAAACTTCCATCCGCATCGCTTGGCATCGCTATGACCATGCGTGACTGTACGACCTTCTTCAATGACGTCGGTACTGCGACCGTTCAGCCTGGTGACTACTCCAAGCTGGTTACTAATGCTTGTGCATACACAAAACATGGCTCCAAGATTGTGGCACTAGGCTTGGATGAGCTCTCAGCATTTGCTGAGGCAGCTGATGCTGCTCAGACAGAGCTATACCTGAAGTTTGCAGAATGGGACAAGAAGACACTCATGATTGCGGGAGCTGAAGCATACTGGAGGTGCTATGCTCGCTATACAAATCAGGTTGGAATCACTAGTAAGATAGACTGGAAGATATCTCAGGCCGTCATAGACGAACATGTGCCGTTCTTCATGGATAATGATGCGGACCCAGCTTTCATGCGATTTGGCCGATTCGATGATGAAATGGAGGCAGACCCAACTCTCTACTTGCTTCCCGAGTAGGAGTGAACGCAGTTGAGAAGACACCGTTTCACACAGAGCGACGAATATGCGCATGAGGCAGATGAGCGCCCTGATTGGCGTGAGAGCTACTACTTCAACTGGGTCGATCTTGATGCACGGATATCTGGCTTCTCTACTATCGGCCTTCTTCCGAACACCAACAAGCGTGAGTTTGTGTGTGCACTCTTCTATGATGATGAGCGTGAGGTCCATTTCAATGAGCCACTCAGCTCAATCTCTGATGACCTATCAGAGTCGTTGACCGATGGCGTACTATCGTACAACTTGGTCAAACCGATGAAGGAGTGGAGAATCACTTACAGAGGCAAGAGTCTCAATGCAGACATCATCTGGTCTGCTCGATTCCCACCTTATGACTTTGGCAGTGGAAGTGGGACATCCTGGGCCGGCCATTTCGAGCAATCTGGTGTGCCCCATGGTACAGTCAAGTTCTCAGATGGGACTGCTGTGACGATACAGGGGTACGGCGAGCGTGACAAGAGCTGGGGCTCTCGAGACTGGCACATTGAGAGCTGGTTTGCTCTGCATGCACAGTTTGATGATATGTCAATAGGACTTCGACGTGACGTGGTCAAGGGTGAAGAGCATCCCTCTGGCGGAATCAGCAATATCGATGGCAACGTTCCTATCAAGAGCGTGAAACTGGTGACAGAGACACACAAGGAGTCTGGAATACCCATCGGAGCGAAGGTCCGGATCATAGGCAGGGATGATGCTGTCTACAATCTCAAGTCCCATCTGATTAGCCCCAAGAGTTTCGCGCGATTCGCTCGAGAGTTTCCGGGTGGCACCACCGAGCTCTACGAGGGGATGGCAGTCCATGAGTGCAAGGAACTGGGTACCACTGGCACAGGATTACTTGAGTGGTTGTTCACTCATCCCAAGTAGTGACCCCTGTAGGCAATCCAGCAGCGATCTCACCCCAGTTTGTTGTGACTCATCATAGTCTATCATCTGAATGACAGTATTGATGCCAGTAACCATGCACATATCATTGCGTTGACCATCGCGCCAAGCCATCTGTTTCCTGTCAGACGGTATCCAAACATAGTGATCAGGGTGCATACTGCGAACCATGGTGTAAAGGCATAGAAGAACAACCACGAGTACCCAATCATACCTGGAATGACCGGCGCACCCGCAATCAGACCACCAAGAAACTCGATAGCGATCAGAGCGAGATATGGAATGCACTTGATGAAGACTGCTGTTACAGACCACTCGAGCTGCACTCTTGCCCAGCTCCCCGTACTCTTTGGCAACATGATACTCGTGAACCAAGTTCCTTCTACGACGGAGTACACAAGAAATACAACAAAGTATAGGGGTACTAGAATCGCTTGCAGCAATGTGAGGTCATGAAGCCCGGGCAGGAAACATCTCAGGTCCAATACGAAACCGAGATCGACCATCAAGGTCAGGGCGTATAGCCAGACAAAGACGATAGCTGTCAAGAGGACAAGTCTGACGATATCCGGAAGGCCTCTCTCAGTCCCTACTGATACCAATTTGCGAAGGCTGAGCTGTGGATTGCCTCGGCGTCTTAGCAGCAATGTAAGTGCCCCAGCCGCAATCAGCCCGCTCCCCAACATCCATGACATCACTGGCAGTCCATTGTATTGTGGGAAGGGAATGACTAATTGCAGTACTGTTCCAAGAATCAAGAAAGGAAAGAATGTTGCAACCCCGATTGCGCCGTAAAGTGTCCCATATGCCAGAATGGATCCTGTGCTCTGTGCTTTCTCCTGAGGTAGAGTTCTACGCAGGTCCGAGAAAAATGGCAGGCTCAGTAGTATTGCCAGCAGAGGGAAGATTGTGAGTATGGCACCAAGCAGTCCGAATAGGCCACCGATCAACCACGCTGAAAACAGAAGAATCGAACTGTCTATCCAGTGTTCGTCTTCAACGCCTCCCTTTAGGCTCATCCTCATCCAGTCAACACTCTCGCTCACGATGGTGGGGTCTATGGTTTCAAAGAGGTGATTGGTCGGAGGGAAAACAGCTCTCCTTGCTGTATTATTTGCGAAGTCACCATATGTGATACCAGGTACAACCCCAGTCACATTGAAGTATGGGTCAAGTTTAGTATGATTGCCGGGATAGCTCGAGAGTGAGTCAAAGCTACCGACTGCTACAAGCGTATTTGGTATGTAAACTGCAGTTGGGCTGAAGCCTGATCCAACAAGAACCAATGCACGCACATACACGCTTGAGCCTGCTATGGCAGTCCACGCGATACCGCCTCCCATGCTGTGACCAATCAATCCAATCTCTGTGTTGTCGACATAGTCCAGTGAAGCGATATAGTCAAGTGCTGCAGGTCCACTTCCTGTACCTGGGTCAGAGTTGCCATGACCGTTGGCATCAATCGTGAGCACGACAAAGCCTCGTCGTGCGAGTTCAATGCCAAACGCCATCAGCCACTCCTTGTTCTGCAATGAGCCATGAATCACGACTACGCCCGGGAGAGGATTAGCGCTGGTGCCGTATATTGGACGTTGTAGTGTACTGTGAATTGTAGAGCCGTCCGCAGCCTGAAAATCGACTTCGGTGACACTCACAGTCCCATGACCGCTCTGGGTATATGCCGCCACACTGACCCCTGCTGACAGCATTATGAGACCAAGGATCAGTACTAGGTATCTCCTTCTGATTGCCATCGACGAGAGAACTCCTGAGATTTGTGAGTCCGATGTAACGACTCCGGTCTTTTATTTACCCCGATACTTGATAGTATTCATATAAATCACAGAATGACAACTCCCAGTACCATGCCTACCTGGGATAGTATCTTCAGAGAACAAGGGTACTTGTTTGTTGATCCTCACCCAGATATGGCAAGGATTGCTGTTCTCTTCAAGGAACATGGTGTCAAGAGAGTCCTTGACCTAGGTTGTGGCACTGGCCGACATCTTGTGTATCTATCAAGACTGGACTTTCAGATGGATGGCCTTGATTCTTCCTCACATGCTCTTGCACTCTCCAATAGATGGTTGGATGAAGAGGGTCTTTCTGCAAGCCTGAGAGAGCATCTGATAGAACGGCCATTTCCTTACCCAGACGGAATGTTCGACGCTCTGATTTCGATACAAGTGATTCATCACAATCTGCTCAAGGACATTGTCTTCACAGTTTCTGAGATCGAACGTGTTCTGAAACCTGGCGCTTTCGTCTTCATCACTGTTCCCACACTAGGGCTGAAGCGGGAGAATCATGAGGAGGACTGGCAGCTTCGTCAAGTCGAGGATGGAACCTACATTCCAATGGGAGGCCGTGAGAGTGGTATACCTCATCACTACTTCACCGAGAATGAACTACGTGAAGTGTTCGGCAGTTTTGAAATTCTTGAGATCTTTCTGGACAGTACTGGCCACAGGTGTCTCTTGGGTTCTAAGAGAGTGTAGGCGCTGATGGTCACTCTAGCCCGAACACGGGGAATATGAGTTCCTTCACCTTATTGATGGCATCATCAACAGCACGCTTGACCTTGGGATAGTGCTTCTCGTCCATCCTACTTGGCCTGTCAGTCCAGCCATCCCGCCCCATCTTGAGGCCATACTTCTCAATCAGCACTAGCCATTTGTTCGGCAGTACTGGCGGCAGTGCCATATCTGCAAGACCTGCAAGCACTATTGTCCATACCTTCGCTGTTGTTACAGGGTTGTAGCCTCCACCCCCTACAGCAACAAGCTTTCTTTCTCCCTCATGTACAAGCTGTCGGACTGTCATAGTCAGGCGATGGTATGTATCAAAGGTGAGCATTAGGTCTGCTAAGGGATCGCCAAAATGTGCATCCGCTCCGACGTTCCAGAACACAAGGTCTGGTTTGTAGACCTGCCAGATGGGAACAATGGCATCTTCGAAGGCCCTCCAGTACTCAACATCATCGGTCAGTGGTGGAAGGGGGACATTGACGGAGTAGCCTTTTCCTTCACCTATCCCCATTTCTTCTGGTTTTCCAGTTCCAGGGAAGAATCCCATGCTCTTCTCGTGAAGTGATATGGTGAGAACATCCGGGTCGGCATAGAACGCTTTCTGTGTACCATCACCATGATGAACATCCGTGTCGAGATACAGAACCTTCTTGCCCGGATTCACTTCTTTGTATTTCTTGATGGCAACTACCGTGTCATTGAGGTAACAGAATCCTGCAGCTTGGCTCTCCATAGCATGATGGAAACCGCCAACAAACGACATCGCATTTTTGAACTTCCCCTTGGCAACACCTATTGTGGCATCAATCACTCCCCCTACTGGTAGACGTGCGTACCTATGAACCCCCGGAAAAACAGGGCAATCATCAGTATCAAGACCAAATCGGGCAGAGAATGCTGACCCTGTGTTCCCAAAGAGATCAAGCGTTTCTACAAAGGATGGATCGTGGAAGGTCAGCAATTCCTCCTTGGTCGCCTCCCTCATTTGCTGGAGAGAGATCTTCGAACTCTCGGTCATTCCTGCCATCACTGGAAGACTCCACGTGACATCAAGACGTGCTCTATTCCAGAAGGGATTGACTACTGCCTTCATCCTCTCCAGCTCATCGATACCATCTAGAGCTAAGAGGCTCTCAGGACTATAGAGGGCTGTGCGTTCAGTCACTTGGTTCCCACCGCATGCAAATAGGTACTGCCTTTCTCCAACATGAAGTCTACTTATGTGTGATGGCATATCACTCTTCGAAAGCCTCATTATCATGAATGGAGATTGAAGATGTGTTATGTCGAAGTATGAACTTCTGAAGGAAACATTTCTTGGAAACCTTGGGGAGCAGATACCTGTTTCCCTATGGAAGCATCACCCCGACCTGGATCGTACCCCTGAGGGACTGGCAAATGCTGAGATTGAGTTTCACAGAAAGTTTGACCATGATCTCCTCAAAGTATCCTTCTTTGGTCACTATCCATGCATTGACTTTGGATGTACTGCAGAATACGATGGTGCCAGCACTGGGTCTACTACATTGACTTCTTATCCCATTAAGGACTCAGCTGGCTGGGAGGTCCTTGAGCCAGTCGATGTGAATGCCGGTGAATTCGGCAACCAGGTTAGGGCAGTAGAACTGATTCAGAGGTATGCACACGGGAAAGTCCCAACTATGGCCACCCTCTTCGATCCTGCCATGGTTGCTGATAGACTGTGTGGTCAGAATCTAGTCAAGTATGCGGATGAGGTCCCTGTCATCCTGAAGAGAGCTCTTGATCTGATCTGTGACGTGATGATTGATTTTGCACGAGCTACGCTTGAATCAGGGGCTGATGGACTGTTCATCGCCAGCCAGCACTCGACTCTTTCATCAATTTCAGATAAACACTATAATACCTTCATCTATCCCTATCATCTGAGGATGGTTTCCAAGCTGCGTAGCAAGGCCAAGTTCATCATCATGCATCTCCATACGAGAGAGGAGAGAGAAGAGATTCGATTCAACAGAATCGCTGAAACTCCCGGGGTTGTTGGCATCAACTGGGAGGATCGGAGTTCTTCGCTGTCACTCAGAGAAGGCAAGAGAAGATCACGAAAGACTGTGCTGGGCGGTATCGACCATAATGGCGTATTGAGGACCGGGACGCCCCATGAGGCCGAGAAACAGGTCTTGAATGCAGTGGATGAGGCTGGGTTCGAACACCTCATTGTGGCTCCAGGCTGCGTAATCACTGTCGATACACCGCCTGAAAACGTACTAGCTGTCAGGGATGCAATACGGTCCATCGACCCATTCAGAGGCAAATAGGAGGAAGAGATTGTTGACAAGAAACGCTGAGGTTGCACGAGTCCTGAAGGAAATAGGCCTGCTTCTAGAGTTCGAGGGAAAGGAACCCTTCAAGGTCAAGGCATACCAGCGAGCTGTCAGATCCATCGCAGCTCTTGGTGAAGATGTTGCTGTACTAGCAGAACGTCGAGAGCTCACCAGTATTGCAGGCATTGGTAAAGGTCTTGCTGAAGTCATCACGAGCTATCTCGAAACCGGGCATGTTGCGGTTCTCGATGAATTGAGAACACGTGTTCCAATAAGAATCATGGAGCTCGATGCTATTCCGGGCGTTGGCATCAAGACAATCAAGTTGGTCTATGAGAGGCTAGGAGTCACTAATCTGGACTCACTCGAGAAAGCCGCCAACGAGAACAAGCTATCACAGCTGCCTGGTCTTGGAGCGAAGACACAAGAACAGATCATTGAGGGGATTCAAGTCGCGCGAGGTGGTCTGAGCAGGACCCTTCTAGCTGATGCGCTGTCAATCGCCAGTGACGTGGAGAAACAACTTCGCAGGTTACCCGTGGTTCGCCAGTTCGTCATTGCAGGTTCCATGCGTAGGAGAAAGGAAACGATTGGTGACATTGACATACTTGTCGAAGCGACTGATTCAAAGCTAGTGATGGACACATTTGTAACCCTTAAGGAGGTGTCAAGTATCTCTGCCCATGGTGAGACCAAATCCTCAGTACGGCTCTCAGGTGGAATTCAGGTGGACCTCCGAGTGCTGCCTGCTGACAGCTTTGGTGCTGGTCTTCAATACTTCACTGGCAGTATCGACCACAATGTGAAACTACGTGCCATTGCACAGAAGAAGGGGCACAGACTGAACGAGTACGGTCTCTTTAGAGGGGAAGAGAAGATTGCTGGAAAAGACGAGTCTGGCATATACCGCAGCTTGGGAATGGACACAATCCCACCAGAGCTCAGAGAAGACTGGGGTGAGATAGAGGCAGCTCAGAACGGGACTCTACCTACGCTCATCGAGCTGAAGGACATACGTGGCGACCTTCACAGCCACACTGATCAGTCTGATGGAAAGAATACCATTGATGAGATGCTGGATGCGGCCCAAGCAAAGAGGTACGAATACTATTGCGTATCGGACCACACGCAGAGCCTCACGATTGCCAATGGAATGGATGAGGACCGATTGTTGAGGCGCATTGATGAGATTGATGAACTGAATGCCTCTGGTCGCTGGAAGATGAAGATTCTCAAGGGTGCAGAGGTGGATATCTTGTCTGATGGTTCATTAGACATCAAGGATGAGGTCCTGTCTCAACTCGACATTGTCACAGCGTCAATCCACAGTAGAATGAAGGATGACCGGAAGACCATGACTGAACGTGTCTGCCGAGCTCTTGAGAGCAAATATGTGCATATCCTCGGTCACCCTACTGGTCGCATGCTTTTGAAGAGAACAGAGTTTGAGATTGACCTTGAGGCAGTATTTGAGTCCGCTAAGAAGAACAATATTGTGATGGAGTTGAATGCACACCCAGAGCGTCTCGATCTCAATGCCAGCAATTTGCGGGCTGCAACCAAGGTGGGCCTGCGCATTGCAGTTAACACTGACGCTCACTGGACAACAGAACTCGACCATATGCAATTCGGGGTCTACCAAGCACGGCGTGGCTGGCTGTCAAGAGACGATGTCATCAATACCTATCCCCTGAAGAAGATGATGAGCACAATCAGAAAGTAAGAATCAAGAGAGATTGGTCGGATTCAATAACTCTTGTTCAATAATCGACAGTATCTATCATAGTTCCTGTAATACCGCCTCTATGAGATCATTTCAATGAAATTGTATTGCTTGAGAGATATCAAGCACTCGACAGTTATCTTTCCTGCCCATTCCTTTTTTGCATGTGACCAGCTATCCATGTATTGACCCCACTCCCATGTTGGCCACCAACCCCCATCATCGGATTGTTTCTGTATCTGGGAGGCGATTAGCCCAGTCACTCTGTCGGGGTAAAGTCGGTACAAGAGTGATTGAGGATCTGGAGCTATCACAAAGACCCGGACCTCTCGTAATACTTGTTCAATCGTCGGCATAATCTTTCGCAGAGTTCTTTCAATCTTATCAGTAGCCTTCCTTCTCAAGGCATCAGGAAGGTATGAATATGCACGATTCCAACATACGATATCGTAAATCAGACCTTCAATATATGTTGAACTCTCAAGATTGAGAAGGGCACGCCGATTTACAGCGATTAGAACGTCCTTCGGAACATGTATTGCGTACTTGTTCATATAGCCCACAAGCTCTGCATTTGGATTCGGCCATCCTGCCTCTGATGGCGAAATGACGCTCTCTACATGCCACCAAGGTGCATGTGGCTCTTCATTTACATTCATAAATGTGGGCGGCCAATATCCGCCATCTGATTGATATGTAGATACAAGATACTTCATCGCCGATTCAATGATTGGGTCAGCAGAGTCTAATTCAATTTGAGTGCAGTACTGTAATCCTACTGATGTTGCCATTGGAGAAGATGCTTTGAGTCGAAAATCGGGGTCTATCGCATTACCAAATCCTCCGTCTGGATTTTGGTACTTTACTAAGGCCTTACGTACTTCCTTCTCTGATTCGTTTCCAAATTGAGATTCAATCAGTTTCCTATCCAGTTCTCTTGCATTGTTCTTGACAAACTCAAATGCTTGCAAGAATTCTTCACGTTTGAGTAACATTTCAGATCATCGATGAGTTGTTTTATTCTCGATGGCACAACTGACCTGCTGCAGTCTCTCGCCTTAATCAGTATTGTTTAGTGTATACCTTACTGCATTGCAGGGAGTTCAATATTCAGAATAATATGCAATCCGCCTACCTTTGATATTCTTGAAGAAGGAATGGTGCCGAGAATGGGATTTTCGGATCAGATGCAAACCATCTAATCCTTCGAACCCATGAACCCCTACGAGAGTGGATTTCTCCTGGGAGTCAAGCCGGCAGCTTGAACGATCTTGAGCCCACCGCCTTTAACCGGGCTTGGCTATCTCGGCTTGGACTCCCAGAAATCCAATCAGTATATAGTCATTTTGGACAGACGCACAGCGATGATGGAACCATCCTTGCTAATCTGTGCAAATAAGGAAAAGGAGCGCCACTTTGGACACGATGAACCGTTCGAGAGCGAGTAATCGATTTTGATGTTATACTAATAGAGATGAGATTCACATTGAGGATGGCGAAGAAAGGACTGCCTCCAATATGACGAATAAAGAGCCCACCAACGACCGATGACTGGTTCAAAAATGAAGAGGGTGGCTCAAAACAAACAGCAAGGGTAAGTTCCCTGATATGATTTTTGAGAATTGGAAATCATACACTCTATGGTGCCGGTAATCGTCTGGATGGATAGACCATGAAGAGATCAGTTTTGATCATGACTGGGATATCTTTGCTTGCTACTTTGATTGCACTCACTATTGAAGTATACTATATTATTCTTCAGACTGAACCCATAGAACTCGATGTAAGGACTAGAGGGGTTACGGAAATTCTTCTCTTTCTCATAAGTGCTCCCTTATTTGCTGCAGCCTGGAATTTGAAGCAGAAGACAGACAAGACTGTAGTGCTCATTCTGATAGCGATTGGGATTCTCGGCGCCAGTGGAACTTGGGTATTTCACGATTCACTTGCAAGTATTTTCTTTCCGAAATTGTCCATAATCACATTCTTGATCATCGATTTTGCATGGTTTTGTTTTGTTGGCTTCTTTCTATGGGTTCGTCGGTTGGGCACTCCAGCCAAACGAGAGCTAGAGAATCCCCTAAAGATAACAAACTAACGAAAAAAAGGAAGGGTGGCTCAACAGCGACAAGCTAAGGGAGAGTTCGACGATTACCTGACCCCATCGAAAGCCCGCACCTCTGCCTGTCTGAAGCAAGGACAAACAAGAGGATGCGCCAGTCTGCTTTGACGTTCGGAATTACAGGTGAAGAATATCATTGCACTAGCCCAATGAGAGTGGATGTCTCATCGGAGACAAGCCAGCAGCCTGAATGACCTTGAATCCACGGCCTTTAACCGGATTTGGCTACCTCGGCCCATATAGCCAGAAATGAATTACCTGTTACTATTTCAATAGTCCTTCGACGAATATTTCTTTCATACTCGTCTTGAATTTCTAGTTGGAATCCTCAACAACTGTTGATTCATCCCATGGAGAATCTAGCTTTTTCACAACTTTGGACACAAGCAGTAGGGCTATTATCCCTGTACTGGGGACGGGGATACACAGGAGAGGGTTTGTCGAGATTGGGCAAGGAATGAATATCCAAATGATTAGTATATAGACTACCTGCAATAGAAGAACTTGTTCCAAGTATGTATATCTACTCAAGTTTGGATTCTTGAATCCACGCCACACATACGTTGCAACAATAATTCCAGGTGAATAGAACGGAAACATGAAGAGAGTTAGCAAGATTGATACGACAATTGGAGAGGTTGAGTAGGGATTGCTTGGAAGATATGACCATAGACCAGCATAGATGATGATATTCAGGTTGCCCGAAGTGGGAAGTATGATCTTCAGTGGAGTGAGAAGATTCCAAATATGCAAGAAGACTGTTGTTCGTGCTGGAGACCACAAGACCATCCCATTATTCCCCTGAACGTTTCGCCCTCGTTTGCCCATCTACGGTCTAAACTCCGACGCTAGATGGCTACCTCGCCCATATAGCCAGAACTGAATTGTCTATAGTATTTAGCCATTTCCGTAGAAAATCAGGGACCTTCGAGGTGTGGCCTGATTATTTCATAGAACTCGGAGATGATCTTGGACTTGGGATCCTCGGTTTCTAGAATGAACAGGCGTATCTGCTGCCCGACCTTGATCTCCTTGACAATACCCATGTCAACCAGAGGCTGCATCACACGATGGATGGTAGAATGTGCCAGACCTGTTTCCTTCGCGACTCTACTGAGGTTGAAGAAATCCTTTGGACGGTCCAAGAAATGCTGGACCACACGTGTCTGAGCTCGGGATGCGAAAACTTTCTCAAGTAACTTCTTCAAGTCATTCTACCTCTGCTTTGCATTATCATATACAACTCGGGTACCAATCTTTTCTCCACGAAAGGCTCGCGAGAAATTGCTTGCATCTGTCCCATCGAAAATGATCGTAGGTATCTTTGATCGCTCAACAACCCTAATGGCGACCGGATCGAACAGCTTGTACTCTCCAGCTTTTGTACCTCCGGCTTCGAGTATCTTTCGCAACTTGTCAATGGTGACAGACTCCAGTTTTACAGCGCCCGTCTTCTTAGGATCTCTGTCATAGACCCCATCGACATTGGTTGCATTAAACAGAATCTCTGCTCGAACAGTTTCGGCTGCTACTGCTGCGACTGCATTGGTGGACTGTGCTGGTATCAGGCCTCCCATTAATACAACCTTGTTCAAGTTGACAGCGACTTCAAGCTCATCAAGGGTTTCCACTATCGTCGGATACGCAATACTGCCAAGGGCTGCGCATAACAGCTCTGCATTGTCCCTAGCTAGTTTAATTCCAAGCCAGTCACACTGAGCCTCGGTTGCTCCGAGAGACCGAGCTGCATCTATGAACGTTCGTGCTGGCTTGCCGCCACCGACCACGACAATAATGGAATGGCCCTCTTTCACCAAGGACTTGATGATATTGGCATAGTCCTTCACTCTATCGACGATTACACTGCCGTCTTTGTCATAGAGGAGAGACCCTCCAAGTTTCAACACTGCTCTCATGGCAAGTCCTCTTGGTATGCCTTGTGGATAGTTTTCCTTCTGACCATTAAAGAAGCTTTCTTGAATGCACCAGTTCGCCGAATTTTCGAACACTACCAGTTTTCTCCCAGAATCCCTGTAATGTCATGCGGGCCACATAGGCAAATAGAACTGACCAAAGCCCTTTTAGGTGGAATAACCTCAGCGAGTCTAAGCGGCGAGAGCCGACCCTTGTTGACATCAAGGAGATTGATCCTTTTGTCGAACTTAGAACCCAAAATCAAGTCCAAACGGTGGACACCTGAATCAGAGGCTGAACTGCTGGAAACTTGGGCAAAGGAAGATACATACGAGTTCAATATGGACTCAGGGAAGAAGATCTACACGGTTGATACTCCCCCTCCCTATCTCTCAGGCCCCATGCACGTAGGGCAGGTCACGCACTATACACAGATTGACGCTATTGCACGCTACAGACGAATGCAGGGGTTCGAGGTCAATTTCCCACTTGGAATTGATCGTAATGGTCTACCGGTAGAGATTCGAGTCGAGAAGGATCTCGGTATTAGTATGCACAGGACACCCCGTGATGAGTTTCTCCACCTGTGCAAGAAACGTCTAGATGATGATGAAAAGATAGCTATTCGTGCCTTCAAGAGACTTGGAATCGCCTTCAACACGTATGAGGATAGGGGCAGTTATCGTACCGATAGCCCACGATTCAGGGCTGTGACTCAGGCCACGTTCATTGAGATTTGGAACAAGGGACTCGTGTATTCTGATGTACGTCCAAACAACTGGTGCTTTGAGTGTGGTACAACTATCGCAGATGCTGAAGTGGAGTACTCTGAGCGTCAGACTACCCTGAACTATCTACACTTTGAGGTAGAAGGACTTGATCCGATTGAGATTGCTACAACAAGACCTGAGCTACTCTGTGCATGTGGCGCAGTGTTTGTTCATCCTGATGATGCACGATATTCTGCTTATCATGGAAAGAAAGCCAGGGTTCCAATCTTCAACATTGAAGTACCCATAATAGCAAGCTCTGCTGCTCAGATGGAGTTTGCCACAGGAGCTCTAATGGTCTGTAGTTATGGTGATCAGGCTGATGTGATGGCTTTCAGAGATCATGCGCTTACTCCGATTGCTGCTGTTACACCTGAGGGTACAATGACTGAGGCTGCTGGGAAATATGCCGGCATGACGATGGCTGACGCTAGGAAAGCAATTCTGGCTGATCTCAAGAAGAAGAAACTGCTTATCCGACAGGAACAGACAATGCAGAGGATACCCCTATGCTGGCGTAGTGGTACACCCATTGAGTTCATTGCGATGAACGAGTATTACGTGAAACAGGTGGAGTTCGTCGAGGACCTGCTGAAGATCGCCAGAGAAATGACCTTCTACCCACCATTTCACAGGCAGATTCTCATTGATTGGCTCAACAGAGTCACTGTAGACTGGCCAGTCAGCAGACGCAGATACTATGGCACTGAAATCCCAATCTGGTACTGCAAGTCATGCGGAGCGGCTGTTCTTCCTGAGCTGACTGGAGAGCCTAAGTATTACCAACCATGGCGAGAGAATCCTCCCTTCTCTAAGTGTCCCAAGTGTGGTGTGGAAGAGGGATTCAGAGGAGAAGAACGCACCTTTGATACATGGATGGACTCGTCTACTACTGGCCTCCAAATCATAGGATTCATGCGTAATGAAAAGCTGTTCAAGAAAGCCTTTGGAAACGTACTTCGCCCACAGGGAAAGGACATTGTAAGGACTTGGCTCTATTACTCTCTTCTCCGGACTCTGCAGCTGACAGGGAAGCCTGCGTTTAAAGAAGCATGGATTTCCGGTCATGTAGTGGATGAAAACGGCGAAACAATGAGCAAGTCCAAAGGCAACTCACCACCTCCGATGCCATTCGTCGAGAAGTATGGTGCCGATGCGATGCGTATGTTCGGAATTCTTGAGGCTGGACTCGGCAGCGATGTTCGTTTCTCCGAGGATCGCTTGGCTGGAGTATCGAAATTCATGACCAAGCTCTGGAATATCGCTCGTTTCATCTCGATGTTTCCAATACCCAAAGAGATGGGATTCAAGAAGCTCACTAGTGTGGATCAATGGATTCTTGCAGAACTGAACAAGGTCTTGGAGCGAATAGTGCCTGAATGTGATCTTCTTGACTTTCACAAGCCCGCAACAGAAGTCCGAGGATTCACTTGGAACTTCTTCGCGGACATTGTCATGGAGATGATCAAGGGACGTGCACTCAATACGAACGGCACCTTTTCAGCAGATGAACAGAAATCTGCCTGGTCCACCTTACATGAGGTATTGAAGAAAGTGACTCGAGCACTGGCTCCAATTACTCCCTTCATCACTGATCGAATCTACAGAGAGCTCTATGATGAGAGAGGAGTTCACAGACAGAGCTATCCCTTAGTGCGTAAGGACTGGGAGTCAGATTTGACGGAACACACAGTGCTCTTGCTTCAGACAAACCAAGCACTCTGGAAATTCAAGCGTGAGAATGGGATTTCACTGAGACAGGGACTCCCTGAGGCCTATATCCCAGAGAATCTTAGACCTTGGTCAAAGGACCTTCAGGCAATGCATGGCATTGAGAGAATCAGCTTTGGACAGCCCAACGATGCCAAGTTTGTGGAAGTCAAGTTTCTTGAGGTGGAAGGTGCAATCTACATTCGTCCCCCGGCAGAGAATAAGACATGATAATGCCCGCTCCACTCGATTCTATCCCACTGTCACTTCATTTACATGCTCAGTTGGACACTTCATGCTGTTGGACACAAGGCAGTACTTCCCAGCGAGTTCCAACGCTCGTTCTGCCTTTGGTATGAGATCTTCAGTGTCGACCGTCACCTTTGTTCTCAGAAGAAGCTTGGTGAACTGAAAGCCCTTCTCCACCTTCTCCAGCGTTCCAAGCCCTTCACAGGCGAATGACTTGAATTCAACGTGTACTTTCTTTGCGAATGTAATGAAGGTTGTCAGGAAACATGAGGTGGCAGCTGCTACAAAGAGGTCCTCTGGACTGATGATTCCTTCAGGTCCATCGAATTCAGGAGGTGCTGAGATCTGTATCTTGGGTTTTCCTTTTACAGTCAGATCTCCAACCCTACCGTGTGTCCAATCAATCTTCACAAGATACTCGTGTGACTCGTCACTCATCTCTTTCGCCGTAGTTTCTAGCCTTCATCTCCATGAAAAAAGGATTTGGTTCTTGCCGCAACTACAGAACAACAATCTCAACATCATGTGAGATTGGGCACTTCATACTGTTACCAACAAAACAATACTTCTTTGCTAGCTCTAGGGCCCGACCAATCTTATCACGAAGCTCTTCGGATTCAATCTGGGCTCTAGCCCTTATCCGAATTCTGGTTATCTCAAAGCTGCGACCGACCTTCTCCAGTGTCCCGACAGCATCACATGTGAATGCCTTGAAATCGATGTGCATCTTTCTTGTGAAATCGACGAAGCCATTCATGTAGCAGACTGATGCGGAGGCTACAAAGAGGTCTTCTGGAGAATGATAGTTCGCCTCCTCAGGATCGCTTGATGAGGTACCAGTTCTTATGACTGCTTTCCCCTCGACTGATAACTTGCCGGTCCTTCCACCGGTCCAGACAAGGCTCACAGGAAAAAGTGTTGGCTCTTCACTCATTCAATACACCTATCCTTTCTCTTGCATAGTCCTGAAAAAGCATTTAGGCGTGGCAACGCTCTATCCCTTTTCGCCCTTGAAGACGGCAAAGAACGGAATTCGATGCTCTCGATCAAAGAACGCATCATCAGCTGTTGGCTGGGGCTCTCTGAAGGCTACGAGATTGAAGCCAGAAGCAATTAGCGCATTCAGGTATGTGCCAAGAGTTCTGTGAAAGAAGCTTATTGCTGCTGGAAATCTCTCGCCTGTCCGAGTGGTCCAATAACGTTCGTACTCTCTCTCATCAAAGTACTTGTCGACTTTGAAGTACACCCCCTCTCTTCTTCCAGTCTTAGGGTCTTTCTCACCCATCTCCCAAGAACCAGGACCATAGAGATTGAAGGCAGGGTGCACGATGGAGAATACAAGATGTCCACCTTCTCGAAGGACTCGGTAGAACTCTCTGAGTGCCTCTCTGAGGCATGGAACATTCAGAAGGACTAGATTTGCGAGCACAATGTCGAATTCGTGGTCTGGAATCGAATCCAGATGACATATGTCCGTCGCTCTGTATTCAACGATGATTCCCTCGCGCTTTGCCAGGCTCCTAGACGTTTCTATTAGACGCTCAGATAAGTCGACAGCAGTGACAGAAGCTCCCTTCCCTGCGTAATATCGAGATAGGTATCCCTCTCCACACCCTGCATCAAGGAGCTTCTTGCCCTTGACATCACCGAGGAGCTGCTCGACGCATGGATTCAGAATGTGTCTGTGGTGAGGTGTACCACTTTCTGCAATGAGATCCGCGAATGCCTCTGCATTAGCTTCCCACTGCTGTCGAAATCGGTCGTCCATGAGCTGTCAACCTAGATCGGCTCTTCTCAAGTTTTCGCTTGCCTAACCATATTCTATCCCAGGCCTTGCGGACCCGTTTTCTGGTCTTCCCAAGTACTGGGCAACGGTCTACTTGATTGCAGGCCCCACTTCGGCTGCAATCTCGTTTTCTACGTGAATTCATGACAAATCAGACCAATCAAAATAAGAGGTCGTAGATATCCGTGCATTTTGGTAGTTCAAGATGGTCATCGACGAACGGCACTCAGATGAAGCAAAAACAGAGAGAAATCCGGCATACGTGCTTGGACTCGCCTCTTTGCTTAATGATACTGGATCTGATATGATTGCTCCTATCTGGCCTGCCTTTCTTACCACTCAGCTTGGCATAGATCCCGGTGTTGTACAGATGATTGATGGTCTGGCATTGACAGTCACTTCCCTCTCAAAGCTAGGCGCTGGCTATGCTTCAGACAAAACAGGCAAACGGAAGCCATTCATTGCTCTGGGATATGCCCTGTCGTCTATTGCACGCATAGGATTCATTCTTGCCACCTTTGGATACCAGTTCTTCCAGATACTCCTCTGGAAGTCTATGGACCGACTTGGCAAAATGCGAGGGCCCCCACGTGATGCAATAGTTGCTGCTTACGCATCAGAGAAGAAACGGGGACGTACATTTGGTGTACTGCGGGCACTTGACACCACAGGTGCAGTTCTGGGCTCGTTTATTACCCTCCTTCTCTTTGCCTATTTAGGTTATACGGGGATTATCCTGTTGGCCGTTGTTCCAGGTCTCGGTTCCGTTGTTGTAGTTTCTGCACTTATAAAGGAAAGAAGAGGAAGAGATGCCTTCAAGGGGGTGAATTTCCGTGGTCTTGACCGCAATCTTAAGGTATTTCTCGTGGCCTCTGTTCTCTTTGCTCTTGCGACTTTCAGCTACTCACTATTGATTCTCTATTCAGCCACTTTTGGGCACACAGTCATTCAACAGACGGCTCTCTATCTGCTGTTCACGATTGTGTACGCTGCCACAGCATACCCCTTTGGCAGAATCTCGGATAGGGTGGGTCGAAAACCTGTACTAATTGCTGCCTTCCTCTTCTTGATACTGACAGCAGTCTGGGCCTACTCATTCACCACTGATATGCTGACTATCGTGCCTCTCTTCATCCTCTTTGGACTGATGAATGGTGCTCTCGATCCTGTTCAGACAAGCCTGGTCGCTGACCTAGTGGAGGAGAAGCGCCGTGCGAGTGTCATTGGAGCATTTCAAATGGCGATTGGTATGTCCGCGCTTCCTGGGGGACTGATTATTGGATATCTCTGGGATCAATTCAATCCTCAAGCAGTCTTCCTGTATTCAATCGTTCTCACATTTCTAGCATTGATTCTACTGTTACTCATACGAACGAAAAGGAGCGAACTGGTAACCAGCGCAAGTTGAAGATGGTGGACCGGGCGAGATTTGAACTCGCGGCCTTCTGAAGTGTCGGCCTGTGGCTAACACCAGCAAGCTTGCGAATCAGACGATCTACCGGTCTGATCTACCGGCCCACTGAGATGCTTCTCCGTATGGATTTCTTAAAAGATTGTCTGCTCATATGAATCAGATCTCAATCCCAAATGCCTCGGAGAACCGTTCCATTCTAAGGAACTCCCGAAGGAACTCTCTGCCTTTCTCTGTCAGCAGGTATGACCGATTGTTACTATCAGGGCCCACCTCTTGCACGAGTGCTTTTTCGACCAGTTCTTCCAGATATTGGGTCAATCGATCATGGGACAGATTTGCCGCGTAGAGTATCTTAGTCGGGCCTGTGCCTTCCTCCCCCTCACTCTGAATGGCACGCATCATATCTGCTAGGATGCGCATCTTTGAGCGATAGGGTCGCTTCTTACTCATACGTTTCGGCCTGCCTTATAGAGCATGACCAATAGCGACAAGAAACCAAGGAATTGCGCTCCTTGGCTCAACAGATAGAGGCCGGGAGCTGCAGCGACTTGAGCCATCATAATGTGGCTCAATAGGATGAGGAAGAATCCAACTAGGACATAACGTGCGAACTTGCTACGCGTTGCCAAGTAGTTGAGGATGGCCTGGAGAACCACCACGACTAGTACCAGTATTGCAACGATCTCGAGACTCGGATTGACCAGAAAGGTTGCCATCAACAGCATAGTGACACTTGCTGTGTCTTGGTTCTCTGTTTCCCTACGTGTGGGTTTCGTGGAGATTACGAAAATGGCATAGGCCATGATTCTGGATACTCCGTAGGCTATTGTGACAATGTCGGAGATTACATCTGTTGGTTCCCTTACAAGAAAATACCATGTCCCAATCACTCGCCCGAACATGCCTGCAGATAGGACAAGGAATCCAGTAGATAGATCTGAGAGTCTCTTCTCACCAGTCAGTCGATATGCCTTTGTGGCATAGTAAGACACCATCAAGGCGATTATCCCACTGACTGCTTCAAAGAGTAAGTCTAGTCTGATGATTCCGGGATCTACTTGCATTGGGTGACGCCTGTCCTATTCTTGTCAGCTTTGGTCTTATTACTGGTGAATGAATCATCTATGGCTTTTCTCTAATTCGGTGACATAATCCCCTGCTTCAGACGGTCTTTAGTGCGGATACTTCTTCTAGATGAATCATCTAGTGGTATCGTTCATCGCGCCTTTATATCGAGAATGCACTATACTTAACGTGCAAATCATGGAGCATGCCAAGAAGGCACTTGCATTCGTGGTTGCACAGATGGGCCGAACTCTCACGGCCCAACACATGATGGAAGAGTTCCGACAACTGCAAGATGAGCAGACAGGTAGACACTGTTTCTGCTTTGAAAGGCGGAGGAAACTCCGCCCTTCCATCGCCTTTTGTTCTATCCCTCTTTCTTCTCTAGCATAGACTCTATCTTGTCCAATCGGTCCTTGAGGTCTCTGTTTTGTTTCTCCAGTTCTTCTATACTCTTTTTCAGAGAATCGATTTCTTTTGGCTCCTTCTTCTTGCTCAGGTTTCTAATAGCAATCCTGCATCTACGAACGGTTCCACTCTCGGCAGCCTGCTCAGCAAGCCGTGACAGCGCAGGTATGAGAGATGCGTCCTCATAGTCTGAAATTGCGGAGATCGTCATGCTCTGCACTCGGTATGATTTGTCAAGGATATGACTCTCAAGGATTGAGCGTATCTCGGGATGCTCCTTTTTGAAGCGCTTTCCAAGAGTGGCAAGCATGCTAGGAATAGCACGTCGAATCCAATCGCTGTTGCCCAGTTCGAGGTACTTCTTGACAACGTCAATGGCTTCCTCTTTCTCAGTCGCTGCAATTCCCTCTAGGCAGCCTATCTCGACGATATCGTGCCAGCCTGGAGGACATTTCTTCAGGAATTTTGTCAGAATGGCAAATGCATCATCATGTTGCGTCTTGCCAATGGATGTTGCAGCAGCTGCCACCACAAAGTAGCTCTCCGTATCTCCTAAGATCTTTCTTAGAGCTGTTAATGCTTTGTCGCTCTTGTAGAACTCACCGAGAGCTCTGGCGACAGCGGTTCTCGCCTTTGTGTTCTTTAGTGTGGTTGCCTTGAGAAGCCATTCTAGAGCCGGCTCGGACTTTAGCGAGCCAAGGACTCTAGCAATCTCGACCTGTGTTCCCCAGAATTTCTCCTTCAGAAGCACCTCTCCAAGAGCTCCAACAGCCTTTGGGGTTGCCTTCTTCCCCAATGCCTGTGCAGCTTTGATTTTCTGGATGGTATTAGTCCCGTTCTGTAGCTGTTCAATCCACATGGGTTCGGGTTTCTCAATATTCCAGTCCATCAGAGTCGCATAATCAGGATCAATTACTATCTGCGCTGGCTTGCTTCGAACTGGATAATAGAAACCATGCACTCGTTCATTGACCTGCATGGTATGGCGGACCCGTGTTCCTTTTTCATCTACAGACTCCACTGTGAGTGGGAATCGAAACATCTCTGGTGTCATCCCGTCATCACTACTCTGAGTCTGTTCAATGGTTACATGTACGTGGCCAAGCATCTCATCATGGGTGACCTTAATCTTGCACTCCGGGTATCCTGCCTTGTATAGCCACTGCTCGAAGAACCAACCGAAGTCTTCACCTGTCATCTCCGTGAATAGGCTCTCTAGGTCGTGTGTGTAGGCAGACCTGTGGGAGAACCGGGTCAACCACTCACCTAGTATCTTCCACCAGCGGTCCTCCCCTACAAGATGCTTCAACATATAGTATCTCCATGCTGCTCCCGGGTAGAGATGGGCATCAAAGACATCTGAGCCTCGTTCCCACTCATTCTTCACGATTGGTCGACGGTATCTATTCTTGTCCTCGTCAAAATAGGACTGCTGCTTTCCGTATTGATCATAGAGATACTCCTCTTCGCCCTTGTCATGGCGTTTCCACTCATTCTGCATCTGAGTCCCCCACCCCTCATTGAGCCACCCATGTGACCACGTTCTGCATGTGACAAGGTCTCCGCCCCACATATGCGCCAGCTCATGTGCAACAAGGCCCTCTGAGTCAAAGTCGTTATGCGTCTTCCCATCGTGGAGCGTGGCGTCAGTCTGCGTAGTTGCACTGACATTCTCCATTCCCCCAATGACGAAATTAGCAGCAGTCACTTGCGCGTATTTTGCCCACGGGTATCTGACTCCAAGTTTTGACTCAAAGAATCTAATCATCTCAGGAGTCTTACCGAAGGAACGGTATACCGTTTCCCTGTCCCACCTCTTGTGGGCATAATAGCTTACTTCTAGACCGTTGAAACTTTCCTTGTACTCCACATATTCCGAAACTGCTATCGTCATTAGGTATGCGGGAATGGGCTTCTCTTGTACCCAGTGGAAGGTTTCCGTTCCATCACTGTTCTCTGTTCGCTCTTTCAAGTAGCCGTTGCTCATCGCAAAGAAACCCTTCGGAACGGTGACGACTGTTTCAACAGGGAACTTGTGACTTGGGTTATCATATACAGGAACACAATACCGTGCATAATCATCCTGCATCTGTGTCCAAGCACTGGTCTCGACATCTGGAAATTGAGGGCTTCGGTTAGTGAAGTACAGTCCAGTTCGAGGATGGTCTATGGAATAAACAAAGGTCAGCTCTTCCATCTCTCTCTCGTTCAGAGTCTGAACCAAGTCAACTGACATTGTCTGTTCGTCTGGCATCATCTCAAATCTCAAAGAGTTTCCTTCTTTGTCAGTTACTCTCTCAATCATCAATTCCGTTGCGTGTAGAAAGACTCTCTTTAGTTCCGGAGCAATACTCTCTATACGAATTGAAGAAACTGCATCAACATGCTCATTCCCTAGATTCATCTTCCACTCCAATTTCAGATGCAGAATATTGTAGTGCCTTGGAGGTGCCCACTGAGGTTTTGCTGTGGGAAAAGTAAATCCCTCTCTCTCAGCCATTAACATGTTCTCCGCTTCTCGGATGCCATCGCGCATCAATGACTCAAGATACTTATGAAAATCCGTCACCTGGGCTCTCTCCAGTTTCTTTTACTGGGCTTCTCCACGGATGGAGTATGTTATGAAGTTTCGTGCCTCCGCAGGTGAAAGCGCACTGAGAGCCAAGCTTGACCAGAATCATCTACTGAATGGCTCACGAATGGAGCCGCATAGCCCTTTTCTGTGGGTGCAGTTGTTTCTTTAGCAGCCCCTTGGAAAGCTTTTTATTAGAACTCTTCGCGGAAGAGTTTGCTTTCGCATCATACGGTGTCAGGCCGGATGCTGTCGGCGAATGCCAAGCTATGATGGCTCGTGATTTCCAGATGCGATGACAAGATGCGGACGTGAGATAGACTGGCACACATGTGACAGAATACCCTCAGGTCTAAGAAAGGCTCAACAGTGTGCAGGTATAACATGGGTAAGCTATCTCTGCTAACCCCGTTAAGCCTGTACTTCATCAAGCGAATTAAGTTCTGTGTGTAAAAGTGTTGTACAAAGTGACTGAGTACTACTCCAGTCATTCCTTGCTAAGATGTACAATATTAGGACCAACTCTAGTTGATCCTGCTAGAGGACACTGCTATCGGCTTGGGGATAAGACATGCAAGTGGAACGGGCTCGCATCCGAGTCCGTCGCGAACGGCTCAGTAGTGTCGCTAACCTACCCTGTGGAGGTGGACAACGCCGGGAAACTGGCGTCAATCCATCATAGGAGCATCGTTCTGGAAATGATGTTGCTCTCAAAAGGATGTTCCAGGCATGTGGGACACTCCGCCGCAGGACGGGACGGCACCGGATCATACTTGTAAGTGGGGTAACTGCCCACTTAGGTTATGACCCGAACGGGCGATGTAAGTCGTGGCCCGGAGAAGGGCACTGAGACAAGGGCCCTAGCCCCACGGGGCGCAGCAGTTACGAGACCTCACCAATGCGCGAAAGCGCGAGTGGGCTAAGCCGAGTGATGGGGGATAACTCCATCTGTGGCGGATCCGCAGGGTGGACCGCTAGAAAGGAGAGGGCAAGGCTGGTGCCAGCCGCCGCGGTAAAACCAGCTCTTCGAGTGGTGTCCACAATTATTGAGCTTAAAGCGTTCGTAGCCTGCTTGGTAGGTCCCTGCTTAAATCCGGTCGCTCAACGATTGGTCTGGTAGGGATACCACCTTGCTTGGGGACGGGAGACGGTGACGGTATTCCGTAGGTAAGGGTGAAATCTAATGATCTACGGAGGACCACCAGTGGCGAAGGCGGTCGTCGAGAACGTGCCCGACGGTGAGGAACGAAACCTAGGGGAGCAAATCGGATTAGATACCCGAGTAGTCCTAGGTGTAAACGATGTCCGTTAAGTGTTGCATTGGCCACGAGCCACTGCAGTGCTGTAGCTAAAGCGATAAACGGACCGCTTGGGAAGTACGGTCGCAAGACTGAAACTTAAAGGAATTGGCGGGGGAGCACCACAAGGGGTGGAGCTTGCGGTTCAATTGGACTCAACGCCGGAAAACTTACCCGCCCAGACAGCCGAATGAGAGCCAGACTGATGATCTTGCTCGACGAGCTGAGAGCTGGTGCATGGCCATCGTAAATTCGTGCCGTGAGGTATCAGCTTAAGTGCTGCAACGAATGAGATCCTCGCCACCTAGTTGCCAGCCGGGAGTTTAGGCTCTGACGGGGCACACTAGGGGGACCGCCAGCGAAAAGCTGGAGGAAGGTGGGGGCCACGGTAGGTCAGTATGCCGCGATATGGGCGGGGCCACACGCGTGCTACAATGGCTGGGACAATACGTAACAACGCCGAAAGGTGAAGTCAATCGCGAAACCCAGTCGTAGTCGGGATCGCGGGTTGGAACTCACCCGCGTGAACCTGGAATCCCTAGTATCCGCGTGTCACTATCGCGCGGAGAATACGTCCCTGCAGGGGACGTGAATCTCACGTACCCGGGGAATTCTTGCACACACCGCCCGTCGCTCCACGCGAGCTGTTCTTGGGTGAGGCGTCATCCACTGGGTGATTACGAATCTTGGGACGGCAAGTGGGGAGAAGTCGTAAAGTTGTTAGACTTCCTAGCGACTCGATTAACAAGGTATCCGTAGCGGAAGCTGCGGATGGATCACCTCCTAAGTTTTCACCATCTTCAAGATGGTGAAGATTAGCTTGCCTGTCTTCGGACAGGTAGAGGTACAGGCCTTCGACGGGGAACGCGGTGCAATCGTAAGGTTGCCCCGACGCCAAAGTGGAGAACTTGCTCTTGCTGTCGCTGTTGAGCCACCCTTTTCCTTTTTCATTCATTTACATATGCAAGTTGACTCTCTATGTGTCATCTTGGAGGAAGTCCTTTCTTGATTTTCTCCAAGAGATCTCGTACCTCGCCAAACATCGCATCATAATCGATGACTATGCTAGAGTATCTCCGGAGTCGATTTTGAATCAATACCTGTGCGAGTCGCGCGAATTCTTCGTCTTCTCCAACGAAGACCAAGGATACCAATAGTGAGTGCAATTGCAATTCCAGCGGTTCCAATGACTATCAGTAGAAGGTCCTCTTGACCTGAGAGGAGAAGCATGTCAAGATTGCCTCCTGCAGAGGTTCTGAGAATACAGCCATCGTATCCTACTACCCATCCGTGCAACTCATCAACGAAACAGACAGCCATCCTGCGACTGCCTATGTCGGTAGGAACTGATTGTTGATACCAGGTACTTCCACCATTCGGCGTGTGCATCACAGGGATCTCATCGCCTACGATCCATCCGTGCTGGTCATCAATGAATTGTATATCTGAACAATATGGAGATCTGAGCCGAAATGAAGGAAGTCTTCCGGGGACAGCCAGCTCCTCCCACGTATGGTCTTGCTCCATGTGGAGGAGGTAGCCATCACTGACACCCCATGCTTCGTCTTCGTTGGGAAACGATAGGCTCCAGCCTCCCTTATCAAAGACCTTCTCCCAGGTCTCCGCGCCATCATCGCTATGGTAGATACCATCATAGCCAATCGCCCATACTTCATGCTCGGTCAAGAAATGCATGTCCCGAGGATTATCGTCAAACGTCCAACCAGTCATATTCTGCCAGGTCTGCCCTCCATCAGTTGTTTTGAAAAGCATCTGCATCGTGGCAGTCCATCCATGGGTCTCATTGAGGAACTCCACCGTACTCATGGTCGACAGACGATTACTACCCGCAAGAGAGGTATGCCATGACGCTCCACTATCGTTTGTGAAGTAGAGACGACCGAGTCCAGTCACCCATACTGTTCGATCATTCACTACCTCAATTTGTCTGAATATCTGCGAATCATCAGCGAGCTGGGTCTCCCAGGTGTCCCCACCGTCTTCTGTGTGAAGAATAATACCACCTCTAGTTATGTTAGGGTACAATATTCCCACGACCCATCCGTGAGAGGAATTGATGAACTCAACATCACGAAATGTAGCCTCTGGGTAGTCGCTCTCAAGGGATATCCACGTTGTGGCCTGAGTCTGTGCAGGTCCTATCGACGCTGCATCTGTAGAAGTTATAGGCAGACCTGTGTATGCAAATCCAAGTAGGATCAGCAGTAGTATAGCACTGAGCCTGCGACCGGTTCTGGATGTTCTCAGGGGAATCATGCTCAGCTTATTCCTTACAGAATTGGTCTTGAATGAGTTATCATATAGGTCTTTGTCCACCTTAGGTGGATACGAAGTAGAGGTACAGGCCTTCGACGGGGAACGCGGTGCAATCGTCAGGTTGCCCGATGCCAAAGTGGGGAACTTGCTCGTGCTGTCGCTGTTGAGCCACCCTTTTCCTTTTTCACCCATCTATCAGACTCAGTGGACCATTTATCAATTGATTTAAGAATCAGTCTGACTCCAAGTTCCTTGACTTTGATTACGTGGTAATGATAGGGTGGCTAATGAAGAATGACCAGTGACAGACTGGCAAAATGGATCATGGCTATTACAACTCTGTTTGCCCCCTTTGGCGTGTACGCTTTCTCAGTACGTAACTCTATCCTCACGGTATCAATGCACGCTGTGTTATGGGGTATCATGCCAGGAGAGTCTGGAAATACTGGGTCGACACTATTTGATATGTACATCATTATAGGGAGGGGTTTATTTTATGGCATCTTTAACATCTGGTTTGGCATAGAGGTCATCAGATACTTCAATGACTACACCCGTAGACGAATGGCCATTCAATCGGGAATCATATCATTACTCTACCCCTTTGCAATGGTCATCATTTCATGGCCTTGGCTTCAACATTCAACAACATTTGAGTATCTTGGACCAATTCCCATCCAATTTATCGTTGGTCTCTTGTTGATGAAGTACTTTGGAGAACAAAAACCTCTTGAACCTTGGAGCGATTAAAATAGTGGCATTTGCTTCTCTATCTACTACCTCGGTGGAAACCCTCTCTTGACACGTTTTAGCATGAATCGCATATTGGTTGAGAGTAGTTAATATTGACCGTTTCAGACAACTACATAGAGAGTTGATTCACAATCCCATAGATGAAAGAGTTTAATTCATAACCTTCGGATGGTAGTACATAATGATGAAAGTAAAATTCACTGCTGTTGTATGGGAAGAAGAGGGGACATACGTTTCCAAATGTCCCGAGATTGATGTATCATCTGCAGGGGACACCGTTGAAGAGGCTCTGGCTAACCTCACAGAGGCAATAGAGCTCTGGCTCGTCAATGCACGTGAGCTTGGAATCATGGATGAGTATCTTCCGATGATGACTGCCTCTGAGAAGTCCACACGTACGATCGAGATCAACGTCTGAGTTCTAGATTTGTATGGCCGTTATAGCTGGCACACAGTGATGTCAATGAGTAAGTTACCTCAGATCAGTAGTAAGAAGCTCATCCGGAGGTTACTCAAGGCTGGTTTTCAATACGCTCCTGTGAAAGGAAAAGGTAGTCATACCGCTCTCGTCAGGTATGATGATAATCGACCATATCTCGTTATCATTCCTCACAGAGATCCGATTCCAAAGGGAACTCTTCTCTCAATCATCAAACAGAGTGGACTATCAAAAGAGAAATTTCTAGGCTTGTTATGAAGATTCGAGTACTCCTTTTGAAGGACTGACTTGTTCATCCCAAATGAATACAGGTCTTCGACGGCGGGGAACGCGGTGCAATCGTCAGGTTGCCCGATGCCAAAGTGGGGAACTTGCTCGTGCTGTTCGCTGTTGAGCCACCCTTTCGTTTTTCACTAGTTACTTCAATCAGTGCTGATTGAGGTTGAATGCAGGAGTTTCAAGTCTCTCTGTAACTGAGTTTCAATATTGCTAGAGCCACTGCAGATAGACCTAATGCAAGCACGATCATTTGAGCTCCAGCTATCACATCTGCGTTGAAGCCGCCCGATAGACTACCCAAGAGTAATGTTGCTGTTAATAATGCTAACACTACTAGAATATACACCAAAACTGATAGAACTCTCTGATGATTAATTGGAAACACCTCCCAGTATTACATAACTAGAGATTCACTCAGAAGAACCTTCCTCTTCTATCCTAGTATTCCATGTTATCAGCTTTTCCGAATGCATATCTCTCTGATGGACCTCGGGTACGGACCAACGGGGTCGGACTGTCGGGGAACTTGCCCCTGCTGTCGCTGTTGAGCCACCCCTTCATTCTTCAGCTGGCTGTTTGAGTGCAGATTGATGGAGGAGTTTATATATCTACATCTACACATGTAGATTGTGAAGTAGTATGACATCAAAGACAATCTCTGTGACAGAAGATGTCTACAACCTTCTCCGGAAGATGCGATTACCTGGTGAGAGTTTCGGTGATACCATCAACCGACTATGTAAGTCCAAGACATCACTCTCTCTCCGTATATGGGCTGAGTCCTCCGATGGCTGGAGCGATTTGACCCCTGAAGAAGCTACACGACTGGAAAACACCCTTGAAACAATCCGCATCACACTTCATCCCGAAGAGGTCGATCTAGATTGATCTTCTTGGACACCACCCTTCTTGTAGACATCCTGAGAAAGGATAGGGTGGCAATCTCATGGCTGAATGACCTTGAAGAGCAAGCTCTGTATACATCAGAAATCAATGTCTTTGAACTATATACCGGCCTCTTCCGCGTTTCCCAAGGTTCTACTACAAAAAGAAAGAAGAGGGCTCTCGAGCTCGAGCAACTTCTCTCCAGGATGGAAGTACTTACGTTTGACAGAAATGCTGCCATTGAATCCGCGAAGATACTCTCCCTCCTGATGAGCAGAGGAGAACCCATTGGTACGCGTGACATCATGATTGCTGGTGTGGCACTATCCACGGGGATAACACAGCTAGTGACACGCAATATCCAAGAGTTCCAAAGGATTCCAGGTATACGTGTTGACTCCTACTAGATTGACTTCTTGCATGAATCAATAATCACGAAGCATAGAATGGTTCAATAACCTTGAAGCATATGAAGGCTGAAACCGTGTTAATCTCATTGCTGTTCTGTGGCAGTTCCCTGCAATCTCAGACGCCCCTCATTTCGAGATACTCTCTAGTCTTCGGTTGGTTTTCTTCATAGTTGTAATGACATACATCTGGTCTTCGCACTATCAGTCAATGAGTACTTACAAGGAAAATCAACTGCATTCAGGGTCTCCATACTCTGGGCTGTCAGTCAGACGCCTATTCATGTACTTAGCCTTCCCCGTTGTTTTACAGGGTCATATCCTGGATCGATCTTCTACACCGGTCCTACATTCATAATTCTGATTGCCGGGTTGCTCTTGATGAAGCTCGTTCGGCAACGCAGCAATAGGCTGTGGGTCGAGTCTACTCAGTAGGACACTCTCGAGACGATGAATCATGCATATGCTTTCAAGGCAAAATGCAGTGCAATCTTCAGGTTGCCCCGACGCCAAGGTGGGGAACTTGCCCCTGCTGTTCGCTGTTGAGCCACCCTTTTCTTTTTACAATATCTTTCAGAATGAGTTGAGTCTATTTTCTATCATGAGATCATTGTGATATTGAGATGTCCGTTAGAATTCTCTTCACATCATCTATTGTCAACAATCTGAAATGGACCATTATTGATGGTGTTTTTTTGAGCATCTCTATTGATTCAATCGAATTAGATATTGGTCGGGTCAAGTCTTGTTAGACCTTCTATTCTATCATAGATACGATCTGTTGAAGCAATAGTATGATCCGGATTGTCATTACTGAGTGAAACTGCTGCATAAATCGCATCAAAGATGGAACCCAATCTATAATTCTCCAAGAGATATAGCGCTGCTAGTTGATGATCAATTGTAGAAGGGACAACTGAGATATTTGGGAACGTAACAACGTGACTTATGATATCACGAACTGAGGACACACCAGTGAGGTTTCTCAAGACATAGTAAAGTTCTATGGAGAAGATACTTGGAACAAGGACACTCCCGAACTTACCTTCTTCAATACTTGAGAAAAGTCGAGTCGCATGCGTTTTTAGATTGTCATTCTTCTTATAGAACGCCAAGATCATATCGTTCTCGATTAGCATTCCGTTTCTTTCCGCCTCCATCGTTTGGATACATCCTTCGCAATCTCTGCATCTGCTTTGGCAAGGAGGTCCGCAATTGGTCCCTCAATATCCAATTCTGGTTTATCAGAGGGGATAGGAAAGAGGATATGATAAGATCCAATGGTAAGGAGAAGAAAAGTATCTCCTTCGAGTCCTGCCTTTCTTGGGATTCTGATGCGTCTTTGATCATCCATTCGAACTCTTACCATCAAGATGAACACCTCGTATGATTGTAAGACAAATATGATTTAAAGATATGGATGAAATTCACACTTTATGGATGAAATATGTATATATTGACCTATTTCTATCAGGCTACAATATTCGGCGACATCTCATTCGATTGATTCAGGGAGTATCCGACGCGGAAGCTGCGGATGGAAGAAGTTGAGATTTCCTCATCTTCCATCACTCACCTCCTATTTTTTCTACTTCATAGAGGTAGAAGCAGCTTGGCTCGCAGTCCTTCGGGGCTGTGGGAGAAGTACGGGCCTTCGACAGCGGGGAACGCGGTGCAATCGTCAGGTTGCCCCGACGCCAAAGTGGGGAACTTGCTCTTGCTGCGGCTGTTGAGCCACCCTTTTCGTTGTCTATCGTCAATTTCGGATGAGTGTAAGTCAGGTTTATCTTCTCTCTCGTTTGCTTTCAGGTTTAAATATGTGACTTGACCAAGTGGGAATAATCAGTGAAAGTCAAATGTTTTGATTGTGATGAAGTGATTGAAGCGGACAGCCTTGAAATGCTAGCAGATGTTTTTGTGACACATGGTATAAGGATCCATTCTTGGGAGTATCCCGAAGAGGCGATAAGAAATTACGCCTGCAATTACGCAGAAGCAGTAGAGCGACTCACAGGTGATACAGCAAGAAAAGAGGAAATTGGCGAAATCACGATACATCCAGTCACAAAGGACTCCATAGATGATTGGTTACATTTTTTCGATCATGATGGTTTCGCCGATAATCCTGGGTGGGCATCCTGCTACTGCCTCCAACCACATTTACCTACGACAGATGAGAACCTAGATCGTCCATGGCGTGAATCACGATCAATCATGGTCAAACGCCTCTTAAAGGGAGAAACATTTGGGTACTTAGCGTATGTTGATAACAAACCAGTGGGATGGGTAAACGCTTCTTTGTGCAGTGAGTATAAGCTTCTTCAACAAAGCGATCCGAATGGTCCTGAGTCAGCATCAATAATTGGTATCTCGTGTTTCGTGGTTGCTCCGCCCTATAGAAGACATGGAATTGCGTCAGCCTTACTCGATCGTGTTATTGCGGACGCTGCCTCCCGTGGTGCATTGTGGATTGAGGGCTACCCTCGCAATAAGCCCGAGAGTAAAGATGACGCGCACTTTCGAGGACCTAGTAGTATGTACACTAATCGTGGATTCCAACCAGTTGTTGTTCGAGGACGTGATACTGTAATGCGTTTGCAGGTACACTATTGACTTCCCTTCAATGAAATTATAAGTAATCATCAACATTATGATTTATGATAGATATGGGCGAGACCACTACGATTCCACTGACTAAAGAGACACGTGATCTCCTGAAGAAACATGGTCAGAAGGGAGAGACCTACGACGAACTAATTCGTCGTCTTCTTCAGATAGCCGAACAAGTGGAGTTTGCCAGAAGACAGAAACGAATTCTCGAGGAAGAGGAGTTCGTTCCACTTGACCAAGTATAGGGTCTTGCTGTCCAGAACAGCAGTTGCGCAGTTAGACTTACTGAACCCCAAACAGAAGAATCGGGTCAAATCGAGTCTAGAACAGTTGGAAGACGACCCGTTTCGAAGACGTTCTGGCGCGGACATCAAGAGACCTCTCACTCATGGCGAACTACCTCTCTACCGATTACGCATAGGTGACCATCGCGCCATTTACTTCGTGATAGAACATGAAGTCAGAGCCACTGAAATAATCCATAGAAGTAGAGGATACAAATGGTTGGAGTAGCTCACCTCAGATAGAGTTTCGAAGTAGAGGGGGCGGCGAACGCGGTGCAATCGTAAGGTTGCCTCGACGCCAAAGTGGAGAACTTGCTCTTGCTGTTCGCTGTTGAGCCACCCTTTCATTTTTCATTAGAGCATTACTCAAATTCCTCTATCATAGTAGTGATATTTGGAAATGTGAAGGATTGAATTATGAAGAAGAACGCAACTCTCTTTGAATGTGAGGAATGCCATCTGCTGTATGATGAAGAAAGCTGGGCAAAGAAGTGTGAGCAGTGGTGTATCGAGCACAAATCATGCAATCTAGAAATAGCTCGGCACGCAACGAAACAATCCAAGCTATCACTCTCATAGTATGCTCACCAAGCGTTTCATACGGACACGAAGTAGTGGCGGAGGGGACGGGTGATTTGGGAACTTTCCTTTAGTTTGTCGCTGTTGAGCCACTCTTTTTTCATTCATCTATTCTTATGACTGGACTCTCGTTTTTGTTCGAATAAATTCCCGACTGTCACAACTCTAATATGATATTGTGATCTACATCTACTTTGAGTGGGCTAACTAGGATGGAGGTCAAAGATGGCTGGCAATAGTCTTGGACTCAGTCCTCTTCAGAAGAGCATGATTATAGGCTATGCCTTCTTTGTTGTTGCGTACAGTCTAAGCATCATGACCGCACTCTTGATTGGAGGTATCGGAGGACTTGTGCCTAGGGGCTCTCTCTGGTTCCGGGTGACCTACGACCTGCTCAGGCAGAGCACCAATCTTGCAATGCCGGTGTTCATCTCCATTCTCCCCCTGTTAGTCATGCTCAACCTGAACTATATATGGTTCAAACACCTATCCACGTCCGAGCCTCTCTCTGCAAGGAAAGTGTCTATTCAGACTGTCCTTGGCGTCTTCGTTGCTCTTCCTCTCTTGATACTTGCCGTGAGCATGATGGTCGTTTCTGCAGAGTCGATTATCGGGTGGTATGAACAATGGCCTGTCTATGGTGTTATTTTCTTCGTCGTATCTCTGCTGTACATGCTTGTAATCTCCGTCATCTCAGCAAGTGAGAAGAAGCGGTTCCTAGTTCAAAGTCTTACGAGTGCTCGCCTGTGGGTGCCATATGTCCTCGTCTCCGTCTTGCTGGCTTTCCCAGTTGCTGGAGTAATTCTCCCCTTCTTCAAGGGGTATTGGATGTCAATTCCTCTTGGCCGAGCGTTAGACACTTTTTTGAGAGCATTCTGGGTATCCTTGGTCCTGCCGGTTCTTCCGTACATATTTGCTCGCCTAAGCGTGAAACCTGATTCTCCTAGCGGATTCTCAGATGAAGGCTCGAAGTAGGGACGGCGGGGAACGCGGTGTAATCGTCAGGTTGCCCCGATGCCAAAGTGGGGAACTTGCTCTTGCTGTTCGCTATTGAGCCACCCTCTCATTCTTCACCCGTCTAATCACCCCAGTTGATTCTCCATTTGCTATCTGGGGATTCCATCTAATTCATCACTTGGGTGGAGTTTCAGAATCTCCTGTTAGGCCCTACCACCCTCCACGCTATCACCCGGCGTTCTTACCCTTTTCAACCACCAGCATAGGATAACAATGGCTGCTAATCCACCAACGAGTAAGAGCGGTTCCAAGCCTATGCTAGGTCCACCACTCTCTCTGATTTCCAGAATGACGAACCCGTTATCTTGGTCTGTCATATAGACTAGATTACCGACCACTTCAACACGGTTAGGCTTACCGCCATCGAAGTAGCGGGTAACTTCAGTAAGCTGAGTTGGATTTTGAATATCTAGTAGCAGTAGTCCTAATTCAAGATCACAGAGAAATGCAAGATTGCGCTCAGTGTCAATGTGAACAGAAAAAGCATCCAAACTCTCATTGAATTCAGATACAACTCTGATGTTTGATAGATCACTTATATTCAGTACCTTGAGGCTCTTATCCCAATAACTTAGAAAAGCTAAATCTCCAACGATCTCAAGATCACCCATGTCAGTATCGCTAGTCGACTGTCCTATGTACTGTGCTAGTAGTATTGGATTAGTGTAGTTACCAACGTCAAAAACAGTGAACCCTTTGTAGCTTGTCGTCACAAATGCCAGATTATCCAAAACCTCAATATCGGTTGCACCTCCAATTGTGATGAAACTGCTCAGTAGTGTAGGTGTGGTAGGATCCGTCACATTGACAATCGTCAGTTTCCCACCACTGCCTGGGAATCCATTGGCAACGAAGGCTACATCTCCTATCACTTCTACATCCCACGCATAATCACCAGTGAACTGACTCAGAACAGCGGGGCTAGATATGTTCTCGAAATCGATAATTCTGAGTCCGCCATGACCATCCCCTATGAACACTAGATTATCACGCATGACAAGTTGGTGTGCATATCCACTTGAGGAAGAAGATACGTTTGCTATCTCAATCGGATTAGTCGGGTCACTAATATCAAAGACCTTTACTCCAGAGTAACCACATGTAACATAGGCCATGTCATTGTCGGTATCGACCCACACGTCATAGGCATCACCAGTTTCAATCTGTCCAGCTTTTGTTAGCACAATCCCACTCGTACTCGCTCCAGACGCGAAACAGATTGCTCCTGACTCTAGAATGAGGACTAACGCTAGAATGCAAACGACGGTAATGAGTCTGCTCTTCATTCTATGTTTCCTCCATCACTGATTTCCATCAACATTTCGGCTCCTAATGCCCTAATTCTCAGATTGCATGAAGACAAAATCATGCACCAAGAGTCGCGATGTTTCATTGAATTAAGAATGGCGTTCAGCGCAGGCGATGTGTACATACTCCACAATGTTCGAGCATCGCAAGAAGCCATACCGCAAGAGTGTCTTCTTTCATGGCTGACATCGTGCATTAGAAATGTAATAGGAGCAGATTCCGCCGTTCCTAGGAACTGGATCTCTTGGCAGAGAGAAGTATAGATTGGTGGAGTCTGGTAATCAGGGAACTTGCCCCTGCTGTTCGCTGTTGAGCCACCCTTTTCATTTTTCACAGTGTTATCTTAATGAGTAGAGCCTATCTTCCTTATCGGAATGTCTTCGTTCGAAACATCTTTCACAGTTGTACCACACTCTATGAATCTGTGTAGCTTTATAACTGTCAGAACCCACGCTGATTTGAGGTACGCATCAATGGTTAAAGAGATAGAGATTTCCGTGGAGGCTTACAGTCTTTTAGAAAAGGCGAGATTGCAGGGTTGGCAATAGCTGCAAGACACTTGAACAGAGTTGGACAGGTGCTTATATAGTTCAGTCCGAACTAGTCCTGTGAGGATGACCCGACATGAACTCTATCCTCACGGAGTTGTGCCCAGTGCCGTCTTCTGGGCGGACAGCACTCTGGTGTCCAAGTTTGTCCAACTAACAATGAACGGTGAAGATATCAGTGATACGATCCTCCGCCTAATAGAGTTGAGAGAACGAACTGAATTCGTCAAGCGTCAGAAGCAAATTGCTGAGGCTGAGGACTTCCTTCCACTTAATCAATCCTGAGATTGAGTCAAGTCTGAAACCAGACAGATGTCTTCATATACTCTGTCATACATAGTATACATGATAGAGATGGGCGATGTTCTTTCAGTCAGAATGGATGAAGAATTGGAGAAGCGTCTTGCATTCCTGATGGAGAAGAAGAAGATAGTGGATAAATCATCATATGTAAGGCAGCTCATTGATAGGTCTCTATCAGATGATCTTCTCGATTATCTGTCTGAGGAAGTTGCTGCTAGACATATCAGCATCTGGAAGGCTGCTTCTATTGCCGGTATCCCACTCAGGGCCATGATGAGTGAGCTGGCAAAACGTAACATATCGATGTATGATGAACAAGCACTCACTGAGGACTTGATTTTTGCAGAGGGCAGATGAATTGATTGCAGTCGTCAACTCATCACCTCTCATATACTTGGGGAAACTTGGTCTTCTTAGCTTGCTACAACAATTGTTTGACCATGTGCTCACTGTTCCTTCTGTGAAGGAAGAGGTTCTTGATTCTTCTGCTTCTGAATATGCCACACTGCAGAGTGCATTCTCAGACTGGTTGATAGTGTCTGATGTTCCAAAAAGCGTTCTCTCAACAAGACTGAGCGATATGGGCCTCCATCAAGGCGAGGTGGACACTCTTGTACTTGCTTATCATACGAAAGAGCAACAATCCGATTCGGTCATTATTATTGATGACCTAGCAGCTAGAGACGTAGCTAGATCGCTAGGGCTGAGAGTGGCCGGAACTATCGGTATTATTCTACGAGCAACAAAGAATGGGTTACTTACAAAAAATGAATCACGCGCCAGAATTCGTTTTCTTGTTGAAGAAACATCATTCCGGATGTCAGCTGCATTGTACTCCAGAGTCATCTCTGGTCTAGAATGAGTGAATCTTAGAGTTACTGAGAATGACAGGTATGAGCCCTCGACGGCGAACGCAGTGCAACAGTCAGGTTGCCCCGACGTCAGAGTGGGGAACTTGCCCTTGCGTTCGTTGTTGAGCCACCCTCTTCATTTTACTTAGCGATTCCGCTACTAGGAACCACATCTTCATAGGCAGAGGGCACCATAAACACCAATGAGATGATAGGTGAATGAGTGATATTGAGCGTCAAACACTGTGTTTTCAGTACTGTGGTGAAGTGAATACTGAAAGAACATTGTTAGCTGCAAGAGAGCGCTGCAAGACGCTTGATTTGAGCAAAGTGGTAGTTGCTTCCGAAACTGGAAGAAGCGCCTTGAAAGCTGTTGAGGTCTTCAAGAATTCGGATATCATCTTGATTGTTGTGACTCACTATCCTGCCTCAACATGGGGCCCAAAAGGAAGGATACCGATAGGTCTTGGTCGTCACGAATACACTGATACTCGAGAAGCTTTGGTTAACCATGGTGTCAAAATAGTCCAGAGCACAAGACCATTCGCACCACCGTCAAGATCTTTAGACTGGAACTATCCTACGCCTGAGGCAATCATCGATCGAACACTCGATGTATTCGGTTCCGGGACCAAAATTGCTATTGAAGCGGCAATCATTGCTGTGGACTGCGGAGAAGTCGAAGAGGGTGAAGATGTCATTTCATGTGCAGGCACATTCAAGGGACTCGATACAGCTCTATGCGTTCGGCCAACATATACGATGAATTTCTTTAAGTCATTCGAGATTCGAGAAATAATCGCCAGACCCGTGTGCAGAGTTCAGACACTGCCAGAGCATGAACACAAGAACTGGAAAGGTAACCTCGACCAATATCTTACTCAATGACAACAAAGTTGAATCAAGAAAGTAGATTATATCCATTCCACCACTCTTTTGAGAGGCCTTCTTCCGCCAAACCCTGAAATGCAAACCATTGCTGTGATTTGGCTCATGGTCTTCTTAGGAGGATACATCGCAATCTACCTTCTAGCTGATCTCATCATCGACGCTCTAGAGAATCTCAGTCAATCATTTGCTATCTCTCCCATAGTCTTAGGACTACTAGTCCTTGGAATTGATGTAGAAGAGAGCATTGTTTCCTTAGTTGCAGCTGTAGATGGTCTCCCCTATCTTTCACTTGGCCAACTCATAGGAAACACAGTGATAGCAATTGCGATTGCATTCGGCGTACCTGCCCTCTTTCTCAGAATTGAGGTCGACCAGCTTCCAAGATTCTACTATGCTGAGCTGGTGATTGCAGGTATAGTAGTGTTGGTATCAATGGTCCTGACAAGCTACCTGATCGTATTCGGACTTCTGGCCATTGCTCTCTTCGTCATTCATTTACGCCACACTTTTCACATACAAAGGGAATTCAGGTCGGCCGTCAGAAGTCCGGAACGGTTTGAACTGACTCCCAATTTGGAACGTGAAAAATGCACAGGCGAAAAGAGTGAAGGTCGTGCGCGGTTTGTAATCAAATTGCTGCTGGCTCTACTTGCTGTGTTCGTTAGCGGTGAGGTCTTGGTTGTCAGTGCTGAGGAGCTTGTCGTCTTAACCGGACTAAGTGAAACTTTCTTTGGATTGGTCATAATGGCGGCTGTGACCAATGTTGAGGAGTTCTGGCTCATTGTCAAGGCGGTACAAAAAGGTCAGACTGCATTGGGTGTGAGTGCGCAGGTTGGTAAGATAATCTGGAACACCACGTTAATCTTCGGGCTCTGCAGCCTGTTTCTGTTTCAGTTCACATTTGAGATGATAATGCTGACGAGCTCGATTATCTTTGTCTTTGCACTCGTCGTATTGGTAGTTAATCTCACTCAGAATCGATCATCGAGAGCGACCGGTATTGGCTATCTATTGATTCTCCTGATTTTCCTAGCCATCAATTCCCTTGGTTTTCTGATAGGCTGAATCTGGTGATGAAAGAAGTAGAGGCTGACGGAGTCAGGCGTTCAGGGAACTCTCCAGTTCCTCGAACTGGTGAGCCATCCTTCTCGTTTTCACTTATCTCATCAATCTTAGAACAGGAGCAATTCCTCGATTATAGTGCCTCTCTGACCTCTCTCTTGAAGTTCTCAGCGTCAAAGAATCCTGACCTTATTGGTCGCTGGTTGACAATGCAATCAGGGACTCTGCCTCCTCTCTTCTCAACCTCTTCAGGCTGATTGAGCTTGTTGATGGTCTGTATCGGGATGCTAGGAGAAACCTCTCTAATCAGCTGTACCATCTTTTCGACGAAGCGAATGCTGAATGGACAAGTCCCATCGAAAAAGATCAGAGCCTTCTCTCTGTCCTCGCTCCTCCGAGTGTATCTCTCTTTTGGAGGCGTGTAGGTTACACCATCCCTTAATGGGTAGCAGAGTAGGTGAGGATCTTCGGCGGTCGCACTAAACCCCTTCTTCCGATAGAACTCATGTTGAGTGTATGTCCCAGGAACATCAAATGCATTGGTCACAAGTGCTTTGACAGTCATATTTCTGAAACATGACACAGGAGTCGTCACATCATCGATCAAGCTCTTCAGCAAAGCGCTACCAATCCCCTTTCTAAGATGCTTGTCGCTTGGAACGAATATGCAGGCTATTTTGACCACGTTTTCGTCTGGGCAAGGCAGGTATTGAATCATACCGACAGGTTTTGTACCATCGTAGGCGAGTTTTCCGATACACCCTTTCTCGGCCAGCATACGTTCAACCCAATCAGCCTTCAGGCTTATTCCTCTCTTGAAGGAAGATTCATCAGCTCTATCAGCTGGCACACACAATCTGACGAAGTCCTCTAGGTTCTCTCTGCTGACATTCCTAGTATGAAATCTAGCCATATGTTCTCATACACGCCATTTGTGAATTGCATTCTACGTGAGAGAATACAAGCCTTTCCGTAATCTCTGAATCACCTGAAGCAGAACCTGATTGAGCACCAAAAGCGCCAATAGGCTACCCCGCCGCCGAAGCAGGGAATTTGTCCTTTGCCGTTGAGCTACTTTTTCATTTTTCGTTCACTTACATTTTCGAGTGAACTCACTTGTTTCTGATAATGGTGAATAACAAAACCAGCCCAACCAATAACCCGACTCCAGAGGACACGCTAAAGAAGAGGTTGAATCCGTGTGTTTCTGCTTGAGCGAATGTAACAGTGCTGAGTAAGGCCACCAATCCAGTGATGAGAACTAACATACCTCTCTCAAGCCTGGAGAAATATCTCTGATCTAATGAGAATATCCGTATCCATAGTATTGCACTCACTATCGCCAAGGGGGGGATAGTGACTAAAACAAACGAGATTGGAAGTAATAAGAGGCCACTGAGGACTGCACGTATCGTGAATAATCGTGCTCCGTACCTCTCAAACTCCTCTTGAGCAACACGTCCATAGTCCTTTCTAATCTTGGATTGATATCCTCTCCAGATCGAGAACTTCCATGCATCTACTCTTTGGTGAACGCCACCGGTCTTTGTCTGGTCCAGATCTGGAGCATATTCGCTCTTGAGTATTGGAAGTATGTAGACCATGATGATTAGCGACCATACACCAAATATGGCTATGGCATACTCGATGAACGACAATGGCCTTGAGAGGAAGAGGGCACTCCATATTGTATAGATCGCATATGCTGCCAAGGCCAGCGCTGGAATTAGGACTAACAGAGTCGCCATTCTGAGCCTTTTCCTCTTTCCTCTAATCCAGGATGACAACACCCTGAAGACAAATGTGCAAAAGGATGCATAGGTCAGTGCTATTCCAAGACCACCCAAGAAGCGCATGACTGTACCTGTGACTACCGCAAGTGTCAAAAACTCCTCCCCGAGTATCAGTGAAATAATGTCCCACCCTCTGAAGAACAGTACTATTACATACAGAGCGAGTCCTGCTACTACTCCAATGATGTACGAATTCCTCTGATTATCCGCGATTCTTTTACTGAACTCTGCGATTGTCTTCTGCATCTGAGTACATTCCTCTGTGCTATTGTTCCTGAGTCAGGACGTCATAGTCGATAATCATCCTGTGCATATTAGCATCGTGATTTGCTGATGTGAGCATCGACAGTCTTTCAAGAGTCTGCATTGATGGAGGTGTGAGTTTGCATTAAGTGATCGATTGGCCAGACAACCCTCTTTATATTGTCCATGATGAGAATACCTCAACTGGTCTTTCTACTCATGATGAATCGGATTGACGGGGTATCAAGAATTGAGATACCTACACCGTTTCCTGTTGGCAACGTCAATTGTTACTTGATAGAAGGCTCACCCCTTACTCTGATTGATACCGGTCCAAAGACCTCCAAGGGTCTAGAAGCAATGCAGAGAGAACTTCATGCATTGTCCTACGATTTGTCTGAGATTGAACAGATTCTCCTGACACACAATCACATGGATCACATTGGGCTAGTGGCACAATTCGTTAGAGAACGGGTGCGCATTGACGGCAGTCCTCCAGAGGTATGGATTCATCAAAGGGATGCTGAGGCTCTTCTCAATTATGAGCGATACATGGAGCTCTACTTGGCGTCTGTTGTGAAGCTAATCGGGGCGTCCGGTGTCCCAAAGAATGAGGCACTGAAGTTTGCACGAGGTCGCACAGAGTTTTTCAAGTCAATGGGCGGTTCTGTTCCAGCAGTTCGCTGTTTCGAAGATAAGGCATCTTTCAAAACTGGCATTGGCAAACTTTCTGTGGTCTGGGTTCCAGGTCACTCTCCCGGGTCAACATGCTTTGTATGTGATAAACAACGGGTTATCTTTAGCGGAGACCATGTCTTGGGAGATATCAGTTCAAACCCAAGCATATCGTTTGACAGATCTGAAGGAATAGGTATGGTAACCTACCTTGCGTCTTTGAATCGAATCTCACCCAGAGGAAGTTACGTTGCGCTCCCGGGTCATAGAGAGCCAATACTTGACCTTGCATCTAGGATTGAAGTGCTGCGTGCTGATTATGACGACAAACTCCGGAGGGCTGCGGGTTTATTGACAAGCAGTCCTCTGACGGTCTATGAGATATCAAGAATGATCTATGGCGATTATGATATGAATTCGCTTATTTTGGCTGTCGCTGAGAGCTATGACCTTGTTAGAATCTTAGAAAGTAGGAATCAAGCGAAATCAACTAGTCATAATGGTGTCATCCACGTTGTCAAACATTGACAAGTGAGAAGTCCAAAAGCAGCTCGGCAGTGGCCAACAGATTCCCGCTCGATAGGCACTAACGCATCGACTTCTGAAATCTTCCAATGATTTCATCTTGAATTGCTTTTCCTAAGTCCACATAATATGCACTGTAACCTGCAACTCTAACGACCAGGTTCCTGTATGAGCTGGGATTTGCCTGTGCGTCACGAAGAGTTTCCGGGTCGATCAGATTGAATTGTATATGCATGCCACCAAGCTCTACGTAGGACTTCAGTAGGGATACGAGGGACTCCAAACCATCATCTCCTGCTATGTAGCTGGGATCCAAAGAGAGCGTGAAGGCCATTCCGTTAGGATAGAGTGTATAATCAATACTTGTGACTGAACGAAGGACTGCAGTCAGACCATTGGCGGGGGCTGAAACCACAGGCGAAGCCCCATTACTCAAGGGGGTTGACGGTAGTCTTCCACTAGGCAGAGCGCCGGTGAATAGACCAAAGGGTATGTGTGTAGTCACTGAGTACATACCAGCGATAAAAGACCCACCTCTGATGTTCTTGTGTTTCTCTACTTCCTCGCTATATATACCTGCCACGAGTTGGGCATAGTCATCTACGAATCTTTCGTCATTGCCGTACTTTGGAGCTTTGTTCAGCAGTAGTTGTCTTAGCGGCTCATCATCTTCAAATCCACCTCTCAGAGCGGTGATGAGTTCGCTCATGCTCGATTTCTTCTCCTTGAATACAATCTGGTCTATTGCTGCAAGGGAATCTGCAACATCAGCAATACCAACTCCCTGAACTCCAGTGAAGTTGTACCTTGCCGAACCTGTCGTTATATCTCGACCAATCTCAAAGCAGTCCTCTACACAAAGTGAGAGTAATGGTGTTGGCATCATTTCTATATTCAATTGCTCGAAAGATGCAGAGCCCTCCGCCATGAGTCCTACCAAGTATGAAACCTGTTTTCGAAATGCCTGAATAACATCATCCATTGACTGGAACTGCAAAGGGTCACCCGTCTTTAGACCAAGTTCTGCTCCTAATAGTAGGCTTTTGCCGTCATTCAATGCGAGCTCCAAACACATGGCGAGGTTGAAAAGCGCGGCATCCGATGAAGTGAAGCTATTTCCAAATGGGGCCAGTTCGACACATCCAACAGTTGCGTAGTTTCTTGCCTCCTTTGTAGGGATTCCCTGTCGTTCCCATGATTTGACAATCGTTTCATCGTTGAAGACTGCTATATTATTCGAACCCGACGCAACAATTGCTGCAATCTCTTTCAAGAGTCGTGATGGACTATTTCGATGAATCCGAACATGGACATTTGGCAGGGGGAGCCCCACATCCTTTGTTGCTTCTAAAATCAGGTACGTCATGTCATTTGTTGTGTCAATTCCTTCTCTATCGAAGCCACCAATCGTCGCTGCTTGGGTAGTCAGTAACCCCTCAAAGTACAATCCAGAAAAGCTGTCATAGACTGGGACATGCTCGTTTGTCTTTATCCACAACATCTCTAGAAGTTCTAGTGCTTCCTCCCTTGTCAGTTTGCCCGATTTGATATCATTCTCATAGAATGGCTGTAGGTATTGATCAATTCGTCCCATTGAGATGGCTTGACCATCATAGGCCTCAATACTGAGAGCGAGATGAGTGAACCTAATGAACTGAATGGCCTCATGGAAATTCCTTGGCGGTCTGGCAGGAACCCATTGACATATCTCAGCAATCCTCTCAAGCTCTTCCTTTCTCTGGATGTCTTTTTCACCCTTCGCCATCATCGCTGCTTTTTTGGAATAGCGATGCGCGAATTGGATTATTGCATCAGCCACTGTCTTGGTTGCCTTATAGAAGTGGGTCTTGTTAAGATGCTCTTGGCCTGTTTTCGAACTGTGTTCGCCAATTCGTTTCTCAGCCATCTTGCTGAGTCTATCAAAGCCTATAGAAAAGAGCATAGGGTAGTTTATGCTTAAATGTCCGAATCCCGCCACTTCTGTGAGAAGAAACACAGAACCAGTGTACAACGTTTCCATTATCTTCTCAGGAGTCCTTTTTTCAGCCTGTGCCAACATGGACCTTTCCGCCCAATATGACGCAATATCATCCTGCACAGTCTTGATGTCTTCAGGCGTGACTTCTATCACTCGGCAATCTCGTGTCTTTAATCCTTCAAGCTCAGGAATTATTCGAGATCCGTGAGCCTCTGGATAAATCATAGCACCGCGAATCTTGTCTGCAATAGTCCCAACAACAAGTTCCTCGGGGAATATTCTCACAGAAATGTGTTCTAGCAGGTATGCCAGAGCTTTTGCTTGTCGGAGTATCTGTGGCTCCCCTTCAGTCGTCTTCATGGACTCGGTATACAATCTGGTCCTCTCGATACATAGATGTGTCGCAGACTCCAGAATACGACTCCGCATTGCCTGGCTCTTCGAAAGCATCGTTTTCACTGCTGATTCTATGCATACTCTGTCCATATATCTCATGCTCTCTACCAGAACATAGAAACGCGATGCAATGGTCAGGTTGACCCGAGATTATAATGTAGTTAACTGGGCTCCTTCCCACGCAGTTTGAGCAATGATTTAGCGAAACGCGGTCTTACAAGTCTATCTAGAATCTGCATTGAGGGTATTGCCGCTACTAATGCAAAAGCCCCTATTCCAGCTTCAACTGGGAAAACATAACCAAAGTACTCAAACACTCCACTGAAGATGACATAGAGCACAGCAATGACCACGAGCAGTGGTAGCCACAGTACAACAGCAGCTCTGAATTGAAATCGATAGCGAAACGCAGAGAGTGCAATGATGAAACAGATGCCCGTGAGCACTGCTGGTAGAAACCAGCCTCCTAGCAAGAAGCTCTCGCCGTATAGCTCAATGAATCCCAATACAGAGAGACCTGTTCGTCCTTGAATTGTAAAGAATGGTAGAATGAAGCCTGCACCAAGTGCGAAGACTCCAATCATATAGGGAATCTCCCGGATGAGATGAATCCTCCGAGGGTGCCATATGTTGAAATGGAGAAGGAGCAATATTCCCAGGCTAGATAGAATGAGCAACGCCGGAAAGAAGATAGAACCTGCGCTTCCTACGAAAATCCTCGATGATATCTGAATCGAGTCCTCTTGCATGATGACTATAAAGAAGAGGACCTTTCCATTTGCAAGCGGTACTATCTCTCCTGTGTAATACTTGAAGAGAGCTCCACTTCCGGGCTCCAACTCAGTGGAGAACCATACGGCCCCCGGTTCACTTGATCTCCAGCACAGGAAGACACTATCCGCATTCTCTACCTCTGCTATGACTTTGATTGTGCTTCCCTGAAGCGTTATCTCGTTGTTGTACAAGACTTCGTATGATGGAATGGGTGCGCCATCTCTGAATTTACAGTCAATCCACCTGACGATGTTATGACTCCATTGAGGATTGACTCCGTGGCCCCAGTTTGGAACGATGTTCAGGGTAAGTTCAGCATCTATTGACTCGATAGTGTCCATCATTGACGTAATCGGAAAGAACGGGTCATTAGTGCCAATTATCATGAAAACAGGGTCAGTCAGCAGTCTCGTATATGCAAGAGGGTCAAACCACCTTATTATATTGGTCATTTCCACGGATCCAATTTGATATGTGGGCACTACTATACTATTGAGCAGAGACCCTGAAGTCAATGAGTTGAGGAGATTCCCTCCAGCAATCATCGGGACTGACCCATCAACACGCGTATCAATCCCCGAGAGGATGAATGTAGCCAGCGCTCCCATTGAGTTGCCTGCAACAACCATGGCATCAGTTCGTACCTGAGGTACTATTTCAAGGAGTGTCAACGCTCGGGACGCAGCCCAGACAGAGTGATAGAGGCTAGAATCCTGAGGCCCATTTGTCACGCTCAAAAAAGTGAATGAATTGAGAGCTGGATATCCTGTGGAGCTGCCCGACCCTGGTTGATCAATTCCCATGACTACAAACCCTGCCGCGGCTAACTCCCTCAGCATCTGCATGAACTCTGCATATTGCTCACCAAAACCATGAAGGTACAGAATTGCAGGTGTCGGCGTCGTGAGATTCTGTCTCATGAGAATAATGGAGTTTATTCTTACGGCTTCGCCATTGAACATTTCACTCATGTAATCAAAGTACCACTCGTGAACAGAAACTGTCGCATTTTGATACTCAACATCAGAAGTAGTGATCGAATGATTCTTCACATCAAGAGGTGATACAAGCGCGTCAGTGATGTTCCAAAAACTGGTATCAAAGTCGTCTTCCGAGGGGGGAGCCGCAGTTCTCATAGGAAAGTTCAAGCCTGCGAAGAATAGCATAGCTGTGATACTGCCCATGAACAGGACCATCACAGCAACTGCAGCAACTGATACTCCCGTTTCCATCGATATATCACAGCTCTGTGCGGTGGACCGCGAGTTCTTCGATCTTGGTCATTCTCTGACTTGCCCTCTGAAGGAATTTGACGTTTAAGAATTCCCTGATTTCTTTTTAGCTATCGGTATCAGCAATCGTGTGAGAGAACTTCAGCGGCTCTTTAAAAGGCAACGCACAATAGCAGTTGTCGGTGAAAAGTCAAATGCCTGACAATAAGGAACTCGTCTACAAAGCGTTCACAAAATCCACAAAACCCCTCAAGGCTGGAGAGGTGGCAGATATCACAGGTATTGAAAAGGCTGAGGTCGCTAAGATCATCAAGACGCTGCAAAAAGAGGGAAAACTGGTTTCTCCCAAGAACTGCTACTATGCACCCTCCTGAAACCTGACCCAAGTCGTTGTGACACAAGGAAGTGCAGATAGCGGAAGTCTTTTGTGGAGACGTTCACTATAGTTAACTTGTCCAGGCAGGTGGGTACGCAAGGGACACATAACATTCGTGTACTGAGCTCATCGCTCAAAACGGCGAAAGAACGATGGGTGATTAAGACATTACGGGAATGGGTCGAACAAGTGTCTTAGGCTTACGGCCCGCTTGGACACCTTATTTTGTGCTGAATCGAAACTCTGAATTTGTTATTGTGACTGAAGTGACCATAGTGATGGATGTTCCTTCTTAATGAAACTCATAGTGAGGATGGCAACGTAGTGGAAATAGTGAAGTGGGATGGTAGGCGAGAGCAGTTCGACCTGGACAAATTGCGACATAGCATACTCCGGCTAGGGGCACCTCTGGAGCTTGCCAAGAGTGTTTCAGAACAAATAGAGAGAGAAGCTTACTCTGGTATGACCTCCAAAGAGATCTTTGATTTGGTCACTGCCAAGCTGAGGACGCATGAACCCGCCATCTCTCTTCGAGAGGACCTAAAGACTGGACTTGCAAGAATGAAGGGCGGGTCCGAATTCGAGGAGTACGTTCGCCTTATCTTTCGAGCTCATGGATATAGTGTGAAGGGCAATACAGTAGTTCAAGGTCGATGCGTGACGCATGAAATAGATGGAATTGCTGAGCGAGATGATGAATGTATCTACCTTGAGATCAAGCATCATTCAAGCCCTCACAGCTACACTCCTTTTGATGTCACTTTGGCGGCCAAGGCAAAATGGGATGACCTACAGTCAGGACACGAATCGGGTTCCACGAGCTATTGTTTCAATCGTGTTCTTGTTGTCAGTAACACCAGATTGAGTGCGCATGCGCGTCAGTATGCAGAATGCGTAGGTATTGGTCATTTGGGGTGGAATACACCGCCTGGTCGTGGTCTAGATTGCATGATTGAAGAGAAGGGTCTCTATCCAATCACTGTTCTGAAGGCTCTGCATGAGGAAGAACGAGATATCCTATCGGGGAATGGAATCCTGACACTCCAGCAACTTGAAGCGGCCACAACAGGAGTAGATGGCATTCAGGAATCACGTTTCAATGAGTTGAAAGATCAAGCGGCCAAAATCATGAAGACACGTCTGCAAGAGAACTGTGACTCTGTGCGTCAAGACCTGGCAGATACTAAAGGTCGCAAATAGCACAAAAGGCCTCCACTGATTATTCCTTGGAACAACTCCGATTGCATCCTTGAGCACCAGCCGACATCCCCTTTCGCAAGACTCATATTGAAACGAATCATATTAACAATAGTGAATACTATGAAGACGATGTCCAAGCAGACAAAGCTCACTTCAGAGAAAATCATGGAGAAGGCCAAGGAGTACTTCGTTGGCAGGTTTGGATTCAGGATTGTTGAAGAAACAGCCAATTGTTGTGTGGCTTTCGAAAACAATCTTGGTTTTGTCAATGTACAAGTCCTGAACAAGGGTGACTGCCGAGAAATAACGCTGACCACCAGAGAATGGGAATATCAGATTGGAGAATTCCTTGGGAAGCTGAAGTAGAGAATCACTAGTGTACTGTCCACATGATTACTAAATAAGAGGTGAAAGGAATGGAAGAGAGAGTCGAGGGCATTATTGTGGCATCAGTGGTAGAGCCAATTAGCGACACTGACATGAAGGCTGGCTTCATAACAGTCAAAACATCTGAAGATGACTACGTGAAGTTGGAGGTCGGCAGCTACACTACCTTTGCCACTCTGGAGGAAGGAGAGAAAGTATTGGTTCAGGCGGAAACGCTGGGATCCACAGGAGTGATATACGCCAAGAGTGTGATTCTCAGCGAACGTTCCGCTAAATGAGTGACCCCATTGTTTTTACTACGACTAGGTTTCCTCCATATATCGATATACGAACTGCCGTGGGGAGATGAAATTCTCCTTGATGGTCCTCGGTGAAACCCACCGCAGGAGGTTGATTCTACTACCCGCTTTGTCATTCGTCCCTGAAGCTCGAGCTCCACCAAAGGGCTGACGGCCGACCACTGCTCCCGTAGGCTTGTCATTGATGTAGAAATTGCCAGCAGCGTTTTCAAGTATGTTCGTGGCAAGTAGTATTGCCTCTCTGTCCTTGGCAAAGATTGAACCAGTAAGAGCATATGGTGAGGTCTCGTCACAGAGATGCAAGGTCTTCTCATATTCCCTATCGGGGTAGACAAAGACTGTCAGAACAGGTCCAAAGATCTCATCTTCCAGCATCTTGGACCTTGGATTCGTGGAGAGAACGATTGTGGGCTCTATGAAATAGCCTACCAAGTCATTGTAGGTCCCCCCTGCTAGGATCTCCAAGTCTGGCGATTCTCTTGCATACTCAATGTACCTGACTATCTTGTCGAATGCTTCCTTATCGATTATCGCATTGACCAGAGTTGTAAAGTCCTCGACATCACCCACACGGATTCTCTTGAGTGACTCGAGTAGCTTCTTTCTGACATGTGGCCAGATTGATTTAGGAATATACGTTCGAGAAGCTGCAGAGCACTTCTGACCTTGGTATTCAAAGGCGCCACGGACCAATGCCGTTACGAGAGCATCTACATCTGCAGACTTGTGGGCGACTACAAATCCCTTGCCGCCTGTTTCCCCAATGAGTCGAGGGTATGTTCTATATGTGTGAATATTCCCGGCGACTTGCTTCCACATCTCTCTGAAGGTTGCTGTACTGCCTGTGAAATGGACGCCTGCCAATGCCGGATGGTTCAGTACTGGGTCTCCTACTTCTTGGCCTTTGCCCGGAACGAAGTTGATGACACCTGGGGGAATTCCGGCTTCCATCAGTACTCTCATCACGTGGTATGCCACATAGACAGCTGTTGAGGCTGGTTTCCAGACCACGACATTTCCCATCATGGCCGGCGCAGTTGGAAGGTTGCCCATGATGCTGACAAAGTTGAATGGAGTCACAGCAAAGACAAAGCCTTCAAGAGGCCTGTACTCCATCCTATTCCATTCGTCAGCTCCAGAAGCAACCTGTGTTTCATAGATCTCTTGTGCGTAGTATGCATTGAAACGCAGAAAATCAACAAGCTCATTTGCAGTATCTATCTCCGCCTGGTAGACATTCTTGCTCAGGCCGAGCATACTAGCCGCATTCAACATCAGCCGGCTTGGTCCTGCAAGTTGATTAGCGGCCCTGAGGAAAATTGCCAAACGATCAGGCCAGGAAGTACGAGCCCAAGTCCTCCTCGCTTCTAGAGATGCCTCTATGGCCTTCAACACTTCCTCCTCTCCTGCCATGTGATACTCCGCCAAAACATGTTGATGACTGTGCGGCATCACAGACTGTTTCAGTCTTCCAGTCCGTACCTCTTCTCCTCCAATGATCAGAGGAATTTCTAGCCTCTTGGATTTGAGTTCCTCGAGTTTCTTCTTGAGTTCTACCCTCTCTTCACTGCCCACAAGATATCCCAAGGTTGGTTCGTTGAAGGGCTTTGGAACAACGAAACTTGCATTTTGCATTCAAATCACCGGTTATTAACTATGGTTAATACATTTATAAAGTCGCAGATACTCACGAGTTTCTTGAGGCCTACTTCACCCGGACACTACATTGTCCTCTCCAGACATGCAATATCCGGCCAGGCTCTCATGTGATAGCTTAGTTCAGCGATAGAGTTTCCCTGTTGGTAGTCGTGTACGTGTCGTACGCAACTCTGAGTATACTCCTGATCTTCTCAGTATGCCATGATCCTCTCTGCCGATCAAAGAGCTCATCAGATGCATCAACTGACATGACCTCGCCAATGAAGAGTACATGGTTTCCTACAGGGATCTCATTAACGACCTTGCATTCAAATGATGCAACAGCCTCTCCTATCGATACAGCGTTGACATTCCACCCACTTCGCTGACTAGTAAGACCAGCTGCTGTAATCTTATCCTTGTGCTGCCTACCGGTATGAGTACCTGCCCACACTGTCTGTTTCAGGATATCTGTTGATGGCACATTCACTGTGAATACACCAGCACTTCTGATCATCTGAGATGTGTGCTTGTTCGGTGAGATTGAGATTCCAAAGAGTGGAGGCCTCACAGAGAGAGGTGTTGCCCATTCCACAGCTAGTACCTCCGTTGCTCCATTACTGCTATCCGCCACAGTCACTAAGAAGGTCTGACGTGGTGCTGCAACTCCAGAGAAATGACTTCTACTACACGACTGCCTCATGATATTAACTATAGTGAAATCCTCTATTAAATGATACGATAGGCACATTCACTGACCGCTCATCGAGCAACATCCGAGAGCCGCATTCGCCGAGCATGGATATGCGATTGGTGACTCCCAGAGCATTCTTGCGTATCGACAATTCAATGGAGTTGGCTCTGTGATTCAGCGAAAGATCAAGTTCAGTAAATCAATCCAGTACATCTATTCTGCAGGCATCAGAATGTTTATATTGATTTATTCACTATAGTTAATTTACCCAAGCGGATGAGTACGCAAGGGACACAGAGCATTCTCGCACTGAGCTCGTCACTTAAAACGACTGAAGAGCGATGGGTTACAAAGACGTCTCGGGAATGGGTCGTATAAGCGTCCTAGGCTTATAGCCCGCTTGGGTCTTCATCTTTCTTTGGCTACAGCTGTTCACTCATCATATCTGAGCAGTTCAAGCACTTCATCTCTATAGTCCGCTGACCTTTGTCTGAATCAATTCCTTTAGTTTCTTCTTATCCAGTGCACGCTGAAATAGAGGTCTCTTGTCCACGTCATAGATGCCTGAGTTCTCTTCGAATGTGGCCCTGGGAAGACCTCTGTAGAGAACACCAAGTGGATACTTATCATGTTCGATGGCTTTCTCAAATGCGGCCAATCGATCGGTCGAATCATATGCACCATCCAAGTAGTATGTGTTGTTCTTGAACCACCGAAACGTGTTGATCTTGTTGTATGTGACACATGGTTGGAAAATGTCTACAAGCGAGAACCCTTTGTGCTGGATTGCTTTCTTCATTATCTCTTTTGTTTGCTCTGTGTCACCAATGAAGGCCCTTGCCACAAATGACGCATTCATTGCCACGCCTAGGGCAAGTGGATTGAAAGGTTCAGAGGTCACACCTTGCCTATCCGCAGTCTGCACAAGTGTTTCAAAGCCTCTCTGGCTAGTGGGAGATGCTTGGCCCTTAGTCAGACCGTACACCATGTTATTGTGCACAAAGACACTGATATCCGGGTTGCGAAGCATGGTATGCATCAAGTGATTGCCGCCTTCCCCATACATGCATCCATCACCACTCTCTGCAATGACTGTTAGCTCTGGATTAGCGGCTTTGATTGCCATTGCCGCTGGTAGGGCCCTTCCATGCAGTCCATTGAACACGTTTGTGCGTATGTAGTGCGGTGTCTTTGCAGCCTGACCTATGCCCGAAACTATGACAGTCTCTTGGGGCTTCAAATCGAGTTCCGCAAGTGCGAGCATCAATGCACTCCTGATTTGGTAGTTGCCGCAGCCTGGACACCAAGCTATGTCGTACTGAACATCGTTCATTATTTCAAAATCATCCGGCTTCAATTCATGATCATCTCCTCTTTTGCTATACCCCTCAGAAAGTCCATCACCTCTTCGACAGCAAATGGAAGTCCATTGTACTTCAGGAGCATACTGTTTCTATCGATTCCAAATCCAGTTTCTCTCTGAATCAAACCAGCGAATTGAGCTGTTGCATTGTTTTCAACGATTGCAACTCTCTTTGCTGAACGAAGATACTCAAGTGAGGCTTCGTGCAATGGATAGACCTGGCAAAAGTGGAGCATGGCGATACTGTCCTGGCCAAGCTCAGATATTGCTTCTTTGACCACATGATAGTTGGATCCCCAAGCAATAACAAGGATACTTGGTTCCTTTGCTCCCACCAGCGTTGGAGGGACTGTATTCTCTTGCAACAGTGCGGCCTTTTTTCTCAGTCTCTTGTCCACCATCTTGGTTCGAAGGTGCAGGTCTTCTGTTATGTGCCCACTCTCATCATGTTCATCGCTGTCTACGACGACGAGGCCCTCTCCATAGCCGGGAATTCCTCGGGGAGAGATACCCGTTTCCGTCAAGAGATACCTTCTGTAGTCACTCTTCGTCTTGACTACATGTTGCTCTATCTTTGTGTCTGCCAGTTTCAACATTGGAAGAGTTCCCAATGAGTCAAGTAGAAACTGGTCTGTTAGAACAAAGACTGGCACTTGATAGTGTGCGGCCATGTTGAACGCTTTCTGAGTGAGAAAGAATGCCTCTTCGTATGTTCCCGGAGTGTAGATCACTCTGGGAAACTCGCCGTGAGATGCGCCAAGGACATGCTTGAGATCCTCTTGCGCAGTTCTTGTTGGCAATCCCGTCGCGGGACCTGGTCTCTGTCCAAGGAGTATCACCATCGGGCTCTCCAGCATGCCAGCGAGACTTAGCCCCTCAGTCATCAGGGCAAACCCTCCTCCTGAGGTCGTCACAATTGCACGTCCGCCAGCGAACCATGCTCCAAGACCTTTGTTCATTCCGGCTATCTCGTCTTCAGCTTGATCTACTAAAACACCGAAATCTCTCGCATGTTGGGCGAGAAATGTTAGAACACCGGTCGAGGGTGACATTGGGTAGGACGAAATGAAGTTGCAGCCGCCTGCTAGCGCACCCAGAGCCACGGATTCACTCCCACTCAAAAGAAGTTGTGAACGCACACCAGGATTGGGTTTTATGCGCATGGGCCCCAGAATGTCACTGATTCTCTGCCCAATTTGAAATCCTCTCGTATACGCATCAATATTCTTTTTGACGATTTCTTCCCCTTTTGAACCAAACCGCTCACTTAGGTACGCCTGAACAGTCGACTCTTTCACGTCGAAGTATGCTGCAACCAAGCCAGCTGCTATCGAGTTCAAGTAAATTGTGCCACCAACCTCCTTGGCAATCTCTGAGAACGGCACAGCTATCACGTATCTCGAATCATGGTCAATAGCTCCAATGTTTTTCTCCTCACCAACGATGATTGTATCTTCGCTGATACGAGAGTGTCTATTCAGATGCTCGGAAGCGCCCTCGTCAAGGACAACCGCGATATTCGTTCTAAATGTATAGGCCCCTGTCCTGTCATCTGTTACCCTGAGCTGCGCGGAGTTGATGCCTCCTCTTATTCTGGACATGAATTCTCTCCATACAAAAACGTGTAGACCCGATTCCTTCAGGATTGCCGCCAGAAAATCTGCGACGGTATCGATTCCCTGCCCTGCTGCTCCTGAAATTGCTATTGAGTATTTCATAGTTGCCAGTCTCCTAAGAGAATCCGATTATCAGTGAATCACGAATTCTGCAACTTGTACTCCACTAGACTTGCTTCTCCAACTATACATATCCACTATTTGGCTTATTCTTTGGGTGCCATCTGCTGTCTTCAATCCACTGCTGAGCCGCGTTGAACTCTCTTCTTCATTGGGTCTTCAGCTCTTAGAAGTGAGAGACCTGCCATCCCTAGGATAAGGGAAGCTGCTGCGAAAGGCAGTACGCCGATGAGCCCTGCATGGGTTGCCCCAGCCACGGGTATTGCTGTTCTGTCTGCTATGTAGCCAAGGAGCAGTGGCCCAGCAATGAACCCCATGTCGCTTATCATTCGGTAGAGTCCCATCGAGACTTCGAGCTTGTCTTGTGGTGACACATCTGTTACGTATGCAGCAATCGGCCCAGATAGTCCTACGATTGCGCCATAGATTGCCATGGAGATCAATAGCTCGAACAGATTACTAGAGAAGGGAATCCACACTGTGATGACTGCTGTGAGAAACAGACACAGTACCAGAGGATTTCTTCTTCCTATTCGATCAGAGAGCTTTCCCATCGGAACCATAGTGGCCGCAGTCGCCACCCCCGCCACTGTAAGAATCCCTCCTATGTGACTTGCATCCAATCCTAGGTTATTTGCAGAGAATAGGGGAACAAGGGTACTTCTCACTCCAGTTCGGATGAAGAACAGAGCAAAGGTTGCAAACGTTGCGAGGAGGAATGAGGGATGGGTCAGTACTTGCCACATGTCTCCGAGGGTCGACCGGTTTTCGTCATACTCAGAAACACGCGCAGAGGTCTCGATTTTGGGCAAGGTGAGAGTAGGAATCACACCCAGACCTGCCACTGCAGCATAGGCAAAGAATGGAGAACGCAATCCGGATACTGAAGCTATGACGCCTCCAAAGGTGGGACCGAAAATGCTTCCCAGTAACAGCATGCCTGAATAGAGGCTCATCCACTGCCCCCGTTTTTCTTTTCCTGATATCTGTGCGAGGAAGACAGTGGCTGCTGTGACGTAGCATGCAGAACCGGCTCCCTCAATCATCCTTGCTACTACCAGAGTAATGTAGTCTGGTGCAAGGCCTGCCATTATGGACGAGGCATAGAGTAGGGCTAAGCCAAATATCATGATGTTTTTCTTGTCATGTCTTCTTGAGAGGAGCCCTGCAGGGATATCCAATATCATCCTTGCGACAGCGAAGGAGGATATCACAAAGCCAACGAGAGTGTACGAAACTTGGAAGCTCTCTGCATAGCTAGGGAGAATGGGCGAAACCATGTTCAATCCCAGTAATACCAAGAAGGTCACTATGGAGAGGTTGAGAACTGTGATCAACTGCGAGTTTCTTGGAGTGTCTGATGCAGAGTTCTGATCAGAGCAGTCTTGGTCTTTGAAGTCCACAGTCTTATCCTTCTTACTGCCGCTACGTCTAGTTGTCTGGTTAAAGTGTTTTGATGTTGTACCAAGTTCATTCTGCTAGTCGATTCGAAACAATTGTAGTGATATTGATGCCATGAACATGTTTCTCTAAGATGTTATGAGATGACTCTACTCTGTTCTATAGCGGTCCGGCTCTAAGAAGAAATCCACCACTCGGACAAACGTCTTGAATTCTGCTTGGTGAACTACTCCAGCTGGAATATGATACGAATCTCTTCCTCTGTATGTTCGAGTGTCATCTCCTATTGTGAGGGCCATCTCACCTTCGAACACATATCCGAACTGCTCACCGTGACTATGCGGAGCGACCTGCACTCCTGATTCTATCTCAAAGAATACCATCTGGAACTCTCTTCCTTGAGCGACCCAAGCCTGCACTCCTGAGAGGGGGACTCTAGCTCTTGCGAGAGCCTTGATACAATCTGGATACCTCTTAGTGTTCATTTCAATCAGTCTACTGCAGGACTGCCTAGCTAGAATTTTAGCATTATGCAAAACAAAGAAACACGAAGTATTCCCTGCAGATCTATCACAAGAAAAGAAAGGTGACCGATGAGTCACTCCAGCCAACTGGAGCTTCATACAAAGCCGACTCACCAGTCCCTAGTTGTCCACACTATACAGTGGGCTTCTCTTCACTAGGCTTAGGCTGTACTTCTTTATGCGCCGCCTTTGCTCCCTTCTTCGGCTTTCTAGTCATTGGTTTCTTGCTTCCCATTGTGTCACCTCCATGCATTAGTACACTTTGTTGATGTTGCTCAGGTGACTAGTACAGACCGATGATTGGTCTGTGACGAAACGATGCAGAATGGAACTAAAAATCATCATCGTCCCAATCATCATCGTCGTCCCAGTCTTCGTCATCGTCGTCCCAGGTATCTTCATCGTCGAAGACCATTTCTTCACCTCTTGACATGGTTATGAACAACATGTGTAAAATATGTCTCATTCGTGTATCCCACTTTATAACCCCCTATTCATCAAAAGCAATGTTATGAACCCATTAGAAATCAATGCGCGACCAATCAACTTCATTTACATGAACCAAGATGATTAGGTTGCCACAATAAAGATTTTAACGACTATGCCTATCCTACTCATGTGTCACTCTGGTTTTTGTACACGTTATAGGTCAAGAATCGGATTCCAATATGGATGGTTCAGCAGTCGTGAACGAGGTAAACACTGAGAGCATCAATCTTGAACGGCAGGATCTGAAGGGCACATCACAGCTGATTGTACTTCTTGGGTCGAAAGAAGGAATCAAAGGAGTCTCAAAAAGACTCAGACAGTACAACGATTTTGTGAGGGTCGGAAAGGGTTTGCTCATTGCAGGATCTAATACGGGGCTGTACACAGATATTCTTCAGTCTATACCTAGGCTCTCTTTTATCCGGACCCGCGAGATTCCAAGAAGAAAGGATCGTTTCGATGATCCTCATGCCTTTCGAGCATATTCGATAGTGACTTACAATTTCAATAGTCCCACGGCGAAACAGAAAAAGCGTGTTGAGCGCCTCATAAGAAGGTCAGCAGCAATTCGACTTAGACCTGGGGTTCTCCTCTTCCCCGTGCTTCGTTCCAAAGAGCGCAGAAGAGTGCTTGCTGAGGAAAAAGAGCATTCATTGCTAGACTCGAAAGAATTCAATCATCAACTCGAATTGATGGGTGCAAGTTCCACGCGGTGGTCGCGGCTTAAGTTGGTAGATCCACTGGATGCAGCACAAATCAAGGAGGCAATTGAGAGAACTATCACTAGGGATTTGTTTTCCATTGAATCCAGGCTTCAAAATCTTCGTGAGTTGACCAAGAATCCACAGGTTTCTACAGATAGTCTCAGGAAGAAGTCAGCAGCTGCATTACGACGTTACCACATTCTCAAATTCAAGTGGATCCTTGCAAAGACTCTCTGGTACTATGATGCCGAGAAAGCCTTGAAACGCGTATACAATCTAGGACTTAATACCAAATACCTGATTGATGAGCGAAGTTGGGCATTGGATTCAGGATAGTTCTCTTGAATCATTGTGGAAGTTCCCTATCCTCTCAGTCAGTTTCGTAAGAGAGCTGCTCACAGGTAAGGTGATGGTGAAACGGCTCTGACATGGTCACAGACTTGGCTGTATCACGTGCCGTTCATTGTTAGTTGGACAATCTTGGAGACTGGGGTGTTGTCCGCCCAGAAACGGCACTGGGCTTGACTCCATGAGGCCAGATTCCGTGTCGAGTCAGCCTCAGCATCCTGTTTCTGACCTCACCATATGAACACCTGTCCGACTCTGTCCAAGTTTTCTGCAGCTGTCACATACCCTGTGAATGGTCCTTGTCTTCCAGATGTTCAGAGGTCTGCTTCAGTTCTGGGTCTGTCTTCTTCTGTATCAGGTTTCTCTTCTTTCGTCTTTTTCTCATGGAATCTGAGTCTTCGGACACTGGAATGTGAAACGTGTGCCGTAACCCATCAACAGTCGATAGTGTCCTCACATTTCTTCTCGTTTCTTCCATGATGGCATCTATTACAATGTGCTCATCCACCTCGCCTGTTTCCTTGACCCTTGACAAACGATACAATGAGTAGAATCCAATGATGGCAGAAATGATGAAGACGAAATCAAGTCCTGTGATATCATATGCTGGGAAGTTGCTGAAGATTCCCCCTGGAAACTCAAATGTGAGATCAAGTCTGAATCCGTACTCTGTGAAGACGTCTGCAGCTGCTCCACCAATCAGCGGAGCTGCGGTTCCGGCCACAGCCATGACACTTCCCCTCGATGCTAGATATGATGTGGCCTCACCCCTAGGTGCAAGTTTCAGTCCAATATTACTCGTCGCGAGATTGACGCCCGCAGATGAAAAACCAGAAACGACATGTATTAGAATTAGGAGTGGAATCTTCAGAGAATAGAAGTCCGCCACTGCTGTGAAGGTCCACATCACTGTGCTGATGATGAAGAGAGGGGATGATACCTGAAGGATAGATTTGTTGCTGAATCTATCTGAGAGTCGCCCCCAGAATCTGAAGAATGCAATGCTAACAAGCTGGGTAACAGCGACAAGTATCGTGATTGCGGGCAGGTCCAGTCCAGCGCGATTGAGTAGATAGACTGTGAAGAATGGAGAAGCGAGGGCGGTACTGAATGTCCATACGACTGAGAACCATATTAGCTGCCTGAAGTTGTCATCTTTGAATGGTTCTTCTACAATCTGTGAGAACTTCACTGCCCGATCCGGAACAATCAGTTTGGGTTCCGGCGTGGTGGACGTGAAGTAGACTGCAATCATGCCAAATACAAAGGCAACAAAGAACAGAATCGAGTATCCTATGCTTGGGTCCTGGCTATATGCTTCAGTCCACAGTCCAATGAACTGACCACCAAGTAGAGCCACAATAATCGCGACCACTCCTGTCGCTGCCATCCTTACTGAAAAGAATCTGCCCAAGCGATCGATTGGCACGAGGTCTCTTAGCCAAGAGTTCCAGCTCGGAGATCCTATGGCGTTGAAGATGGCTTGAATTGCCACGAAGACAACCAAGAGAACAAGACGGACATCAGAAACTGAGAGAAAGGGAATCAACGCCATTCCCAAGATTGCCATTCTGTTCCCCAGCTGAGTAACAACATTGACAATCTTTCTCTTGCCTGCTCTATGAATTATGTAGACCGAAGGAATCTGAAGGAGCTGGGCTAAGAACGGAATAGCCGCCAGTATGCCAATCAATGTGTTCGGCGCGTTCAATACGACAACAGCAAATCCAACAAGAAAGACGCTCTCAGTAAGCGTCATCCTGACCTGTGATGTTATACCCTGCCATGTCATCTTTCGCAGGCCCAGTTCTCTCTGGTCCTGTGTCAATGAATCATCGTCAGAGCTCATCCAGTACTCACCTAGTTGGAACCCGGCCTGCGATTATTGCCAGATAAAGACGTCTCAATAGACTCAACCTAGACTATCGGCTAGAGTGCTTCCTCCTCTAAATTTCCTTCGGAATCATGCGGGAGAAGATTGTCCAAGATTCTATGTAGGAACGTTTCGAACTCATCAATCTCCTCATCAGTGAATCCATTGTAGAACAGCTTTGTCATCTCGACAGAGAGATTGATGTATACCTTCTGAAGCTTTTGTGTCCTCTCTGTCAATCTAATCAGCATTTTCCTTCGATCTTCTTCTGATTGTTCTCTGCGGACAAATCCTGCCTTCTCAAGATTGTCCAGTAGTTCACTCAGCGTAGATTTCCTTAGGAGCGTCCTCTCAACCAAATCGTTGATTGGGACGCCATCCTTCTGCCAGAGCGCGAATAGGATTCTGCCCTGCCCTGGCCCTATCTCTATTTCCTGCTTCCTTAGAAGTTCTGTGAACACTCTTCTTCCTAGGTGGTGAATCTGTGTGATAAGAAAACCACCTGCTCGCTGCGACATCACCTTGAATCACCTGAGCTCAAGTCTGAACGTTTCTGTACCGCTCCATCCTTTCGCCATAGTTGGAAGTAAGCGGAGAACCGTGTGGTCTGGATCGTCATACCCCTGTGGGTAGTACTTGTTCCATTCCGGGTGCCAGATCGCTTTCTTGGTACGAGAATCATTGACAATCTCGATGAGACCGCTGAACATCACTCCTCTCCACGTATCTGGATTGCAGTAGTACACTGACACTGCCTTGTTCGATTTGATGTCATCAATTTTCGTAGAGGATGTATTGGTTGTGAATATCAGTGTGAAATCATCTTTCTGTTCCTCAAAGAGCTTCATTAGTCTTGGAAAGTGTTTCCTGTTCCTGAGATTGAACATGGCCCTCGTCTGTGGAAACCCCTTCTTGTCAACTGTTGTGACGTAGGCTGGCCAACCCGTTTCCAAGAGGTCGTGACACAGTTCTTTGATTGCTTTTTCATCCATGATGAGTCAGCTCCGACACCACCCAACTAGTTCGGAACCGAACTATATATCTTTTGGTTTGGGCTTACACCCGTTACTCGGAGCTGCTGCACGTCATCCACGCCAACATATGTCCGCTCTGAATGGTGTCTACTTCGGTCTGTAACCAGATGTTGGCATGAAATCATCGAAAGACTTCTTTGCCCTTGCGCGCCTTGCTGCTTCCGGATCACTAGTCTTCTTCAATTCCTTCAGATTCACAATGACTACATTGCTTCCATTGATTTCAACTTTGATTACTTTCAACGCATCCAAGTTCTCTTTTTCTAGTAATACAATGAAATCCCTCTGCATTTCATCATCCGTCATGATTAGTCCAAAAGAGGACATCATCTGATCCATGAAGGTCCAAAGTTTGGCCAGTGCAATACCGACTTGAGAGCTGCTATGACCTATATCAATCAGCGTCTTGTTGATATCATCTGTGATCTTGTGGAACTTCTCAAGGTTCCATTTCTCTTCAGACCATCTCCTCACAACAATATCAAATGATTCTTGCATTTGAGCACCATCCATTTGGGGTTACGCTCCTTCGTAAGAGTATTATGTCTAAACGAAAGACAGTTGAAAAAGAAGTCTTTCTGAAAAAAAAGAGAGAGGAAGCAGGAACACTGCTTCCAGGCTAGATTGCTTCTATCGTCTCTTGACAATCACTGCAACTAGGAGAAGAACTACAATAGCTCCGCCAATGATTGCAAGAGTCATTGGGTCCAGTACGATACCCGTGGATGTTGAGGACTCAACACCAAGAATGGGATCATACTCGAGTGTACCATTGCCAAAGTTCTCGAAGGCTAGATAGATTGCTTCACCAGCTTCCAATCCAGTGCCTCCTCCGTAACTGGCCATGACCTGTAATGAGTTATTGGCTGCCAAGGCAGTTTCATTGTACTCAAAGTACCCATTCTCGAACTGGAACTTGGTACCTGTCTTGTGGAAGCCAGCAGGATCCTGATCTCCTTGGACTTCGCCATGATTGCTCTGAGTCACATTGAACTGAAGCACTAGAATGGAATCCTCATAGGTCCAATCCCATCCTCCTACAATGAGGTCGAACTTCATCTCACCTGGTGTGGACAAATAGAGATGGACTCTTACCTCAATTGTTACATTGAATGATGCAAGACTTGGCAGACTGCCGTAGTCCATTCCGACACCCTCAGGACGTGGATCAAACTCTGTGGCGGTTGTGAAATTGAAGTGAACAGCTGTGGCGTTTCCAGCCTCCTCTTCAACTACAAAACCACTGAACTCCCATCCGATAGTTGGCAGGGCTAGTGGAGCACCAATCATTGTGTCTGTACCATTAGTGTAGACACCATCTGCGTTTGTATCGTTAGCCTCAAACATCTTCACGAACATGACATGATAGTCAACTGTCGGATTATTGGGATCCCACCAGTGAAAGTGTGGAGCTTGGTTGTTGCCTGTTACTTTGATAGAGATATCATCAGTTGTCAGAGTCACAATACCTGCTGAATATTGATACTCTATGCTGTTGCCCTGAGCAGCTGCTAGGGGTACACCAATACCCACAACCAGAACTGCAAGGGCCGCAAGGATAGTTTTCTTGTAAGTGTTCATTAGATCACCAAGAAACACTGCGAATTTAGTATATATAGCCAGTATTAACTAGAAACAGGTTTCTGGATATTGATTAGGCATAAGAATGCCACAAATGCACATAGAAGTTTTATGAATGCTTCTAAAGATGCATAAAGCCTTCATCATACTTATTCCGCAAGAAGTTCTTGAGCACGTTTCACGACATTCTCAACAGTAAATCCATACTTCTCAAAGAGAACCTCTGCAGGCGCAGAGGCACCGAATCTGTCAATGCACAAATATCTCGCATTCTCTCCGACCCAGCGCTCCCATCCTTGAGCCACTCCTGCCTCGACGACGAGGCGTCTTTTCATCTTCGGTGGAAGGACTGAGTCACGGTAGTCCTGACTCTGCGCTCTGAATAGTTCCCAGCTTGGGAATGACACAAGACGCACAGCAGTACCTTTCGAGTAAAGCACCTCTCCCGCTTGAACGACTATTCCCAACTCTGAACCCGATGCTATTAGGACTATTTCTGGGTCCTTGCCGAGGTCTGCCAGCACATAGGCTCCTCTACTTAATCCAGTTGCAGCAGCATACTTGCTTCGGTCTAGCACTGGCACGTTTTGCCTGGTCAAGGCCATAAGAGTCGGACCCTTCCTGTTTGAGATTGCGGCTCTCCATGTCTCCACTACTTCATTTGCATCGCCAGGTCTCACAACAGTAAGATTTGGAATTGCACGAAGTGCAGCCAAGTGTTCTACCGGTTGATGAGTAGGACCGTCCTCCCCAACACCAATGCTGTCATGAGTGAATACCCAAATACTCCGATGCCCTGACAGCGCAGAGAGTCGTATTGCTGGCCGCATGTAGTCTGAGAACATCAGAAACGTAGCTGCATACGGAATGACTCCCCCGTGTGCAGCCATACCATTCACAGCACCTCCCATCGCGTGCTCTCGAACTCCATAGTGTATATTCCGACCAGACAAAGCTCCCGCCTGAAATGAGGGACTTCCATCAATCCATGACTTGTTCGAAGTCGTGAGATCCGCGGAGCCGCCGATAAGTTCGGGAATCTTCACTGCAAGAGCATTGATTACCTTTCCAGATGCCACTCGCGTAGCCATCCCCTTTGCATCTGCTGGAAATGTAGGAAGAGTGTCTTCCCATCCAGAGGTTAGTTCGCCTTTCATGCGTCTCCTGAGTTCTTCTGCTAAATCGGGATACTTCTGTGTATAAGCAACATAGTTGGATTGCCACTCTGATTCGAGGGTCTTTCCTTTCTTGACAGCCTTTCGAAAGTGAATAAGAACATCATCAGGTATGAAGAAGCGAGGCTGCAGAGGCCAGCCTAGGTTTCTCTTGGCACCCTCCAGTTCCTCCTCCCCTGGAGGCTCACCATGAGCTTTGGAGCTGTCCTGTTTCTTGGGCAATCCAAAACCGATATGGGTTCTACAGATTATCAACGATGGACGAGGATCCTTCTTCGCGTTCGATATGGCAGAATCTACCAGGTCAACATCATTTCCGTCAGCAATCCTCTGAACATGCCAGTCATATGCTTCAAACCTTGCCCCTCGGTCCTCAGAGAACGTTAAATCTGTGCTACCATCTATCGAGATTCGATTGTCATCATACATCAGTATGATCTTACCTAGCCGTAGATGCCCCGCAAGAGAAGCGGCCTCAGAGGAAACCCCCTCCATAAGGTCTCCATCGGTCACTATTCCGTAGATATTGTGATTGACCACCTTGTATTCATCCCTGTTGAAGACAGCAGATAGATGTGCCTCTGCTATCGCCATGCCCACACAGTTGGCAAATCCCTGTCCCAGTGGTCCGGTTGTGACTTCGACACCGGGTGTTCTGAAACACTCTGGATGTCCAGGTGTCTTACTCTCCCACTGCCTGAATTTCTTGATATCATCTAATGAAACATCATACCCCGTCAGGTGAAGAAGAGAATACAGGAGCATTGATCCATGTCCCCCTGAGAGCACGAATCTATCTCGATCCCACCAGTTAGGATTCTTGGGATTGAATCGAAGGTGACGAGTCCAAAGAACATACGCCATTGCAGCTGCACCCATTGGCATACCGGGATGTCCAGAATTAGCCTGTTGTACAGCATCAGCGGAAAGAAATCGGATTGTATTGATTGCACGGTTCAAGAGTGATTCGTCCGTCATCGGAAACTGCTCCATGCTTTGGTTGACTCGTTGACGAGTGCCCACCCGAAGGGCATAATCCCGTATCGGTCGGCCTTCTTTTGCATCTTGTGCTTCGCAGAACTGTCCTGCCTTTCACTCTTTCGCCAGACTATGGTCCACTGACCTGTGTTCCTGGTGGGTATTGTTTGAGAAAGTCTTCCCGAATGGCATCCATGACTACAAAATCGTGGAACTTTCCCATCATGTAGGTTGCCTGTCTATAGAGCCCAGCCCGTTTGAAACCTGCTTTTTCGTATGCATGCTGAGCTCGCACGTTGGTATCCAGCGTCACTAGGAATATGCTGTTTAGACCAAGGATATGAAACCCAACCCAAAGCATCAGCCTTACAGCGTCAGTTCCATAACCTCTTCCAAAGTTCTCTGGGTTGTGAATTGCTATACCAAATTCAGCTCTCTGATTCTGTTTTGATATATCAAAGAAACTCGTAGAACCGAGGAACTTCTTTGTCTTCTTATCCTCGATGGCGAGCACCATTCCACCATCTTTCCACGGATCCATGGTAGTCACCCGTTCCAACCATTTTCGCTCTATGTTTTTCGACATAGGCCATGCAGTGGCTAGGAACTGCCTCATCTCAAGGTTGTTCCAGTTTTCCATGACGACGTCTAAATCCTCAAGCTCTAGAGCTCTCAGATGAACCTTCTCTCCATAGTACATGACAAAATGCTCGTATTTTGAGAGTTAAAAATGCCGCAGTAATGCCTAGGTCGATACACTCTTTATCCTACTTCTCTCCTCCTCTTCCGAGAGGGAGTCTACACGCTATGAGCCCGAGGAAATTGTACTTTGATGAACCCATTGTTCGTGTAGACATTTCCAGAGTACGTTTCCCGAGAGTATGTCCTGTCTGCGGAAACCCAGCAACAACAACATCACGCCTGACCATCGTATCAGGAAAGCCTCAGTACTTACGACGTGAATGGGACCCCTACTTTGATCCTCGGGTTCGGAGAAGACAAGGAATCCCACAACCAAACCTGAAGGTTCTGCCTATCCAGGTATGTGACAATCATTACTACACCGACGAGGGGGAGGACCGTTACAAATCATTATGCCTCATAGTAGATGGACTTGCGATGGCTTTCGTGTTCTTCGGACTGCTGTTATTGGGCGACTCGATATCAAGAGGGAGTTCTATCTCTCCATGGGTATCCGCCTTTGCTGTATTCTTTGCAGTATCTCTGGTTGCGACAGTTATTGCCTTCCGATCCAATTCACTTGCAAGAGCTGTGAGAATCGTGGGTTTTGATGCTGGGATGCAGAATGTTCTTCTTGCCTTCAAGAGCGGAACCTATCGCGAGGAGTTCGTCAAGGAAAATCCTCTGAATTCCGAGCTTGTCAGCTGGGTTGTGAAGACAGATATGTAATGATTGAAGTACGGAAAACAAAGAATGAAGTGCTCAGGTTGCTTCGAGCATGAGCACTTCCTCAGGGGTCATGCAACAACGCCTAGCCTTGTCGTTGGGTGAGCTAGAGTGATTTTCAAGAGTAGTCTTATCAGGAGTCATCGTGATCTACCTGTACATGTATGCATAGGTGATTGCATCAGTGGAGATTCTCTTGTTGGAGTAATTCCTGATTGTTCTCTTCGCTTGAGTCATGATTCTTTACCTCCTATACTGGTAGGCGTAGGTGATTGCCTCGGTCGAGAAGATTCGACCAGTCATGTTCTTCATCGCAGATGTGTTTCGGGTGTTAGTTGCTTGAGCCATAATAGTTCACAAGAAATACTGCTCAGACTGAGTATATATAGCGGAGCCACTTTTGAGGGACACAAGATGAAGTCACAAGATGTGACTATGCCCGGAACGCTCTGGAGGGACTGTATGGTCATATGGAGGAAGCTGTTGCCTTCGAAACTGTGTTCCTTGGAACTTGAAAGACCCGTGAGGAATGATTCTCCTGTCTGCAGCCTTCGAAGGCTCTGAAGGCAACAGGATTCGGTTCTCCCAGTATGGATGAAAATCAGAGCAGTGGAAGTCTGCCACTCTATTCTGTGAGCAGGCTCCAACCACTGTCATTGAACTTGGTGAAACTAGAGCTTGAGCTCTTTCTCACTCTTCCAAAGCCCATGAATGTTGCAGTAGGCAGTTGCCATCAGAGTTCCCGCTTTCTTGGTCATGAATGTGAACACTGCGCATGGCTCTGTGTACACAGAGCTTGTATCTGCCCCCTTGACTGACTCTCCATGCGTATCAAAACTGACATAGCCAATCTCAACGGGGAATTTCTCATCGTCCGGCCATAAGAACAAGTCAACCCATTTTATGTGATGAGCTGTTGTATTCGGATGCGGGATCTCCTTTCCAACGGTGACCTTCACATTGACCCGACCATCTTTGACCTTCTCTATTTCAATCACAGGGATATGTTTCTCAGTCTTCCAATCAGCAGTCTGTATCCATTTTTGGCTCATTTTTCCCTACCTCTCGTATAGGAAGTGGGAGTATGTTCAACTACCCATCCCCTCCTATGCGCAGTTCTTGTTAAAATACTTCTCTTTGTCTTGGCTCAGAGTTATATGCTGTTTCTTTTCTGTCGTCTTGTCGACACTTCCAGCGTATAGAAGATGAGATCGATGGAGTACTTTCATCCAAGATATCCGAATTCGGCCCTCTATTTATCATTGCTCGCAATCCTAACGGCCCTGACAACAGTGGCGACACTCGTGTTGGTAGTCCCGTTTCCAACTACGAGTGGCTACTTCAATCTTGGAGATGTATTGGTAATGCTGAGCGGGCTTCTTCTTGGGCCTCTTGGCGGCTTTGTTGCAGGCGGGATTGGTTCTGCCATTGCTGACCTAATACTTGCGCCTTGGTATGCCCCAATCACATTGATTGTGAAGGGTTTTGAAGGAATGGCAGTGGGTCTTATCTGCAGCCGGACACGCCGAGAGTCAAGGATAAGTCCATGGGACATAGTCGCTGTCATAGTTGCCTCCTGTGTCATGTTGGTAGGCTATCTAATGGGGGAAGTTCTTGTCCTAGGCTATTCTATAGGAGTCGCTCTCACTGAGCTGGTGACCATTAACTCGATACAGGTCATTGTAGGCTCCTTTGGTTCGCTGACGGTAGGTCCTATAGTTCGCTCCTACCTCCGAAATCTCAGGTACAGCAAAGAGAACACTCAGAAATTGGAGTTTCGTGACCAATGAGGAATCGGAATGTTGGTTCATAGAGCGATCCTATCAGTCCAGCTCTGGTCAGAACGGTTTTTAGGCTCCACTTTACTCAGCACTTCGTGGTATCGTACTCGCCGTAGCATGCCAAACCAGATGGGTGGCGTATTGAAATGATCAATAGAAAAAAGCTGCTAATTGATGAAGACGAACTAAGAGAGATCAATGATTTCCTTCTCAGCGATGAGAATCAACTTGTGACCGATCTTCTTGTCTTGATCGATAAGTATGGCGGAGTCAGAGAGATCAACAGAAAGGCACGCGAAGCACGCAGGCTCGATAACCTCCTGACAATGCTTGATTCAAAGAAGTCTCCGTATATCAGAGATCTTCAGTGGCTTCAAGAACAGCGTGACAATCGTGTATTCATTTCAATTCCTGAGTATAGGCGACGGGTGCTCGGTGACAAGGCAGACTCCATGAAATTCGATGATAGTTTTGCTGTTACTCTTGAGATTAGTGCATGCCAGTACTTTCCATGGCTCATCACAGAAACCAAACAGGCTATTGAGAAGGATGAGATAATGCCAGGTCGCTTCATAAGGGTTAGAAGAATGGCAGAACAATCTGCAGATGATGACGTCATTGCGTTTGCCGCAGCGATGCAGATATTCGGTTCTTCATATGTTGAAACACTTGATACCAAGGGCACCTACCCAGGTCCAGATGGAGCGCCAGTGAATGTTCATCTGGGTGGCCCTGCGACGATCACAGGGTATTTCGGCGGTGTTGGGATGCCAAATGAGTTTCCCTTGAAATGGGCAGACGAGTTTCTGTACTATTATACGAAGTATGGCGTCAAACAGGTCCTCAATATCAACCCCGGGAGTGTGCTAGTGGGCTACATGATGCATAAGCTCGGTATCGATATAGAGTTCAAGATATCAGTGTTCATGGGCAACGATAATCCATATGCATGCCTATGGACGCTAATGACAGCGAAATTATTCAGCCGTACCAATGGGACAAGCCCTCTCATCGGATTCAACCTCTCTAACAGCGTCAACAAAGTAACCATAGAGGTGGCCGCGCAAATCCGGAAGGCCTTTGATTTTGAAGATGTCGTGAGAATTGAGCATCATATTACAGAAACCTACAAGTCCATTGTTCGGCAACCATATGACAGGCTTTCTGACCTGCTTGATCTAGCAGACCATGTGAAGAATATCAGCGCAAAACACGAGGGCGGCGTTGTCCAGAACGAAACGGTACGCGAACATCCTAGTGATATCCTTGATTACTTCCGGACCAAAGAGGACATTCTCAAAGCAGGGCACATGCCTCTGCTCCTGCAGAACTACCTGGATAAGCACCATGCGCTGAATCGAACGGCTGAAGAGCTGACGAAACGTGGACTGACATTCATAGCGGCACCTGAGCTTCACGAGTTATGATCACAATCACTCATGTGCCAATATGTGCCATGATATCTTGGACTGCTCACCTTACATATCTGGTTGGAAGATGTCATCATACATATTCTGAAGTCTATCCTTGTGTGCTTGCTCTTCCTTCGCAAGGATTTCGAATACAGATCGGTGTTTTCCACTTCCAGTCAGTTCTGATAGTGACTTGTAGAAGCTGTGTGCTGCGGCCTCCCTTTTGATTGCCACTATGAGCACCTCTTGGGAAGTGGATGATGGCACCAGTGGAATATCGACAAGATATCTACTCAGATCCATCTTCTCAAGTTCTTCCACTGTGCCGCACTTGAATGTCTGACAGACTCCCTCTTTCTGAGCAGACTGCAGTTTCTTCTTATGAATTTCCTCCTGATGAGCTAAATCTTTGAGTAGCTTTGCTGATGGTTTGAATTCGGAATCTTTGGCTGCCTTCATGTAAAACTCGTATGATTCATCCTCTCTCTGAATTGCAAGCGAAACAAGTTTTTCGAAAGTCTGTTGCACGTTCATTAATGGTGCACCTCAACGACGGAATTCAGCTGGTCGTTTTAAGCATAATGATTGAACAGCAAACTGCCTGATATTGCAGACCAATCTGTATCTCGATTTCTAGTTCAAACAATTGGTACATATACGAGAAAGCAAGAGGCTGAAGATGTATATGGAAGCAACCCGCGACGATAGCGGTCACAGGCTCTGATGGTGGTAATCTCGATGGATAATAATCCCCTTCTTGAGACACGAGACCTGCGTGTCGAAGTGAGTGGCATCCCAATCCTTGTTGGAGTGGACCTTGCTTTTCGAGCTGGACAGGTGTACGCCATTCTTGGTCCCAACGCCTCTGGCAAGTCCACACTTGCGAAGACCATCATGGGTTTGCCGGAGTACAGAATCACTGGTGGTGATATTCTCTTCAATGGCACATCGATTCAGAACAAATCGATTACGGAGCGTGCGCGAATGGGAATTGCCTACGCTTTTCAGACACCTCCGCGCATATCGGGTGTCAAGCTCGATGATTTCATCTGTAGAGTCTGTCCTGATTACCAATGTACCGATGTGCACGATGCCCTGATGGGCGAAACATGTGTATGCAAACAGATATTGTACGATGATTTTGAAAGACTTGGCATCAGGAATCTTGCAAACCGTGACCTCAATGATGGATTCTCCGGTGGCGAATCAAAGAGAAGTGAGCTCTTTCAAGTTTTATCAATGCGCCCCAAAATAATGTTCCTTGATGAGCCTGACAGTGGGCTTGACTATGACTCCCTCAAGACAGTCGGAAGAGAACTCAAAGCGATCAAAGAGAAGCATGATGTCACCCTCGTAATAATCAGTCATCATCGCTATATCCTGGAGTTCCTGGAGGTGGACGCAGTCTACATACTACAGCGCGGTAGACTTGTCTACACAGGTGACATGAGTGATATTCCTGTCTTAGAAGAGAAAGGTTACGAGAAGTTCTTGGCTGAAATGACAGGATAGGGAGGTTCATTTGATGCCATCTGACGACACCAAGAAACGCGCACGTTCAGCAAAAGAGAAGACAGCCCCATATGGTAGCGACCTAGACCTGGACAAGTATGAATACTCCCCCTCTAAATCGGGTGATCTCGAATCAATTGATGACCTCTCAGAGAAGGATCGTGCATTAGTACGAGAGGTGGGATTTGACCCCGCACAAGAGAGGGTTTCGGGGTCTTTCATACAGTTCGACAACGAAACTCTCCTTGCAGATGTCCTCCTTCAACAGAAAGGGCTTGAAGTCTTGCCAACGAACTTGGCTCTTCAGAAGTATGATTGGCTGCATGACTATCTCTGGAACGCTGTTCCAGTTGATACGGATAAGTACACAGCGAGAAGTGAGCTAGAGGAGTACAATGGCTACTTCATCCGGGCAGCTGCTGGAGCCAGAATCGAAATGCCAGTTCAGAGTTGTCTGATACTGAAGAAGAACCGATTCGTTCAGAATGTCCATAATATTGTCATAGCCGAAGAGGGCTCAGAACTTCATGTCATCACGGGTTGCGCTACGCCCTCTAATGTGGAACATTCACTGCATTTGGGAGTGACAGAATTCTATGTCAAGAAGAAGGCTCGGCTCACTTTCACCATGGTTCACAGGTGGAGTGAGAAGACAGACGTGCGCCCGCGAACTGCAACTCTTGTTGAGGATAATGGCACGTTCATCTCAAGCTATGCAATATTGAGTTCTCCCAAATCCATTCAGGCATTCCCCAAGGTCAGGCTGATTGGAACCGGAGCCAAGGCGGACCTATACTCGGTTGTCTACGGAAGCAGGAAGTCGAAGTATGATATTGGAGGTTCCTTGAGTCTCGAAGCGACCAAGTCCAGTGGCAAAGTCATTTCAAGGTCAATAGCGACTGATGAGTGCGAGATCATCGCTCGGGGGGATCTGGTTGGTCTTTCCAGCGAAACAAAGGGCAGACTTGAGTGCGATGGATTGCTTGTCAGCAACTCAGCGGTGATTAGAGCTGTACCTATGCTTGCAGCCCGGGCAGAGGGTACTGAGCTCAGTCACGAGGCTACGATTGGGAAAGTCGGAGCTGAACAACTCAGTTATCTTATGAGCCGAGGGTTGGATGAGGAGGAAGCAACCTCACTCATCATTCGCGGTTTTGTTAAGTTGAAGGTTCCAGATCTTCCACCTACACTTCAGAAATCGATAGACGATACCATCAGGATGAGCCTAGAAGGTGGCATGTGACCAGCCAGTCTATGCTCCTGGTGCAATCTCTTTCATCCCAGAGGGGAGATATCTGTGAAGCGCAGAAGGTATCTTGACACTGCCATCTTCTTGTTGGTAGACCTCCAGAATGGCGACCAAAGTTCTAGTATTTGCCATCATCGTGCTATTCAGCGTGTGCAGGTAGGCCTTCTCAGTGCCACCCCTCTTGATTCTGTACTTTATGCCCAGACGGGTTGCCTGGTATGCTGTGCAGTTACTGCAGGAGCCGCCCTCACGATATTTCTGCTGCCCAGGGAACCAGTACTCAAGGTCATACTTCTTGGCTGCAACGATCCCAATATCGCCGGTACAGACATTCACTATGCGGTATGGGAGCTTGAGGGCTTGTACATACTCCTCCTCATTTCGAATCAATTCCTCGTGAATCGGCCATGATTCATCTGGATGACAGAAGACGAATTGCTCAACCTTATTGAACTGATGTACTCTGAATATTCCCTTTGTGTCCTTACCATGAGCGCCTGCCTCCTTTCTGAAGCATGTGCTGACTCCCGCTAGTTTGAGTGGAAGTTCTTCTGGTTCGAGAATCTCTCCCATATACATGGCAGCTATCGGGTGCTCAGACGTGGCAATCAGATACAGGTCCTCTCCCTCAATCTTGTACATGACATCCTCAAAATCTGCTAGGTCCGTCACTCCCTCGTAGGGCTCCCGCCGCATCATGAATGGCGGATAAATGAGAGAATACCCCTTCTTCCTGAGTATGTCTAGGGCCATCTGCTGCATAGCAAGATCGAGCATCACAAGTTCATTCTTGAGATAGTAGAATCTAGCGCCAGCAACTTTGGCTGCCCTTGCCAGATCCCCAATATCAAGCGAATCTAGCAAATCCACATGGCTATGCACCTTGAAACCGAACTCTGGTCGGCCCCCCCATTCCCTCACCAGCTCATTGTCCTCCTCGTCTGCTCCATACGGTACACTCTCGTGAAGGATATTGGGAATACTCATCTGTATCTTCTTTTGTTCCACTTGGGCTTCATCGGTTTCTGTTTCAATCTCGGAGATTCTCTTGTTCACTTGATTGGACTGTTCCACGAGCTGCGGGTCATCCTGCCCGGATTTCTTCAGCTTGCCGACCTCTCTTGAGAGTCTATTACGTAGGGTTCTGAGGTCCTGTATCTCTTTCTGGAGAGCTCTAGTTCTATTGTCCAGAGCAAGAAATCGTTCAAATGCCTCGAGTTTGGTGCTATCCCTGCGTCGTTCTAGGTTCTTTCGAATCAGATCGATATTTTGACGGATGAATCGGATATCCAACAACTGCAATCTCTCCTGTATTGTCTGGCTGATTCAAGGAGAACATGCTTACTCATAAGTTGTTTTCCCTATCTACCAGGTTCTTCATCTCTTCCGCTCAATAGCCCTCCTGTAGACTTGTTCGATTTGACCAATCTGACTACTCCAAGAGTACTTCTCCTCGATCTTCTTTCTACAACGCCTTCCCATTCTCTGTCTCAGGTCTTTATCCTCTACCAAGGTCTTCATGGCATCAACGATTGCTCCAACATTCTCTGGTTCAACCAAGATTCCCTCATCTTTGTCAAGTAGTCTTACCGTTTCGCCGATTGCGGTGGTTATCACTGGGAGCCCACAACCCATTGCTTCTAGGACACTCATCCCAAGCCCCCCAATATTCTGTGGAATTACGAATGCATCCATCTTCTGCAGGACTGCAGGAATCTCATCATGATTCATGGTGCCCAACCAGCAGAGGGAGCCATCATCCACATGACCATCAATCTGGCGTTTCAGCATGCCGTCACCGATGAGTGTGAGCTTAGTCTTCGGGTTCTCTCGATGATATATGCGAAAGGCATCTAATAATAGATGAACACCCTTATCATAGCTCAGGCGCCCAACATATACAAAATTCACAGTTTCATCGTCTTGTTTCTTCCTGGTGTCCGGCTTGAAGAGGTTGATGTCAACACCGTTCTTAATCACAGATACGTTATCTTCAGAGAATCCGCTCTTGAGAAAGTATGGTTTCTGAGATGGGTCAACAAGAATGACTTCATCGTATTTTCTACAGGCAAAGAGTGACGCTTTCCATGCTATGCCAAATAGAGCTGTATAGAGCGAGCCACCTGCTGCATAGGCAAGGTGGTAAGTGACAACAAGTGGAGGCAATGATCTCTTGAAGTATGGCAGTATGAACTCCGTACTTCCTGAGTTCATCTGAATGTGCAGTACATCAATATGGTATTCTCTGCATTGCCTTGAAATAGCACTCGGAGCTGCGACAGTATCAATGGAAAAATGTGGGTTCAACTGAACTGCTCTGAATCTGTGTGTTTTATCCTCAGGAAGTCCCTCCACCCGTTTGGATTGAGTGAACGCATGTACATCATGATTCTGTTCAGTCAATCCTCTGAGGACCGCATTGGCAATGACGCAGAGCCCATCTGGAGCACCAAACTTGCTCACCAATCCAATCCTCATTGTTATCACAACAACTGGTCCTTGGGTTCGATTCTATCCTCTTTTAACGTCTTCCGATACTGTTCAGTCGAAAAGCTCTGCTGAGGGACAAAGGTCGTTGATGGGGCATGTTGAACATCTGGGGCGTGCCGACTTGCATGCCAGCCTACCATGTGTTCCGATGAATCGAGCATAATCAATCCATTTGTTCTTTGGCAGAAGTTGCATGAGATCCTTCTCAATCTTGTCCGGTTTCTTATCATGTTGGCTGAAACCAAGTCTTACACTGACTCTCATAACGTGAGTATCTACTACAATGCCCTCAGCTTGTCCAAATACAACTTGAAGTACTACATTCGCGGTCTTTCGATTCACACCGGGGAGTCGAATGAGTTCGTCGAGAGTCTTAGGAACTTCCCCACCAAAATCCTCCACAAGCATTGTGGCTGTTGCCTTTATGTATGCGGACTTTCGATTGTAAGTACCACAGGAACGAATGATCTTTGCTATACTCTCAATATCGGCATTTGCTAGACTCTCTGGATCTGGATATCTGCCAAAAAGCTCTGGAGTCGCCTTGTTTACGCCCGCATCTGTTGCTCTCGCTGATAGAATAGTTGCTATGAGCATTTCAAATGGACTGCTGAACATCAAGTATGTTGGCGGTGCGTGAGGATATTCCTTGGCAAGTCTACGAAGAATCTCAAGAGCTCTCTCTCTTTGCTCGCTCATTAGTACCCCTTCAGATCTCCGGAATTCTATTGTGGTGCTTCAAATACAGTATGATTTAGTCTTATTCTATTCACCTATCTGCACTTCTTGGGCTGTTTGCCCTTTTACAGTCAAGTCATAGCGAGCTATTGCTGCAAGAAGGATTATGTTTAGAATGAACACAGCAACAAAGAGATACAAGATACCTATTGCTTCAGAGATCATTCCTCCCACTAGAGGACCTAATGAGGAAGACAACCATACAACGATCCAAAACAGACTAAGGATCTTTGATGTATCATGACTTGGCAGCCTCTTTCGAATGAGCACCAGAACAATGATGTACCACAATGTATCATTCACATATTTGAGAACTACCGCAAGAAATGACGTCTTGAAGATCACTCCAAGTCCAGGAATGAGAGTGTTTGCAGCAGCCGAGAATGACAGAGGTGCCCAATCAGGAATCCAGTAAGCTACAATCAATAGAGCTGCAGATATTGGCATGATTGCATATACCAAGAGTGCCGTAGATTTCACTCCTTCTCTATCGGTGAGTCTTCCTACTTTCAGCAGGAGTGGAACCTGTATCAGAAGCGTGGCAATTAGCATGATTACCATTGATGGAATATCGATATACAGGACCTCATACATGTAGATTAGAGCACCCAGTCTGAAGAATGAGTCACTTATGCTATCGAAGATGCACACCACAATCATTCCTGGAATTACAGATAGCAATATCCCCAGTGCTCGCCTGTTATCCTGGATGAAGGTTCTCCATAGTCTGGTTCCGGCCTCTCTCTTCTTTTGAGGACTGCTCTTCAAATAG
>Ga0153915_10000044_pt1 | contig 119523 bp, 105 predicted proteins | sample Opewatmetagenome_2_FD_107003 | JGI IMG/M metagenome (GOLD analysis project Ga0153915, IMG submission 107003) | Freshwater wetland microbial communities from Ohio, USA - Open water 3 Core 3 Depth 3 metaG | ecosystem: Environmental > Aquatic > Freshwater > Wetlands | place: USA: Ohio, Lake... | reverse complement strand
GTGTAGGCGTCGATGGTGGTAGGAAGGAGATCCGCCTCCCCCTCCTTTTCCAGGTACCGCAGCAGCCGGATGTGGTCGTCCACAAGGGCCACTCCCGCGCGCGGCTGGATCAGCGTCCTTCCGGCCTCCCGCGCCGCGTCCACCACGGAGGAGAAGCGTTTCCCGTCCGGGATCCCCTTCTGGTACCGCAGCGCCTCCTCGAGGTTCACCCCGGAGCCGGTCGGCCAGGAGCCGAGGGCCTGCGCGCGCAGCGCGAGGAATGCATCCCAAGGGATCCTTCGTTCCTTCATGGCTCCTCCCCCATCCGCGCGGCCAGGCGCGCCACCTCGGCGGGATACGTCTCCGCCAGGTTTCCGAGAAGCGGCAGAAGATAGCCGCGGTCCTGCAGGATCCGCGGGGATTCGGGAAGGAGGGACAGGCCGCCGGAATCCCTGCGGGCCGCCTCCAGGGCGGTGCGGAGGCAGGCCGGGTCCGCCTGACGGGCCAGGTATCCGCCGCTTCCCACGAGGCGGTCCACGGCGCGCAGGTCCTTGCCCTTCTGCACGCGCACCTTCCCTGACGGCGTCCAGACCTCCTCCACGGTGCCCGCGTGGCGCAGCAGGGCGTGATAGAGGCAGGCCTCGGCCAGGACGCGCTCCAGGGCCTCCTCCTCCGCGTCCCGCGCCAGGACCTCCGGCCGGACGCCGGACTCCCCGACCCATCGGCGCATGGCCTCCATGCCGATCCCGAGCGCGGCCAGACGCGCCTCGATGTAGGCCCGGCCCGTCTCCAGGGCGGCGGAGGCTCCGATGCGCAGGCCCAGGTCCCCCTCCACCGTCCGCTTCCGCCGCGGCTCCGGCAGGCCCCGCAGCACCCATCCGTCCGAGCCGGCGAAGGCCTCGGAGCTCGAGTAGACGTCCGTCGTGGCGCCCCCCATGTCCAGGACCGCCGTCCGGGCCCATGCGGGGTCTCCGTCGGCGAGGACCCCGACGGCCTCGAAGACCGCCAGGGGGGTCGGCTTCACGGGCGCGGCCGCATGCCGGCACACCGCCTCCAACCCCCGGCCCTCCACGATGCGCTCCAGGAAGATGCGGCGCACCTCCGCCCGGGCCGGTTCGACGGAAAGCACGCCCACCTCGGGCATGACATTGCCCGCAGCGGCGAAGTCCTTCGAGGCGAGGATCCGCCGTGCCTCGTCGCGGACCGAGGCGTTCCCGGCGAAGAGCACAGTGGAACGCAGCGCGGAGGCGGCGACGGCCCGCGCGTTGGAAAGCAGGATCCCCTCGTTGCCGCCGTCGGTGCCCCCGCACAGGAGGAGGATGTCCGGCGCGAGGCGTTCCAGCTCCCGCATCTTCTCCTCCGTCAGGCGGTAGGAGGAGACCATGGCGATCCTTCCGCCCGCGGAGGCCGCCGTGAGTCGGGCAGCGGTGACTGTCAGGTCGGGAACGATGCCCACGGCGGCGATGGAGAGGCCGCCCTTGGCGGAGGAGCAGAGGAACAGGTCCGCCCTGGAGGAGACATCCTCCAGGGCGGCATCCGGGTCCAGGCCCAGAAGGCCTGCCAGCACGCGCCGCACCCCTTCCCCGAGGTCCTCCTGCGTGGTCGGCGTCTGGGCGGCGGCCCGGAGGGCGGGGGAATCGGGGGCCAGCGAGAACAGGGCGGCCTTGGTGAACGTGCTGCCGATGTCGACGCTCGCCGCCAGATCCCTCATGGGGCGCCCTTCGCGCGCCGCCTTTCCTCGATGTCGGAGCGCAGCAGCCTCTCCGCCTCCGCCAGGTCATCGGACGGCGTGAAGACCCTGTCGAAGCCCATGGCGCGGAACTTGGCCTCCACGACCTCGCGGGGGACCTTTCCCACCACGAGGTTGCCGCCCACGTACAGCACGATGTCCTGGAGGCCGCGTTCCACGCAGCGGTCCCGCAGGCCGATGCAGTCGATCTCCCCGTGCCCGTACAGGGAGGAGACCAGGATGGCGTCCGCCCCCGTTTCCACGGCGGCGTCCAGGAACTCGTCCTGACTGACCATGACCCCCAGGTTCACGACGCGGAACCCCCCCTCCGTGAAAAAGGCGTCGAGGATCTTATTGCCCACGGAATGGCAGTCGGCGCCGATCACGCCGAGGACGATCGTCGGCTGCCTCACGGCGTCCTCGAGGAAGGGGCTTGCTCCGGCCTCTCCGCCATGCGGAGGGACACGAGTGGGGAAACGGGGTTTTCGACGGGGATCCCGCGGATCCCTTCCGGGTTTTTGACTGGCATAGTCCACTTCCCGAGTGGCCTGCGCCAGTATACCACAGGGTGGAACTCACGGTCAAAAAATCCCCCGCACAAGGCGTTCTCCTTGACAACCGTCCATGAACGGGGTTCAATCGGACCATGATCCTCAAACAGTACATCCGGCCGGAGTGCTTCCTGCACGACCTGCAGGAGAAGGACCGCGAGGGCGCGCTGAAGGCCATCGTGAAGCACCTGAAGGAACGCGGATGTATCCGCAATGAGGAGGAGATCTTCGGCAAGCTGATCGACAGGGAGAAGATCCAGAGCACGGCCGTGGGCAATGGCATCGCCATTCCCCATTGCTTTTCGGACGAGATCGCGGACCTCATCATCGTCGTCGTGCGCTCCCCGCAGGGCCTGGATTTCCAGTCCTTCGACGGCAAGCCCACCAGGGTCATCTTCCTCCTGCTGGGCAACAAGCAGAACCACGGCCTTCACCTGAAGGCGCTGGCGCGCATCGCGCGCCTGATCAAGAACACGCAGTTCATCGAGAAGGTCGTCGCCGCCGCAGGCGTGGCCGATATGGTCGCCGCGTTCACCGACGAGGAGGCGAAGATCTGATGAAACTCCTGTTCGTGGTCCTCAACACACCGGAAAAACTGGAAGAAGTCATGGAAGGCCTCGTGGAGGTCGGCGTGACCGGCGCCACGGTGATGGACAGCGAGGGCATGGGACACATCCTCGAGGCGGTCCCCCTGTTCGCGGGCCTGCGCTTCCTGTTCCACGGCGCCAAGCCGCAGAACAAGACGCTGTTCTCCGCCATCCGCGACGAACAGGCCGAAGAGACGATGCAGATCCTGGAAAAGGTCCTCCACTGCGAGGAGGAAAGCGGCCGGGGCGTGGCGTTCCTGCTGCCCGTGGAGCGCTCCATCGGCATGCATTCCTGCTGAGAAGGCCGTGAGCGCCGCCGGACGTCCCGACAGTCCGGAATCCGATGTCTTCGACGTAGCCGTCATCGGCGCCGGCGTGTCCGGCACATCCATCGCCCGCAGGCTCTCCGCCTACCAGATCCGCGTGGCCCTCGTGGAGAAGGAGGCCGACGTCTCCTTCGGGGTCTCCAAGGCCAACTCCGGCATCATCCACGCCGGCTTCCATCACGGGCCCGACACGCTGAAGGCGAAGCTCGAGATCCGCGGCAACCTCATGTTCGACCAGCTGAAAAACGAGCTGGGCTTCCCCTTCAAGCGGGTCGGCATCCTCGTGGCGGCCTTCTCCTACGAGGAGATGAAGACCGTGGAAGCCCTGTACGAACAGGGGCTGGCCAACGGCGTGCCGCGCCTGGAGATCGTGGGGCGGGACCGCCTCCTGGGCCTCGAGCCCCAGCTTTCCGCCGACGTGGTCGGCGGCCTGTACGCGCCCACGGGCGGCATCATCGAGCCCTACCGCTTCGCCTTCGCCCTTGCGGAATCCGCCCTGAAAAACGGCGTGGAGCTGTTCACGGACTGGAAACTGGAGGCGGCGCACCGGCGGGACGACGCCTGGGAACTGGTCCCGCATCGGGGGCCGCGGATCCGGGCGCGCCGGGCGGTGAACGCGGCGGGCCTCGCAGCCGACGAGGTCTCCGCCATGTTCGCCGCGGAGGCTTTCACGATCCATCCGCGCAAGGGGGAGGAGTTCATCCTGGACCGCAACGCGGAAGGGCTGCCCTCCCACGTCATCTTCCCCGTGCCCACCAGGGTGTCCAAGGGCACCCTGGTCATCCCCACGGTGGACGGCACCATGATGCTGGGCCCGACGGCGGAGGACACGGAAGACAAGGAGGACGTGGCCACGACGCCGGACAACCTGGAGCGCGTCTTCGCCCTGGCCACGCGGATGGTGCCCCGCCTCTCCAAGAAGGACGTCATCACATCCTTCGCCGGCCTCAGGCCCGCGCTGGAGGGGGAGGACTTCTTCATCGCCCTGTCGCGCAAGGCCCCCCACCTGGTGCAGGTGGCCGGCATCCAGTCCCCGGGGCTCACGGCCGCTCCCGCCATCGCGGAGCTGGTGAAGGATCTTCTCAAGCAGGACGGCCAGCCGATGCTGGAGAAGCTCGGATACGATCCCACCCTGCCGGCGCCCGTGCGGATCCGGGAGGCGGACGCATGGGCCCTGGAGCGCCTCCACGCCAGGGACCCTGCGTACGGCCACGTGGTCTGCCGCTGCGAATCGGTGTCCGAGGCGGAGATCGTGGAGGCCATCCGCAAAGGCCACACGAGCCTGGACGGCGTGAAGTTCTACACCCGCGCGGGCATGGGCCGCTGCCAGGGCGGGTTCTGCACCTACCGCATCCTGCGGCTCATCGCGCGGGAGACGGGCATGAGCCTGGAGCAGATCACCAAACGGGGCGGAGAGAGCCGGATCGTCGCGGGCCGCGTCGGCAGCCCCGTCGGCGGAGGCGGGACGTGACGGATCGGCGGTACGACGCGGTGGTCGTCGGCGCGGGCAGTGCCGGCATGGCGGCCGCCCTCCGCATGCGGACCCGGGGCCTGTCGGTGGCCGTGGTGGAGCGCGAGGATCACCTGGGGGGCATCCTCATCCAGTGCATCCACAACGGCTTCGGTCTCCACCGGTTCCGCGCGGACCTCACGGGCCCCGAGTACGCGGACCGCTTCATCCAGCCGCTGATAGCGGCGGGCATCGACGCGTACCTGGACGCCACGGTGCTCTCCATCGCCGCGGAAGCGGACGGGAAGCGGACCGTGACTGTCTGTTCCAGCCGCTACGGCGTCCTGCGCCTCTCCGCCGGCGCCGTGGTGCTGGCCATGGGGTGCCGGGAGCGCAACCGCGGCAACGTCGGCATCTCCGGAACCAGGCCGGCCGGCGTCTTCACGGCGGGCCTGGCGCAGCGACTGGTGAACATCGAGGGCTGGCTGCCCGGCCGCCGGGCCGTCATCGTGGGCTCCGGGGACATCGGCCTGATCATGGCCCGCCGCCTCACACTGGCCGGCTGCGAGGTCCTCTGCGTCGTGGAGATCCAGCCCTATCCTTCGGGGATCGTGCGCAACATCGTGCAGTGCCTCAACGACTTCTCCATCCCGCTGCACCTGGGGCACGTGATCACCCGCATCCGCGGCAGGCAGCGCGTGGAAGGCGTGGAGGTGGCGCCGCTCGCGGACGGGGCGCCGGACCTGTCCCGCCTCTTCGCGCTGGAATGCGACACGGTGCTCCTGTCGGTGGGCCTCGTGCCGGAAAACGAGATCTCCGCCAGGGCCGGCGTGCGCATCAACCGCGCCACGGGCGGGCCCTACGTGGACGCGGACCACATGACCAGCGTGGACGGCCTCTACGCGTGCGGCAACGTGCTGCACGTACACGACCTGGTGGACTACGTCACGGAAGAGGCGGAGTCCACGGGGGAAAGCGTCGCGCGCCGGCTGGGCGGGGCGCCCGCGGGGCCAGCGCAGCAGCGCGTCGCCGCGGGCGCCAATGTCCGCTACGTCGTCCCCAACTCCTGGGTTCCGGGGAGGGCCAACGACTTCTTCCTCAGGAGCCTGGTGGTGAAAAACGACGCGGAGCTCTCCGTGTCCGTGGACGGCCGGGAGGTCTCCTCCCGCCGCCTCTCCCACGTCCAGCCTTCCGAGATGATCCGCCTGTCCCTCACGCCCGGGGACCTGTCCCCGGCACGGGAGGGACAGGCCAACCTCATGGAGGTATCCCTGCGATGAGCGGCGGGGAAGTGAAGCTGGTCTGCATCGCCTGCCCCAAGGGTTGCCGCCTCACGGTGCGCGGGACGGACGGCGCCGAACAGGCCATGACGGTAGAGGGCAACCGTTGCCCCAGGGGGGAGGCCTACGGCAGGGAGGAGGTCATCGCGCCGCGCCGCACGGTCACCGCCTCGATGCGCACGGACTCCGTCGAGTTTCCCTGCATGCCCGTTCGCACGGACGGCGCCGTCCCGCGCGGGATGGTCCGCGACCTGCTGCGCGAGCTGTACCTGGGAACGGTGACCCTTCCGGTGAGGCTGGGAACCGCCGTCATCCGCGACTGGCGCGGCACGGGCGTGGACGTCGTGGCCACCCGCACGCTGCCGCCGGACCCTGTCCCGCCGGTTCTGCCTTGACGCCGCCCGGCGGCGGCTATAGAGTCCCGCCATGGCTGCGGAACTGACGACCAACGAACGCATGCGGCGCATGTACGAACACCGGGAAGCGGACCGCATCCCGGTCACCGACTCCCCCTGGGCTTCCACCGTGGAACGTTGGCGGCGGGAGGGCATGCCCGGGGACGCGGACCCGGCGGATTTCCTCGGCATGGACGGCTTCCGGTCCATCTTCCTGGATTCCAGCCCCCGCTATCCGGCCCGACTGGTGGAGGAGACCGACGAGTACACCGTCACCACCACGGGCTGGGGAGCGACGCTCAAGAACTGGAAGCACGCGGGCGGCGTTCCCGAGTTCCTCGACTTCATCATCAAGGATGCGGACGCCTGGAAGGCGGCCAGGGAACGGATGGTCCCCACCAGGGACCGCGTGGACTGGAAGCTCCTGGCCGGCGACTATCCCCGGTGGCGGAAGCAGGGGGCCTGGATCACGGCGCAGTTCTTCTTCGGCTTCGACGTGACACATTCCTGGATGGTCGGCACGGAACGGGCCCTCATGGCCATGGCCACGGATCCCGAATGGATCGTGGACATGTGGAACCGGGAGCTGGACATGGACCTGGCGTTGTTCCAGATGGTCTGGGACGAGGGCTACAGGTTCGACGAGATCCGCTGGCCGGACGACATGGGCTATAAGTTGAACCAGTTCTTCTCCGTGGGCATGTACCGGGAGCTCCTGAAGCCCGTGCACAAGCGCGCCTGCGACTGGGCGCACGCCAGGGGCTGCAAGGTGCGCCTGCACTCCTGCGGGGACATCCGGCCCTTCGTGCCGGAGCTGATCGACATCGGGATCGACATGCTGAATCCGCTGGAGGTGAAGGCGGGCGTGGACCCCCTCGCGCTGAAGGCGCAGTACGGGGACAGGCTGGCATTCCACGGCGGACTGAACGCCGTTCTCTACGCGAAACCCGAAGAACTTTGGGCGGAGATGCGCCGCGTCATCCCGGGGATGAAAAAAAACGGCGGTTACGTGGCGAGCACGGACCACTCCGTTCCCGATTCGGTGGGACTGGAGGAATTCCGGGAGTTCGTTCGCCTGGCCAAGGAACTGGGAAGCTACCGGTAAGCGACGCGGGGATCCCGCGCGGAATGGCATCATAGGACGGGCCATGCAGGCGGTTTCACGATTCTCGGAGTGGTGGAAGGGCTTCCTGCGCACCCAGTTCCGCCACTCCCTCATTCTGGGAGCGGATCTGGCCGAGTTCAGGCAAACCGTCGCGCAGGAGAACCTGCACCGGTCGATGGTGGGCGCCCTGGGCCTGTGGGTCCTCAACCTGCTGGGATTCCTGGTCTACTTCCCCCGTCTCCGCGATCCATCGATGGCCCAACCGTTCTCCGACCGGATCGTGGCGCTCTACGCGATGAACCTCGTCTTCTGCACGCTGTTCGCGACCGCGGCGGCCTTCATCACGGCGGGCCGACGGCGGGCAGGCAGGCTCTCCCGGGGGCTCACGTGGCTCTTCCTGGTCTGGATCTTCTGGGTGGGCCTCGCCTTCACCGTGAACGGACAGAACCACCTGGACCACCTCATCAACTACCTGTTCGCCCTGGTCTTCGCCGCGGTGGTGTTTCCCCTGCCCGCGCTGCCCTCGTTCCTGCTCTACGCGGCGGGGTACCTGGGCCTGTACTTCTGGCTCGGCGCCGTGCAGCACGACCCGAACGTGCTTGATGCCAACCGCGGCAATGGGTTCTCGACATGCTGGCTGGCCTACCTGGTCTCCCGCGTGATCTTCGCCGCCCGCGTCACGTCCTTCACCCAGGTGAAGCTCATCGAACGGCAGGCGAGGGAACTGGAACGGGAACGCAGCGAACACAGGTTCGACAGGTTCTGCCTGGAGTTCCGGCTCACCAGGCGGGAACGGGAGATCCTCAGGCTGGTGCTGGAAGGGATGGCGAACCAGGACATCGCCAGGAGGGTGTTCGTCTCCCATGACACGGTGAAGAAGCACGTGTACCACATCTTCCGCAAGGCAGGCGTCGCGACGCGCTTCGAGCTGGCGCGCTTCCTGGAAAGCGGCGCCTGCGGACAGCGGCCCGGTACGGAACGCCGCGGAGAACCATAAAGGACCACTTTCTGCCTGGGACTTTTTCCTTCTCCCGGAGGACCCTCCACTGCCCTCCCCGGATGGCCTCATGAGCCCCGCGAAAATCCGCCGTCCGGCGAGCCGGACGGCGGCTTGAAATCCCTGAAGGGAACCTTCTACCTGTAGATCTTGATGTAGTCGATGGCGATCTCGACGCCCGTGTTGTTGCGGATCGAGATGTAGGAAGTGGCCCTCCCCACGGCGATCTCGCCCGCGTCCGCCGCATTCGGATGCAGAGCACACTCCTCACCGACGCCGAACTCGCCGTCGCTGCGGACCTCCAGATCGTATACCATCTGCCAGGAGTGCGTCCTGTATGCAAGAGCGTTGCCCTTGAGGTAGGCGAGCAGGGAATCGTCTCCATGGACGGAGTTCGTGGCCGTGGTTGTGTTGTTATCGAGGTAGGTTTCCACCCATTCTGTCGATACAGTCGTATAGTTGGACCACATGCCGACCTTCACCTTGTACCCCCCCGAAAGGTCGAATGCGCCATCCGGAGTGGTCGAGCCATCGGAGGGCGTGGTGGGAACGGCCTTCCCGACGGTGAGGATCCCGCCGACGGGAAGCACGATCAGGGTGTTCGTGTCGCCACCTGCGTAGAAGGAATCGTGCGTGTAGCTCCCATAGCTTATGATCGAGTATGCACCGACCGAAGTCGGCGCTCCGTCCGGCATGCCGTACATCGGATAATCCGTGCCGCTATAATTGAACGACTTGTATCCGGTGGTGTTCCAGGTGCTCGAGGTGGCTCCCGTGAAGTCATCCTCCAGGAGCGTGGTCCATGCCTTGTCCGTGATGCAGGTCTTCGTGATGCCCGCGGAGAGGTTGCCCGTGGCGTCGTAGGACTGGAGCGTGAACGTGTAGGATGTCAAGCCTGCCAGGCTTCCGATGGACGCGTTGGTCTGCTTGCTGGTATCCCCGACGGCGTTCGGGTTCCCCGTGTAATCCTCATGCTTCGAGACTTCAGCCAGGGTGTAGGAGACCCGGCAGCCCTTGTAGTCCGAGGTCTCCGGGTTGATCCAGGAGAAGGACAGCCAGTTTGTCCCGTGGGAATAGCCATCGATCGGGGTCACTTCCGCCGGCGGAGTGGCGTCTGCCTTGGCCGTGGCGGTGGACCCGCTCGCGACATTGCCCGTCGCATCGCGGCTCTTCACGCTGAAGACGTAGGTCGTGCCGTCCGTGAGCGCTGCCGTGGTGCAGGTGGCGTTTCCGGCCGCCACATTCTGCACGGCAGTTCCGCCATTGTCCCACGTGACGTCCACGCCGGCGAAGTCCGCGTCGGAAGGAGGGGTCCAGGACAGGGTCACCTTTCCACCGGCTATGGCCGTGGCGGTCAAGTCCGTCACGTTCCCCGGGGCCGTCGTGTCGACAGTGGTCGTATCGCCGTCCGTGGTGCCCCCCGTCGTGCCGCCGTCCGTGGTGCCCCCCGTGGTACCGCCGTCCGTGGTACCGTCGGTCCCACCGGAAGGACCTGACCCGAACGGGTCGCAGCTCGAGATGGAAAACAGAACCGTGATCAACAGAACGAAAAATGAGGTGCGCGGACCGTGTTTCATGATCGTCTCTCCTCCTCCAAAGAGTATGGGTCACAGCATCGCCCGATCGGGGCATCCCAGGAATTCCACCACGGTGGAATTTTCATGTGGTCAAAGGAGAATGGGAATGCAATGGGATTCTTAGCATCCGGGAAAACACGTAGTGCAGGTGGCTCTGACAGGAGAAAACGGACTTGTTATATTACCAGCTGTACATTGCTATAAATTAAAACACCGATTACAGATACCAAGTTTACATGATATCATGCCCCCAATCCCGATGAGCAAATACTCCGCCATCTTCTTCATCCTCTCCGTGCTCTGGATCATCCTGGGCTATCGGACCATACGGAACGATCATCGCGACAGATCCTACCTTCTCTTCGTAGCCCTCTGCGTCACGATGATCCTCTGGACGTCTTTTCTTGGCGTCGCCTATTCATCGAAAAATACCGACAGGATCGAGCTGCTTCTCAAGATCGCCTATGTCGGAGGATTCCTTTTCTCTCCCGTGAATCTCCACTTCTTCCTGGAGATCTCGAAGACGAAAACCGCCCCGGTCCTCCTGGCCTTGAACTATCTGCCTTCCATCGGATTGTTGATCGCCAACTTCATCGATTTCTTCCTGTTTTCCAGGTTCATCCGACAGGACGATGAATGGTATGGGATCCTCGCCTCGGAAAACCCCCTGGTCCGCCTGTACATCGCCGTCGTGCTGATCACCTTCCTGGTTTCCTTCGCCGTGATCCTGCTTTGGAACCGCCGCACGAAGGTCAACAAGGAGAGGATCCAGTCCAGGCTCATCCTCATCTTCTTCACACTCACCTATTTCCTGTCCCTGGTCTCGACGTTGATCCTCCCGTTCTTCGGCATCCATGAATACCAGCCGGCCGGCATCACCCTGTTCACCACCTACGCCGTCGGGCTGTACTTCCTCATCTCACGGTTCCGGTTGCTGGACCTGACGGACTCGGTCCCGGCCGGGCAGATCATTGCGAACGTCAATGAGTTCGTCTTCATCCTGGACGGGGATCTGCGGATCCGGGAGGCCAACCGGGCCGCCGCAATGCTCCTCCAGGACGCCCCGGAAAAACTGCGCAACCGTCCGTTCCGGGAAACCGTCGCTGCGGAAGCCGACCTGACCGAAAGGATCCTGGCGATCGGGAACGACGGAACCGGCACAATGTCGACGATCGTGAGCTACAGGACGGAATCGGGAACCATCCCGGCCAAGACCTACGTCTCCGTCATGAGGGACAGGTTCAACGACATTGCCGGCTATCTCGTGATCTCGAGCGAGGTGAAGGAGATCGACCGGTTTCGGAGCATGTTCCGGATCACCAAACGCGAGCTGGAGATCATCGGACTCGTAGTCTCCGGTTCCTCCTACAAGGATGTCTCGGAAAAGCTCCGGATATCGGAGAAAACGGTGGAAAGGCACCTGACGAACATCTACAACAAGATCGGCATAAGCAACAGGATCGAGTTGTACCGGATCGCCGCCGAATACAACATCCCGATGTAGTTTCCCGTTGCGCACGTCGGGGTCCGCGGATACAATGCGGGCCGAAGGAGATCCCCACATGAACGGCCCCATGCCGCTTCCCCGCCGCCTTCCCGAGTCCCAGGGCGTGTCCTCGGCTTCGGTACTGTCCTTCCTCGACGGGATCGAGGACGCCATCCACGACCTGCACGGCTTCATGCTCCTGCGCCACGGGGCCGTCGTGGCCGAGGGGTGGTGGCGCCCCTACGGTCCCGAACTGCCGCACATGCTCTTCTCCCTGAGCAAGAGCTTCACCTCCACCGCGGTCGGATTCGCGGTCTCCGAGGGACTGCTCTCCCCGGAGGACACGGTGCTCTCCTTCTTCCCGGAGGACGCTCCGGACACCGTGAGCCCCAACCTGGCTGCCATGAAGGTGCGCCACCTCCTCACAATGACCACGGGCCACGACAGGGACTCGACGGACGCCACGTTCCGGCGCAGGGACCGCCGGGCGGAGAAGGCCTTCCTCTCCCTTCCCGTCGAACACGAACCGGGCACGCGATTCGTCTACGACACGGCGGCCACCTACATGCTCTCCGCCATCGTGCAGAAGCGCACGGGAAAAACACTCATGGACTACCTCACCCCGCGGCTCTTCGAACCCACGGGGATCCGGGAAGCGCGCTGGGACAGCCACCCGAACGGGGTGAACTTCGGCGGCTTCGGCCTGAACGTGCGCACGGAGGACATCGCCCGCCTCGGTCTGCTGTACCTGAACGGGGGAATGTGGGACGGGAAACGCGTCCTCCCCGAGGCATGGATCGCGGAGGCGACGGCCCGCCAGGTCCCCAACGCGGGGGCGAATCCCGACTGGGCCCAGGGTTACGGGTACCAGTTCTGGAGGTGCCAGCCGCGCGGCGTCTACCGCGGCGACGGGGCCTTCGGACAATACTGCGTCGTCATGCCGGAGCAGGACGCCGTGGTGGCGATCACCGCGGGACTCGGCGACATGCAGGGCGTCCTGACGCGGATCTGGGAGAGGCTGCTGCCAGGGATGCGGGACGCGCCCATCGCCGAAAGCCCCGATACGGCGGAACTCGGACGGAGGCTGCAGGGGCTCCACTACGATCCGCCGACGGGGCGGGACTCATCCCCCATGGCCTCCCGGGTAAGCGGCGTCGAGTATGCCCTGGAGAAGAACGGGATGAGGCTCTCCGCGCTCCGGCTGGACTTCCACCCCGACTCCTGCATCCTGGCGCTGCGGTTCGGCAGGAAGCGCAGTGTCGTCACCCTCGGTTACGGCGCATGGCGCGAAGAGTCCATGGGCCTGCCCGCCGTGCACGGTCCGGGCCTGGTTGAACAACCCGTGGCGGCAAGCGGGGTCTGGACCGCGGACGACGCGTTCACCGTAACGATCCGCAGGCTTCTCACGCCGTTCGTGTACGCCATCGCCGTCCGGTTCACCGGGGACGGGATCCTTTGCGACGTCGAAACCAACGTCTCCTTCGGCCCCACGAAACTTCCGCGGATCGGCGGGCGCAGGTCGGCCGGGCGGTAGAGGCTGGAAAGCGAGTCCCGCGGCTTCAGCGGAGGCGCAGGAGGTATTCGATCTGTCTGCAGCCGTCCTGGAGGAAACGGCGGGTCTCCGTGAATCCACATGCCGCGTACATCCGCTGTGCCGGCACGAAGAAATCCTCGTCACCCGTGGTCACGGTGGCCGTGACGTATCCGCGTTCACGGAAGATCTCCAGCATCCGGCGGATCTGCCCGGAACCGTATCCGAATCCCCTGTAGGCGGGAAGCAGTCCATTGTGCCCGACGATGACCGACCGGGGGGCGCCGCGCGGGTCCCAGGAGCAGAAACCGATCATCCTGCCGTCCAGGACGCTGACAAAGCCCGCCTTCCCCACGGTGTCCATGTTCGAGAAGAGGAGTCTGTCGTATTCCTTCCAGTTCCCCTCCCACGCGGTTTTCTGTTCCACGTCATGAAACGGATATTCCGCGTAGATCCCGGCAAGCGCCGCGAAGACGCCGCCCTCCTTGAGGAAGCCGAAGGATTCGTAGGTGATCATGAAAACGCCCTCCCGTCACCGCGGCATCATACCCGGGGAGACACAACGGAACAATGCCCATTTCCTAAAAAAAATGCGCCTCACGTCACAAAACCGGCGCCGACCGGTCAAACCATGCAGACGAATGAACCGGAGGTTTTTCATGAAGACGCTTCTTCCCGCCCTGCTGATCGGACTGGCCGCCGCCGTGGTGGACACGCTTCCCATGATTCTGAGGAGACTCGACGTGAGCTTCATCCTGTCGGCTTTCTTCACATGGTTGTTCCTGGGGATCCTGGTGAGCCACTCGAAACTCGTCCCCATCGGCTGGCTCAACGGCCTCGTAGTCGCCATGCTCGTCGTGATTCCGATCCTCTGCCTGGCGGCGAAGCTGGACAGGCAGGCCATTCCCGTCATGCTCGTGTCCACCGCGGTGCTCGGTTCGGCAGTGGGCCTCGCCTCCTCCCTCCTCGTCAAATAGCGCGATGGGCGAGGGCGGAGACCATCCTGCCGATCTCCTCGCTGAAGGACTCCGTCTTGTCCAGGAAGGGATTGTCCCGGAAGACCTCCGCGACCGCGTCCAGGCGGTTCATGTCCTCCAGGTAATCCCTGGTCTTCGGGGAGTCGGCATGGTGCAGGAGCCTGTCGGGATCGATCCGGCCGCGATCGAGGGCGATGCGGATCCGCTTCCTGCACCGGCAGGTCGCATCGGGATTCATCAACCCGCAGTTGAGGGACATGAAGTTGCGCAGCTTCCTTTGCGCCCGTGAAAGCCTCTGCCGATAGGCGGGTGGCGACATGCCGCAGACGGCCGCGCCCTGCGCGCCGTCGAAGCCGAAGACGCTTCCGATGAGGAACACGAACCTGTCCTTCGGATCCAGGCATTGCAGCATCGCCTTCGTGCACCCCACCTTGATCTGCTCGACGTAGATGCGCATCTCCTCACGGGAAAGATCCGGATCTCCCTGATACGGCTCAAAATGGTTGACGTCATCCTCGAAGAGTTCGAAGGTGATCCTCTCCCGCGCCAGGGCCTTCTTCCTGTCCACGAGGTGGTTGTAGGCGATCCTGTAGATCCAGGTGTCCAGCGAAGACTCGCCGCGGAAGCCGGACAGGGCGCAGGTCGCCTTGAGCAGGATCTCCTGCGTCGCCTCCTGCGCGTCCTCCTCGTCGTGCAGGAAGTTGACAGAGAGGTTGAATACCATCCTCCAGATCGCCTTCAGCCTTTCTTCCGGGATTCCCATGCCGTCCGTCATGACCGGGACAGGGTACGCAGGATTCGGGAGACGATGCAAGGCTTGTCCCGATAGACCCTTCCGTCCGGGCTCGTTATAGTTGTCCCCGTAATGGACAAGGCGCGGCCCAAGAGGATCAAGCTTCCCCTGCGGGAGGCCATGGAACTCGTTTTCTCCTATGCCCGTGGGAAGATCCGCGAGCAGGCGCAGTCCGTGCTCCCCATCGTGCTCTACCTCCTGCTCTTCCAGGTCCTTGTCCTGCGCGTGCCCGTCCAGGACGCCCTGGTCCTGGCGTTCGGCATCGGCGTGGCCATCCTCGGCCTCGCAGTTTTCCTGGAGGGGCTTCTCCTGGGCCTCATGCCGCTGGGAGAGCAGATCGGCGTGGTCATGCCTCGTAAGTGGCCCCTGGCCGCCCTCCTCGGCTTCGCGCTCCTGCTCGGCGCCGCGGCGACCCTCGCGGAGCCCTCGATCGGCGTACTGCGCACCGCCGGCTCCACGGTGACCCCCTGGGGGGCGCCCCTGCTGTACGCGATGCTGAACCGCTACGCGCCGCTCCTGGTCGCGACCATCGCAGCGGGCGTGGGACTCGCGACGGTGCTGGGCATGTTGCGCTTCCGTTTCGGCTGGTCGCTCAAGCCTCTTGCCATCCCCCTGGCCGCCGCGGCCACGGCGTTCACCCTGGCCACCCTGGGCGATCCCAACATGGCGAGCGTCGCGGGCCTCGCCTGGGACTGCGGCGGCATCACCACCGGTCCCGTCACTGTCCCTCTGGTCCTCGCCCTGGGCATCGGGATCAGCCGGACCATGGGAAGGAGCGAGACCCCCACGTCGGGTTTCGGCGTGGTGACCCTGGCGTCCGTGGTCCCCGTGCTCGCGGTTCTCGCCCTGGGGCTCCTGCTCGCGCCGCGCGTCCCGGCTCCCATGAGTCGGGACGCCTTCGCCGATCCTCGGAACCTCGGATCCGTCTCGCGGCTCTTCGAAACGGAGGCGGAGGCCGCCGCCGCCCAGGAAGCGGCCCGCGGATTCACGGGGACGACGGAAGAAGCGGCTCCCCTGGACGCGTCCGGCGTCCTGCGCGTTCTTCGCGTCAGCGCGGGCACGGCCCTCCAGGCGGTGCTTCCCCTCTCCCTCTTCCTGATCCTCATCTTCTTCCTGGCGCTCCGCGAGAAGTTCGTCCACACCGACGAGGTGATCCTGGGCCTCGGCCTGGCGCTCGTGGGCATGGCCTTCCTCCTGGGGGGGATCGAGCTCGGGCTCACGCGTCTGGGCGGTCAAGTCGGCAGGAGGCTTCCGGCGGCCTACACGACCATGCAGATCGAGGATGAGACCAGGACCATCCGCGGCTTCTCCCCCGGGATGGTCCAGCGGACGGTCCAGCCCGACGGCGGGATCCGGGAGTCCTTCCTTTATGCCGACGGGGAAAGGCTCACCGCGATCCCCTACGACGCCTCCCGCTACGACGCGGAGCAGGGGACCTACCGCTACACGCCGAGCCGCGCGCCCCTGGTGGGCGCGGACAACCGCCTGTTCGGCATCGCCGTCGTGCTGCTCTTCGCCTTCTTCCTGGGCTACGCCGCCACCCTGGCGGAGCCGGCCCTGGCTGCCCTGGGCGTCACGGCGGAGGAGCTTTCGGCCGGCACCTTCCGCAAGGCCGCGCTGGTGCGCGCGGTCGCCGTGGGCGTGGGCATCGGCATCGTCTTCGGCGTCGCGCGCCTCCTGTGGCGCATCCCGCTCGGACTCCTGCTCGCCCCCCCCTACCTCGTCGTGGCGATCCTGTCGCTGTTCTCCACGGAGGACTTCGTGAACATCGCATGGGATTCGGCCGGGGTGACCACGGGGCCGGTGACCGTCCCCCTCGTCGTGACCATGGGGCTCGGGATCGGCGGGCAGGTCGGCGTCACCGAGGGCTTCGGGATCCTCGCCCTCGCCTCGGTCTACCCCATCCTGACGGTGCTCCTCACGGGGCTGCGGGCCGCCGCGCGCGAGCGCGCCCTGGGCGGGCGGTAGGGCATGAAGACCACCGCCGCGGTACGGCTGACATGCGAGGGGCATCCGGGCGTCATGGCTCTCGCGCGCGAAGCCCTGGCCGGACTCGGCGTCTGGGACGTCACCGCGCAGGCCGGGCGCGCGCAGATCGTGCGCGAGGCCAAAAGGCACGAGTCCCTGTTCCGCGGCCGCGGGAAGCTCGAGGAAAGCCGCGTGGAGGTCCTCTCGGCCAACCTGCCGCGCACATGCGCACGGCAGGCCCTCGCGGCGGTCATCGAAAAAGCGAAGCTCGACATCCCCGGCCGGGGCTCCGCCTACACCGAGGAGATCGGCCTCCGCCGCGGCCGCACCGCCGCCCTGGCGAACCCGCAGGGACGGCGCACGGCCCCGGACCGCTTCCTCCTTTCGGACCTCATCGGCATCACCTGCATCGTGCTCCGCGGGGAAGGTAGCGCCGTGGCGCGCCTGGCCCTCGAGCTCGGCACGGCCGTTCCCGTCATCACCTTCGGCCACGGCACCGGCCTCCGCGACAGGCTCGGCCTGCTGCGCGTCGCCATCCCGGCCCAGAAGGAAATGATCAGCATCGTCGCCCCGGAGCAGGACGCCTACCGCATCGCCTCGATCGTCGCGGACGAGGCGAAACTGAGCCAGCCCGGCCGGGGTTTCCTGTACCTGTCGCGCATCGGCCGGGGGCTGCTCAACACCCGCATCTACGCGGGCGTCGAGCACCATGCGGCGAGCATGGCCCAGGTGGTGGCGGCCATCGACGCGCTGCGCGGGGGCACCTCGTGGCGCAGCCGGTTCGCCGCGGAAGAAGGCGGCCGCAGGCATCCGCCGGACACGCTGACCCGCGGCATGGTGAACCTCACCGTGCACTGCAATGAGGGCAGGATGGGGCTGATCGTGCGCGCCGCGATGGACGCCGGAGCCGGAGGGGCCACGACCATGCGTGTGAGCCACCTCGACGGCGACGCGGCGCGGTCGGCGGGGATCCTTCCCGTACGCGAGAAGACGAGCCTCGTCATACGCGCCGAGACCGCCCCCCGCGTGATCGAGGCCCTGGAGGCCGCGGGACTCCACGACCCGGAGACGGCCGGACAGATCGAGGAATCCGCCTGCCCGGCCGCCCACACCTATGCGAGACGGCCGGCACGCGCCGGCCGGTAGAGTGCCCCGGATGGCATCGAAGGACTACAGGACTGGTTTCCTCCGCTGGGATTTCAACCGCGGCGGCGCCTCGGGCTGGCGCCTCTCGGGCGCGGTCCGGACGCCGGAGGGGATCCGCCTCGATCCCGCCACGGCGCTCCGCGGGTCGGACCCCTTCGCCCCCGGCGCCTACAGGGGAGGCGGCTTCTACAACGGCGCGTCCTTCCTGGTGGGAGAAGCCCTGGGCCCGGAGACCGGGACGGCCTTCCCCTTCACGGAGGCCATCCCATCGTGGAACGCCGGGACGCCCGACGGCACCTGGATCGAGGTGCTCCTGCGCGCCGCGGACGGCGGGGGGGCCTGGACGGGGTGGTACAACCTCGGCGTCTGGGCCTCGCTCTCCTCCACGGTGTGGCGTCATTCCGTCACGGGCCAGGACGACGACCGCGCGGCGGTCAAGACGGACACGCTCTGCATGAAGGCGCCAATGGCCGTCGTCCAGATGAAGTGCAGGCTGTTCAGCGCGGCGGAAGGCGCCGCGCCGGTCCTGCGTTCGGCGGCCATCGCCCTATCCACCGGCAGGCCCGCGGAGGCCGCCCACCCGACCGGGAACCCCGCCCTCTGGGGCCGGATCCTCGATGGCGTGCTCCGGCGTTCCCAGATGGCCTATCCCGACGGCGGGAGGCTCTGGTGCAGCCCGACCTCGGTCTCCATGGTGATCGGGTACTGGAACCGGGAGACGGGACCCGCGGAGCCCCGCGTGCGCGCGGCCGTGGCGGGGGTCTACGACAGGGTATACGGGGGCCACGGCAACTGGTCCTTCAACGCGGCCTACGCCGGCTCCCTCGGTTTCTCCGCCCGGGTCGCGCGCTTCGACGGCCTGGCGCGCCTGGAGCCCTGGATCGCGGCCGGCGTGCCCGTCGTGCTGAGCGTCGCCTGGAACCAGGACGGGGGAAAGATCCTTCCCAACGCCCCCGTGACGCGAAGCGGCGGGCACCTGACCACCCTCGTAGGTTTCGACGCGGACGGAGACCCCGTCATGAACGAGCCGGCCGCTCCCACGGAAGGGGGCGTGCGGCGGACCTACCCGCGGGAAGCCCTGGAGTCGCTCTGGCTGGAGGCCTCGGGCGGCACCGCCTACCTGATCCACCCGCCGGACCGGAGTGTGCCGGCCCTGGACTGACCGCGTTGTTGCCATGCGCCCCCGTTTGGTGTCTCCTATCCCCATGGCATCGGACTTCCTCGCGCTCACGGACTTCACGGGATCGGAACTCACGGCCCTGATGGACCTCGCCGACGGGATGCGGGAGGCATGGAACGGGGGCGGAATGCCGCAGTGCCTTGGCGGCAGGAACGTCGCGCTGGTATGGGACGCGGGCGGGTTCCGCAACCGGGTCGCCTTCGAGCTCGGGATCGCGGCGATGGGGGGAAAGGCCGTCCAGGTGCCCGGGAAGCTGGACGTGCGGGAGCCCATCGAGGACGTGGCACGCTACCTGGAGAACTGGTTCCACGCCATCGTCGCGCGTACGGAGAGCCACGCCCACCTGCTCCGCCTGGCACGGGCCGCGGGTATTCCTGTGATCAACGCGCGTACCGACCACAACCATCCCTGCGAGATCCTGGGCGACCTCACCTACATCCGCGCCGTCCGGGGAACGCTTGCGGGCCTGAAGGTGGTGTTCGTGGGGGAGCCGACCAACCTATGCCACCCGTGGTTCGAGGCCGCTTCCCGGCTGCCTATCACCGTCATCCAGGCCTGTCCCGAGGGATTCGAGGCCGACCCGCGGTACCTCGAAGGGCTGCGCGCGGAGGCGATCGGCAGCCTTCAGGTGACCCATGACCTCGAGGGAAGCCTGCGCGGGGCCGACGTCGTGTACACGGACTGCTGGCCGAAACGGGCAAGCGCCGGGGAGGCGGAGAGGATCCGCGGCCTCTTCCTTCCGTATCAGATCACCGAGGAGCGCCTCGCGATCGCCGGGCCGGACTGTTTCTTCCTTCCCTGCCCCCCGGTCACGAGGGGGGAGGAGGTTTCGTCCGGCGCGATGGAAACGCGTTCCCGTCACGTCTATGCGGCCAAGGAATACCTGCTCCATGCCCAGAACGCGGTGCTGAGCCTGCTTCTTTCCGGGCGGACCTGACGGCGCGGATCCCGGCACGGGACCCATGGGCCCCGTATTGCCGCGCGGCGCGAATCTCGCTATATTCTACCGGCTGACTTTCCGTCTTCTTCACCTCGGCTCGGTTCACGGCAGGGGTGTCCAATCGCCAGCAAGCCGAGGACAGGAATGGATACGATCCGCGAGGAAATCCGCAACATAGCGATCATTGCGCACGTCGATCACGGCAAGACCACGCTGGTCGACGCGATGCTCAAGCAGAGCCGCGTCTTCCGCGACAACCAGGTGATGATGGAACGCGTGATGGACAGCAACGACCTGGAGAGGGAGCGCGGCATCACGATCCTGGCCAAGAACGTGGCCGTGACCTACAAGGGCGTGAAGATCAACATCGTGGACACCCCCGGGCACGCCGACTTCGGCGGCGAGGTGGAGCGCGTCATGAACATGGTGGACGGCGTGCTGCTCCTCGTCGACGCCGTCGACGGCCCGATGCCGCAGACGCGCTTCGTGCTGCGCAAGGCCCTGGAAATGGGCCATAAGGCGATCGTGGTGATCAACAAGGTCGACAGGCCCCAGGCGCGCCTCAGCTACGTGGCCAACGCCACCTTCGACCTGTTCATCGACCTGGGCGCCACGGAGGACCAGGCGGATTTCCCGGTGCTCTACACCAACGCCATCCTGGGCCAGGCGACCCGGGAGCCCGGCGCGGAAGGCACGGACCTGCAGCCCCTCTTCGACGCGATCGTCTCGTACCTGCCCGCCCCGAAGGTGGAGCCGGACGCCCCCACCCAGATGCTCGTGAGCACCCTGGCCTACGACGACTACAAGGGCCGCATCGCCATCGGACGCCTCTTTGCCGGAACGATCCGCCGCGCCCAGGAGGTGGCCCGCATCGCCGTGGACGGAAAGGTCAGCCCGGGCCGGATCTCGCAGGTGTTCACCTACTCCGGCCTGCAGCGCACCGAGGTCGAGGAGGCCGAGGCGGGGGAGATCGTGGCGGTGACCGGCCTGCCGGAGGTCTTCATCGGGGAGACGGTGGCCGACGCGGAGGCGCCCAGGGCGCTGCCGCCGATCCGCGTGGAGGAACCCACGCTACGCATGCTCTTCAGCGTCAACAACAGCCCGTTCGGCGGTAGGGAGGGCACCTGGAGCACCTCCCGCAAGCTGCGGGAGCGCCTCTTCAAGGAGCTGGAATCCAACGTGTCGCTGCGCGTGGAGCCCACAACACAGTCGGACCGGTTCATCGTCATGGGGCGCGGGGAGCTGCACCTGGCCATCCTGATCGAGACGATGCGGCGCGAGGGCTACGAGTTCGAGGTGGCCAAGCCGGAGGTGATCCTGAGGCGCCAGGACGGGGAGACGCTGGAGCCCTACGAGGACTGCTCCATCGAGGTGGCCAAGGAGTACTCCGGAGCGGTCGTGGAGTCCCTGGGGTCCCGGCGCGGCGCCATGACGGAGATGAACCAGGGCAATGACGGCACGGTCCACCTGCAGTACACCATCCCCACCCGGGGCCTGCTCGGTTTCCGTTCCGAGCTCCTGACCCTCACGCGCGGAACGGGCGTCATCAATTCGCTGTTCGCGGGCTTCCGTCCCATGGCGGGGGAGATGGCCTCCAGGGAGCACGGATCCCTCGTGGCCTGGGAGCCCGGAGTCAGCTGCACCTACGGCCTCGACAACGCGGAAATGCACGGCAGCATGTTCATCGGTCCGGGCGTGGAGGTCTACGAGGGAATGGTCGTCGGCCAGCGCAACCGCGACACGGACCTGCCGGTGAACGTGTGCAAGAAGAAGCATTTGACCAACATGCGGGCCTCCGTATCCGATTTCACAATCCATTTGGTGCCGCCGCGCAAGATGAGCCTCGACGACTGCATCGAGTACCTGGGCGAGGACGAGCTGCTGGAGGTCACCCCGATCAGCCTGCGCATCCGCAAACGCGTCATCAGCACGGACGAACGCCGCAGGATCGCCATCCACGGCAACAAGGCCCCCGTGGAGTCGGCTTGACAGCGTCTTGACGCCGGACGCTGTCCGGCGTTATGGTTCCAACATCTTCATCTGCCCACGCACCGACCGATCGACCGGAATCGCATCCGTTATCCGGCGCGCATAAGCGGAAGCCTTCCCGTCGACATTCCCCGACGGACCCCATGAGAACCGCCTGACGGATCCATCCCGGTCCGGTTGCGGCGCGCCCATGACCATTGAAACAAGGGAGTACCCATGGAATTGCTGCCGATCCTTTCCGATTCCGACGTCGCCGCGGCCGCCCGCCTTTCCGCGGAGGCCCATGCCGGCCTGCGGAAGGCATTGCCCTTCCTTCCGGAACGCACCGCGTCCCACTTCATCCCGAAGCTCGCCTGGATCCGCGACAAGGGCCGCCTCTTGGCCATGGGGGACGGAGGCGCCATCCGCGCCTTCCTGGGCGGATTCGTCATCAAGGATTTCCGCAATGCGGGACCGGGGGCCTACGGTCCCGACTGGTGCCACGGATGCGCGGAAGGCGTGGACGCCCTGCGCGCCTACCGCGACCTCTACAGGATCCTCGCTCCGTCCTTCATCGGGGACGGCGCCCGCATCCACGCCTTCAGCCTTTACGGGAGCGAGAAGGAGGCCCTCGAGGCGTTCTCCCTCACGGGCTTCGGCCGGATCGTACTGGACGCCGCGCGTCCCACGGAGGAGCTGATCCGGGAGCTCGGGAAGGCGGAGCCCGCGGCCGGATGCGCCATCAGGCGCGCCGGGGCCTCCGATGCCGCCGCCCTGACGGGACTCGACGCGCTCCTGGCGGCCCACATCGAAGCCTCCCCGGTGCTCATGCCGCGTCCCCATGGAAGGGACGAGGGGAAATGGCGGGAGTGGTTTGCCGCCAGGGACGCGGCGGCCTTCGTCGCGGAGGCCGCGGACGGTGGGCTTGTCGGATTCATCAAGGCCGAGGCGCCGCAGTTCGACGTGAGCAATGCGGTGCACGCGGAAACCACCCTGGCCATCGACGGCATGTTCGTCGCTCCGCGGGCGCGCGCGGCCGGCATCGGCAGGAGGCTGCTTGCGGCCCTGGCGGAGCATGCCCGGGCGCAGGGGAAATCCATGGTGTCGGTGGACTGCGAGACCACGAACCCCGAGGCCTACGCCTTCTGGTCGCGGCATTTCCGGCCCGTGGCCTGGAGCCTGGAACGGAGGGTGTGAGGGCGCGGCAGCCTACAGGGCCAGGACCCCCAGGGCCAGCGAGCGCAGCTTGCCGTCCCTGGAATCCGCGCGGGAGGTGACGACGATGGGGGCCCTGCCGCCCACCACCACGCCCGCCTCCTCGGCGCCGGCGAACCATTGCAGCGCCTTGTAGAGCATGTTTCCCGCCTCGATGTCGGGGGCCACCAGGATGTCGGCATGCCCCGCGAGGTCGCCCCGGATGCCCTTCTGCCGCACCGCCTCGGGGTCCACGGCGTTGTCCAGGGCCAGGGGGCCTTCCACGCGGCCTCCGCGGATCTGGCCGCGTTCCGCCATCTTGGAAAGGCAGGCCGCGTCGACGGTGGCGGGCATCCTGGGATTCACGTTCTCCATTGCGCAGAGGATGGCCGCCACCGGCTCCTCCACGCCGAGCCTCCGGGCCAGGTCGATGGCGTTCTGTACGATCTGCGCCTTCTCCTTCAGGTCGGGGGCGATGTTGAGCGCCGCGTCGGTGACCAGGAGAAAGCGGTCCCGGCCGGGCAGGACGAACACCCCGACGTGGGACAGGTGGGCGCCGAAGGCCAGGCCGCGTTCCGGATGCAGCGCCTCCCGCATCAGCTCCGCGGTGGGAAGCAGCCCCTTCACAAGGACCTGCCCTTCCCCCGCGCGCACGGCGCGCACCGCCTCCAGGGCGGGAGAGGTCCCTGCGGGCGGCTCCACGATGCGGAACGCCTCCACGTCGACTGCGGCGCGCCGCGCCGCGGCCCGGATCTCAGCCTCCCTGCCCACCAGGGTGAACTCCCCCAGGCCCAGGCGCCGCGCCTCCGCCGCGGCCCCGAGGACCGTGTCGTCGGCCGCCTGCGCGACGACGAAGCGCAATGGCCCCTTCCTGCGGGCCGCCTCCATGACTTCCTCGAAACTGCGCATGGCTTCCCCCGCCGGCAGTATAGGAAAGCCGGCCGGGCTGCACAATCCATCCGCTTGATGTACTCTTCCCCCATGGAAGACCCCATGACGATCCTGGAGGAGGGCATCGCGGACTGCTCCCATCTGCGCCGGATCGTGTATTCCTCGCCGGGAAAGGACGATCCGTCGGGCATCCGAAAGGCGACCGTGGAGCCCGTGATCATCCGTCGAAACATGGCACTGCAGTTCACGAGCTACGACGCGAAGAAAGCCATCGTGAAGAACGCGGATCCCGCCGACGCCCCTGCACTTCTTGCGGAGCTGCTGAAGAAGGGCTTCCGATGCGTCACCGTCCTCACGGACCAGGCCACGATCCAGATCGACAGGGCCACGGACGGATCCTGCAGAATCCGAAGAAGCGGACCGCAGTCCATGCGCGCCGGAGACCGCTTCAGCCACGACAGGGAGAAGCCGCACTTCGTCACTCCCGCCGACTCCGCGGAAGTACTGGGCCTGCTGGGGTTCCTGACGAAGGACGGCGGGATCCTGCCGTCCATGCAGAGGAAGTACAGGCAGGTGGACGAGTTCCTCAGGATCTTCGAAGAATCCTCGTTCCTGGAAAAGGCCCCGGATGGGACACTGGAGATCACGGACTGCGGATCGGGCAACGGGTACCTGACGTTCCTCCTGTTCCACTACCTCACGCGGATCAGGTCCCGCGAAGTCCGCCTCACGGGCGTGGACAGGGATCCGGACGCCGTGCTGCGCGGCAACAACAAGGCGGAGGCCCTGGGATATGCGGGGATGCGGTTCATCCAGGGCGACATCGGCGCCTACAGTCCCGCCACCCCGCCCGCGGTGGTGCTCTCGCTCCACGCCTGCGACACGGCCACGGACGAGGCAATCGCCCATGGGATCAGGTCGCAAAGCAGCCTGATCCTCTGCGCCCCCTGCTGCCACCATCACCTGAACCGGCAGCTGCGCGGCGGAAACACTTCACCCCTTGTGGAGCCCCTCGCTCCGTACGGCATGATCCTGGAAAAAATGGGCGACGCCCTGACGGATGCGCTACGGGCGCTGATCCTATCCATCATGGGCTGGCGCGTGAACACGATCAAGTTCGTGGATCCGGAGAATACCGAGAGGAACCTCCTGATCAAGGCGGAGAGGCAGGAGGAGCCGTCCGCGGAGAAACTGGCCAGACGCTACGTGGAGCTGAAGGAGGCCTGGCACGTCACGCCGTACCTGGAGGAGGCCGTCGGGGATCCCTTGAGGGAACGGCTCGCGAGGCCCTGAGGCGGGGCGGTCAGGGCTCCGGCAGGATGAGGGACACCTTGGTGCCTGAGCCTTCCTGGGACTCGATGCGCAGTTCCGCCTCCTGGCCGTAGAGCACGTGCAGCCGTTCCCGGACGCTGTGGACGCCGTAGCCGGCCGCCCTGCCGCCCGGGGCCAGGATCTCCCGCAGACGCCCCGGCGCGATGCCGGCGCCGTCGTCGCGCACCGTCACCACCACCTTGCCGCCGGACCGGACAGCAGAGATGAAGACGGTCCCCCTGGGTTCGCTCTTCCGCGCGATGCCGTGGAGGATCGCGTTTTCGACTATCGGCTGGAGCGTGATCCTGGGAAGCCGCGCGTCCAGGCAGGACTGCGGGACGAGATCGACGCACGGACGCTGGAGGCCATGGCCCTCTTCGATCCGGAGCCTTCGACCCCGTGGGGTGCATGAGAAAGGCCGCGGGACTTCCCCTCCTCGAGGGATCACGCCGGTTCCTCCAGGATCCGCGGGCCATCGTCCGGCGCGCCTTCGGGACGCTCACGGAGCCGGCAGCGCGGTCGTGAGGCGGCCGTTCCTACGACGCCAGGGCCCCCAGGGCGAGGGAATGCAGCTTTCCTTCCTGTGAATCCGCCCGTGAGGTGAGTACGATCGGCGCCGCGCCGCCCACGACGACCCCTGCCTCCCCGGCCCCGGCGGACCACTGTAGGGCCTTGTAGAGCACGTTGCCCGCCTCGATGTCGGGAACCACGAGGATGTCGGCATGGCCCGCCAGTTCCCCGCGGATACCCTTGTGCCGGGCCGCATCCGGGTCCACCGCGTTGTCCAGCGCCAGGGGGCCTTCCACGCGGCCGCCCCGGATCTGGCCGCTGTCCGCCATCTTGAAAAGGCAGGCGTCGTCGATGGTGGCGGGCATTTTCGGGTTCACGGTCTCCACCGCGCAGAGGACGGCGGCCACGGGGTCCTCAACGCCAAGCTTCCGTGCCAGGTCGATGGCGTTCTGCACGGTCTGTGCCTTCTACTTCAGGTCCGGGGCGATGTTGAGCGCCGCGTCGGTGACCAGGAGGAAGCGGTCGCGGCCGGACAGGAGGAACGCGCCGACGTGGGACAGGAGCGTGCCGCGCGTCAGGCCGCGTTCCGGAGACACCGCCTCCCGCATCAGATCCGCGGTGGGAAGCATCCCCTTCACCAATACCTGGGCCTACCCGGCGCGGACCGCCTCCGCGGCGGGGGAGGATCCGGCGAGCGGCTCCACGATGAGGGAGTCCCCTGGATCCACGGAGGCACGGCGCGCCTCCGCCCGGATGTCCGCGGCGCATCCCACCAGAGTGAACTCCCCGCCGATTCCTACTCCCCGCTCAACCTGAAGCTGGATTCGTAGGCGCCCCAGCTCCCGCTCTCCACCCCGTTCCGCGCCGAACCCTCGTACGCCGCCCGGCCCGGAAGCATGGTGACGCGCACGCGGCCCCCCCGCTCTCCGACGAGGCCCGCGTGCCGCGCGGCCGTCGCGATCGACGAATCCGCGGTATAGACGTCCGTGCCCCAGACGGATCCGGCCGGCGGGCCCGCGGGGCAGTCCCAGAGGAACGACGCGCCCGTCTCCGCCGCCGTGTCCTTGGCGCTCACCTCGGCCACCGGTTTGCGCCTGGTGAGCGCCACGGTGACCTGGTGGCTTCCGTCAAACCAGTAGCCCACGGCCACTTCGGTGAAGTGCGGATTCGTGAAAAGGTCCTCCTGCCCCGCGAGCGCGGCCGTCACGGTGCCGACGGTATCGTAGGAGGCGTCGGACAGCCCGCCCGTCCACTGGAGGAAGCCGTTGGAGACGTACTGGATCCCCACCATTTCCCGGAACAGGTCGAGTTCCCTGCCGTTCTCCGACCTCTCCCGCATCCGGTTCGTGAGCACCCGGCCCAGGTCCGCGGCGTACGCGTACTCCGGAAGCCCGTGCGCGCGCCGGTCCGCCTGGATGCGCTCCAGGATCCCCGCGGTCAGGCTTTCCCGGTTGGCATCGGCGTTGTAGGCCGCACGGATCTCCGATTCCCGGACCACGGTGACCTGGAACTCCGTCCTGTAGGAAAACGCGCCCGAGGGAACCTTCCCGTACCAATGGGACTCGAACGGGTGCTGGACGGACCCGATCTCGCTTCTCTCCCCGTCGAGCGTGTACTCGTATCCGCCGCCGCGGTAGTAGCCGAGTTCGCGGCCGCTCGCGTAGCCGATGCAGGGAACCGACCCGAAAACGGCGACGTCCGCCGGGATCCAGCCGTGGCGCTCCAGGTAGAACTCGCACCACATGTGGCCGCCGAACTCCGGCGGATCGCCGATCACCCCGCCGACGACGTGGCGCGCCGGGATCCCCTTGTTGCGCAGGAGGGCGATGTACAGGTGGTGCAGCGCCCCGCAGTCCCCTCCCCCATTGGAGAGCGTCTCCGAGATCGAGTTGTAGCTTCCCTGGGTCGTCCAGCGCAGCGTCTTCTGGATCCACCGGTACGCGCCCCGCGCGTAGTCGAGGAAGTCCGTGGACCCGCGCCACACCTCGTCCGCGATCCGCCGTACTTCGGGACTGTCGATCTCGTAGTCCTCGGCCTGCGTATAGCGCCTGTACGACGCGGCCGTCGTGTCGTAGGGGTGGATGGTCTTCATCCTGTCGAAATCGACGTGGATCCGGTACACGGAGACGTCGTACTCGACGGTGACCCTTTCAGGAAGCCGGTTCCGCGCCGTGGCCGCCACGATGCGTTCGTCCGCATTGTCGAACTTCACGATGCGGCCGCCGGTCACCGACACGGGACCCACGTCGTGGTAGTCGTCCGTCGTGGGGATCGGGACCAGGATCCGGATGCCGAATCCCGAGTCCGGCTCGAGGACGAGCGTGTTTTCGTCCAGGACATAGGAGACCTTGACGTGGTAGGTCGTCGGGAACCGTCGGAGGATCGTGCCCGATGCGTCCGGCAGGGCGGAGAGGCTCCCTCCCGCCAGGACGATCAGGACCAGCGCGGCCGGCGCGATCCGGGGCGCATGGATGCTCACGGTTTTGATGGGGGGACCTCCTTGCCGCATTGTCCGCCCGGCACCCCGGATGTCAACCCGCCCCGGCCTCGCTTGCTCCGCCGGCGGCCTTCCGTATAATGGAGTGAAAGGGGGATGCGGCGATGAAGTGGGTGGATCTGGTTCCAAGCGAGTTCGGGAAAATGGCGCGGGAGGAGGGACTGTGCGTCGTGCCCATGGGTTCCCTGGAGAGGCACGGCGAGCACATCCCCTTCGGCTGCGACATGGTCATCGCGGAAACCGTCGCGGAGAGGGCCGCGGAAAAGACTCCCTGCGTCGTATTCCCGGGCTACTTCCTGGCGCAGGTGCACGAGGCGAACTGCTTCACGGGCACCGTGAACCTGCCGCAGGCCATGGCGGTGGAGGTCCTTTCCCGGGTGTTGGACGGGATCGCACGCAACGGCTTCCGCAAGATCGTGATCCTGAACTTCCATGGCGGCAACACGGCCTTCCTGGATTATTTCTGCGTAAGCCAGATCGACGAGGAGCGGCCGTACGTCCTGTATACGGTCAACCCGTTTGACGCGCTGAGCCCGGAGGAGGAAAAGGATCTCGCGCGCCTCTGGAGCACCGAAATTCACGGGCACGCCGATGAGCTTGAGACCAGCCTCTACATGGCGTGCAGGCCAGGAAAAGTCAGGCTGGATCTGGCCGGAGGAACGGTCCTGCCCCTGGATCGCTTCTCCCACCTCCATCCCAAGGGCATCCACAATGCGCATTGGTGGTACTCCCGGTTCCCGCAGCACGTGACGGGCACGCCGGATGCGGCCACGGAGGAAAAAGGGGGAAAGGCCCTCTCAATCCTCGTGGGAGCCGTCGCGCGTGCGCTCGCGACGGTCAAGGACGACCAGACCGCCCCCGCGCTCCAGAGGGAGTTCCTGGACAGGGTGAAGAGCAAGGGGAAGAAGTGAAAGGACGGTTCGGCGCCCCCCTCACCCCGCCGTGAGTCCCCCGTCCACAGGCAGGGACACGCCGTTGAGGAAGGCCGCCTCGTCGGAGGCGAGGTAGACGAATGCCGCGGCCACGTCCTCCACGGCCGCGAGGCGTCCCAGGGGGATCTCCCCCACGCGCTCCGCGCGCCGTGCCGGATCGGAGAGCATCTTCCGCACCTGCTCCGTTTCCACCGTGCTCGGATGCACGGAGTGGCAGCGGATGTTCTCATGGCCGTAGCGGGTCGCGACGCTCCTGGAGAGCAGCGTGAGGGCGCCCTTCACCATCGTATAGGCCTCCGGCGTGAAGCGGTGGCCCACCAGGCCGCAGATGGAGGAGGTATTGAGGATCACCCCTCCCCCGCCCTCCCTGAGGAACGGCAGAGCGTGCTTGATGCCCAGGAACGGGCCCTTCACGTTCACGGCAAGCATCGTGTCCAGGTCCTCGACGCGCATCCGTTCGATGGGCTCCCGGATGTTCAGGCCCGCGTTGTTGACCAGGATGTCGAGGCGGCCGGCCTTCTCCTGAACGGTCCGGAAGGCCGCCGTCCAGTCCTCCTCGCGGCTCACGTCCAGCCTCACGAACCACGCGCCGGGACCCGACGCGCGCAGCTCCCGGGCCAGGGCTTCCCCCGCCTCCGCCTTCAGGTCGGCGAGGAACACGGCGGCCCCCTCCCGGTGGAAGGCGCGGGCGATGGCCTCCCCGATCCCCTGCGAAGCGCCCGTGATCAGGGCCGATTTTCCGGAAAGACGGTTCATGCAAGCAGTCCTTTCACCGCCGCCTCGACGGCGGCCGCCGTGAGTCCGAAACGCTCCAGAAGCGTCGGATAGTCCGCCGACGACAAGCCGAAGGAGTCCCGGATCCCCACGGTCTCCACGGGCGCGCCGCATTCCCGCCGCAGCGCCTGGAGCACGGCGGCGCCCAGGCCGCCGATCACGGAATGCTCCTCCGCCGTGACCACCGCCTTCATGCCGGAGGAGAGGCGCCGCACGGCATCCTCGTCCAGCGGCTTGACCGTGCTCACGTTCACCACCCGCGTGGAGACGCCCGCGGCCGAGAGGCGTTCGGCAGCCTCCAATGCCTTGGATACCATGACCCCGCAGGCGAACACGACGGCGTCGCTTCCCTCGTGGAGCACCAGGGGTTCTCCGACGCGGTACGGCCGCCCCTCGGGCCAGAGGAAGGGCAGGTCGTTCCTGTTGAGCCTGACATAGGCCGGGCCGGGAAGGCTTTCCAGCGCGTCCACCATGAGCGCCGTCTCGATGCCGTCCATGGGGCAGAGGACCGTCATGTTGGGCAGGGCCCGCATGAGGGCCATGTCCTCCACAGCCTGATGGGTCTTTCCGTCCCCGAAGTCCGAGAGGCCGGAGCTGGAGCCGCAGACGCGCACCGGGAGCGCGGGGATGCAGACGGAACAGCGCAGCTGGTCGTAGGCCCTGCCGGAGGCGAACACGGCGAAGGAGTGAACGAACGGGATCTTCCCCGCCAGGGCCAACCCCGCGGCCGTGGAAACCATGTTCTGCTCCGCGATGCCCATCTGGAAATAGCGCTCCGGGAAGGCTTCCTGCATCAGGATGGATCTGGTCGACTTGCCAAGGTCCGCCTCCAGGGCGACGACATCGGGATTCCGACGGGCCAGCCCCAGGAGCGCCTGCCCCCAGGCCTCGCGCAGGTTCTTCTGGTTCATGCAATGCCCCCTTCCGCGCGGAAGGCCGCGAGGCGCGCGTCGATCTCGGCCAGCGCCTGTCTGTACTGTTCCGCTCCCAGGATCCCGTTGTGGAAGGCCGCCGTGTCCTCGGCGAAGGAGATCCCCCTGCCTTTCACGGTATCCGCCACGATCAGGGACGGCCTGCCCCGCGTCGCCACGGCGGCATCCAGCGCCCCCAGGATGGCACCCACGTCATGTCCGTCGATCGTGAGGACGTTCCAGCCGAAGCTCCTCCATTTGCCCTCGATGTCCGGGATGGAGAACACCTCCCCAGTGGGGCCCGTGGCCTGGATCCGGTTCCTGTCCACGATGGCCGTGACCGCGTCGACCTTGTGGGCCGCGACGGCCATGGCCGCCTCCCAGAGCTGGCCCTCGGCGAGTTCCCCGTCGCCCATGACGACGTACACGCGGCTCTTCCTGCCGTCCAGGCGGAAAGCCAGGGCCATGCCGAGGCCGATCGAGAGGCCCTGGCCCAGGGAGCCCGTCACCCCCTCGATGCCCGGCGTACGGTCCATGTCCGGGTGGCCCTGCAGCATGCCGTCCACCGTCTTGGTCCGCGCCATCTCCTCCCTCGGGATCAGCCCGAGTTCCACCAGGGCGGCGTACTGGATGAGCACGGCGTGGCCCTTGGACAGGAGGAGCCTGTCCCTGTCCGGATTCCCCGGGTCGCGCGCATCGAAACGCATCGCGTGGAAGTACAGCGCGGAGACGATCTCCGCCAGGGAGCAGGAGCCTCCCAGGTGGCCCGCCTTGCCCACGCCGATCATCTCCACCACGTCGCGGCGGAGGACATCCGCCATACGGGCAAGCCGCACCACGGCCCGCCCCCGGGTCTCAGGCATCCGAAGCCTCCTTGAGCCTTTCGATCGTCCTCGCCACGTGTTCCTCCATCAGGGATCCCGCCAGACGGCTGTCGTGCGATTCCAGCGCCTTCAGGATGCGTCCGTGGTAGGACAGGCCGTCGTCGGTGCCCAGGGCGCCGACGATCCGTTCCATGGACCGGGACAGCGCGTCCCGGACCACCGAGTTGATCTTAACAAGGATGGGATTACGCGTGGAACGGGCCAGCGCGATATGGAACGCGAGGTCCGCCTCCGCGAAGGCCTTGAGGTCCGCGCCGCTCGCCTTCATGGCCCGGTAGGCCTCCCGCAATGCGGCCAGTTCCGGCTCCCCGGCCCGCTCGGCGGCCAGCTCCGCCGTTCCCCGCTCCACGATCCGCCGGTATTCCATCACGTGCATGAGGTCCGTCCGGCCCAGGACCAGCATGGGAAGCAGGGGGCTGAGGAGCACCTCCCCGGAGTACTCCTTCACGAAGGTCCCGCCGCCCTGACGCGCCTCCACCAGCCCGAGGCTGGCAAGCATGCGGATGGCCTCCCGTACGGAAATGCGGCTTACCCCCAATGTCCTGCCCAGCTCGTTCTCCGACGGCATGCGGGAACCCGGCGGCCATGCGCGCCGAAGGATCTGGTCCTTGAGCTGGCCAAAGACCTGGTCGCCCACGCTTTCGCGCCGTACCTTTTTCAGTGTGTTCCGTGGCATCCAAGTTGTATGATAACTTATAAGCTACCGGGACGCAAGGGGGCCTCTCCTCCAAGAGCGCGAAACGGCGTCAACCGATGATGCCAGCCCGCTCCAGGTCCCCGCGCAGCGCCTCCACGTGCTCTATGTTGCGGTCCCCGAGAAGGCGGACATTGCGGACCTCCTCCAGGATGAGGGCGAAGGCGGCGCGGATCGACTTCATGGCCTCCGCGATGCTGCGGGAGCTCTCCCCCACGGTCTTCATGCTCCGCCGGGAGCCTTCCATGCCCTTCTCCGCCTCGTCCACCACCGCCCGCGTCGCGGCGGTGAGGCTGGAAACCCTGCCCACGGACTGCAGGAGGTCCGTGGATCCGGCCGAGGCCTCCTGCATGCCCGCCAGGAGCTCCTCCAGCATCATGGAGATGCCGTCGATTTCCTTCACGACGCTCTTGAAGAAGGCGGCGCTGTCCGCGGTCGCCTTCTCCACGTCCGCGATGGCTCTCGACGCCTCCCCAAGCGTACCGGCGATGCTCTTGGAACCCTCGGCCGCCTCCCGGGAGAGGGCCCGGATCTGGCCCGCAATGACCTCGAATCCCCGGCCCGCGGACCCGAGGTGGGCCGCCTCGATGGAGGAGTTCATCCCCAGCATGTTCGTCCGTTCCGCCACGTCGGAGATGAGGACGTTCATGTCCCGCACCCGCATCGTGGAGGCGGACATCCGGGAGACCGCGGAAGCGATGGCTGTGAGGCGCGCGTCGACGTCGCGGGCGATGGTCCGCAGGCGGGACAGGGACTCCTTTTTTTCCTTGGAGGAGACGGAGATGGAGTCGAGGGCGCGCGCCATCTGCTCCACGGCGGAGGACTCATTGGAGACCTCCTTGGAGTACGCCTCCAGCGCCGTGCGCACCCGCGCCTGGGCGGCCGCGCTCTTCTCGTTCACGTCCAGGGCTGCGTGCAGCGTTCCGCCCAGCACCTCCACGCCGGAGGCGGTATCGGAGGTGAGGGTATCCATGCGGGTCACGGCCGCCGCCGTGCGCTCCACGCCGGAGGCGATGCCGCGGCCGCTCTCAAGGATCAGGCCCTCGGCGCGCACCACCGCGGACCTCGTCGCCTCGAAGCGCGCCCGCGCCTCCTCCTCCGCCCGCTCGCTTTCCTCCATGAGCCGCGACTGCATGCGCACCAGGAAGCCCGCGCAGATCCCTCCCAGGACCACCATGATTCCGCTGGTGGTCAGGGATTGGGCGTCGATCAGGGCGGGCTTTCCCCCCTGGGCGGGCAGCACGTCGACAAGATAGACCACGGCGATCTCCGCCAGGTTGAGGAAGGTGAGGAGGACCGCCTGGCGCGGGTCATTGCCGACGAGGCCGCCTACGATGAGGAGGAACAGGCCGAGGGTGCCGTAGACGTAGCATTCGTAGATGCTCACGTACTGGTCGAACTTGATCGTCAGGAACATGATGGACCAGAGGCCCAAAAGGAAGACCGTGGTCGCCACGGAATAGCTCCCTCGCCGGATGAGCAACAGTACGAAGGCCGAGAAGACGACGAGCACGGAGACAAGGGCCGCCACGATCACGGCGCCCGTCGCGGCCATGACCACGGCCAGGAGCACGGCGAAGGCGCCCACGCAAAACACCACGCAGGACAGGATGAATGCCTTGCGGGCGACCATGCGCGGCGCCCCCTGGTATTTTTCATTGAAGAAGGCGATGAACCGATTCACGGAACCTCCGGTAGCCAAAGATAATCGCTCCCGGCGGGATATTCTACAGGAGGCCGGCCGGAGCGCATGGCCTTCTCCTTGACGTCGGGAAAGGACGGTCCTACACTTGCGCGCAATATGAGAGAAGACCGCATCCGGCGCTTCTACCTGCTTTTCCTCCTCCTTGCGGCCGCAGGAACCCTCTATGGCCAGAAGGCCACCGAGCAGTCCTTCCTGGAAGCGTTCCGCAAGGCCCAGAGCCCGAAGCAATCAGGCTCTTCAGACAAGGCGCTCCCCCTATGGAAGAAAGCCGTCGAGCTCGCGGAAACCCTCTGCGGAAAAAAGCACGCGAACACGGCGGCCGCCTACGTGAACCTGGCTTCCTCCCTGGCCCCGTACGGAGACTGAACCCCATGGGAGCATTACGCCGTGCCAACCGCCATGTCCTGCGCGCCGCCGGGACCGTGAACCCGGCCTTCCGGCCTTCCTACCACGCGGCGGCGCCCGCAGGCTGGATCAACGACCCCAACGGCCTCTGTTGGCACCGCGGGGAATGCCGCCTGTTCTATCAGCACAACCCCTTCGCCCCGCGCTGGGGCCGCATGTACTGGGGCCAATGCGCCTCGAAGGACATGCTCTCCTGGGAGCACCGCCCCATCGTCCTGGCGCCTGACAGGTGCTACGACGGCCTTCTCGGCTGCTTCTCGGGTACATCGGTCGAGGTCGACGGGGCGCTCGCCCTGATGTACACGGGCGTCTCGGCCTTCGGCCAGCTGCAGTGCCTCGCCGTGTCGCAGGACGGCTCGAGGTTCCGCAAGGTCCCCGGGAACCCCGTCATCCGGAAACGGCAACTTCCGCCAAACGCCAGTCCGGCGGACTTCCGCGACCCGAAGGTGTTCCGCAGGGACGGCGCCTTCTGGTGCCTCGCGGGCGCCAGGGACAGGGACAAGGGGACGGGAATGCTGCTTCTTTTCCGCTCCACGGACCTGCGGCAATGGAAGTACGTCGGGGAGGCCTGGTCCAGCTCCGAATCGCCCATGCTGGAATGTCCCGACCTCTGCGCGCTGGACGGCCATGACGTCCTGATCTGTTCCCCCACCAGCCTCGCGCGGCGGGGGGACGAGTTCCAGAACCTGCACTCCGTCGTCTATTGCGCCGGCAGGCTCGACACGGAATCGGGCCGCTTCGAAGGGCCTCCGTGCCGTGAGATCGACTCGGGATTCGACTTCTACGCGGCCCAGACCTGCGCCCTTCCGGACGGCCGGACCATCCTGATCGCCTGGATGCAGATGTGGAAACGCTCCATGCCCACGGCGGAACTCGGCCACGGCTGGGCGGGCTCCATGACGCTGCCCCGGGAACTCTCCCTAGTGGACGGACGGCTCCGCCAGGCCCCAGTCCGCGAGATCGGAGCGCGCAGACGGAACGCCGTGGTCCATGCGGACCTCCGGTTTTCGGGGGAGCTGTCGCTTGCGGGCGTCGAGGGCGCGCGGATCGAGCTCGCCGTGAAGGCCGATCTGCGGGAGGCCAGGAGCTTCGAGATCCGCTTCTTCCGCGGAGGGAAGGACTGCGCCGTGGCGCGCTACGAGACGGAATCGGGCCGCATGGTCCTGGACCGCGGCGCCTGCGGGGTTCCGATCCGCAATGTCGGGGGGAAGGAGAACGACACGACAAGGGCGGCGCGGATCGCCCTGAAGGACGGGATCCTGGACCTCCGGCTCTTCCTGGACCGCTCCAGCGCGGAAGTCTTCCTGCAGGACGGGGAAGCGACGATGACGGCCACGATGTATCCGGCGGAAGACGCCACGGGCATAGGATTCCGCGCGGAGGGGACCGCCCGCCTCCTGCGGGTGGAGAAATACGATATCGTGGTGTGACGCGGTCACAGCCCCTGGACCAGGTGCTGCAGCAGGATCTTCACGCCGATTCCGGCCAGGATGAGGCCTCCGGCGATCTCGGCCCATTCGCCCAGCCTGCTGCCGATGCGCCGGCCTCCCAGGACGCCGGCCAGGGAGAGGAGGAAGGTCACGACGGCGATGAACAGGGCGCTCAGGAAGACGTTCAGGCCCAGCAGGTTCAGGGAGATGCCCACGGCGGCCGCATCGATGCTCGTCGCGAAGGACAGCACCACGAGGGAGCCCAGGCGGGTGATGCCCCCGGAATCCTCCTTCTCCCCGCATTCCTTTCCGTTCCTCCTGTCGCGCATCTCCATGATCGCCTCGAAGGCCATCTTCCCGCCGATGGCGGCGAGCAGGGCAAAGGCGATCCAGTGGTCGAAGCCCCGGATGTAGCCGCTGAAGATGGATCCGACATACCAGCCGATCAGGGGCATGATCCCCTGAAAGCCGCCGAAGAAGGCGGCGGCGCGAAGGCTCTGCCATTTCTTGAGACCCGGGTAGCAGATGCCGGAAACCACGGACACGGAAAAGGCGTCCATGGAAAGGCCGATGGCGATCAATACGAGCTGCGTCATGGGGACTGCGAGTATGGACAAACGTTTTTTCTTTGTCCATCACCCCGGAAAAGGCCGCCTGCCCCCGTCATGTCCGGGACCGACCGGACATGACGGGGCGTGCTTCCTGCGGTCTATCGGATGATGTTGTAGGCGTTCTGATTCCTGTCGCTCGCGCGGCTCACGGAATCCGTCTTTTCGGGAGGATAGCCGAGGAGCAGCACGGCGACGGGCACCTTGTCCGCCGGGATGCCGAGGAGCTTCTGGTATTCCGCGGCATTCGGACCGCCCAGGGTATCGACGGGTCCCATGACGATGTGGGTCCCCAGGCCCAGGGAGACGGCAGCCGCGCTCATCGCTTCACAGGCCAGGGCGCAGTCGAACGTGGACCAGCGCCAGTCTTTGGTGCCCGAGATCACGATGACCACCGGCGCCTTGTCGAAGGGATCCCGGGCGCCCGGACCGCCGGCTGGGGCCGGACCCGCCTGGCCCGCGGGGGTACCGGCAGGAGCCGGACCGGGCTGTCCACCGGGAGCCGGTTGTCCAGCGGGGGCGGCCTGTCCGCCGGGAACCGGTTGTCCAGCGGGGGCGCCGGCAGGAGCCGGACCAGGCTGTCCCGCGGGGGCGCCAGGGCCGCCTTTGGGCATGTTCGCCGCCAAGGCGGTCCTGAGCTTGTCCTGCATCTCCTTGCTCACGATCGCCGTGAAATGCCAGGGCTGCTTGTTCTGTGCCGAAGGGGCATTGATGCCGCACTGCACGATGGTCTTGATCACGTCGTCGCCCACCGCCTTGTCGGAGAAGCCCGCACGCGAAGTTTTCATCGTGGACAACAGGGTCACGACCTCGTTCGGGGCCGTGGACGCCGGCTTCTGCTCCTTCTTGCCGCCGCAGGATGCCAGAGTGAAGACGAGCATGAGGCTCGAGGCAAGCGCGAGGACTGTTCTAATCGATCTCATGGAAACCTCCTGATATTGGATAGCATTATAGCACAAAGTGATTGAAGGAAAATCCTCGAGGGTATCCGTTTCATTGGAAAACCGGATACCCGGGAGAGCCGCTCTCTTCCGCCTGGCACGTGATGGAGCATGCGGCCCGGGGCTTCTACCCGTTCGGCTGCACGTACCCGGAAGGAGACCTCTGGATGCTCTACGTGAAGGTCAGGGTAGGCAGGCCGGACCCGCGGCAGATGAACGCATTAAGCTCCATCGGGGGGGATCCGCGCCTGCCTGAACGAACCCTTGCCGATTGGGTTTTATCCCAGCGGCCTGACCCAAGACGCGGCCCAGCGGAAGATGGTGGTCCTGTTCCCGAAATACGCGGCCCGCCGCCTCGACCGGGCGGCCTCACGCCTTCCTGTAGGCCTTGGGAATTTCAATCAGGCTGACATTGACCATGAAGGGCCCCAGCTCCGTGGAAAACGGGATGCTGAGGACCGGTGCCCTGTCGGGCCACGAAACGGTATGGTTCGCCCCCTGGATGACGAGGGGAACGGAGATTTCGATGTCGTATCCGGCGAGGTTTCCGGACGCATTGCCCGCGATCACATTGACAAGCTCCCCCACCATCCCGTCGCAAAGGGACAGGCGTTCCTCCTCCGTGGCCCACAACACCCCGGATTTATGCAGGAGTTTGTCCGCCAGGAGGCGCGTCAGCCGGACCGCCACGACGCCGATGGCGCTTCCCGTGAGCACCATGACGGCGGAAACGTCCCATCGGTGGGTCCTCGCCCGCTCGTCCAGGTAGACCTCCCCAACCCGGGGCGTGATGCCGAAGGTCTTCTCGAACAGGTCGATGGTGGATGCCAGAAAGGGATTAACCAGGGCGGCGTTCAAGAGTGCCTCCTTGCGGCGTATCATGGAATATAGCGCCTGCGGGGCGGATTGTCAGCCGCGGGCGCCACCGCTCTAGATCCAGCGCCTCCTCTTCAGCCACAGGAACATCAGGCTGGGAACCAGGACAATGGCGCAGCACAGCGCAATAAACGCGATCCGTCCGGTCCAGGCCGGCGGGGTGTCCACGGGGGAGAAGAAGTTCATGCCGAAAAAACCCGTAAGGAAGGAGATGGGCATGAACAGCGTGGTAATCAGCGTGAAGGTCTTCATCACCTCGTTCATCCGGTTGTTGATCACGGAAAGATAGGTCTCCAGCGCGCCGGAAGCCATGTCGCGCAGGCCCTCCGCGATGTCGTGCACCCGCACCAGGTGGTCGTACACGTCGCGGAAGTAGGGCCTCTGATCGGCGGCGATCAGGGCCAGATCGTCCCGCGCCAGCCTGGCCATCGCCTCGCGCTGCGGCCCCACGATGCGCCGCAGTTTCATGAGCGCGCGCCGGATGCGCAGCACCTGGGGAAGGGCCTCGGGTCCCGGGGAGGAAAGGATGGCCTCCTCGACGAACTCCATCTCCTCCTCCAGGGCATCCACGGCGGGCAGGTGCGCCGTGACTACCTCGTCGACGAGGTGATACAGCAGCCGCACGGATCCCTTTCCCATGGGTCTTTCCTCGCGGCGGCACGCGTCCCACACCCGGTCGAGCGCCTCGATCCGCTGTTCCCGGTGCGTCACCAGGTAGCGATCTCCGACAAAGACATCCAGCTCCCGGGTCGTAAGCATCTCCGCCGCCTCGGGGTCAAAGGAGACGGCGTGCATCACGATGTAGAGATAGGAGTCCCAGTCGTCCACCTTGGGCACGTGGCTCTCCTGGAGCGCGTCGTCGATGGCGAGCGGATGGAAGCGGAAGACGTCGCGCATCACCCGTTCGCATTCCGCGTCGCTTTCATCGGAAAAATCGACCCAGAAAAGGCAGGAAGGATCCGCAAGGAGGCTGGGGATCTCCTTCACCTCGAGGGAGGCGTCCACCGATCCGTCGGCGCGGCGCAGCAGGATTCGCGTCATGATGGATCGAGTGTAAACCCCGGAAACCGGATGCATCAACAACGGTACCGGAGGCTCCCCTATGGACTCTTGTCCATCCCATCGATACGCTTCCGCTCAGGAGCCCCTATGGACTATAGGCTGCAGGATCTGATTGACCTGGAGCAGTTCCAACACCTGTTGGACCAATTGAACTCCATCTGCTCCTTCCCGACCGCTATCCTGGACAATGAGGGCCATATCCTGACCGCCAGCGCATGGCAGGACGTCTGCACGAAATTCCACAGGGTGAACGCGGAATGCGCGAAGGACTGCGCTAAAAGCGACTCCTACATCCAGGCCCATCTCCATGAAGCGAATCCCTTCGTCAGCTATCATTGCATGAGGGGCCTGGTGGACTGTGCCGCCCCCATCGTCATCGACGGGGTCCATTACGGCGACTTCTTCATCGGCCAGTTCTTCCTCGAACAGCCGGACCTCGACTTCTTCCGCGGCCAGGCCCGCCGGTTCGGTTTCGACGAGGAAGCCTATCTGGACGCCGTGAAGAAGGTGTCCATCCGGACGCGGGAACAACTCACAGGCTACCAGGCGTTCATCATCGAGCTGATTTCCGTCATCTGCGAAAGCGGGCTGAAGAAGCTCCGCGAGATCGAGGCGAGGAAACGGATCGAGGAAAGCGAGGAGCGGGCCGCCGCCATCCTGGAACAGATGCATGACGGCTTCCTGACGGTAAATGCGCGTGACGAGCGGATCGTAGACGTGAACGGAGCCATGTGCCGCATGATGGGCCGCAGCCGGGAGGAGCTGCTAAGGATGTCCGTGGCCGACCTGGTCGCGGAGGCCTCTCCCGAAACGGTCGAACGGCGGCTTCAGGAAGCCATCCGGACCGGTTCGGGCCGTTTCGAAGTGCATTATCGGCGTGGGGACGGGAATGTCCTCGATCTGGAGGCCGGGGTCACCTACCTGGAGAAGCACGGCCTCTTCTTCGGCTTTTTCCGCGACGTTACGGCGCGGAAACGCGCCGAGGAACAGGTCCACCGCAATGAAGCCCGGCTCAGGGGACTGGTGAACATCCTGCAATTCCGTTCCAAGACGGCCAAGGAGTTCCTCGATACGGCCATCGCCGAGGCGGTCCGGCTCACGGAAAGCAGGACCGGCTACATCTTCGCCTACGAGGAAGGACGGAAGGCTTTCCTCCTGGAAGCGTTGTGTACGGAAGCCGGGAAGGATCGTGGCGAACTGGAGGAAGCCGGCGTCCTGGAGGAAGCCGTCAACATAGGAGCGCCTGTGATCCGCAATGCCTGTCCCGGCAGGTCGGAAGGCCACATCGGTCCTTCCAGATTCCTGAGCGTTCCGATTTTCAGGGAAAACAGGATCGTGGCCGTGGCGGGCGTGACCGACAAGGGCGGGGACTACGAGGAAGCGGACGTGCTGCAGCTCACCCTGCTGATGGACGCGGTCTGGAAGTCCGTCGACATCCAGAAGGGGGAAGAGGCCCTGCGGAACAGCGAGCAGAAATACAGGTCCCTTGTCGACAATGCCACGGAAGCCATCCTTGTGGCGCAGAACGACCGATTCCAGTTCGTCAACAGGTATTTCATCGGACTCATGAACGGATATACGGAGGAGGAACTGACCTCCATCCCGTTCACCGACCTGATCCACCCCGACGACAGGGCATTGGTACATGGCAACTACCGGCGCAGGACCGAGGGCGGGGAGGTACCCAAAAGGTATTCGTTCCGGGTCCTGCCCCGCGACGGCACGGTGAAATGGGTGGAAGTCAACTCGGTGCTGATCGAATGGAGGGGAAAGCCCGCAACGCTGAATTTCCTCGTCGACGTGACGGAAAACAGGCGGACGGAGGAGGAACGGGGCAGGATGCAGGCGCAGCTTCTCCAGGCACAGAAAATGGAATCGGTGGGCCGCCTGGCGGGCGGCGTGGCCCATGACTTCAACAACATGCTGAGCGTGATCCTCGGCCATGCGGAGATGGCGCTGGATCTGGTGGAGCCGGACCAGGCGCTTCACGCGGACCTGCTGGAGATCCGCAAGGCGGCCACCCGCTCGACGGACCTGACCCGACAGCTGCTTGCATTCGCCCGCAAGCAGATCGTCGCCCCGAAGACGCTCGACCTGAACGAGACCGTGGAAAGCATGCTCAAGATGCTGAAACGGCTGATCGGCGAGGACATCGACCTTGCATGGAAGCCCTGCGCCCTCGCCTGCCCGGTCCTCATGGATCCCTCCCAGATCGACCAGATCCTGGCCAACCTCTGCATCAATGCCCGCGATGCCATAGCCGGCGTGGGCAGGATCGTCATGGAAACCGATTCCATGTCGTTCGATGAAGCCTACTGCGCGGATCACGACGACTACGTTCCCGGCCGGTACGTGATGCTTGCGGTGAGCGATGACGGTTGCGGAATGGACAAGGAGACCCTGGACAAGCTGTTCGAGCCGTTTTTCACGACGAAGGAGTTGGGCAAGGGCACCGGTCTCGGGCTGGCCACCGTCTACGGGATAGTCAAGCAGAACAATGGGTTCCTCAATGTGTACAGCGAACCCAGGCGGGGAACGACTTTCCGCATCTACCTGCCGTGGCATGGGGCCGAAGCCGGACCGGTTCGGAAAGAACCCCAGGCGGAACGGATCCCGCGCGGCCGGGAGACCGTCCTGGTGGTGGAAGACGAACCGGCGAACCTGAGGATGACGGCGAAAATGCTCGAAAGCCTCGGCTATACGGTGCTGACAGCGGCTGATCCGGAAACGGCCGGCGCCAAGGCGAAGAAGCACGCCGGCGCAATGCGTCTCCTGCTCACCGACGTGATCATGCCGCGGATGAACGGCCGGGATCTCGCGCAGAATCTCGTGGGTCTCCATCCGGACCTCAAGCTGCTTTTCATGTCCGGATACACGGCGGACGTCATTGCGCATCGCGGAATACTTGACGAAGGCATGCACTTCATCCAGAAGCCTTTCTCCATCCACGAGCTCGCGTCGAAGGTCCGGGAAGCATTGGATGGGTAGGACGGGCCGCATCCTCTTGCCGCGGCCCCGTGATCCGCCAAGTTCATTCGAATTTACAGTTTTTTAATCCGGCGGTTACATGACGGTGTTAATTTCGCAGATGGAGGCAGGAAATGGCCATTAAAAAAATCGTGATAGGGATCTTCGCGCTGGTCCTTGCCACGACTCCCTTGGTAGCGCAACAGAAGGCCGGGGCCGGACCGGACGCCCGCCAGCCGGGCGGACCGTCGCTTGAAAACGAACCCGGAGTGCTCGTGGTCGGCGTCGAGACGGACAGCCCCGCGCTCAAGACGGGACTCGCCAGGGGGACGATCATCCTGGAAGTTGACGGCACGGCGGTGAACGACGCGGGCGTCCTCCGTAAGGCCATTGAAAGCCGCAAGCCGGGCGATTCGATGAGCCTGAAGGTGCGTTTCGGGGAGACGGAAAAGACACTGAAGGCGGTCCTCGGTTCCCGCGGCGACGGCGCCTGGCTGGGTGTTTTCCTGGATACCAACGGCATGCCCCCCACGGGCGGACCCGACGGGAATCCCGGACCCGGAGGACCGGGCATGGACCGCGGCGACAACCACGGGTTTCGTGGACCCGATTGCGGCGGGATGGCCATGGGCCGCGACATGCCGGGCCGGGGCGGCGGGCGCTTCGAAGGAAACCGCGAGCCCGGCGGACAGCCGCGGCAACCGCCCATGATGCCCGGATGCCTCGTGGTGAAGGCGGTCCCAGGAAGCCCCGCCGAAAAGGCGGGCCTGAAGGCGGGCGACGCGATCCTCGCCGTGGACGGGACCCGCATCGATGCCCGGCAAGACATTGCCTCCCTCATCGCGTCCAGGAAAGCCGGGGATGCCGTCAGCCTTTCCGTGCTGTCCCAGGGGCAGGCTCCCAGGGATGTGAAGGTCACCCTGGCGAAGGACCCCGGGAAGGACGGCCCGTTCCTCGGCATCGAGATCGCGCCGCAACCTCCCGCGCCGGACGGAGCCGGGCGTCCCGCAACGGGCCCCGGCGGGCCGATGGGCTCGATCTGAGACCGGCGCCCTTGTGTCCCCCGTTCCCCGCCGTGCTATAATGCCGCAGCCGGAAAGGGGGACGGGTCCTTGAAACAGAAACGCAACTTCTATCCCGTATTCGTAGTCATCGTCTTCGCCCTGTTCATGCTCCTTCATCAGACGGACAAGCTGATGATCGGATCCCTGCAGACCCAGGTGAGCGAGACCTTCGGCATCAACGACTTCCAGTGGGGCCTCATCAACTCCGGAGCCCTGATCGTCGGGACGGTCCTCTACCCCATCTGGGGCTTCCTCTACGACCGTTTTGCCCGGGCCAAGCTCCTGGCGCTGGCCTCCTTCGTCTGGGGCGCCACGACATGGTTCAGCTCCGTCGTGCGCACGTTCCCCGGGTTCCTGGCCGCCCGCGCCACCACGGGGATCGACGACTCCTCGTATCCCGGCCTCTACAGCCTCGTTGCCGACTACTTCCCGCCCAAGAAGCGCGGAAAGGTCTATGGGGCGCTGCAGCTCACGCAGCCCCTCGGCTACCTGGTCGGCATGATCCTCGCCCTGATGATCGCACCCCTCATCGGCGGCTGGCGGTCCGTCTTCTACATCACCGGCTCCCTCGGCATCGTCATGGCCCTGGTGATCTTCTTCGGGATCAAGGAGGTGCCGCGGGGCAGGTCGGAACCGGAATTCGACGGGATCGAGGACATCGGCCAGATCCGCTTCTCCTGGCCCGCGCTGAAGGCCGCGCTGAAAAAGAAGACCATGTGGTTCGTGTTCCTGCAGGGCTTCGCGGGCGTGTTCCCGTGGAACGTGATCACCTACTTCTTCTTCGGCTACCTGCAGAACGAACGCGGGTACGACAACAGCGCCGTGCTCCTCACCATGGGACCCATCGTCCTGATCCTCGCGGGAGGCTACTTCGTCGGAGGAGCACTGGGCGACTGGCTGTTCAAGCGCACCCACAAGGGCCGCATCATCGTCTCCTGCGTAGGCGTCCTCTTCGGCATGATCTTCCTGTTCTTCGCCATCAACACGCCGGTGGCGGACCGGACCACCTTCTTCATCCTCATGAGCCTGACGGCCCTGTTCATGCCGTTCTCCTCGCCCAACGTGATCTCCACGGTGTTCGACATCTCCCCCCCGGAGGTCAGGAGCTCCGCGCAGGCGGTCGAATACTTCGTGGAGAACAGCGGAGCGGCCCTGGCGCCCACCATCGCCGGCGCCATCGCCCTGGCCACGGGCAGCAAGCAGACGGCCATCCTCACGGTCTGCATCACCGCCTGGGCCCTCTGCTTCCTTCTCTACCTGGGAGCCCTGCTGTTCGTGGACCGCGACATCCAATCCCTGCACGCCCAGCTCGCGGAACGCGCCGAACTGGAGAAGGGCGCGCCGTCCGTGTGAGCGCAGGCTGGGAAAAACCGCCCCGGTATTGTAGAATGGGCCCATTGAAAGGAGTCATGATATGAAAAGAGGAAAACGCGTCCTGACGGTCCTGATGCTCTGCCTCCTCCTGATCCCCTGCATGTCCGTCCAGGCCCGCGGGACGCTCGAAGTCGAGTTCCTGATGACCACGGACATCCACGGTTCCATCTTCCCCTACGATTTCATCAATGACAAACCGTTCTCCTCCTCCCAGGCATCCGTGGCCACCTACCTGAAGGAGGCGCGCGCCACCGCGGGCAAGGAGGTGGTCCTCCTGGACAATGGGGACATCCTGCAGGGCCAGCCCACCGTCTACTACTACAACTTCGAGAACACGAAGCCGCCCCATATCGTCTCCGCTGTCATGAACGACCTCGGTTACGACGCGGCGACCCTGGGCAACCACGACATCGAGGCGGGTCACCCGGTCTACGACCGCCTGGCCAAGGAGTTCCGATTCCCCTGGATGGCCGCCAATGCGCTGAAGGACGACGGCACGCCGTACTTCCAGCCATACGCGATCATCCAGAGGCGCGGCCTGAAGATCGCCGTCATCGGCATGGTCACCCCCTGGATCCCCAACTGGCTGCCCCAACAGTTCTGGACCGGCATGAAGTTCGAGGACATGGTGAAGACGGCCCAGAAATGGATCCCGATCGTGAAGGAGAAGGAGAAACCGGACCTGATCGTGGGCCTGTTCCACTCCGGCGTGGACTTCACCTACGGCGGGGCCAAGGCGGATACCCCCAACAATGAGAACGCCTCGGAGCTTGTGGCCACGCGGGTGGCGGGATTCGACCTGATCTTCACCGGACACGACCACATCGCCACCAACAAGACGGTGAAGGATCCCGATGGAAAGACCGTCTACATCGTCGGCGCGCTGAACGGCGGCCGCAGCATGGCCAGCGTGAAGGTCTCCTTTTCCTACGACACGGCGGCCAGGAAGTGGGCCGCGAAGACCGTCACTCCCGCCGTCGTGGACCTGGGCAAGGTACCGGCGGATGCGGAGTTCGTGAGGAAATTCCAGCCCCAGTACGACGAGGTCAAAAACTGGGTGAGCCGGCCCATCGGGAAGATGAAGGGCTCCATCACGACGCGCGATTCGATGTTCGGCGACAGCGCCTTCGTGGACCTGGTCCACAACATCCAGCTGGAGATCGCCGGCAAGCCGGAGTTCGGCCTGAACAAGGCCCAGATCTCCTTCGCCGCCCCCCTCACCACGGACGCCACCCTGCCCACGAGCAGGGACGGCACCCTCTACGTGCGGGACATGTTCAACCTCTACAAGTACGAGAACTTCCTCTACACGATGGACATGACCGGCAAGCAGGTGCTGGATTTCCTGGAGTACTCCTACAAGGGATGGATGGACACCATGAAGTCCGACACGGACCACATGATCAACTTCCAGAAGGACGCATCCGGGGCCCTGGTGCTGGACCCCAAGTCCAAGCTTCCCAACCGGACCGCCCGGGACTACAACTACGACTCCGCGGCGGGCATCGTCTACACCGTGGACCTGACCAAGCCCGCGGGATCCCGCGTCGCCGTCCAGTCCATGGCGGACGGCACGCCGTTCGACCTTGCCAAAACCTACAGCGTGGCCATCAACTCCTACAGGGCCCAGGGAGGCGGAGGCCACCTGGTGGCGGGAGCAGGGCTCAATGACGCCGACGTGAAGGCCATGAAGCCCGTGACATCCTCCACGATCAAGGACCTCAGGTACTACATCATGAAGTGGATCGAAGGCCAGGACAACAAGCCACTGGAGCCCAAGCCCAACGGCACCTGGAAGGTGATCCCGGAAGACTGGGCCGCCAAGGCCAAGGCCCTGGACATGCCGCTGTACTACGGGAAGTGACGGAACGCCGTCCCCGGACGGTTCCACGAAAAGGCCGGCGCCCTGGAGGGCCCGGCCTTTTGTTTCACTTGGAATCGGGTTTCAGGGCCGGATCGGCGCCGTAGGATTCGAGGGGCCTGCCGCAGCGGGCGCATGTCTCCTCGTACCAGCCGAAACCCTCCCCGCAGGAACACCGCCATCTCGCTTCCTGCTCCGCCAGCCACCTCCCGGCCCCCTTACCGCGAAGCTCCTCGAGCTGCTTCACGACGTCGCGGTGGTGGGGGCGGCCGTCGTCGCGGAACGCCTCGATGCGCGCGCAGGGAAAGCTTGCGCAGAGCCCGCAATGGGGGACGCCTTGGCGGTCTACGCAGGAGCGGATTCCGCACTCCGAGCAGCCCTTGTGCACGTAGAGCTTTCCGGAACGGCAGCCCCGGCAGGTGAAGCCCTCCGGCTCGCGTCCCCGGAGGCCGGCTTCCCGGCGGAGCCGCTCCGCGTCGAGAAAGGACGCCCTGTAGTGGTAGCAGGCCCCGCAATACAGGCCGCAGGCGGCCAGGAGATCAGGAAGATCGCGGCTCATCTCCTGCCGGCGGTCGGACTTGAACCGACACGGAGGTTGCCCCCCACCAGATTTTGAGTCTGGCATGTCTGCCATTTCATCACGCCGGCATGGACACGAAAAGCAAGATACCCGGCGGACCCGCGGATGTCAATGGAAGCCCGCGCGGGAACCGGGTAACGGATCCCCCCTTCAGGAGCTTCCTGATCGACTCCCCGTTCGCATCGTTTCCCACGTCACGGCGGCCAGCATGGCGGCATAACAGACCGCGGAAAGCGCGGCCAGGGCGCGCACGCCCACCGCCATGGCGACGCCGGCGGAAAGGACGGAAGCCAGCACGGACGCGCACCCGTTGACCGTCCAGGACAGGGCTCGTCCCCCGAGCGTCGGCGTCAGGAAGCGCATCAGGAGCGGGAACGGCATGCCGAGAAGGAACGAAGGCGGACCGAGGAGAAGGAGGACGAGCATGGGGCGCAGCGGCGCGGGAAGCCCCAGCGCGAAGCGCGCGCCGGCGGGTACGGCCACCCACGCGGCCGCCATGGCGATCGGCAGGGCCATGAGCAAGAGGGAAAGGCCTCGGCCGCGGATCCTGCAGGAAGCCATGCCTCCCGCGGCGGAGGCCGCCAGGACGCAGCCCAGCACGACGGCGAAACATTCGGAAGGGTCGTTCCAGACCAGGGCCATCGCGTCCAGCATGTGCATCTCGGCGAACACGAAACCCGCACCGCACGCGGCGAATGCGGTGAATCCCATGAAGCGCGGCCCCTCCACGTGGGAGCGCTCCTTCCCGTGACGGGCGCGGTGCAGGGAGGGCAGGAGGAGCGCCACGACGGAAACGAGGACCGCCGCGGCCAGCATGACGGCCACAGCAGCCTCCCCGGACAGGAGCAGCACGTGCGGCCGGCTCCCCATGGAACGGTAGAAGTCCCCGACGCGCAGCCATTTGAGGAACCTCGAGGGATAAGGCCTGTCGTCGTCCTGGACGGCGAGGTCCAGCACGGAATCGTGGAAGAAATCCGGGTCCTCCACGGAGGAGAGCAACGCCTCGTAGTGGTACGGCACCGGAAACCGGTTGTAGCGGTTCACGTCGGCGGCCGTGACGCCGGGAAACCAGTCCAGGTCGAATCCCATGGAAGACGCATGATCGCGGAGGAGGGCAAGCCGATCTCCGATCAAGGGCGATCGGCTCACGAGCAGAAGCGACGCGTCCCAACTGCGCGCAACGGCGATGTGGCCCAAGGGGTCTTCCACCCCCTCCGCGACGAGGGCGCTGCGGGCCGTCGAGAAAAAGCGTACGATGTCCGAGGGGGGAAGCAGGAGCCTTCGGGGAACGACGAGCACCCCGTCCCCTTCGAGATGCCTCAAGTATTGTCGGAACGCATCCTCCGTGAACAGGAACCCGGCGGACAGGCTTTCCAGACCGGGCATGGAAGCTCCCCAGCGCTCCACCTGGATCATGGCGAAGCGGGAGTCGGTCCCCGCCAAAAACGCCCGCGCTCCGGAGACCGGAAAGGCCGCGGGTCCGGCCGCGACGCCGGAGGGATCCTTGGTCTCCCATCGGGAACGCAACCGTTGGCCGATCCACGGATGATCCACCACCACCGTCGTCTCTCCCGTCCCCGCCGCAAGGGCGCAGGCAAGACCGGACCCGCCGTCCGAAATGAGTAGAAGGCTTTTCGGGGAAGGCCCGGCCAAGATCCACCCGCAGAACGGAAGCGTAAAGGACGCCGCACGGATCCGTTCCCTGTCGGCCGGTCCGCATGGAACGGTCGGAGAGTCCCCGTCGCGGAACAGCGCCCCTTGGGCCGTGACCGTACCCGGAAACCCGAGGCTCAGCCCCTGGACGGGACGATAGGAGGGGCATTCCACGGATTCCAGACGGCCACGAAGGTCCGTCCGCGATTCCAAGACGCGCGTCCCGGGAATACGCCGGAGCTGGGAGAGCGGTGCATACTGGGACAGGGGCAGCTCGAGGAGGCGGGCATCGGCCAGGAACGGAAGCTGCATAGAGAGCGCCGCCAGGGAGAGGCCCCCCATGGCCGCGGCGCGCGCCGTCGGCCGCCGCGCCAGATCCGCCGCGAGGGAAACGAGCGCAGGCAGGCAGAGAAGCGCGCAGGATGCGGCCAGGGTCCTCCCCTCTCCCAGGAGGGGAAACATGACGGAGGGAAGAAACGCCCCCAGCGCGGATCCCGCGAGGGAAAAGAAGGCGACCCGTCCGCTCCGTGCCCCGGCGTCCGCATAGGCGGCGCAAGTGGCAAGGCCGTACAGGAAAAACGGCAGGGAAAGGAGCGGGAAGAGGACAAGGAGATAGACCCCGTGAACCGGATCCAGTGGCAGCCGCAGAGAATCGAAAGGGATCAGGCGGGCCAGGAATAACGTCCCCGAGGTGCCGATGGCGGCGGCGGGAACCAGGAGGGCGAATACCCTGTGCGCCGTACCGTCGGTCCACGGCCCCCGTCGGCCTGAGGCCATTGCATATACGCTCCCTCCGGCGGCGGAGCCGAGCATGGCGACTCCCACGGCGAGAAAGGCGAGGGAACTCCCCTGGCCAAGGGAAAAGAAGCGGGTGAGAACGACCTCGAAAACAAGGGAAGAAAGGGAAAGAAGGAGAACCGACACGTGGATCATCCCGCCGCCCCGCGGATCAGCGCTTTCCCTTCAGCGCCTCTCCGGTCATGGGAACGAAGAGGACCCCCGTGATGTACTCCAGTATCCGCTCTTTGCCCTTTCTGGTAACCAGGACAAGCTCCTGGGTACCGAACGGGCTGCCAAGGGGCAGAATCATCCTACCGCCGTCAGCGAGCTGCTCCAGTAGGGGCGGCGGCACGTGATCCACCGCCGCGGTGATCATGATCCTGTCGTAGGGCGCGTGCTCCTCCCAACCGAAGTAGCCGTCGGCGCAGATCGATTTTACGTTTCCGGACCCGAGGGAGGCGAGGAGGCGCGAAGCGGCTTCCTGCAAGGGAGGCCGGATCTCCACGGTATACACCTCGCTGCAGAGACGGGAAAGGACCGCGGCCTGATAGCCGGATCCGGTACCGATCTCAAGCACCTTCCCGGTCCCGTCGAGATCCAGGGACTCGCTCATGAGGGCCACGACGTAGGGCTGGGAGATGGTCTGGCCTTCGCCGATGGGAAGCGGGTAGTCCGCGTAGGCCTGGCTGCGGGAGCCCTGCGGCACGAACAGGTGCCGCTCCACGGCGAGCATGGCGTCCAGGACCCGGGGATCCTTCACGCCCCTCTTTTCGATCTGATCTTTCACCATGGCGCGGCGTGCCGCGGCGTAATCCTCGGCCATGGCGGTCCCGGAGATGAAGAGGAAGGAAAGGAGGAGCCCGAATGCCCATCGCCTCATGGCGGCCTCCTACCGCCACCCTATGCCCGGCCGGCGGGGAAGTCAAGAATGCACGGACAGGCTATGATTTACCGATGCGCAGGAACGGCTTCCTTCCGGCCCTGTTCCTCATCCTCATGACGCGGGGATATGCCATGGACGAAAACGGATGTCTTGCGACCTACAGGATCGACCGCGGCTCCAGCCCCTGGCGCGGACTGACCTCCTCCGCGGAGGAGGAAACGGCGAACCGGACGGTGCAGGCCATCGCCTTCCCGGCCGAGAACTATGCGCCCATCCCCTCCCTGCTGTGGCGCGTCATCCACGGCATGGATCTCATCGCCCGCAGCGAGGGAGAACGCAGGGTGGCCGTCAATGCGGCCCTTTTCTCCGCGCTGTCCCGCGCCGACGCCACTCGGAGGCAGGATGCCCAGGTCCCAATCGGGCGGTGCACCGAGGCGGCCCTACGGCTCATGAGCCCCAGGGAAATCGCGGAGTTTCTTGTCACATCACAGATCGTGATCACCTACTGGCACGTCGAATCCAATCTCTGCCTCGAGAAGGAGACCGACGATGGGATCTGGTACGCGGCATTCTTCAGGGGAAACCATGTCTATTTCACGGACAGGCGCCACCAGGAGGAGATCTCCTTCCGCATCCGAATCGGGAAAGCCACCGGGGAGATTCTGCTGGCGGGATCGGACGCTTGACAGGCCGCCACTCGGGAGATAAACCGGCCTGATCCAGGAGGATCACCTTGAAACGACATCTGGCTTTCTCAACGGTTCTCGTCACGCTTCTCGTCCTGTCCGGCTGTTCCCTGTTCGCGCCGTCCACGGAGGAGCTCACCGTCGCCTTCCAGGACCTCGCCTCGGGCATGAGCAAGGCGAAAACCAACGCCCTGACGAATCCATCCGCCACGGACGCCGTCTACGCGCTGTCATTCGCCACGACGGGCACCTACACGTCGACCTACAAGTTCACGAACTACGCGGGATCGGTCTATACCCTGAACGGGACCGTCACGGGGACGTTCACGTCCCTGACGGGGCCTGTGACCATGAGCGGCTCCCTTACGCTCACGGGCGGCGCCATCTCCACCCTGGTCCTCGACTACACGAGCTCGGGAGACGCCCTTTCCGGCACCATGACCGCGAACGGCTTCGTCTACGACGCATCCACCCTCAAGCTGAAATAGGCCGCCGGGACGGTTTCCGCATCCAACTTGACACCCGCTGGGATTCTCTGCACTCTGTCCTGGCCTACAGGGCCCATAGCTCAGTTGGTTAGAGCGGCGGACTCATAATCCGTTGGTCCAAGGTTCAAGTCCTTGTGGGCCCATTCCCCCGTTCAACCGGGCAGACCGGACAAGCCCTCGGGATCCATTCGACATGACGTATCCAGGATCGGGCACGCGTCACGGGGAGTCGTCGACCTGGGAAGGGACGGGAGGCATCCTATGGACTCCGAACGCACCATTGTCGTCCTGGGGGCGAGCGGCGATCCCGAGCGCTACTCGTACAGGGCCGTCGCACGACTCCTCGAGAAGGGGTTCCGCGTCGTGCCCGTGAATCCCAAGGCGGGAGAGATCCTGGGCATGCTCGTCAAGGCATCGCTTGGGGAAATCCAGGAGGCGGTGGACACCCTCACGGTCTACCTCGCCCCGGAACGCTCCACGCCTCTCGCCGGAGCCATCCGCGCGCTGAAACCGGGGCGCGTGATCTTCAATCCGGGAGCGGAGAATCCCGCCCTGGAGGCGGATCTGGAAGCCGCAGGCATCCCCTGCCTGAGGGCATGCACGCTGGTACTTCTCTCCACGGGGCGGTTCTAGCAACCACGTCCCCGACAGTGACGACACGGCGTTTCCCGCCCGGGTCTTCCAGCACCAGGGCGCCTTCCTCGGTGAGCCCCGCCACCTTTCCCGTGATGCGCGTTTCCCCGGCCGATACTACGATCTCCCTGCCGATCCAGGGGAACCTTTCCAGGTACCGCCCGCGGATGCCGGGGAACCCCTCCTCAAGAAACCGCGGATAGCCCTGAAAGAAGCGCGCGAGAAGCGCTTCCAGGAAGGAGTCCCTGTCCACGCGGGTGCCGACGAGCAGGTTCAAGGAGATGGCCGGTTGGTCGATGCGCTCAAGCTGCGCAGGGTCCATGTTCAGGTTCACACCGACCCCCACCACGATGCCGTCGAAACGCGCCCCCGTGAAGACCGCCTCGCTCAGGATGCCGGCCAGCTTCCTGCCGGCCGACTGCACGTCATTGGGCCACTTGAGGCAGGCTTCCGCTCCGTACCCCTCCACGGTTTCGCACACCGTCAGGGCCATGTACTGCGTGAGGTTGGGGACGTGCCGGACCTCCCGCGGCTTGAGCACGATGCTGGCGGCCAGGTTGCCTTCCGCGGAGGACCACGTCCTCCGGAGCCTTCCGCGCCCCGCGGTCTGGCGGTCCGCGACGATCACCTGCCCGTCGTCGAGCGTCGCGATGCGGTCCAGCGCGTACCGGTTGGTCGAGTCGACCTCGGAAAGCCTCGTGATGGATGGACTCTTCATCTACGGTTGCCCTAGGAAGCCTAACAGAGGCCCTGTCCGTGGACAACCGACTGCGACGGGCAACGTGAAGCCCGGCTGCATTCTTGCGATGGGCCCGGGGAGGCTCACCGCGAACCTCCCTCCGAGCCCATCGTGCGCTGCATGCTCCGTTCCCGTGCATGGAACCGCGGCGCTCCTAGTGCACTATGAGGCGTACCGGGTATGATCCTGTCGCATAGGAGCCGACGGACGTGAGCGCCCCCGTGCCCGAGTTGATGCTGTAGGTCGTGACCGTATTGGCGTCTTCGTTCGCCACGTAGAGATACGTGTTGTCGTCATTCAGGGCGACGTCACAAGGGAAGGAATCCGAGCTGTAAGAGTCAATCTGCGTGAGGACGCCGGTGCCGGAGGTGATGTTGTAGGCGTAGACCCTGCTCTCCTTACCCCCGCTTGTCGCGTAGAGGCGGGTGCTGGCCGAGTTGATTGCCATCCCATACACATATCCTCCCGTGGTGGAGGTGCTCTGGATGGCGGGTGTACCGGATGTGATGAGGAAGGGGATGATGGTGCAGCCGGTTATCCCACCCGTATAGAGGAATGAACCGTTCGGACTGACAGCGGCCGAATAGGGATAGGTGCCGGCTGAGCAGGTGGAGGGGGAGGAGAGGGCGCCGGTGCTGGAGTCGATGCTGTAGGTGATGACCTGGCCGGTGCCATTTAGAACCGCATAGAGGTGGGTACTATCTTTTGGGCTGATTGCAACGGCGGTGGGATATGTGCCTGACCCGATTGCATAATCGGTAGTGGAGAGAGCCGTCAGCTCACCGGTGCTCGTATTGACGCTGAAGGCACGCAGGAAGCCGTTCGAGGGAGTCGTGCAGTAGAGGTATTTACCGTTCGGGGTGATCGCGATCCCTTGCGACGGATAATTGAAGCTGCATGAATTGACGAAGGTGAGTGCGCCTCCGTTCCCGATCTTGTAGCCGAATACGCCACGTTCGGTGGTGAGGGCGGAACCCACGTAGAGATAGGAGGAGTCGGGGCTGATCGCGCCTCCGTTAGGGGAATAGGACACCGTCAGGGTCGAGCTCAACGTGAGGGAGCCGTCCGTGCCCATGCTGAACGCCTGTATCGTCTTGCTCGATTCGTTCAGGACATACAGGCAGTCGAGGGTCGTGACGCCCACCGAAGTCGAGAGCGATGAGGTGCCGGCGGCGTACGTCGCCATGATCTCATAGTAGTACGTCGTGTCGGGCATGAGCGTCGCGGACTCCGTATAGCTCGTGGCCGAGCCGCTGTAGACCTGAGTATAGGAGCCGCTGGCGACCGTGGAACGGTAGAGCTGGTAGCTCTGGGCGCCCGTCGACGTCCAGCTTGCCTTGAGGCCGCCGGCGCTCACGGAGCTGAAAGCAAGCCCCGAAGGCGTGGTGACGGGATAGTGGATCACGTAGGTCGCGGAGGCGATCGTGGAGTTCTCCATCCCGCTCTTGGCCGCAATGGCTTTGATGGTGCACGTCGTACCGTCGCCGGACACGGAGAGGGCTCCCGTGTACTGCGTGGAGGACGTCGTGGGCGTGGACCCGTCCGTGGTGTAGTAGATCGTGGACCCGCTCGTCGAGCTGATCGTCACGCTCTGGTCGGAGGAATAGGTGCCCGCGCTGGGGCTGAAGTTCGGCGTGGAGACCTGACTGTAGTCGATGACGTAGGTGGCGGAGGCAATCGTGGAGTTCTTCATGCCGTTCTTGGCCGCGATGGCCTTGATGGTGAGCGTCGTGCCGTCGCCGGACACGGAGAGGGGGCCCGTGTACTGCGTGGAGGATGTCGTGGGATCGTCGCCATTGGTGGTGTAGTAGATCGTGGAGCCGCCCGTCGAATCGCTGATCGTCACGCTCTGGTCGGAGGAATAGGTACCCGCGCTGGGGCTGAAGCTCAGCGAGGACACCTGACTGTAGTCGATGACGTACGTGGCGGTGACGACATCGGAGGCCTTCATGCTCCCCTTGACGGCAATGGCCTTGACCGTTGTCGTCGTGCCGTTGCCGGCCACGGAGATGGCCGCCGTGTACTGCGTGGAGGATGTGGTGGGCGCGGTGCCGTCTGTGGTGTAGTAGATCGTGGCCCCGTCCGTCGTGTCGCTGATGGTCACGCCCTGGTCCGCGGAGTAGGTGCCCGCGCTGGGGCTGCATGTCGGAGTGGCCACGGTCTGGCTGCTTTCCTCGTACACGGTGACCGTTTCCTGGATCGATTGTAGAAGCGAGTTCGTGGGACAGCCCGCCAGGACCGCGACGACCGCGGCAAATGAAAGAAGATTCCCTCGAATGAGCTTTTTCATGGCGATCATTCCTCCGTGGTCGTTCCGTCGGCCGCCCCGTTGGGTTCAAGATCCTTCGGCTCCAGCCTGTCGGCGTCCCAGAGCACGGCCGAACGCCCGCTTGCCGCCTCCGCGGCCCGCGTCCCGCCCTCCGCGGCATCTCCAAGGTAGCTGAACTGGGCGGCCAGCGCGGGATCCATGGACTTCAGGGCCTCATAGTCGGCCCTCGCCTCATCGTCGTCCTGCAGCTCGCGGTTCACCCGGGCGACGGCGAGAAGCGCGCGGGAATTGCCGGGATCCAGCTCCCGCGCCTGCTTGTAGTACGCCAGGGCATCCTTCCATTCCTCCCGCCCGAAGCAGAGGTGTCCAAGGTTCATCAGTGCAGGCAGGTAGGGCTTCTGGGCCATGGCCTTCTTGAACTGCTGCTCGGCCTTGTCGCCTTGCCCGTACTTCGCGTACAGGACCCCCAGGCTGTTCATCTTGGCAGGTCCGCCACCACGCTGGACCTGCTCCTGAAGCGACGCCACAAGCGGCTTCAAGGAGAAGTCCAGGTACTTGTCCATCTCCTTCAGATAAGCGGTGCGTATCCCCTCCGACTGCGGCACCGCCACCGTGGCGTCCGTGCCCGGAAGCCCCACGGGCTGGTAGAGCTTCCACGCCTCCTGGATCGGGTAGAAGGCCGCCTGGCCCGCGGCGCTGGCCTCCTTCCACTCCTTGGCACCGAGCTCCCACGCCTTGCAGAAGCCGCCGTGCAGCGACGTGACTTCCATCGGGATCCAGATGCGGCCGTTCATGGAGATGGAACGGGAGGCGGGAATCAGCTCCTGGACGGCCTGATCGGGGGTGAGACCCGTATCCACGGCGATGAAGATGTGTCCGGGAATCGTGATGAAGGCCGCATCGATCCCCACCGCCTCCAGAAGCGCCGCGTAGAGGATGGACAGGTCGCTGCAGTCTCCAGCCTTGTACTGGAAAGTCTCCCTAGGGAACTGCAGGAAGTCGACGATGTCCTTGTGGGCAGCGGCCTCCTCGTAGGAAATCTTGGGGTTCGTGGCGTAGTTGATCCCGTACTGGTCCAGGGCCTCGTGGAGGGCGACGGCCGCCTGCAGGTTGTCATTGACGGCCCTGTCCTCCCTGCTCCGGATGTAGCTGATGACGCCGCGGGAAAAGTTCAGCACCCCGGGGTCCTTGGCCGTCACGAAGGCGGCGGCCTTGCGGTCGTCGTCCCAGGTCATGGCGTTCCTCCCCCAGAGGGTGAGGGTCTCCACGCGCGTGCTCTCGTAGGCACGCCCCTCCACCCGGAAGGCCACGGTGATCTCGGCGGCCACCTTGGTCCCCTCGGTGACGGAGAGCACCTTGTCGTTGAACAGCGCGTACAGGTCGACGTCCTTCTCCTGCCCCGGCGCCAGGGACCCCTCCACCGACACGGTCTTGGGGGCGTCCATGTACTCCTTGATGAACACCCGGGTCGTAATGCCGGAGGCCGGCACCTTGAGGTTGCTAGTGATCCGCAGGGTTCCCACGGGATGGTTGTCGTAATGCTTGTAGAAGAGGGGAAACGCGGGCCGGAGCTCGATCCGTGGGACATCCACGCTGCCCCCGAGGTTCCCCAGGGACACGGCCACCCCCGCGCCGAAGCTGATCCCCTGGTACAGGCCCAGGAAGTTCTTGTACTGGGCGCCCACAGTGAGGTGGAAGGACGGATCCAGCGCGAACCTCAGGCCGATCCCCGCGGCGCAGTAGGGATAGAGCACGCTGCCCGAAAGATCGTTGAGCGTGGCCAAATAGCAGCCGGCAGAGGCGCCACTCCAGAGGGAAACGGCGTCCGTGAGGGGGAGCTGGATTCCACCGCCCGCGCGCAGGGTGACCACGGAGGCGGAGGTCGCCGCCGGGATGGGCGCGTAGGCGTACTGCAGGCCTCCCTGGAGGAGGAAGACGGTCTGCGGGACATGGTAACTGATCCCCAGGTCGAACGCGCCTCCGGTGGTGAACCATGACGCGCTATCGCCCAGGGGGACATCCAGGGCGGGGCCCGTCTCCAGGGAGAGCGGCGCGGGCACGCTGACCTGCGTGCCCTGGGCACTGACGGAAAGGACGCATGCAAAAAGCAGGATGGCGGGGAGCGTTCCCCTTACAGTGCCCATATCCACCTCCACCGAGTACGCCGGTGAGCACCCGGCACTATTTCCGCCATTTTCATGATAGTTGAAAGAAGAGTAGCACTCGGTTCCCGGAGAATCGTCCTGTTTTATGAATTCCGGACTTAAGAAGGGAGTTTTTCCCGCCGGAAGTCCCGCGGGGAAACCTTGCTGTTTTTCATGAAGGCGGAGTGGAAGGCGGACTTGGAGTTGAACCCGACGGCAAAGGCGATTTCCAGTATCGACATGTCGGGCTCCTCGGTCAGGAGGCGCCGCGCCTCTTCCAGCCGGCGCTCGTTGACGTAGCTGTGGAAGCTCGTGCCCAGGCTCTCATTCAGGATGCGCGAGAGCTGGAAGTACTGGATGCCGAGCCGCGCGCTGAGGGACTGCAGGGTGAGGTTCGGGTCCCGGTAGCCTTCCGCGCTCTCCATGACCTCCCGCAAGCGCCCCAATACGCGCTTCGCGTCGATCCCATCCAGAGCGGCGGGGCTCCGGGAACGGACCGTCCTTTGCGGTCGGACCGTCCTCTGCGAGTACTCTGGATAGCGGTAACTGTAGAAGAAGTAATAGGTGCCGTTCACCCCATTGATGAGGGTCGCCAGGGCCAGCAGGTTGTCGCTGCTCATGAGGTGGCCGGCAAAGAAGAGGGCGAACGTGGACAGGCCGATGAGGTAATAGGACAGGACGCCGCGAAACGCCTTCCGGAATTCCCCGTCGCTCCCGCGGTGGAGCCGGATGACGATGGCCGTCGAGACGACGGCGAAGCAGAGGAAGTAGGCGTCGCCGATCGTGTTGATGACGTTGACGGCGGGTATGGCATAATAGTCCGGATTGGGGCCGGAAAGTGCCGAAAGAGGCAAGGAAAAAGCAGGTCCTGCCGCGACAAGGTACGCGAGGACCGCCGCAGCGGGCACGAAGGAAAGGATGCCCATGGCGCGGCTTCTCCCGCGGAGTGCCCCTGCCAGGGACAGCGTGTAGCAGTAAAGGGCCGGTCCCAGCATGAACGTCACGAGCACGTCGCCGTACAGGAGCCACTGCGCCCACGCGAAACGGGTCGCGCGGTAGATGCCGAAGTACAGCCAGATGCATCCGAAGCAGAGAAACAGCAAACCGAGCCAGTAATTGACTGCTCCCTTCTTGCGGGACACGAATTGAAGAAGGGAGAATGTGCACGTCATCAATCCGATGACGATGAACGTATAGGTGACTATATGCGCCATCTCATTAAGGACATAACTCGGAGATAACATTAATCAATGGATTGGGGCTCGTCAATCATCCGCAGAAAAAGGGCCGGCTCCCCCGCTGGGAGACCGGCCCTGGAGCGTAACGTTCCTACGAGCGCTATTTCATGAGCACGTTCTTGGTGAACTCGGAGATCATGAACGCCTTGTAGGCGGCCGGGAACCAGGCGATCGCGTTTCCGCGGTCCGCCTCGGTGAGCATGGTTCCCTCGATGGTAACGTCCGTCCGCGCCGGATAGGCGTTCACCATCTGGAACTTCTTGGTCTGCATCTCCTTGGAAGTGATGTGGGCGATCCAGAGCAGGGCGGCCGCCTTGTGCTGGGCGTTCTTCAGCACGCCCATGGTGTCTCCGCCGCCCGCGAAGCCCATCTTCGGGATGTACATTTTGGCCCTCTTGAACAGGCCGCCCTTGTTGATCAGGTCCTTCACGCCGTCGTCCCAGGCCACTGCCATGGTCAGTTCCCCGCCGTTGACGCGGCTGTAGGAGTCATTGTTGCCGGCCGTGATGGTGACCTTGTCCTTGTGGTCCTGGGCCCACTTCCAGGCCAGGTTCCAGTTGGCCACCTTGTCCTGCACGACGTCGGTGTCTCCGGCGTATTTCTCGAGGCCTCCGCAGAGTTCCTTGATCACGGTGTGGACGAAGGCCTGCCCCGAGCCGCCCTTGCTCGGGTCGCAGAAACCGAACTGCTTGGGATGCGCCTCGATCCAGGCGGTCAGTTCCGCGAAGGTCTGCGGCAGGGGCTCCTTCACCTGGTCCGGATCGTAGAGGAGGCCCGTCTGGTTGCGGTGGAACGGGGCCAGGTATCCCTTGGTCTGCACGCCTTCCTGGACCACCCAAAGGGACGGGGCCAGCTTGTCCGCGTCGGGGATGATGCCCTTGATCGGCCCGTAGAACAGGCCGAGGTCCGTGGTGGTCTTCACGTACTGTCCGCCGACGATCATGCAGTCCATCGTGCCGGTCTTCAGGTCCTTCTCAGCCGTGGCCTTGTTGAACTGGGCGGCCTGGTCCCCGATCACCAGGGTGACCTTGACCCCGTACTGCTTCTCGAAGGCCGCGGCGGCTTCCGTGAAGAAGTCCGCGAAATACCAGGCGTAGAAGGTCACCGAACCCTCGGTCTTCGCCTGGGCCACGATCTGGTCCCACTTCGCCGTCGACAGGTCCAGCGCCTGCGCGGGGGCCGCCTCCTTGGAGCCCGTGGCGAAGGCCGTGCCCACCGCCGCCAGGCAGATCAGGATGAGAAGAAGAGCCTTTTTCATATCCACCCTCCGTTTCGATATTTTACCCGCCCGACCCGCTCACATCTTGCCGAGCGAGGCGGACAGATAATCCGATTTGAGGAAGCGCTCCACCAGGAACAGCATGATGATGTTCGGCGTCATCATGACCAGGGCCACCACCGACGCGTTGGTGCGGATGAGGTTGTAGCCCATGAAGGAATACAGGATGGTCGGGATGGTCTCGAAGGTCGGCGTGCCGATCACGTAGGTCAGGTTGAACTCCTCGATGCTCGTGGTGAAGGCGAAGATCATGCCGGCCAGGAGGCCCGGCAGGACCATGGGCAGGAAGATGTCCTTGATCTTCACGAACGTCGTGGCCCCCAGGTTCTCCGCGGCGTCGATGACGTCTTGCGGAATGGTCTGGAAGCTGGTGGACAGAACCCGGATCATGTAGGGAAGGCCCATCAGGGTATGCGCCACGACAAGGCCGAAGAAGGACTGGGAGAGGCCGATGGCGGTGAAGACCCTGCTCAGCGACAGGGCCACCACCATGCCGGGCATGATGATGGGGAACAGGACGACCAGGTTGAAGAACTTCTTGCCCGGGAAGTTCTTGCGGCCAAGGACATAGGAGGTCGGCAGGGACAGCAGGAACGACAGGGCCATGGCGCACGGAGCGACGGTATAGCTGGTGGCCAGTGCGCGCCTGATGTTGGTGTACTTGAACACGTAGACCCACGGGTTGAAGCCGAGCTTCCGCGGGAAGAGGTCCGGGTAGGACCAGGGATAGTCCGGATTCACGAGGGACCAGAGCACCGTCATCAGGATGGGAAGGCCGATCCAGACGATCTGGACCAGGATGAAGAACCCGGTGAGCAGGATGTAGAAGCCCTTCCTGCGCCGGGCCTGGAGTACGTGCAGGGGGAGGCGTTGCATTTCCATGTCAGTCTTCGCTCCCCTGGACGAACTCCGCGAGGCGCGAGTAGGCCCAGACCACGAACAGGGCGGTGACGATGATGATCACCCCGAGCACCGCCGCCTGGTCCCATTGCTGGAACAACGTGGCCGTGGCGTGCATGCGGAAGGAGATGGACGAGGGATAGATGGGGCCGGCCACGCTGGTGATGGGGAAGTCGCCGAAGGCCTTGATGAACATCAGGATCATGGAGACCAGGATGCCCGACATGGCCAGGGGGATGTAGATGCGGAACACGATGGCCCAGATCCCCGCGCCCAGGTTCCTGGCCGCATCCACGGTGTCGTCGCGGATCCCGGCCAGGGAGGCCATCAGGATGAGCAGGACGAAGGGCAGGTTCTTCCAGACCTGGATGAAAACCACGCCCCAGCCGAAGGGATCGTTCAGCATGCGCAGGGGTTTCCTGATCAGGTGGAGGGCCATCAGCGCCTCATTGACGATGCCATGGTAGGAGATCAGGTTCACGATCAGGAAGGCGGCCACCAGGGCCGGGATGAAGAGGGGGATCTTGATGAGCGAGCCGAGGAAGCGTTTCCCCGAGCCGCCCTTGCGGAAGAACAGGGCCACGGGAAAGGCGACAAGCAGGGTGCCGACGGAGCTGAGCACGCCCATCTTCAGGGAGAAGAGGACCGAATCGACGACCTCCCTCGTGGCGACGATCTTCCAGTTCTCCAGGGTGAAGGCGTTTTTCCCCGTGATGCTGAAAAAGCCGAAGCTCTGCGCCACGGTGAGGAAGATCGAGATGCCTATGAAAAACAGGATGAAGCCGACCCCTGGAACGAGCATGAGGTAGTGCAGGCGGGTCGTGCGGTCTTTCATCTCGAGGTCTGCCTCAGGATCCGGATGGCGCCCTCGTCGATGCTGAGCTCGATCGCGTCGCCGTCCCTGCACTGGGTGGTGTTGTTCGTCTGGGCCCTCAGGCGCTGGCCCTTCACCTCCACGAACAGATCCGTGCCGCTTCCCATGAAGATGGAGTGCAGCACGGTGGCCTGGACGCGGTTGGGGGCGCCGGAGGCGTAGGGACTCATGTCCTCCGGCCGCCAGACCACGCCCACGGTGGATCCCGTGGGAAACCCGCCGGAGGTTTCGATCAGGCCGAGCGGGCCGAGGGGGGTTTCCACGGTCAGGCGGTCCCCGTCGCGGGACGCCACCCGTCCCTCGAATATGTTGGCAAGGCCGATGAAGCCCGCCACGAACTCCGTCTGCGGATGCAGGTAGATGGAATGGGGGTCCCCCACCTGCTCGATGCGGCCGCTGTTCATGACCACGATCCTGTCCGAGATGGCCAGGGCCTCCTCCTGGTCGTGCGTGACGTAAATCGAGGTGATGCCGAGCCTCTTCTGCATCTCCCGGATCTCCACGCGGACCTGCACCCGGAGTTTCGCGTCCAGGTTGCTCAGGGGTTCATCGAACAGGAGGATGTCCGGCTGCGTGACGATGGCACGGGCCAGGGCCACCCGCTGCTGCTGGCCCCCGGAAAGCTGTCCCGGTTTGCGGTTCTCCAGGCCCTCCAGGCCCACGATGGCCAGGGCTTCCCGGATGCGCGTCTTCTGCTCCGGGGCGGGGATCTTGCGCATCTTGAGGCCGAAGCTGATGTTGTCCCGCACGCTCATGTGGGGGAAAAGCGCGTAGGATTGGAAGCACATTGCCGTCGATCGTTTGTTTGGCGGTACGTTGTTCATCAACCGGTCCCCGAACCAGATCTCCCCGCTGTCGGGCTGGTGGAAGCCGGCGATGGCTCTGAGGGTGGTCGTCTTTCCGCAGCCGGACGGCCCGAGGAGGGTGACGAATTCCCCCTCCGCCACCTCGAGGCTGACGTCGTCCACGGCGGTCACGTCGTCAAAGCGCTTCGTGAGGTTTTTGATTCTCAGGTTCGACATACGATGTGTTTCATTGTTGGGGTCACTCGTCGCGTTTGTCAAGAATCTTTTTATGAAATCGTTTGCATTCAGGCAATGTGACATGAAGATGGAATATCGACCGGCCGCCCCGGCCGCATTACGGCCTTTCGGGGCCGGGGATCCCGCAATACTTCGCCTCGATCCTCATGATCTTTTCCACCTTCACGGCGGACGGTCCCCCCGAGAAGCTCGCGGCCATCCACGCGTCGACGATCTTCTTGGCCAGCTCCGCGCCGATGACGCGGGCGCCCAGCGTAAGGACCTGCGCATCGTTGCTCTTCTGGGCCCGCTCGGCGGAATAGGTGTCATGGCACAGCGCGGCCCGCACCCCGGGGACCTTGTTGGCCACGATGCACATGCCGATCCCCGTACCGCAAAGCAGGATGCCGCGGTCGCACCGGTGCCCTGCGACCGCCTCGGCCACCTTCTCAGCTATGTCCGGGTAGTCTACGGGTTCCGTCGAATATACGCCGAAGTCCTCGATCTCAACGACGGCGCCGCATCCCTGAGCCAGATGCCTCTTGATCGTTTCCTTCAATTCAAAAGCGGCTTCATCGCAGCCAATGGCGATCTTCATATAGGTCTCCTGCATCCATGACGAATGAATATGAACGAAATATCAAGGAATATGAGTAGTGTCAAGGAAAAGATTGGATATCGATCAATTTATCGGGTCATTGTGAAGACAATAAAACATAAACATTCTCAATCATCCGGAATAACACAAATCGAATCCGAGGAATCAGACCCTCACCTCAAGTACTATCAACCAATTCCTGTCGGAGCAATGCAGAGCCGAATACCCGCCTTCTCAAGGTCGTTTCGATATTCTTCCTGAAACCCATCATCCGTGACCAACACGTCGATGGCCTCCGCGGGCGAGGAGACGAAATTGGATACCACCCCGATCTTGCGGTGGTCCGCCACCACGATCACCTCGCCCCGCGTCCGCTCGATCATCACCCGGTTGATGTCCGCCTCCTCGTAGACCGCCGTGGTCAGCCCGGCCTTCAGGCTGAATCCGTCGATCCCGATGATCGCCTTGCTTCCGTACAGGCTGTTAAGCGTCAGGTGCGCGAAGCCGCCCACCAGGGAGTTGGACTGGCCGCGGAAAGCGCCCCCCACGAAAAGGATCTCCACATCCAGGTTGCGCGCCTCCAGCAGGGCGCCCGCGTTGTTCGTAATGACACGGCAGTGTTTCCCCTTGAGGTGGCGCAGCACCTGCAGCGTCGTGGAACCGCTGTTGACCAGGATCGTGTCCCCGTCGGCGATGAACTCCGCCGCCGCGCGGCCGATGGCCTCCTTCTGGATCCGGAACTCCTGATCCTTCTGCGTGTAGATCGTCTCGACCTTCAGCCGCTGGCTGCAGATGGCCCCGCCGTGCGTACGCTCGATCAGGCCTCTTTTCTCCAAGATATCCAGGTCGCGCCTCACAGTGAGGTCCGAGACATTGAACATCGTGCTGAGATCGGCCACCTTGGCGTTGCCGTTTTCCACCACGAGCCTGTAGATCTTGTCGAGTCGATCCGCGGGCAGATATTCCTTCGACATCCCTATTACCGCCGTGCTCACGGTATGCGAGATGTATGGTTCTGTCAAGTTTAGGATGTATGGACGGGAATATCGGGCCTGAATGCCTTTAGCATGAGGCCAAGAGGAATTATTTGAACCATTTTTATTATTTTATAATCATAAACGATCATATTGGTTAAAGCCTATGAAAGAACGCTTTTATGTGTCCAAAAAAAACTTGTCAGACCAAGAAGCCATGGTCAAACAGACGAGCGTCGAGCCGGATCCGGAGGCACATCACGCCTACGGGCTGCCGTACACGGACTACAGGGAGACATACGAGAGCCTCATCCCGTTGATGCGGTGAACGGCGCGTGGATAGGGCCTCCGCGCGCCGCTTCCGCCTCAGTTCGGGTTGGCGAGGTCCTTGTACAGATAGCGGCGGATCTTCTTGGAGGATGTCTTTTCGAACTCCTCGCGCCGCAGAAGGACGTCCATGACCTTCTTGTAGGAAGGCAGTTGCCGGTTCACGGCGTACACCTCATCCTTGATCTTGGAAAGGAGGAACGCGTCCGTGAGCTCCACGCCCGGATTGTCCTGGGCCAGGGCCTCCAGGTGGGGGACCGCCACGGCCACGATCTCGTCGGCCAGGCTTCCCGGCTTCCTGCGGCCCACGACAAGCAGTTCCAGGATGGTCCGGGAGCCCTCAAAGCGCTGCTCGATCTCCTCGGGGTAGATGTTCTTTCCGCCGCCGCTCACCAGGATGCTCTTGATGCGGCCGGTGATGTGGACGAAGCCCTTCCCGTCCACGCGGCCCATGTCGCCCGTCTTGAGCCATCCGTCTTCCGTGAACACCTGCGCGGTCGCCTCGGGATTCCCGAAATAACCGAGCATCAGGGAAGGAGACTTGACCGCGATCTCCCCCACGCCCTCCTCGTTGGGGTTCAGGATCTTCAGCTGCGTGTATTTCACGACGAGGCCGACCGACTCGTTGTCCCGGTACTTCATGGTATTGGTCGTGATGAGCGGACCGTTCTCGCTCATTCCGTAGCCCTGCACGATGCAGAAGCCCAGCATTTCGAAGAAAGAGCCCGTCTTCGGGTTGAGCGGACCGCCGCCGGCCACCAGGAGCCGGAGCGTCGACAGCCCCGCCTTTTTCCGGATCCCCTTGAGGAAGGCCTTCCCGAACCAGCGGGCGTCAAAGGTCCGGATCATGAAACGGGAAACCGCCATCAGGGCCCGCAGCAGGGAGCGCACGGGCTGCTTCTGGGATTTGAAACCGTGCTCCAGCGCGTTCATGACCTTGTCGTACAGGAGCGGGACCGCGATCAGGATCGTCCCGCCCGAATCGCGCGCGTCGTCGAGGATGACCTTGCCCACCAGCTTCTCGCACAGCGTGACGGAGGCGCCCACGGAGAGCGGGGAGATGAAGGCGCAGGTGGTGGGGTAGGTGTGATGCAGCGGCAGGACGCTCATGAACACGTCCCAGTCGTAGATGGGCAGGGACATGATCGAGGCGTTCACATTGGCGATGATGCCGTGATGGCTCAGCGTGACGCCCTTGGCCATCCCCGTGGTCCCCGAGGTGAAGATGATGGAGGCCGGCCCCTCGGGGGGGATCCGGGGGAAGGAGGCCATGGGCGGCACGGAGGCGTCGGCCTGGATCCCGGAGAAGGAAAACCACTTTTCCCCCCTGGGCCCCTCGTCGTCGAACGATAGAAAGGTGGCGACGCCGGGACAGGCGGCGGCCAGGTCGGAGTCCGCGGCCCGTTTCAGGGAGACCATCCAGGCCACGGCACCGGCCATGTTGACGATGTTGCAGGCTTCCGCCGCGCCGGCCACGACGTCGATGGGCACGACGACGAACCCCCCCAGCACGGCGGACAGCCAACCGGCGCACCATTCCAGCCGGTTTTCGCTCCAAAGGGCCACCCTGTCCCCCGCCTTGAGGCCGCGGGAGGCGAGGAATCCGGCCAGCCGGCGCACGCGCCGATCCAGGTCACCGTAGGTCCATTCGCTGAAGCGGGGCTCCCCCACCCTCCGGTAGCGCAGGGCCGTGCGGTCCTTCCAGGCGGCGACTCCATGCTCGAACCAGGCGGGAAAGCTGGGAAAATCGATGTCGGGTCGATCGGCAAAGTAGTTTTGGATCAAGATGGCCTCCGCTGATCTTGTACCATATTGCGGCGGGATGCAAAAGCAGCGGCCGGCACGGGATCCGCGGTACCTACCTGAGGATCCGGGTCACCTGGCGCAGCACGTCGTCGGATATGTCCATCCCCATTGCCGCGGCGGCCTTCAGATTGACGGAAGCTCTGTACTCGGCGGTTTCCACGGGAATGTCCCCGGCGGGAATTCCCTGCATGATGGAGGCCATCTGGCGTGCAAGCTGCCTGCCGATCTCCTCATGATCGATGGTGAACGTGAAGACGGCCCCCTCTTCGAGCTGGGGAGGGAATATGGAGAAGATGGGGATTCTCCTCTCCCAGGCGAGGGATACGAAATCGGCTATGCTGGTGAATGACGTCATGATCAGGATCGCAGACCCGTCCGGCAGGGAGCGGATGACGGTTTTCATCTCATCGGGAGTCCGCGGATTGCCCGAAAGCAATTCCAAATGGAAACGGGTGGCCGGATCGGAAAGCAGGGAAAAACTCACCGCGGAGAGCTTCGCGGGATCGAAAGGGAAGAAGATCCGCCGCGTAGACGGCGCGATCATCAGGATCCATTCGAGGATCTTGGCCCTGTCGGGCGACGTGATGACGCCCGACAGATTGGCCCCGGGATGACGCATGTCCTTGATGAGGCCGGCTACGACAGTCTCGTTGCCGGGAGCGAACAACATGGGGATTTTCTTTCCATATAGGGAATTTCCCGCCTGCTTCAGTACGGCTCCACCCAGAAGGAGAAGCGCATCCGGCCTGCCTTCCATCACGTGTGCCACCTCCCGGTCCAGGGCCGCCGCGTCGGTACTGGTGTTCCCGTCATAGATGTAGGCAATCTTTGAACCCCCTCCATGCGGCTGCTGACTCATCCCCGCCAGAAAGCTCTGCCGCAGCGTGTCATTGATGGGACCGTCGTCCACGATCCCGATGGTGAATGTCTTTGACGTCTGGACGCAGGAGATCAATGCGATCCAGGCAAGGAGACCGGCCACGATCATCAAGAATCCAGCCAGGGACATGCGGACCGTCTTTCCCATGGTATGGCTCCTTTACTGAGGGAAACATTTCAATTTACGAATGGGAACAATCCATAGTCAAGATCCCGTCCGCGTATATACTTTCCTATATTGGCGGAATTAATATTGAAGCGATGCCCGCGTCGTTGCGCAGATCATTGACCCTTGTCTTCATGGGCTTGTCCGTGATCCCCCTTTTGACCTTCGGGTTCCTGATCTCCCGACAGACCTACGTCGTTCAGGAGAGCCAATCGATGGAGACGCAGAAGGTAGCGGCCCGCTACGTCGCGGAAATGCTGCAATCGTTCTTCTCGCGGCTGGAAAGCGAGCTCCGCGTCCTCACGGACGTGGTGAGGTTCCAGGGGCTGGACCGGGAAAGGAAGCGGGTCATCCTATCCGGTCTGCTCGTATATCAGAATGCATTCGAGGAGATCCGCCTTTTCGACCGCTCGGGAACTGAAGACCTCTTCCTGTCGCGACAGCGGCATGTGGCCACGGAACGCCCACGCGGCATTTCATTCGAGGAGCTGCGCGTCGCGACTTCCGACTGGCGCACCTATTTCAGCCCCGTCGATTTCGATGGGATGCCAGGGGAGCCCTTCCTCATCATGGCGATTCCGCTGCAGGACCTTCACAGCGGGGAGCTGACCGGAATCCTATCGACCAAGGTCCGGCTCAAGGCGCTGTGGCGGCTGATCGAGGACACGAGAATGGGTGCCGGACAGGACCTGTTCGTCGTCGATCCGTCCGACAATGTGGTGGCCCACCGCAATCCCACAGTCGTATTGCAGGGAACCCGTTTCCGCGCCCCTGCCCGGGATGGAATCGCAATGGGGCTCTCCGGGAAACGGGCCGTGATGGCGGTCGATCGGGTGTCGATCGGCCTCCAGGAGTTCCGCGTGGTCTCCGAGCAGACGGTTTCCGCGGCCTTCGCCCTGGCCAACCAGGCGATGGCCCTCGCCCTGATGCTGACCGCCGGCATGCTGGCGGCATCCTTCCTCCTCGGCGTACTGATCGTCCGTTCCGTGGCGGCCCCAATCCACGCCATGGCCACCGCCGCAAAGGCCATCAGCGCGGGAGACCTCTCCCAACGCGTATCGGTCAGCTCCCACAACGAATTCGGTGCGCTTGCGGACGCATTCAACAGCATGGCCGGGCAGCTCCAGAACCTGATCGGAGACCTGGAACGGCGCGTGGCGGAACGGACCCTGCAGCTGTCCGAGACCAACAAGGAACTGGAGTCGTTCTCCTACTCCGTCTCGCACGACCTGCGCTCCCCCCTGCGTGCCATCGACGGCTTCACCAGGATCCTCGTGGAGGACCACTCGTCCAGCCTGAACGAGGAAGGCAGGCGCGTGTGCGGCGTGATCCGCGAGAACACCGCGAAAATGGGCCGCCTGATCGAGGAATTGCTCGCCTTCTCCCGGCTGGGACACGCCGCGATGAATCTTGCGCCCCTGGACATGGCCGGCCTTGTCCAGGAGGTCTTCGGGGAGGTCCTTCCGGTACCGGAGGACGGAAGGATCGAAGTCCGAGTCGGCCCGCTTCCCCCCGCCATGGGGGACCGGATCCTCGTGCATCAAGTCTGGTTGAATCTCGTCGGAAATGCCGTGAAGTTCAGCTCCAAGCGGGAAAGAGCCGTCGTGGAGGTGGATGGCGTCCGGGAAGGGACGGAAAACGCGTACCGCATCCGCGACAATGGTGCCGGATTCGACATGAACTACGTGGACAAGCTCTTCCGGGTTTTCCAGAGGCTGCACGGGGAGAGGGAGTTCCAGGGGTCGGGGATCGGGTTGGCCATCGTCCAGCGGATCGTCCATCGTCATGGCGGACGCGTATGGGCCGAGGGGGAACCTGACAAGGGCGCGACGTTCCACTTCACCCTCCCCGGCGTGAAGGACGGGTGAGACCTTTCATTGCCCGGATTTTGCTGTCATGCTGTATTGAGGAAAGGCGGACTCCATGGAACCAGGCCATGAAGTGGAGATTCTACTTGTCGAGGACAACCCCAATGATGCGGAACTGACGCTACGGGCTCTGCGCAGGGGGAACCTGGCCAACCGCATCACGGTGGTCGACGACGGGAAGGAGGCCCTGGATTTCCTCTTCGCCCGGGGCAACTATGCGGAACGCGACGTCCGTGACAGGCCAAAGGTCATCCTGCTCGACATCAAACTGCCGAAGCGGAACGGCCTGGAAGTACTGCGGGAAATCCGGGCCGATGCCCGCACCAGCACGATCCCGGTCGTCATGGTAACCTCGTCCCACGAGGATCCGGACATCCGGGCGGCCTACCAGCTCGGCGCCAACAGCTACGTGGTGAAGACAGTGGAATTCGAACCCTTCCTCGAGGCGATGAGCCGTATCGGTTTCTATTGGCTGCTGATCAACCAGCCGCCGCTGGAATAGGGGCAGGACCCAGGCCATGGCCGTTCCGATCCGTATCCTGATCCTGGAGGACACGAAATCCGACATGGAGCTCATTCTCCATGAGCTCCGACGGGCGGGATTCGACCCCAGCTACAGGCACGCGGAGAACGAGGCGGAATACGTCGCCGGTCTCGACCCCGGCCTCGACGTGATCCTGGCCGACTACAATCTCCCGCAATTCGACGCGCTGCACGCGCTGCGGCTCCTGCAGGAACGGGGCTTGCGCGTTCCGTTCATCGTCGCCACGGCCAGCATCAGCGAGGAGGCGGCGGTGACCTGCATGCGCAACGGGGCCACGGACTACCTCCTCAAGGACCGTCTGGCGCGCCTCGGGCCTGCCGTCCGGCAGGCCCTCGAAGCACGGAAGGAACACGAGGCCAAGCTGCGGGCGGAGGAGCAGATCCGGCGCAGGAACCTGGAACTGACCCTCCTCAACCGCGTCATCGCCGCCTGCGCGGAAAACGACGAGGAAACCGCGTTCCTGCGCATCGCCTGCGACGAACTCGTCTCCACCCTGGGCCTACTGGAAACGGAGGTCTTCCGCATCGCGGATGGATCGGATGAGGCCGTACCGGTTGCCCGCTGCCGGGCGGAAGGATCCCCCCCCGTCCTGGAGGACCCGCTGCCGTTCCCCGGCGGAAGCCTGGGCGGCCTGATGGGGAGGTTGAAGGAGCCGTTCCTCATGCAGGGCCCCACGTCGGATCCGGACCTTTCCCCGCTGTCCCGGGAGCTTTCCTCCCGCGGGGTCGGGTCCCTGGCCGTCGTCGCGATGGCATCCGGAGGCCTGGTCCTGGCCGCGCGGCAGGCGGAATTCTTCGACGGGGAGAACGCGTCCCTGATCCGCAGCGTGGCGGATCAGCTTTCCAACGCCATGGTCCGCAAGCGCCTGGAACGGGACCACCTGAACCTGAGCCTTCTCATCGAACAGTCATCCGACGGAGTCGTCATCGCGGACGAGGGGATGGTCATCCGCTACGTCAATCCGGGCTTCGAACGCATGAGCGGTTTCCGCCGCGCCGACGTGCTGGGCCGTCCCGTACGGGTGCTCGAAGGGGGGAAGGAGGACGCGAAGGCGGGACCTTCGATCCTCGAGACGATCACCGACGGAAGGGAATGGCGCGGCCGCCTGACCAACCGGAGGAAGGACGGCGGCGTCTACACGGTGGACATGGCCGTTTCCCCGGTCCACGACAAGTCGGACCGGATCGTCAGCTATGCCGCTGTACAGCGCGACATCACGGAGGAGCTGGAGCGGGAACAGCATTCCCGGCAGGCGCAGAAAATGGAGGCCGTCGGACGCCTGGCGGGGGGGGTCGCCCACGACTTCAACAACCTGCTTACGGCCATCCTGGGATACGCGGACCTGCTGGAGGGACGGCTGGAACCGGGGAATCCGGAACGGGAAGACCTGGAGGAGATCCGGAAAGCGGCCGAACGGGCGACGGGGCTGACCAGGCAGCTTCTGGCCTTCAGCCGCAAACAGGTGCTGCAACAGCGGGTGATCGACCTCAACGACCTCGTGCGGGGCATGAAACGGATGCTCGAGCCCCTGCTCGGGGAGACCGTGGAACTGCAAACGGACCTGAACCCCCAGTGCTGGCCCGTGAAGACGGACCAAGGCCAGATCGAACAGGTCCTCATGAACCTGGCCCTCAATGCACGCGACGCCATGCCCGGAGGCGGCAAGATCATCGTCGCGACACGGAACGCGGTGCTTGACGAGGCGCGCGCGCACGGGTATCCGGACGCGAAAGCCGGACCGCACGTCATCCTGACCGTCGCGGACACCGGGATCGGGATCGATCCGGAAATGCTTCCCCACCTTTTTGAACCGTTCTTCACGACGAAGACGGAGGGAAAGGGGACCGGTCTGGGATTGGCCACCGTCTACGGCATCGTGAAGCAGAGTGGAGGTCACATCGAGGTCTCCAGCCTGCAGGGAAAAGGATCGACCTTCGAGGTCTACCTGCCCCGATTCGAGGGAGAGGGGGCGGAAGCCAAGGCACCGGCGGAAGCCAAGGCCATGTCCCACGGGACGGAGACGATCCTCCTGGTGGAGGACGATGCGATCGTGCGCAGCCTCGCGCAGAAAGTGCTCGCGAAGCAGGGTTTCTCCGTCTCCGTGGCGGGAAACCCCGAAGAAGCGCTGCGGAAGGCCACGGATGGCGGGACGATCCTCGACATGCTGGTGACCGACATCGTCATGCCCGGCATGGACGGCTGGAAACTGGCGGAGCGGGTGAGGGAAACGCATCCCGGACTGAAGGTCCTCTTCATATCGGGGTATTCGGAAGCTGACATGCCGGCCCTGGACATGCGGGATGGAAGCATGGGCTTCCTGCAGAAGCCTTTCACGCCCCAGGCATTGACGCGCACGGTCCGTGACGTTCTGGACGGCCGATGGGGCGGCGCCGGAGGGCGCCCTTAACCCGGAATCGTCTTCTCGAAGGCGGTCTGCAGCCGCTTCGTAACGGGACCGGGCTTCCCGTCCCCGATCTTCCTGCCATCCACGGTCCTGACGGGGCAGACCTCCACGGTGGTACCGGTCGCGAACACCTCGTCGGCCTCCATGAGCTCGGAGAGGGTGAACTCCTCCTCGATCAGGGGAATCTTCAGGGCGGAAGCCAGCTCGATCGTCACCGCCCGCGTGACCCCGGGAAGGATCAGGTGGTCCGCCGGATGCGTGTAGACCGTGGTGCCCTTCACGATCATCAGGTTGCCGGAACTGCACTCCGTGACCGTCCCATTGCGGTGGAGCACGGCCTCGTCGGCCCCCTTTTCCTTGGCCTCCTGTTTGGCCAGCACGTTCGGGAGGAGATTGAGCGACTTCACGTCGCAGCGCAGCCAGCGGATGTCCGCTACGGTGACCACTTCGATGCCGCCGTGGATCACGTCCACGGGCCGCGGAAACCCATCGCACCAGGCGGTCAGGACGGGAACGCAGGACTTGGGGAACGAATGGGACCTGTGCGCCTCCCCGCGGGTGATCTGCAGGTAGAGGCTTCCCTCCCGCACCCCGGAGGCGGTCCGCAGCTCTTCCAGCATCCGCGCCAGGCGCTCCATGGGGTAGGGCAGCGGGATGCGAACCACCTCCAGGCTCCGCTCCAGACGGCTCATATGCTTCTCCAATGCATAGAACCTGCCATTATAGATCCGCAGCACCTCATAGATCCCGTCGCCGAAATAATAGCCACGGTCCAGAGGGGAGATGCGCACGTCCGCATCGTCCATGATCTTGTCGCGATAAAGAATCATAGGTGGCAAGATATACCGAAAACGCCCCTTTGCGTACAGGGGCCACGGCGTACCGTGCCAGCGGCCACGGCGTACCGTGCCAGCGGCCACGGCGTACCGTGCCAGCGGCCACCGCGTACCGTGCCAGGGCCGCACAACAGGGCCGTACGGCCTTGTCATGAAGCCAGATTCCTTCTATCTTAACGCCACCCTATGGCACATCAGAAAATCGACGAAAAACATTATCTGAGCTACGCGCACATCCATGCGACCCTCAGGAACCTGGCCGGACGGATCCAGGCATCCGGCTTCGATCCCGACGTGATGGTCGCCATCGGCTCCGGCGGCTACATCCCCGCGCGCATCCTGAAGACATATCTCGGCAAACCCATCTTCGCCGTGGGCATCTCCTACTATGGCAACGACAAGACCCCCATGGACCGGCCGCGCACCATCCAGTGGATCGACGAGGTGGAGAAAAAGCTGTCGGGCAGAAAAATCCTCCTGGTGGACGAGGTGGACGATTCCCGCGTGACCCTGGAGTACTGCCTCATGGAACTCATGCGCCACCGGCCGGCGGAGATCGCCGTCGCGGTCCTGCACAATAAGCTCAAGGAAAAGAGGGGCCATTTCCCCGAAAACGTCACCAAGTACTTCGTCGGGGAAGAGCTTTCCGACCTCTGGATCTGCTACCCGTGGGATGCCATCGACATCGAGGAACACGAGACCAGGGCGAGGGCCTGAGGCGGGGGCCACAGCCGTATCCCGGCGCCTTACCCGCAGAGCCGCCGCAGTTCCCCGGGCTTCGCCACGGTGATCGAACCGCGGCCCGTTGTGACCAGGCCCTGCGCCTCGAGCCGCGCCAGTTGACGGTTGACTGTCTCCCGCGCCGCCCCGATGGCCTCCGCGATCTGCTCCTGCGTGCACCTCACCTCGGATTCCCCCTCCCCGGGGCAGCGGTCCAGGAGGAAGCGCACCAGCCTGTCGAACGGCAGGTTCAACTCGACCCGTGAGTGCAGGACGTAGTACCTGCGGGCCATCTCGCGGAGGAAATGCTCCCGCATGCCGCTCATGGCAAGGATCCTCTCGAAGGCGGGGCGCGGGAAGGCCGTGAGCACGGAGGATTCCTCGGCGATCGCGTCACAGAGGTAGGGCGCATCGAGGATCGTCTCGGACAGGCCCAACCAGTCCCCGGCCGATGATTTTCCCAGCTCCACCATGGTCTCGTCGGAGCGGTACATCGCGGTTCGCACGCAGCCGGAAAGCAGGAGCCAGCAGCGGTCCGCACGGTCGCCCTGATAATAGAGCGCCTTGCCCTTCCTCAGGGCCACCGGGACCTCGAGCCTGCGGACCGCGGCAAGGTCCGCGGTCCGCAGCGATTTGAATGGAGGGAAATCCTCAGACCGGAAGACGGGATCGCTCATCCGAGGACGCCCATGAGGGGTTCCAGGGTGAAGTAGGGATACACGAGGCAGGCCTCCGCGCCGTCCTTCCCTTCCCCCCCAAAGGTCACGGTGATCACCATCTCCCGCTGATTGATCGGCAGATCCCGCAGAAACGCCTCCCCGTCGGGGACGGGGTGCAGGTTCAAGTCCACGGCGTTCTTCCATCCCCCGCGCAGGCAGGAAAGCACGGCCGACACGCCCTCCGCATCCTTCAGGATGCCGCCCCAGGAACCGGCGGTGCGGTGGTAGAGGAGCACCGGACTGCGCGCGGCGACGCCGGACTCGCCGGCAAACCGCTCGATGAAGCCGCGGGACGCGGCGGACACGGGACGCGCCGTCCCCTCCTCCTCCAGGAGGAGCTTTCCGGGAGCCTGGACCCGCGATCCTTCAAGCCTTGCGGCGGATCTGTGGACGGGAACGTTCTCCGCAACGAGGCAGCCGAAGGCGTCGCCTAGGGCCTCAAGGGCCTCCCCATAGGTGCATTGATCCACGGAAAGCTTCTGGGAAGCGCGGGAAGCGGCGGCCGCCGGAAGACGGGCCTTCAGGTTCCTGAGGAAGTACCCGTGGATCTCCGCGATCCTCATGACGGCGTTGCGGGAAAACTTGTCCGGCCTCTTGAAATCATAGTCCTTCACGCGTCGTGGCCCCCCCGGTTCCAGGAGGTATCCCGAGGCGCGCACGGTCGCGCCCCGCAGCGCGCCGCCTTCCACCTTGGTGACACGCAGGCCCATCTCCTCCTCGATCACGACGACCTTGCCGCGGGCCATGGGGAGGCCCGCCACAAGGAGATTCGCGTCCTCCTCCGTGGAGAACGGCCGGCCCAGGCTCGCGAAGCTGCCCGCCCCGACGCCTAAGAGCTCGGCGAGGGAGACCCGGATCGACCCGAGGCCCACGGAGACGGGAAGCATCTCCACCAGGTCGTCGCGGGAACCGGGCTCCGCGTCCGGTTCCCGGCGGGGGTCCAGTCCGACGATCCGGACCCCGAACAGGTCGCCGATGATCACGACCTCGCACTCCGCCAGCCGCTCCCCGTTGAAGAGGAGGGTGGAGGGGGATCCGGCGTTCCTCGTCGTCCGCACGACGTCCCCCGCCTTGAGGGTCCCCGCCTCGAAGGCGGAAAGATACCCCTCCCCGATGCTCACCGTGAGGGTTCCCTTGTCGTGGAAGAAGTCATTCATATTGCACCTCCGTATCGTTTCTCGTGCAAACATACGATACGGGGGCCGCGCGCTCCATGGCGGGCCTCCGTGACGCGGGTCACAGGGTGCGATCACCAGGGGATCCGGCGGGACGCGGAAGGCCCTCCCCGTCGGTCCGGCTGGCAGCGGGGACAGAAGAAGGCGTCGTAGCCGAGCACCCCCTCCCGGCGGATCTTCGTCCCGCAGACGGGACAGGGCTCCCCGTGGCGACCGCGCACCTTCACGTGGTCCCGGACCTTCTCCTCGATCGGCCGCCCCGCCTTCCGCACCTCCCGGATGCCCCAGGCCATGACGGAGCGGACGCCGTCGTAGAGCTTCCGGCGGTCCTCGGCGGAAAGCGAGCTGCACGGCGTCTTGGGATGGAGGCCGGCGGCGAAGAGGATCTCATCGGCGTACGCGTTGCCGACGGCGCTGAGCGCCGTCTGGTCCATGAGGAACACGCGCGCCTGCTGGCGCCTGCCCCGGATCAGGTCCTCGAACACGCCGAAGGTGAACCCGTCCGACACGACGTCGACGCCCTGCGTGTCGTAGCCGGGAATGCCCTCGTGGCGGTCCTCCGGGGCGACGTACACCTTGCCCATCCTCTTGTCGTCCCCGTAGCGCAGGAAGGACCCGTCGTCCAGCTCCAGGCCGAAGCACGGGTGGCCGATCGGCTTCTCCCCGGCGCCCGCGATCTGGAACCTGCCGGAAAGCATGCAATGGACGACAACCTCGATCCCGGAAGGCGCCGGATCGAAACGGAAGCGGAGGAAGGGACCATGCCGCCGCAGGTCGAGGAACCGCCGTCCCGGGAGCATCTCCCCGAAGGAACCGGGAACCAGCATGCGGATGACGATCGGCTCCTTCACGGAGGCGCCCTGGACGGTCCGGCCCGCGATGCGGGGACCGAGGCGCTCCACGATGTACTCGAGGTCGGGTAGCTCCGGCACGAATCAATGGAAGGCCGCAGGCCGCAGGCTGTCAACCGGGAGAAGCCGATGCGGGGGCGGGGGATCGATCAGGGCCGCCGCCTGTCCACTTGGCTGCCGGACATGAAGGCCGCATGGATCGAGATCGTACCGTCCTGCCCTTCCGGGTGGAAGCGGACGTCACGGTCCGCCGGGCGAGTCCGGACCTCCGGCTCCTTGCGGTACTGGAGCGGCGTGGTGCCCGTGCGTTTCCGGAACGCCCGAAGGAAGGTGCTCCAATTCGTGTAGCCCACCTGGCCGGATACCCGCTGCACCGTGGCCCCGGAAGCCCGCAGCAGCCCGATGGCCCGGTCGATGCGGATCCCATTGAGCATGTCGGAGAAGCTGCGGCCTGTTTCCTCCTTGAACATGTGGGAGAGGTAGAAATAGGAGACGCTGAAATGGTCCGCCACCATGTCCAGGCAGAGGGCCGGATTGGCGTGGTTTTCGTTCATGTAGTCGAGCACCTTGTCGATGATGCGCCGGTTCTTGTGCCGCATCGCCTCCAGGGACAGGGAACACAGTTCCCGATAAAGAAGCTGGATCTCCTCGAAAGACCTGTCGGTGACCTGTTTTTCGGCGTGGAGCATGGACAATGCATTGACGCTGTGTTCCAGCACGTCGGAATGTTCCGACTTGATGCTGTCAAAAGCCTTGCACGCCGTGGCGATCATGCTGTTGTACAGGCACAGCGTCATCTCGGGCACCAGCCTGCGCTCCACGAGGTTGTATTCGCGGATTTCGTCGAGCAGCCGGCGGACCCCGGCGGAATCGCCCGCCCGGACGCCGGAAATGATCTGGACCTCCTTTTCCAGGGGGTAGTGGATGGCCCTGGCGCTGGAGATCAGGTCCCCGTAGCACAGATAGGGCGCATCGGGGGAATCGGCATGGCGGATGCAGGCGGCCGAGGCCTCGCTCAGGCACCGCTGCAGACGGCGCGGATCGTCGTACGGCCTGCTGATCCCGATCCGTAGGCCCGCGGCGCCGTTCCACGCGATCAGCCCAGGCAGTGCGGCTGCCGTCACGTCCTGACGCCCATGAACGGCGATGACGGCGACCATCCGGCCGGGGGCGAGCCGCGCCGTCATCGCGGTGACGCCCGGATGCATTTCGGAAAGCTGGGCGCACAGACCGGCCGCCTTCCCATCGGGACCTTCCCAGCCGATCACGGCGGCCTGATAGGCCATGCCCTCAAGCGGGAGGCCGCAGGTCGCCGCGGCCTCCCGCAGCTCTTCCCCGGTGAGGGAACCGCTCTGGGTCAGGAGCTTGAGCAGCGCATAGGTCCGCAGGGCCTCCTGACACGCGTCGATCTCGTGCCGGAATTTCCGGTCCCGCATCTGGGTCTCCCGCATCTTGTCCGCCAGAAGGCCGTACTCTTCCTGGACGCTGCGCGCACCGGCCCGTATCCCGCCCGGGAAGGCCTGTTGGAGCAGGCCCTGCAGCGGCCGATGCAGCCGTCCCGCGATGTCCCGTGCGATCAGCAGGCCCACGGCAAGGCAGGCGACAAGCACCGCCAGCCAGACGCGTTCGAAGGAGGTGAGCCGTTTGAGCACCGTGGTCTCGGGCACGAAGAACACGTACTGGAGATCGGTCTTTGGGCTGCGGCTGTAGAAGGCGTGGTACGTAGCCGTCCGGTCCTTCAGCGACCAGTGGGCGGGACGGGCGCCTTTCGAGTCGTCCCATGCCCAGGGAATGCCGGCGGAGCACGTGAGCCCGGTGCCCTGCCCGTCCAGCAGCCTGAAATGAGCGCCGCCTTCGAAGCCGACGGTCATCAGCCGGGCGAAGGCCTCGGTGCCTATGAGCGAGATGAAGTAGGCGCGGTAGGACAGGTATCCGAAATCGATGGGCTGCACATAGGGCATCACGTCCCGGGCGGCCCCGTAGGCGGCTTCCGACCGGGCCGAGGGGAAGTGGCGGCTGCCTTCCACGGAGCGCACCATCCGCAGGAAGGAGCCGGCATCCACGCCGCGCAGGCTGACGTAGCGGTCGTAGAACTCCTCCCCGCTCATGCGGATGTTCGTCGACGAGACGACAAGGTCCCGCGACGGGATGTAGATGGCGGTCACCTGGAACATGCTTCCGATGGACTGCACAGCGCGGTTGTAGTTGTACAGCTCCCGGCAGGCCGCGTTCATCTCCTCTCCCGTCTCGTCGACGCCCGCCACCAGGATTTTCAGGGACTGGTTGGCCGAAAGCGAATAGGCGAGATCCATCCGCGAGGTCATGTAGGTGTCCACCGTCGTGCGGATATTGTCGATCACCTGCGTGTTCAGCGCGATGTAGTCCTCCCGCACCATCGTACGGACTGTGGCGCCGAAAACGACAACCAGGATGACCATCGGAACGGCGAGCACCAGCACCAGGGTGAGGAAGAGCGTGGTGAAAGACCGCCACCCGACCTGCATGAGCACCTCCGGACATGAGAGTAGCAGTTTCCCACCCCTTCCGCATTCCATTTTTTTGTGCCGGGAGCAAGAAGCGCCAGAAACCGCAAAGAGTGAACCTCGAATTTCGCAACATCTGGCAGTGCATGCAAGGGTCGAACGTTGCACGCCGCAGGATCCCGTGCCATCCTGGCGAACAAGGGGGATGAACATGGCAAGATCGATCCGACCGCTGCTGCGGGGCATGGCCGTGGCGCTGGGCCTGGCGCTGGCCTGCTTTCCGTGCTTCGCCAAGGGGTCGTCCGAAAAGACGGCCGACCGGGCCGCCGGAACCTCCACGGGGAGGTATCCCGACAAGCTGAAGGTGTTCGGCGTATTGAGCGAACACGTCTCCAAGGTGGGCGCCACAAGCAACAACGACCTCTACGTCTACAAGGAGGTCGAAAAGATCACGGGCACCAAAGTGACATGGATCCATCCGGCCGTGGGGGCGGACATCGACATGGCCATCAACCTAATGGTCGCTTCCAAGGACCTGCCCGACCTGATCGTCAAAGCCAAATGGAAGGACGCGAGCGGCGGCGTCGCCTCCTGGGTGACGGATGGCACGCTTTGCGACCTGACAAAGAGGATTCCCGAATCCATGCCCGCCTACTGGAAGACGGTTCAGGGGATTCCCGGCGCCATCAATGACCTCTACGTGGACGGCAAGCTGTACTATGTCGCCGAAATCGGGCACGGATCGGCCTATCGCGGTCCGGTGCTGCGCGGCGACTGGCTCCGGAAGCTGAACCAGAAGTTCCCAACCACGGTGGGCGAGCTGTATGACGTCCTGACGGCCATCCGCAAGGGGGATCCCAACGGCAACGGCAAGGCCGATGAATGGCCGATGTCCGACCTGGCGTTCCAGGACCAGAACTTCGGCCTCGGTCACCTGCTGTGGCCGTTCGGGGTGCATTGGGGCTTCCTGCAGGTGGACGGCAAGGTCACCTTCGGCCCGCTGCAGCCCGAGTTCGCCGAGGCGATGGCCTACATCAGGAAACTGTACGCCGAGGGGCTCATCGATCCCGACTACGCGACCCAGGACCGCAACTCCCTTGACGGCAAGTTCATGAACCACCTCGTGGGCTACGAATACGGCATGCAGCCGACAAAGATGAACGGCGCCCTCAACGGCGCGGGAGGCTTCGCGGCCGAAGGGACACTCAACATGAAGCGCGACGCCGCCGGCCCCGCCTACGTGTTCGGCAGCGAGTACATCGCCTATATCTCGTCCAACAGCGACACGGCCGTCACGACGAAATGCAGGGAACCCGGAAAGGCGCTCTCCTGGATCGACTTTTTCTTCACGGACGAGGGCGTGAAGCTGGGCAATTGGGGCATCGAGGGGCTCTCCCACAAGATGGTCGACGGCAAGCCGGTATACGACTTCACGGGCGCGCTGGCCCTGCGGAAGGACCTGGACGCGAACAGCGTGAAGTACATGTTCCTCCTCATGTCCCTGTCCACCTTCCCGACCCGGCAGACCCTGCCGGCCTACTACGCGACGCTGCACCCTCTCAGCGCCACGGCCATCGACGGATGGAACAAGGTGGCCGACAAATCCCGCATCCTTCCCAACGTTTCCCTGAGCCAGAAGGAGAGGGAGAGCATCAACGACAGGCTGGTCGACATCAACACCTACATCGCCATCCAGTACGACAAGCTGGTCACCGGACAGACCCCCATCGCGGAGATCCCGGCCATCCAGAAGAGGCTGGTCGATATGGGCATCAACGACTGCATCAAGGTGTATCAGGCGGCCTATGACCGCTATCTGCGGAAATAGACTGCCCGGACGGAGGGGCGGGCACCGCCCGCCCCCCTTCATCCGGACCGCGAGACGGAAGGGAATCCCCATGCAAGACCGATCCGCCCGCCCCGCCGGGCCCCGTGGCCTGACGGTCATCATCAAAAAACACTGGATCCTGTACTTGATGGCGCTGCCGGTCATGCTCTACTACGTGGTTTTCCGCTACGCGCCGATGTTCGGTATCGTGATCGCCTTCCAGGAGTACCGCGTGACGCTGGGCTTCTGGAACAGCCAATGGGTGGGCCTCAAGCACTTCGTGTCGTTCTTCACGTCGAGCTATGCCTGGGCGACGATCCGCAACACCCTGTCGATCAGCTTCTACGGCCTCGTCTTCGGCTTTCCCGCCCCCATCCTGCTCGCGCTCCTGCTCAATGAAGTGGGCGCCCTGCGGTTCAAGAAGGCGGTGCAGACCGTCACCTACATTCCGCATTTCATCTCCCTGGTGGTCGTCTGCGGCCTGGTGCGCGAGTTCCTGTCCACGCAGGGCCTCTGCAACGCCATCATCGCGGCGCTGGGCGGCAGCGGGATCCAGTTCCTGAACGAGCCCGGATGGTTCTATCCCGTCTACGTCGCCTCCGGCATCTGGCAGCACACCGGATGGGACAGCATCATCTACATGGCGGCCCTTTCGGCCATCGACCAGGAGCTGTACGCCGCGGCGATGGTGGACGGTGCCGGGCGGTTCGGGCGCATGTGGCACGTGACGCTCCCCGGCATCGCGCCGACCATCACCATCCTGCTGATCCTGAGCGTCGGCCACATCATGTCGGTGGGCTTCGAGAAGATCATCCTCCTGTACTCGCCCCTGGTGTACGAGACGGCCGACGTCATCTCCACCTACGTGTACCGGCGGGGCCTGATCGAAGGGAAATACAGTTTCGCGGCGGCGGTGGACCTCATGAACTCGGTCGTCAACTTCGTGCTGCTGATCACGGCGGACCGGGTCAGCAAGCGGCTGGGACAGCGCGGGCTGTTCTAGGAGGGCTTCGGATGATGGAATCCAGGACATGGGCCGACAGGCTCTTCGTGACGGCCAACTACGCGCTGCTGGCGCTGATCATGCTGCTGACGCTGTACCCCTGCTATTACGTGGTCATGGCCTCCGTAAGCAACCCGGTACTGCTCTACGGCGGAAGCAGGCTGCTGCTGTACCCGCGTGGATTCTCCCTATCCGCCTACCAGATCATCATGAAACACGCCATGCTGTGGCGCAGCTACGCCAATACCCTGGAGTACACCGCGCTGTCCGCCGTCTTCGGCCTGGTCCTGACCACCCTGGGCAGCTACGTTCTCTCCCGTTCCTTCCTGCCCGGCAAGGGCGCCATGCTCACGCTGATCATGATCACCATGTTCTTCGGCGGCGGGCTGATCCCCACCTATCTGGTGGTCGTCGGACTGGGGCTCGAGAACACGCCATGGGCGATGGTGATCCCAGGGGCCATCAGCACCTATAACCTGATCATCATGATGACCTATTTCCGCGACATCCCCTCGAGTCTTGAGGAGTCGGCCCGTATCGACGGCGCCAACGACCTGACGATCCTTCTGCGCATCTTCGTGCCCCTGTCCGCGCCGGTCATCGCTGTCATCACGCTATACATCATCGTGGGCAGCTGGAACTCCTACATCCCGGCCATCATCTACCTGCGCGACCGCGCATTGTTCCCGCTGCAGGTGATCCTGCGGGAAATCCTGATCTCCGGCTCCTCCAACCTGGATTCCCTGGCCTCCGGCTATGACGACTTCGCCGCCTATTCCTATGCGATCAAGTACGCGACCATCATCGTGGCCATGGCACCGATGCTGGCCGCCTATCCGTTCCTGCAGAGGTTCTTCGTCAAGGGCGTCATGCTCGGCGCCATCAAGGGATGATTCGAATGGAGGTGATGCGATGGGTGCGCTGCCCGCATTCTGGAAAAGCGACCTGCCCGCCCTCGAGGGCCTGTGCCGGGATGTCAGGCGGGGGCGCGTCGAGACCATCGGCGCGTCGGCCGGCGGCCGGCCGGTCCGCTGTATCGGCTATGGCGACCCGGAGCCGGTCGCGAGCCGCGCCAACTACGGCTCGGCCTGCGGCGCCCACGACAGGAACGCCTACGTCGATGCCGGCGGCAGGAAGCCCGTCGTGATCCTGGTCGGCGGCATCCACGGCCAGGAGACCGAGGGCGTGGCGGCCCTTCTCAACCTGATCGCCCTGATGGAGACCGGCGTCGACCTTGCGGAACGGGAGAACCCGCCCCTTCTCGAGGCGGCCCGTTCGGTGCGCCTGCTCCTCGTGCCCGTGGCCAATCCCGACGGCCGCGCCCGGGTGACGCCCGACTCGATGGTCGGATTCCAGAGGAAGGAGCTCGAGTATTGGGGCCAGGGCACCTGGAAAGACGGCAGCCTGTGCAAATGGCCGGACTGCAAGAAGGTCCACCCCATCCGCGACGCCGTGGACTTCCTGGGCGGCTACTTCAATGACGACGGCGTCAACCTGATGCACGACCAGTTCTTCCATCCCATGGCCGCCGAGACGCAGGCGCTGCTGGATCTGGCGGTACGCGAGTTCGCCGACTGCATCCTGCTGCTCCACGGAGGCTCCAACTCGGTGAACGACCTGCTGCCCACCGCCTACGTGCCCCTGGAGGTGAGCCAGGCAATCCACAGGCTGGCGACGCGGTGCAACCTGGCCGCACAGGAGAAGGGGCTGGCCTTCAATGTCCGCGAACCTCCGGAGAGGGAACAGGGCGACACGCCCCCCTCCTTCAACCTGACGAGCGCCCTGCACCATGCCTGCGGCGCGGTGTGCGCGGTATTCGAGAGCAACGAGTGCCTCATCGACCAGCCGGGCCCGCACTTCACCCACGAACAGATCTACCTCTCGCACGCGATCCTGTTCGAGCAGACGTTCCGCCATTTCCGCGAACACCTCCGCGGATGATCCGGACCGCCGTGCGGGATTCAGGGCCGTAGGGACCCCGTGCCACGCCGCGCGGCCAGGCGTACGAGGAGCGACGCGATGGTCAACTTGGCGAGGTCGCCGGGCAGGAACGGCAGGAGGCCCAGCGGCACGACGGATCCGGCCCCCACGAAGGCGCCCAACCACGGAAGGCCCGCCGCGTATACCGCGGCCGTTCCGATCAGAAGCGCCACGGCAGCGCGGGGGAGGCGTCCCATCCAGCCCCGGTCCGCGAATAGCCCGGTCAGGAACGCGGCCGGCGCGAAACCCAACAGGAAACCGCCGGTCGGCCCCAGGAGGTGGGCCAGGCCCGCGCCGCCGGCGAAGAAGGGTAGACCGACGGCTCCTTCGCCGAGGAACAGCAGCACCGCAAGGAACCCGCGCCTGGCCCCGAGGAACGCCCCGGCCAAAAGCACGGCAAGGGTCTGGGTCGACATCGGCACGGGGGAAAATGGGAGGGGGACGTAGAGCTGGGACGACAGTCCGATGACCAGGGCGAAAGCCTGCGCCATCAGAATTCCCGGCGCTTTTTCCCAAATCCCCTGCCAGCCGTGACGATCCCATCCGATGCTTACCATGTTTCCTCCCGTCACGCCGGCCGCCATTCCCGGAACAGCAGAACGGAGTTGTGGCCTCCGAAGCCCAATCCATTGGAAATCGCCGCGCGGATGCGGCCCGCGTAGCCCTTGCCGGGCACGTAGTCCAGGTCGCATTGGGGGTCCGGCACCTCGAGATTGCGGGTGGGCGGGAAGTACTGGTCCCGGATGGCCAGCACCGTGAGCACCGCCTCGATGCCGCCCGCAGCTCCCAGCGCGTGTCCCGTCATGGACTTGGTGGAGGACACCTTCAGCTTCCACGCGTGTTCACCGAACGCCTTCTTGATGGCCAGGGTCTCGACGGGGTCGTTGATGGGCGTGGAGGTGCCGTGCGCGTTCACGTAATCCACGTCCACGGCGTCCAGTCCCGCCACGGACAGGGCCATCCGCATGGCCTGCGCCGCGCCCCGGCCTTCCGGATGAGGGGCGGTGAGGTGGTTGGCGTCGCAGGTGGCCCCATAGCCGGCCAGCTCCGCCAGGATCCGCGCGCCGCGCCTGCGGGCGTGCTCCATCTCCTCAAGCACCAGGATGCCGGAGCCCTCCGCGATGACGAATCCGTCGCGTCCCTTGTCGAACGGGCGGCAGGCGGAGTCCGGCGCGTCATTGCGCCGGGTGCTCACCGCCTGCAGCTGGCAGAATCCGGAGAGTCCGGTGGGGGTGATGGGCGCCTCGGTGCCTCCGGCGATCATCGCGTCGGCCACGCCCTCGCGGATGAAACGGAAGGCCTCCGCGAGGGCGTCGTTGGCGGAGGCGCAGGCCGTGACCACGCAGTAGCAGGGACCTTGCGCCCCGAAGCGGATCGCCACGTTGCCGGGCGCCAGGTTGGCGATCATCATGGGCACCAGGAGGGGATGCACCGCCTTGTTGCCCTTCTGGAGGAGGCGCGTGAAGTTGGACTCCAGCGTCTCGATTCCCCCGATGCCATTGCCCAGGACCACACCGAGGCGCTCCGGATCGCAGCCTCCAGGCTCCAGTCCCGCCGCGGCCATGGCCTCCACGGCGGCGGCCATGGCGAACTGGGTGAAGCGGTCCATGCGCCGCGCGTCCTTGGAGTCCATCCATCGGCCGGGAAGGAAATCCTTCACCTCCCCGCCGATCCGGCTCGCGTAGTCGGACACGTCGAAGCGCGTGATCGGCCCGATCCCGTTTTCCCCCGCCCGGATGCGCCGCCAGGACTCCTCCACGGAGTTCCCCAATGCGTTTACCGTACCCAGTCCCGTGACTACGACCCTGCGTTCCATCTCACCCTCCTACTCCACCCCTTCGTTCCAATGGCCCACCTTGCGGATCTTCTGGTTGCGGTAGCGCACCAGGGCCGCCGTATTGCGCCCGCAGAGGTCCTCCATCTCGCGCAGGAGGACTTCCTTGATGGCGGCCGCCGCGGCGTCGGGATCGGTGTGGGCGCTTCCCGACGGCTCGGGGATGACGCCGTTGACGACCTTGAAGGCCAGGAGATCCCCGCTCGTGATGCGCAGCATGGCCGCCGCGTCCTTCGCCTTGGTCGCGTCGCGCAGCAGGATGGACGCGCAGCCTTCCGGGCTGATGACCGAGTAGACGGCGTTTTCCATGATGTAGATCTTGTCCCCGACGCAGATACCGAGCGCGCCGCCCGAGCCGCCTTCTCCGATGATGAGGCAGACGATCGGCGTCCTGAGCTGGCTGAACTCGCGCAGGTTGCGGGCGATGGCTTCCCCGATACCGCGTTCCTCGGCGCCGAGGCCGGGGTACGCGCCGGAAGTATCCACGAAGGTGACGATGGGACGCCTGAACTTCTCGGCCTGCCTGGCGAGGCGGAGCGCCTTGCGGTAGCCCTCGGGGTTCGCCATGCCGTGGTTGCGCCTGACGTTCTCCTTGAGCGTGCGGCCCTTCTGGTTGGCGATGATCGTGACGGGACGGCCCGCCAGGAAGCCGATGCCGCCCACGATGGCCGCATCGTCGCCGTAACAGCGGTCCCCGTGCAATTCGATGAAATCCTCGAAGATACGCCCGATATAGTCCAGGGCGTAGGGCCGCTCGGGATGGCGGGCGAGTTCCACGCGCCTCCAGATCGCCTCGGTGTGCGAGATGCCCTTCGCCTTCTCTTCGATGCGGCAGAGCTCTTCACCGATGTCCAGACCGGAGGCCGCGGCGAGTTTTTTTAGCTCGTCGATCCTGGCGGAAAGATCGTTATTCGGCATCTCTCACCTCCACGGCATCCGCAGGGCGGCGGCCCGGCATGTGCAGGTCGATGAGCTTCGCCAGCGTTTCCCTCTGTAGCGCCCTCGGCACGATGAGGTCGACGAAGCCCTTCTCCAGCTGGAACTCGGCGCGTTGGAAACCCTCGGGCAGCTTCTGGCGGATCGTACCCTCGATGACGCGCGGCCCGGCGAAGCCGATCAGGGCCCCCGGTTCGGCGAGCGTGACGTCGGCGAGCATGGCGAAGGACGCGGTGACGCCGCCCGTGGTCGGATCGCAGAGCACAACGAAGAAGGGAATGCCCGCCTTGTCCAGCTCCGCGGCCGCGCTGGAGGTCTTGGCCATCTGCAGGAGGCTGAAGATGCCCTCCTGCATGCGCGCGCCGCCCGAGGTGGCATAGATCACCACGGGGAGGCCTTCCTTGGCGCCCTTGAGCAGGGCACGGCTCACCTTTTCCCCCACGACCGAGCCCATCGATCCGCCCATGAAATTGAAGGACATGACCCCGAGCACGACGGCCCGACCCTTGATGGAACAGGTCCCCGTGATGACCGCTTCCTTCATCCTTGCCTTGGCCTCCGCTTCGGAAAGCTTCTCTTCGTAGCCCGCCAGGTCGATGGGATTGAGGGAACGGAGGTTCGCGGAAAATTCCACGAAACTGAGCGGGTCGACGAGGTAGGCGATGCGGGCGGCGGGCTCCATGCGGTAGTGGTGGCCGCAGGACGGGCAGGTCCCGAGGGCGCCCGCGATGGACGGGCGGTCGTGATCCGCGCCGCAGGAGGGACAGGGCTCGCGGCCCGCCGCTTGGACCGTCGTCCCGGCGGGAACGGATGGATCAGCGGACATCCTCGAGCTCCTTTTCGATTGCGGCGTAATACGAGGTGCCGAACCTGCCGGAACGGAACGTCCGGTGGTTGATGAGGAAACGCTGCTGCGCGATGTTCGTCCGGATGCCTTCTATGAGAAGCTCTCCGAGGGCGCGGTCCATGCGGCTGAGCGCCCTTTCCCGGGTCGGCGCGTGCACGATGAGTTTGCCGACCATCGAATCGTAGTGGGGAGGCACGATGCAGCCGGAGTACAGGAACGAATCGAAACGGACGCCCGGACCGCCGGGCACTTCCAGGCGGGTCACCCTTCCGGGACCGTGGGCATTGACGCGGCATTCGATGGCCCAACCGGAAAGCCTCACCGCGGCGCTTTCAATGTCCAGGCGGCCTTCCACGCAGGCGAAGATCTGCCCGCGGACGATATCGACGCCGGACACGTACTCGCTCACGGGGTGCTCCACCTGCACGCGGGCGTTCACCTCCATGAAATAGAAATCCGCCCCGGATACGAGGAACTCGACTGTGCCCGCGCCGCGGTATTTCAGCTCTCGGAACATGCGGACCGCGCCCTCGCACATCCGTTTCCGCATGGGCTCGTCGCAGCCGGGGGATGGGCTCTCCTCGATCAGCTTCTGGTGCCGCTTCTGCACCGAGCAGTCCCGTTCCCCCAGGACGGCGACGTCGCCGTTTCCGTCGGCGAGGATCTGGAGCTCCACGTGCCGCGGGTCTTCCAGGTACTTCTCGATGTAGACCGTGCCGTCCGCGAAGCAGGCCTCCGCCTCCCTGCGCGCGACCGCGAGATTTTCGGGAAGCTGCGCGGGGGAGCGCACGACGCGCATGCCCTTGCCGCCGCCGCCCGAGGCGGCCTTGATGATGACCGGGTAGCCCAGCCTCTCCGCCGCGGCGGCCGCCGCGACGGGGTCCGCGACCGCGCCGTCGGAGCCGGGCGTGACCGGGAGTCCGAAGCGGGCCGCGGTCTCCCGGGCGCGGACCTTGTCGCCCAGGAGGTCGATGACGTCGGCGTCGGGTCCGATGAAGAGCAGGCCCTCCTTGGCCACCTGCCGCGCGAAGCCGGCATTCTCCGAGAGGAATCCGACGCCGGGGTGGACCGCCTCGCAGCCGGTGCGCGTGGCCGCCGTGATGAGATGCTCACGCACGAGATAGCTCTTGGCCGAAGGGGGAGGGCCTATGCAGACGGCCCGGTCGGCGAGGCGGACGTGGAGGCTGTCCCTGTCCGCCGTGGAATAGACCGCGGTCGTCCCGATGCCGAGCTCCCGGCAGGCGCGGATGACGCGGACCGCGATCTCGCCCCTGTTGGCGACGAGGAGCCGTTTGATCACCGGAAGCCCCCTATCTCCGTTTCACTTCGAAGAGGACCTGGCCGTACTCCACGAGGTCTCCGTTCTCGGCCTTCACCGCGACGATCTCGCAGTCGATCTCGGCCTCCAGATGGTTCATCATCTTCATCGCCTCCAGGATGCACAGGGTCTGCCCCGCCGCGACCTTCGAACCGACCTCCACGAAGGAGGGGGAGTCCGGCCCCGGAGAGCGGTAAAAGGTCGCGACGATGGGGCTCGTTACGTTTTCCGCCCCATCCGCGGCGGCGGGGAGGCCCAGGTGGACGCTCGGGGACGGGGCCGTAGGGGCGGGGACCACGGAGGCCGCGGCGCCCGCCTTGCGCAGCAGCAACCGCGTCGATCCGTCGCTCCATTCCAGCTCCGTAAGCCCGCTCGACGCGAATCGATCCATGAGGGTGAGCAGCGTCTTGTCGTCCATGATCCGCTCCTACAGTCCGGAGGGGTCCAGGTCGGCGTCATAGTCCACGCCGCCCACGTCGAAGCCGTGGACCTCCAGAAAGTCGTGCTTGAACCCAGCGACATCCGCCAGGTCCGCCAGGTTCGCCTCCGAGATGCGGTCCATCCGGGAGGCGGTCTCCTTCTGGATGTCCTCTCGCATCTCCCAGTCGTCCATGCGGATGCGTCCGTCGGCGTCCGTCGGCACGCGCGCCGCATTGGCCGCCCCTCCGTCGGCGTAAAGGCGGTCGCGGTAGAGGCGGACGAGCTGTTCGATGCAGCCCTCGTGGAGGCCCTTCTCCTTCATCACCTTGAAGAGACTCGCGACGTACAGCGGGATGATCGGGATGACGGCGCTCGCCCTCGTGACCAGGGCCTTGTTCACCGAAACCCAGGCGGCGCCGCCGGATTTCCGCATCTGCGCGTCCAGTTCCTTCGCCGTCTTCTCCAGATGCTCCTTGGCCCGGCCTATGGTGCCGTTCCTGTAGATGGCCCAGGAGAGCTCGGGACCGAGGTAGGTGTAGGCCATCGTACGGGCCGCGGGCGCGAGGACTCCCCCGTCGCGGAGGGCCTCGATCCAGAGCGCCCAATCCTCGCCGCCCATGACCTTCACTGTGCCCGCGATCTCGGTTTCGGTGGCCGGCGCGCAGGTCGCGACGGAGAGCCTGCCGGTGAGCATGTCCATGGTTTTTCCGCGGAACTCCTTCCCGATGGGCTTGATGACCGAGCGGTACATGAGGCCGTCTCGGGGATCGACGCGCACGGGGGAGGCGAGGGAGTAGATCACGAGATCCGCCTGCGCGCCGATGCCCGCCGCCCCGGCCGCGGCCCGGATCGCCTCGACGGCCTTCGTCTTCATCCCGGAGGAGAACGCGTCGCCGTCCAGGGTGACCGAGGCAAGGCCTGCTTTTCCCGCCTCCGCGTCGAAAGCCAGGTTGTCGTACCAGCCGGGCGTTCCCGGTTTCGTCCCGCTGCCCGCCTTCTCGTAGGAGACGCCGACTGTGGCGGCCCCGTAGCCGAAGGCCGCGGCGATACGGCTGGCAAGGCCGTAGCCCGTGGAGCAGCCGAGCACGAGAACGAGCCTGGGCGCGCCCTCGGGCGCCCTGGCCCGCGCGGCCGCCGGATCGGCGCCTGCCGCTAGGGTCCCGCGGACGTATTCGACCTGACCATGTACCATCGCCTCGCAGCCCTTCGGATGGCTGTTGAGGCAGATGTTGTTCCGTATCATCGGCTTGATCCGCATGATTTCCCCCATTCGTTCACTTCGCGCTGCCGACAAGGCAGAGCCACTCGGCTTCGGCGGCGAGCTCGTCGCCCACGTACGCCGAGCCGGCCTGCTTGAGCGTCTTGGCGGAGACGCGCAGATTCCTGATCTCAAGGCGGACCTCGTCACCGGGACGCACCTGGCGGCGCAGCTTCACCTTGTCCACGGAAGCCAGGAAGAAGAGCGCGTCGCCGCCGAGGATCCCCGCCATGCGCATGCCCGCGCCGCCGGCCTGCGCCATCGCCTCGATGAGGATGACGCCCGGCACCACGGGATACCCGGGGAAGTGTCCCGCGAAGAAGAAGTCTTCCCCGATGAACCTGCGGTGGGCCACGACGTGCGCTTCGTCCGCCTCGTCTATGGAATCCACGAAGAGAAAGGGCTTCCGGTGCGGCAGGAGCCGTTCCATGTCGTTCACAGAAACATGCCGCCGTCCACGGCGAGCACCTGGCCGGTGATGTAGGAGGCGCCGTCGGAGGCCAGGAAGAGGACGGCCTGGGCGACGTCCTCCGCGAGGCCGGAGCGCTTGAGGGGGATATGGGTCAGGAACCGTTCCCTGGCGCCTTCGGGAAGGGCCCCGGTCATGTCGGTCTCGATGTAGCCGGGGGCGACGGCATTGACGCGCACCCCGCGGCCCGCCACCTCCTGGGCGAGGCTCTTGGTCACGCCGATGAGACCTGCCTTGCTCGCCGCGTAGTTGGCCTGCCCGCCGTTTCCGTGTATGCCGACGACGCTCGACATGTTGACGATGGAGCCGGATCTCCTGCGTATCATGTCGCGCGCGACCGTCCTGGCGACAAGGAAGGAGGCGGTCAGGTTCACGTCAAGCACGCGCTGGAAGTCGGCCAGGGCCATGCGGAAGGAGAGGCCGTCCTTCGTGATGCCCGCGTTGTTGACCAGCACGTCGAAGCCGCCCGATTCCTTGAGCGCCGCCTCGATGACGGGATCGACAGCGTCGAGCTTCGCCAGATCGGCCGAGATCCAGTGGAGCCTGCCCCCGGCCGCGGCCAACCGCCCGGCCAGATCGGCGGGTTCCTTGGTTCCCAGGCCCCAGACCTCCGCGCCCTCGGCCAGGAAGCGGTCCGTAATGGCGCGCCCGATGCCCCGCGAAGCGCCGGTAACCAGGGCCTTCTTGTCCTTCATCCGCATGGAATCGCTCCTCATCTACGCTCCCTTGAGCGCGGCCAGGGCACCCGCAATGTCGACGGCCGTACCGGCCGCGAGGCAGGGGACGGAACTGCCGGAATCCTTCCAGAGGCCGGCGAGGACCTTCCCGGGACCGGCTTCCAACACCGCCAGCTCAGCGAGGGCGGCCAGAGCCGCCTCTTCGGCGGTCCATCGTACGCTCCCGGTGATCTGGCGAAGCGCGAGTCTCTTCGCCTCCCCGCCGCTCGCCACGCGGCCGCCCGTGACATTGGAAAACAGCGGCAGCACCGGGTCGGCGAACGCGACGGCGTCCAGCAGGGGCGAGAACTCGCGGGCCGCCTCCGCCACGAGTGGCGAATGGAAGGGCCCGGCCACCTGAAGCCTCAGGACGCGTTTGGCGCCGGCGGCCTTGAAGCGCGTTTCGGCTTCCGCCAGCGCGGCCGAGGTTCCGGCGACGACGGTTTGGCGCGGCGAGTTGAAGTTGGCCGCGTACAGTCCTTCCAGCCCTTTGTCCTTCCATTCGCCAATGAGCGCCTCCACCGTATCGCACGGGAGGCCCAGCACGGCCGCCATTCCGGGGACATCCCCCGCCGTGCCCGCGGCGATCCCGTCCGCCGCCTTCTGCATCGCGGCTCCCCGCGCGGCGACGAGGCGGAAGCAGTCCTCCACGGAGAGGACCCCTGCGACGGCGAGCGCCGCGTATTCGCCAAGGCTGAAGCCCGCGCATGCCGATGGCACGACCCCGTGCTCGAGAAGCAGCGTCGCCGCCGCCAGGTTCGCCAGGGTGATCGCGGGCTGCGCAATGTCGCTGCGTTTGAGTTCGTCGGCTTTCGCCGTCCCGAGCAGCCGTTCCATGTCCCGCCCGGCGGCCATGGAGGCCGTGCGGAACAGGTCGCGGACCGCGACGCTCGCCTCGAAAAGATCCATGGCCATCCCCGGGTACTGGGCTCCTTGACCGGGAAAGAGGAAAACCGCTTCGAGCTTGCCCGCTACCATAGGATGAGGTTCCCTCCGTAGGTGAGCCCGGCCCCGAAGGCCACCGTCAGGACCAGATCCCCCCGGGCGATGCGTCCCGAACGGACCAGTTCATCCAAAGCGAGCGGGATGGTGGCCGCCGAGGTGTTGGCGTACTCCTCGATGTTGAGGAAAAACTTCCCTTCCGGGATCTTCAACCGCCTGGCGGCCGCCTGCACGATACGCGCGTTCGCCTGATGCGGCACGATCCAGGTGAGATCCTCCGCGCCGACGCCTTCCTCCGCGAGGAGCCGAGCGATGGTTTCCGTCATGGCCTTGACGGCGAAGGAGTAGACCGCCTGCCCGTTCATCTCGAGGCATGGCGGCCTCTCCACCGTTTCCCCCTTTTGGAAGGGATGCCTCGTTCCGCCTTTGCGTATGATGAGATGCTCGCTCCCCGAGCCGTCGGCTCCCAGCACGGACCGCAATAGCCCGCATTTTCCGGGCCCCTCGGAAGGAGCGTCCGTCTTCTCGATGATCGCGGCACCCGCGGCGTCGCCGAAGAGCACGCAGGTGCTGCGGTCCGACCAGTCGGCGATGTGCGTAAGCACTTCCGCGCCGATCACCAGCGCGCGCCTGCGCTCCTTCCCCATCGTCAGAATGCCGGCGGCCGCATCCAGGCCGTAGATGAAGCCGGTACATCCCGCCGTCACGTCCATCGCCGCCGCCCTCTTCGCTCCGATGCGGTCCTGCACGAGACAGGCCGTGGAAGGAAAACCGATATAGTCGGCGGTCGCCGTCGCCACAACGATGAGATCCAGGGTCATGGCTGCGGCTTCGACGGAAAGACCGGGCGACGGGTCCCGGCCGACAAGTGCTGCAAGAGCTGCGTTCGCGGCCTCAGTCGCCAGATCGCTTGCGGCGACATCCGGGTCCGCAATATGCCGCGAACCGATGCCCGTATGGGAGCGGATCCACTCGTCCGAAGTATCCAACCGCGTCGCGAGCTCGTCGTTCGTAACGCGTCGTGCCGGTACGGCTCGTCCCGTTGCGATGATCTCGATAGCCATGACCCATCCTTTGAAATGACAAAAGTACAATATTTGTCGAAATCAAACAACACAATACTACTTACTAAATAATTGTCAAGATGACAACTAAAGTAAATATGTCATTCTTTTATTTCCATGCACGGAGAATGAAGGAGGAAATACGTCAGGGCGAATACTCCTGCCCCGAAATGAACCATCGATCCGGTCCGAATCATATTGACAATGTCGTCCATTTTATGTAAGTTAGTGTTGACTTACATAAGGAGGATCCTGGAATGAACAAACCGACATTGGCGATCCTGGTTTCCACGGTGGCTATGAACGCATGCGCGACGGCGAGCGGCAGGGAGGCGATCACCGAGATGAGGCCCGTCCCTTTTTTCTCCTCTGTCGTCCTGAACGGCGTGGGCACGGTCCATGTCCGCAAGGGGCCCCAGGAAGTCCGTCTCACCATCGATGGGAACCTTGCGGACCGCTTCGAAACAACGGTGAAAAACGGGCGGCTCATGATAGGATTCAACTGCGATCTGCGGAACCTATGGGCCTTGCGCGGACTGAAAAAATGCGAGGTGGAGATCGCCGTGCCGGACCTCGACGGGATCGAAGTGAACGGGGCGGGGACAATCGCCGTGGACGCGTTCGACTACGGGAAGCTCGACCTGCGGGTCACCGGCGCCGCAACGGTCGACCTGAAGGGGACGGCATCGGAGCTTTCTGTCAACTGCACGGGCGGCTGCAAGGTCCTTGCCCGCGGCCTGGCCGCCGACGCGGGGCGCGTATCCCTGACCGGATCCAGCCGCGTGGAGGCGCGGGTGAAGGACTCGCTCGAGGCCTCCATCACGGGCGCCGGTCGGCTCCTTTATTGGGGCGATCCAAGGGTTTCCCGCCGGATCAGCGGAGCGGGGGAGATGCGGCGGGCAGGCGACTGAAGGGGAAGGGGGGCGGATGGACAAGGCGCGCAAGGTGACGCGGATGGGAAGGCCCGTGAGGGCGGAAGGCGGGAAGCCCACGAAGGAACGGATCTTCGAGGCGGCCATCGACCTGTTCTCACGGAAAGGCTACGACAGGACCTCCGTGCGGCAGATCGCCAAGGCCGTGGGTTTGACGGAGAGCGCCGTCTACAGGCATTACCCGAACAAGGAGGCCATCCTCGAGGCGATCTTCTCCTTCGCGGAAAAGTCCATCTACACCCCCCTGCCCATCGAGGAGGACCTGGGCGGGCGTACGGGGATGTCCCTCTTCCGGGGGCTCCTCGCGCCCCTGCCGGCGATCATCGGCGCGGAAGCCACCGTAGCCAAGATCGCGCGGATCATGTACGCCGAGATGCTCCACGACCCGAAGATCCGCCGCTACTTCCAGGAAACGTACGTAGAGAAGGCGGATGACCACCTGGAGGCGCTCTTCCGCCGGGGCATGGAACGTGGCGTGATCCGGGCGTGCGATCCGCGTGCGCTGGCCAGGGTCTTCAACGCCTTCCGGTCCGAGTGGACCTTCCAGACCTACATCCTGGACCATGGGAAACCCGTCGACCTCGTTCAGGCGGAGAAGGACCTGGAGCAGTCCATACGGTTCTTCGAGCAGTTCCTGGTTCCTGATCGGGACGGCCGCTGAGCGCTGACCATGGGGAAGACCGCCCTGGACATGCTGTTCCACAGGATCCCGAAGGTCGAGGTGCCTGTGGGGCTTGGCGCCTACGACCTTGTTCTTTTCATCGCGCCAGTCTGGATGGGCCAGGTGGCCTCCCCGCTCCGTGGGTGTTTCCGGAAGCTTGGACAAGAAATCCGCGCGTTCGCATTCGCCTCCATCAGCGGGGGCGCCGACGGACAGAACCCGCGTCTTGCCGCAGAGCTGCGGAAAAGCCTCGGCAGGGAGCCCGCCGCGGTGGTCGACCTGCACATCGCGGACCTGCTGCCCCGGGAGCCTAAACCGGAGCGCAAGGACACTTCGGCGTACAAGGTCACCGAAGGGGACGTCGAACACCTCACGGGGAAGGTCCTCGCCGCCCTGGCGGAAGCGGGGTTCGGCAAAGAATAGGTGGCCCCATTGCATGCGGAAGCGGAGTGGCCCGGGTTGGCGGGTTTACCCCACTCGGAATCCAGGCTCTCCCGCACCGTCACCATCAGGTCCCGGCGGTGGTACCTTGCGGCGTGCAGTCGAAAAACATTGATCTGCCGGCTGTCCTTCGGCTTCGGCGCGGAACTTCCGCCGCATCCTTCCGGTCAGGTAACGGACCGCCACGTCCCGACAGGTCGCCCGCCCGATGCGCCGCGAGCCGAAGGTCCCGTTGGCGCAGCAATAGATCACCGACGCCAACATCATGCTGGGCGGATGTTGACGGAGAAAGCCGAGATTTTCATGGTCTCGACCGCGTTGATGACGAAGTGCACCAGATCGTCCCGAAGGAATCATCCGCATCCCGTTTTTGGACCTTTTCCGGACATCGCGAAGGCGGTCAGGGAGAGCATCTTCGGCGGGGATGGCTCGCGTTTCCTTCCCCTCACGGGAGGGGACGCATGAGCGGCTCTTCGATCCCCGGCGCCGCGGCGCGCAAGGCTGGCCATGCCGTCAGAAGCTCACCGTAACGCCGAATGACACCCTGGGCCGCCGTGAATGCCGCATCGGGCTCCCCCGGGACGTCACGAGGGCTCACGGGATGCTCCACCATGGCCTGGTCCGCCACGGCCTGGATGTGCCTGTCCACGTCCATCGCCCATTCAGCGGGGCTGCGCTTGTACGCGGTCAGCAGGTTGCCCAGAAAACCGACATACCCCTGCATCTGCTTCAGCCACAGCTCGAAGAGAAGGGCCTCAAAGTCCGCGGCACCCTGGGAGGAGACCTCAATGAGATGGCGCCCAAGCCGGTCCATCCGAGACTCCGGGCCGGCACCGTACAAGGGCGGCGCATTGAGGAGAAGCAGCGTCATGAGCTCCGCGACGCGCGGCCGCACGTCGTGCAGGCTCTCCTCTGTGAACGGCGAGAGGGGACCCGGGTCATGCAGCACCGCGTACGGCATGTGGCCGATCAGCGCCGCGGGATTGGCCGCCCGGAGCGCCATCGCGAATATTCCCTCGTCGTTCCTGCCCACGGGCATGAACGGGGGAAGGGTTTGCCGCGCGTCAAGGCCGATGCTGGGCGCCATCAGGAACGCCCCAGAGGAAACCACCCAGCCCGCGGCCGCGCGCACGTGGAAGCGGGAGACCCGGGCGCGGGCGTAGTCCGCTGCCCGCCGAATGACCGCGTCGCGCGCCGGGCCGCGCAGCCCCAGCACCATGCGGCCGCTCTCCATTCCCGTATGGCCCGCTATGCCTGCCATGGTGACGGCCACGCGCGCCGTCCCGGATTCCAGCAGCTCCGCCAGTCCCAGGTCCGCATCCCCCAGCTCGGTCCTCCCGATATCCAGGCAATCGGAGACCCTGCGGCCCAGGAGCCTGCCGTGGGCGTCCACGGGAGACAGCGGAGCACACGGCAGGCCGCGGATGCGGTCCATGTCCTCGGGATAGCGTGTCTCCAGGCAATCGAATCGGGAGGTAATGAGCAGGCGCCTCTCATTGTCCGCGCCCGGTGCCCGCAGGCCGAAGCACGTGTCGTCGTCGTTCAGGAGAAAGGGCCTGCCCACGGCGGAGAGGAGGACCAGGTTGCGCGGCCCGCCGCAGCGCCAGAAACCGTCTCCCGTCCCATTGACGGCGAAGCCGACCAGATCACGGGGCGCGCCCGCGCGCGAAGCCAGCGTTTCGCACCAGCGGGCGACGGCGGGCCGGTCGGCGCACAGGATCACGGGCGCCGCCGGTGCATGCCCCGCGGCCCGCGCGCGCTCAAGCTCCGCTGACAGGCGGGGGAGATCAGACCCATCCGGGGTATCGTCGAATACGCGTATCTCGGGAGCGGACCCGCCGCACGCCCCCATGAAACTCACAACGCTGCGCGCGGCGAGCTGCGGCCTCCCGCGCGTAAGCCACGCGGCAAACCGCGGCGCGGAGTCCGCGTCGGTGGCGCCCGCGCCGCCCGCCTCGCGCAGCTTCGAAAGGATCGCACCACTGCCGTAGAGCAGACCGCCCTCCCGAAGCTCCCGCACGGCATCCGCAAGGGATGGATCCGGCTCCCAACCCCGGCGCGCAAGGTACGCCGCCTGCTCATCGGGCGTGCGGAACCGGTCCATGCTCTCCCAGAGCCGGGCAAGGTAGGCGTCGGCATCGAGCACGGCGCCACGTGTACCGATCAGGAAACGATCCGCGCCGAGGGGGACCACCCTCCCGCGGCGCGCGATGAAAGATTCCACGACCTCAGCTGCTCAGGGAACTGTACACGTCGAACGCCACGCTGGACTCATCCTCGTCATTGGAGGCAATCGTGACAGTCTCCTTGCGGGATGATCCCCACTCGTAGGTTGAGCTGTAGTACGGGTCGTATCCAAGCTCAATTTCTTCCTCCGCGCCCGCTTCCACTGAGAAGGTGCAGGTCTGCGCGTCATTGACGGTGAACTCTCCGCTGTTGGAGCCGCCCGAGCTGAGGGTGAGGGTGCCGCTCAGGACGCTGTACCCCGTGTTGGCTATCGTCAGCGTCCGGGTGACCTGACTGGCGCTGGCCTTAATGGTGCCGAATGCGATTTGCGTCGACCCGTTCACGATTGCGTCGTCCGCCAGCGTGTCCGGATCATAATATGAGAGGCCGATCTCCGGCTCCCCGCCCACGCCCGTGATTGGGAAGGAGAGGCTCGCCGTATCGGGATCATTGCTCGCCACGGTGACGGTCTCGGTGCGCGAGACGCCGTTGCCGTACGACGACGTTGACGAGGGATCGAAGCTCACCGTCACCGTGACGGAAGCTCCCGCGGCCACGCTGATCGTGCAGGACTGGACGCCGCCCAGGGCGAACTCTCCGGCATTGGAGCCCGTGGCACTGAGGGTTGCCGTGCCGCTCAAGTCGGCATCCCCGTTGTTCTGGATCGTGACCGTCTTCGTGGCCGCCTCCGCGCTGAAGCTGAGGCCGCCGAAGTCGATCCCTGCGCTCGTCACCGCCGCGCCGTCCACAAGGACCGCGATGTCCGCCGCGGGCGTCGCGGCGTCAGTAGTTCCGGTGTCCGTGCCGCCGGTATCACCGGTGTCCGTGCCGCCTGTGCCGCCTGTGTCACCGGTATCACCGGTGTCCGTGGTGCCTGTGTCGCTGCCGTCGTCCGTCCCAGTCGGCGTTTCCGAGGACGCCGTCTCTTCATCTTCCGAATCCACAAACGAGCATCCGGAGGCGACAAGGGCCACACAAACCGCCAGAACCGCCGTACGCAGAGACAAACAACTTGTTATTTTCATGACACCCTCCTCTATCGCGACGTGCACGCCGCGCACTGTGACCCGAATCGTATCCTGTGGAGGGAGAAAAATCGTTCGGATTCTGTTTTCGTACCTTTTTCAAACATTGCGATGTCGGTGTAATAGTGATACACTTTTCCTATACGCCTGCTGTCAGGATAATGCCATGGAATGGTTGTTCGACACGTTCATGTTCGCACTCGCAATCGGACTCGCGCTTTTCGGCGTCGTGCAGCTTCTCTACCGTCCGCGCCTGCCCATCCATTGCCACTGTACAGTCGTGTTCTTCTGCCTGTGCGGCGCCCTGTTCCACGCGTGGACCCTCAGGACCGGCATCCTGCCGGTAAACTCCGTGCTGTCGCACGCGGACGCCTGCGCCCTTTTCTTCGCGGCGCCCGCGGTGTACCTCAGCTCTGATTCCATCATCGAGGAGGCCCGCGCCCTGTCGTTCCGCCAGGCGCGGCACTACATACTCCCCGCGGCCGTGGTCGTCATGTTCATCGTCCTGAACGCGGTCGCCCTGCCCGTGGCCGGGGCGCTTGCCCATGGTACAGGCGTGGTCTCCGCCGCGGCGCTCTGCGGCTACACCCTGGCCGCGCTTTTACGGGCCGCCATTCTGCGCGTCCGGGAGCCCGGCTGGCGCGTACAGGAAATCCGGGCGCTCGCCTTCTTCCCCGTCGGCCTCCTGGCGGCGGCGGCGACGCTGATCGCCTCCAAGGTCGCGCGCAATGACCGGGCGGGGGACGCCTCCCTTTTCTCCTTCTCCCTCCTCATCACGGTCTACGCCCTCACGCGCGTCCGATGGCCCGCGCATGAGAAGGCTCTGGCCCGGCTCGTCCGCAAGCAGTCACTCCTGGAGGACCTGGATACGGGAGCCCTCCAGGAAAAGCTCACGCGCCTGATGGAGGAGGAGAAGCTGTACAGGCAACCGGACGTATCCCTGGCCACGGTGGCCCGTGCGCTGGGAATCACCCCGCATCAGGCCTCCCAGTTGATCAATGACGGGATGCACATGAACCTGCGCGCGTACGTAAACACCTACAGGATGCGCGATATAAAGCGCGAGCTGATCGAGAAGCCGCAGCGTTCCATCCTGGAGATCGCCTTCGACAACGGGTTCAACTCCAAGTCCACGTTCAACACGCTCTTCACGCGGATCACGGGGGAATCCCCCCGCGAATACCGCAGGAAGCGTCTCCAGGAGCCGTGAGGCTCCTGCCACTTTCAATAGTTTAGTCCGAAGACAGAATTGTAATGATTCCCGCGCAGTGGCACGCAGGCCTTGGGAGAGGCGGGTCTGGACATGGATGTTCTCATTGGCAGGGACTTCGAGCTGAGGCCCACGGGTGCCTACAGGCACATGGAGATCCTGCGGGAACCCACTCCCTCAGATCCGCATGCGGAAGCGTCGGCGTGTCTCGGTCTACATTCACCGCCTGGGAGGATTTGGATGTTCAACGTTATTTTGAAAATACTAATCCACGGTCCTTCTGCGCGAAACAACGCATGAAACATCGCACTGAGGAAAAACAGCCACATGCCGGTCACGCGCTTTTCCCCGCGTCAACGACCTCTGAAAAGGTTCGGAAACAAAATCCGAACGATCATTCGACGCACGTGCTGTATGTTGGAATGCGCATGAGGAGGTGTACGATGCCTACGATACTACGTTCCATCATATGTGTATCCGCCCTCGCCCTCTGTGTGGCCCCCTTGATGACCGGATGCGACCTGATCGGCGGGTCCGATACCGGCATCACGGACACCGGCGATACCGGAGGTACGGACTCCGAAGACACAGACGCAAGCGTTGCCGACATCGCGGTCCTTGTGGACGGTGAGGCGGTGACGAGCGCGGGGATAGACTTCAGCGGCGTCGGCTTCAGCGCGGATGCGGCCACAAAAACGGTCACGATCCAGAACAACGGGGATGCCGACTTGAGCGGCACGGCAACCCTCAGCGCCACGGGCTCCAATGTCGGGGAGTTCGCCCTGGACGGCGCCCAGTCCTTCACGATCAGCGTGGCCGCGGGGGCTTCCGTCACCGTGACGGTGAGCTTCAACCCCTCGAAGACCGCTGCGTACGGCAATGGCGTCTCGCGCTCGGAGACAGTCACCGTGGCAAGCAATGATCCCGACACGGCGAGCCTCTCCTTTCCCGTCACGGGCGTGGGAGTGAAACCGGACATCGGGCTCTCGTACAATAACACGTCCACTGACATTGAGATCGAGAGCGGGGTGACTGAAGTGGATTTTGGCGTCCAAGTCGAAATATCCTTCGAAGGCCAGACCACCAGGATCCTGACGATATCCAACACGGGGTACAGCGTCCTGAGCGGCACGATCACCCTCAGCTCGGGGGGGTCAAACAGCGGAGAGTTCACCGTCAATGACGGCCAGACCTGCACCTTCTCCGTGGAAGCGGGTGGCGAGGTGGAGATCGAGCTGGGTTGTGAGCTGACCTATAGCTCGACGTACAATTTTGTCACTCGGAGGGAGACCGTGACGGTATCCGCGAATGACGAGGACGCCTCGGTCACGACGTTTTTCGTGTCCGGTTATCTCGAGGCGTCCTGATCGGGGGCATGACCAGGAACGGGGAATGTGCCATGCGCTTCATCCTGGTGTATAGTGCGGGCGTATGGCATCCCTGCTCCTCGTCGAAGACGACGTAACCCTGGCCTCCGGGCTCTCCTTCGCGCTTGAGCGCGAGGGACACGCCGTGACCTGCGCGCACGGCAAGGCAGAGGCGGAGCGGCTCCTGGCCCGCGCGGGATTCGATCTCCTGATCCTGGACGTCATGCTCCCCGACGGCAGCGGGTTCGACGTCTGCCGGTCCGTGCGCCGCCATTCGCAGGTGCCCGTCATCTTCCTCACCGCGCGCGACGAGGAGGTGAACGTGGTGCGCGGCCTGGACCTGGGCGCCGACGACTACGTGGCCAAGCCCTTCCGGGTGCGCGAGCTCGTTTCCCGCATCGCGGCGGCGCTGCGCCGCGCCGCGCCGGGGGAGGCGGGCGGCCGGGTCCTGCGCGCGGGCCCCCTCACCATCGACCTTGCCGCGGCGCGCGTACACCGCGGCGCGCAGGAGGTGCGCCTTTCCGCGGAGGAGTTCCGGCTCCTGTCCCTGTTCGCGCGCAACCCGGGGCAGGCCCTCTCCCGAGGCGCGATCATGGAACGGCTCCTTGACGCCGAACATCCGTTTGTCGACGACAATACCCTCTCCGTCTACGTGCGCCGGCTGCGGGAGAAGCTGGAGGAGGACCCCGCCGCGCCCCGTCTCATCGTCACCGTGCGGGGGGTGGGCTACCGGTGGGAGGGCGCCCGGCAGAGCACGGAAGTCCAGGATGCGCGCCTAGGGAGGGGCATGAGCCGCAACCCTGAGGCGCGGCGGCTCGCGCGGGGCGCCGCGCTCCTCTGCGCCGCACTCGCGTGCCTCCTGGCCACCGGGCTCTGGCTGTGGTGGGCCGGCCTCTCCCGCGCGCTCACGGAGCGCGACGCCGTCCTCCTGGGAAAGGCGCTCTCGGCGAGCCCCGGCGCGGAAGCGGCCGTCATCTCCGCCCTGACCCGCGCGCCGTCCCCCGCCGAGGCGGAAGCGGGCCGGGAGGCGGCGCGGCGCTACGGCTACGACGCCGACCTCCCCGCCCTCCTCCGTCCCGTGCTGCGCGGGCCCCTCCTCGGGAGCGTCGCCGGCCTGTTCGTCTTTCTCCTCCTGGCCGCGGCGGGTTTCCTGCTGCTTGCGCGGGGGGCGCTGCGGCGCGTTTTCAGCCGCGTGCGCGGCGTGGCCGAGGCCGCGGAGAGGATGGCGGAGGGAAGCCCCGGCCTGCGCATTCCCGAGATGGGTGAAGGGGACGTCTCCCTGCTCAGCCACCGGGTGAACCAGGTGGCCGAGCGACTCCTCACCGCGCTGGAGCAGGTGCAGGGGGAGAGGGAGTACCTGAAGGCGTTCCTCACCGACGTGTCCCATCAGTTGAAGACGCCGCTCGCCTCCGTACGGATGTTCACGGACCTGAGCCTCGACGACGTGGGGGAGGAAAAGCGGCGGGAGCTTCTGGAGAAGAGCCAGGGACAGCTGGACCGCATGGAGTGGCTCATTGCCAACCTCCTCTCCGTGGCGCGCATGGAGGCGGGTTCCGTGGAGTTCAGCGTCAGGGAGACGCCGCTGCAGGACACCCTGGCGGACGTCCTGTCGGGGCTCCAGGAGATCGGGGAACGCCGGGCGCTCACGGTGCGGTGCCGCGTGCCGCAGGAGCCCGTCATGGCGCCGCACGACCGGCGGTGGCTGGCCGAGGCGCTTTCCAACATCGTCAAGAACTGCATAGAGCATACGCCGGCGGGAGGCAGCGTCACCGTGACCCTGGAGCGCACGCACGTCCTGGCGCGCATCACCATTGAAGATACGGGTGAGGGGATCGCCCCGGGGGACCTGCCGCGGCTGTTCGACAGGTTCTTCCAGCAGGCGGCGCCGCGGGGGGGCGCCGGCGTGAACTGCGGACCGGCCGCCGCCAATGTCGGACCCGCTCCCGCGATCCCCGCCACGGGCGTCGGATTGGCGCTGGCCCGCGCTATCATCGAACAGCATCACGGCGCCGTGACCGCGGAGAACGTCCCGGCCCGGCCGGGCGCCCGCTTCATCGTGATCCTGCCCCTCCGCGAGATCTGATCGCCTTACAATACTGTAAGGCGCCCGTCACCTCCCCGTAAGCGTGATGCCGTATCATTGCGTGCATGGCAATCATCGAAACACGGGGATTGCGCAAGACCTACGGCGTGGAGCCGAACCGGGTCGAGGCGCTGCGCGGGGTGAGCCTCTCCTTCGAGCGGGGTGAGTTCATCGCCATCATCGGTCCCAGCGGATCGGGCAAGAGCACGCTCCTGCACATGCTGGGCGGGCTGGACCGGCCCACGGCGGGCAGCGTCACAGTGGACGGGCGGGACCTGGGCGGACTCTCGGAGATGGAGCTGTCCCTGTTCCGCAGGCGTACCATCGGCTTCATATTCCAGGCCTACAACCTCATCCCCGTTCTCACGGCGGAGGAGAACATCTCGCTGCCCGTGCTCCTGGACAACCGCCAGATCGCGCCCGCGTTCATCGCGGAGCTGCTGGACGTGCTGGGCATCGCGGGCCGGCGCACGCACATGCCGGGAGAGCTCTCCGGCGGGGAACAGCAGAGGGTCTGCATTGGCCGTGCCCTCGCTTCGCGTCCGTCGCTCATACTTGCCGACGAGCCCACGGGCAACCTGGACCGGAAGAACGGCCGCGAGGTGCTCGAGCTGCTGAAACTCTCCGCGCGCAAGTGGCGCCAGACCCTCGTGGTGATCACGCACGACGCCGAGGTGGCGTCGCAGGCGGACCGGGTCCTCTCCATCACGGACGGGCGGGTTGAAGGGGAGGGGGGGAAGTGATGGTGACGGACCTCAATGGCCTTGCCTCCCGGTATCTGCGGGCGCACGTGAAACGGACGCTCCTCACGATCCTGGGGGTCGTGTTGTCGGTGGCATTGATCTGCGCCGCCAGCCATTTCGGCAGGGCGCTCATGGACAAGGGGATCGAGGAGGCAAAGCTGTCCAAGGGCTCCTTCTACGCCACCATCGAGGGGCTGGACAGGGCCCGGGTGGACAGGCTTGCTGGCAACGCGAAGGTGGAGGAGGTGGGCTACTCCCTGGAGGCGGGGGTGGCCGTCGTGGGGGACTCCCTTGCCCTGATGGTGATCGGAGGGGATCCCGTCTTCCTGCGCGGCATGAACCTCGCGGTCACGCGGGGACGCCTGCCGTCCCGGCCCGGGGAGATCGCCGTGGAGTCCTGGGTCGGAAGCACCATGGGCAGGCCCGTGTCGATCGGGTCCACGATCGAGCTGCGCATCGCCGTGAGGAACGCCGCGGACGGAGCGTTCCCGCGGACCGTGCGGCGCTCCTTCACAGTGACCGGGCTCCTCGATGGCTGGAAGACCACGCAGGCGCAGGGGCGGGGGTTCGGGATCGTGAGCCTTTCAGAGGCCGAGGACATCCTGGGCGCGGACGGCGCGTCCTACATGGCCTCGTTCACCACCCGCTCGGGCCTGCCCGTGCAGAAGACCATCGCGGAGATCGGGGCCTCCCTCGGCGTGAAGCCCTCCCAGGTCGGCCAGAACACCGCGCTGCTCACCGCCATGGGGATCGGGGCGAGCACGGTCATGAACGATTCGGTGCGCCGGGTGGAGGCGATCCTGGCCCTCATCATCATGATCGCCACCGTGGCGGTCATCTCCAACACCTTCACCATCTCCGTACTGGAGCGCATCCGGCAGTTCGGGATCCTGCGGTGCGTGGGGGCCACGCCCGCCCAGCTGAGGGGGCTCATCATGCGGGAAGCGCTGGTGGTGAGCGCCGCGGGCATACCCCTGGGCATTGGCGGCGGGATCGCCGCCGTCCTCGCCGTCATCAGGATCCTTTCCATGATATCCACGTCGTACTTCGGCACCCTCCATGCCAGCCTCTCCCTGCCCCTCATTGCGCTGTCGGCGGGAATCGGCCTGGTCACCGTCCTGGTCTCCGCGTGGGGTCCGAGCGTCCGCGCCGGACGCGTCCCGCCCCTGGAGGCGGTGCGCGCCCCGGAGCGGATCGTGAAGGAAAGGGTACGCGGAAGGCGCCACCGCCTCATGAAACGCCTCTTCGGCGTGGCGGGCGGCATGGCGGCGCAGAACATCACGCGGAACAGGAAGCGCAACCTTGTCACCGTTGGCTCCATCACCATCGGCATCTCCCTGTTCATCATCTTCGCGAGCATGCTCGACATGATGAGCGTGGCCACGGGAAGCCTGGAAAGCCAGCCGTTCGTACGCGACGTCGCGGTTTACAGCCGCCTCATGGGCGGCGCCAACGAGCTCACCCCGCGGGACCTCGAGACCGTGAAGGGGATGGACGGCGTGCGTTCCGTCCTGGCCACCCGGGAGGCCAATGGCCTTCTCCTCATGCCTGACGCGGCCATCGCGGACGGGTATCGGACGTACAGCCAGCGGCATCCCCGCGCGGACCTGCCTGCGGCCGGGGAACCCGGCGTGACAGCGGTGCCCGCGGCCCTCCTGGGGCTCGGGGCGGAGGAAGTGGCCGCCCTCAGGGCCCACATTTTGGAGGGCGCGACCGATCCCTCCACCATGAGCAGGCGCAACGGGGTCTACATCGTGCGGTCCTTCAAGACCCGAGATGAGACCGTGGTGCCGGCGCGTTTCTCCATCGGAGACCACATCCTGATCTCCGGCAGCCGGGAGTCCGGCGCCATGGCCCCGATGGAAGTGGTCGTACTCGGGTTCGCGCGCACCCTCACGTGGAGCGCCGTGATGGACCAGAATGCGGTCGGCGTCATCATGATGGCGGAGACCTTCAAGGCGGTCACGGGAAAGGACACGTATACGCGCTTTGACGTCGCCGTGGCCGAAGGCTCCCGCCCCGCGGACCTCGCGGCCCTGTTGCGCGTGGCCCCCGCCCGGGCCCACGGGGCGCGGGTGGAGGATTTCTCCGAGACGGAACGGCAGACCACCGGGATCGTCCTGCAGATATCCATCCTCCTCTACGGCCTGGTGGCGGTCATCAGCCTCATCGGGGCGCTGAACATCGTGAACACCATCGGGACCAGCCTCATCCTGCGCGTGCGGGAGTTCGGCATGCTGCGCGCAGTGGGCATGACCGACGGCCAGCTGCGCGGGATGGTGAGCCTTGAGGGGCTCCTTTACGGGCTGTATTCCGCTGTGCCGGGCAGCCTCATCGGCCTGCTGGTGGCCCGGTGGCTCTTCTCCAACATGAATACGGTGCGCGCCATCCCCTGGACCCTGCCCTGGCCGCAGATGCTCGGCGCGTGCATTGGGGCCGTCGTCCTGGGGGTGCTCTCGGCCCTGGTGCCCATGCGGGGGATCGGCAGGCTCAGCGTGGTGGAGAGCATTCGGGCGGAGGAGTGACGGTGGCGGTGCCTCAGGCGCGGCGCCCGTCAGTTCGCCTCCTCCGCGCGCTCGAGGACCATCTCCGAGGGCTCGATCCCCTCCTGGGCGTAGAGGAGGGGATCGGCGAGGTTCGAGGCGATGAAATCGCGGAGATCGCGCGGGGAGGCGAAACGACGGCACGCCGCATCCTACAGTCGCTTCCCTGCCGCCGTCAAAGGCCGAGGCGTCGTCTTGATAAGCCACGGAGCATGAGGCTATAATTGTTATAGAAGAAAAAATCCCGTTTTTCACGGGGAGATCACGGGTGCGCCGTCGATCCGGACAATGCGCTGAACCCGAGTCTCCCGTGCCGCTTGTCAGGGAGAAAGTGTTATGAGTAAACTCCGGGGTTGGTCATCTCTCTTCGTGCTTGTTTTCCTGCCTGCCTGTCCTCTCGTTGGCCAGACGCAGCCGACGGCCCAGGTCATCGCTCAGGTCCCTTCCCCGCTTTCGATCGAGGTCTTGCCGTCCTTCGACCTGCCGACCTTCGGCACGGCAAGCTACTTCTCCGTTGGCGGCTCCCTGGATCTCGGCGTGAAGTATCGCCTGCCCGGTTCCCTCCTCACGTTTTCGGGCGGCCTGGAGTATTGCTACGCGCCGAGTCAGGCGACGGCAAGCCTCTCGATCATCCTGCCGAAGATCGGAATCGGGGTTCAGATCCCGCTGGCCAGCTTCCTGTCGGCTTTCTGCCGCGCCGATGTCGGCTATTACTTCGCCACGTACAACGATTTCTCAATGAACGCCACGGACCCCTTTGTCGCGGGAGGCGTCGGGCTGAGGATCGCCCTGGCTCCCACCTTCCACATCGAGGTTGGCGGCCGGTACAAGTATTATGCCGCGCTGTACCAAGGCGCCAGCGTGGCCGTCGGCGTCGACATTGCGCTGGGCAACCTCGGAGGCAGCGTCGACATCCCGACGCTCGAATTGAGACCGGCGTTTCCCGTTTTCTACAAGCACTACGACGACCATCCCATCGGCACCGTCACGGTCGCGAGCAGGCTGAAGGTGCCGGCCACGGACGTGAAGGCGCAGGTCTACATCAGGGAGTTCATGGACGCCCCCAAGGCCATCCCGATCTGCAGCACCCTCGCGCCCGGGGAAAGCAGGACGGTGGATCTCTACGCCTTGTTCACGGACAAGGTGCTTGAAGTCACCGAAGGGACGAAAGTCGCCGCCGAAATCACCGTCTCATACATGGTGGAAGGGCAAGGATACGAAGACAAGAAAGTCGAAACGCTCTCCGTGCTTGGACGAAACGCAATGACATGGGACGACAATCGAAAGGCGGCGGCCTTCGTCTCGGCCAAGGAGCCGCAAGTCCTGAACTTCGCGCGCAGCGTGACCAGTGAGGTTCGGGCAAAGGAAGACCGCTCGATCCCCGGCAATCTTCAGGCCGCCATGGCCCTTCACGAGGCCCTGGACCTCTACGGCATCAACTACACCCCGAACCCCGTGACTCCTTACTCGGAGGCCTCCAGGCAGATCACCGTCGTCGACTTCCTCCAGTTCCCGCGCGAGACGTTCCAATACAAGGCGGGCGATTGCAGCGATCTCTCGATCCTCTACTCGGCTCTCCTCCAGGCCGTGGGCATCGACGCCGCGTTCATCACCATCCCCGGGCACATCTTCGTCGCCGTGAATACCGGGCTCCCGGTGGAGAAAGCCGCCGACTCCCTGATCCCGCAGGGCCAGCTCATTGCATACAAGGGAAAAGCATGGATTCCCGTGGAAATCACGATACGGCATCAGGGATTCATGAAGGCGTGGCGGCTCGGCGCGAAGGAATGGAACGAGAATACGCTGACCGGCCAGGCCGGGTTCTATCCGGTTCAGGATGCGTGGAGCGTTTACCAGCCCGTAGGGTTGCCGGGGGTGGGATCGGCCATCGCGGTTCCCCGGTCGGACCAGATCCTCTCCGCCTATCTGCGCGAGGCGCAATCGTTCATTGACGATCAGCTTGCGCCCCAGGTGGCCAGGCTGCAAGGCGAGATCGACGCGACCGGCAACATGTCCGTCATGAACAACCTTGGCGTGCTGTATGCCAAGTATGGACGGCGGGACAAAGCCGAGGAGATCTTCAAGCAGGTACTCCAAAAGAAAACCTACCTCCCCTCGCTGCTGAACCTCGGGAACCTTCATTTCCTGAAAGAGGATTGGGCGGGCGCCCTGGCGTACTATCTGCAGGCGGACGAAATGATGCCCGACACTCCGCGCGTTCTCGTGGCTCTGGCAAGGGCGAACCGGGAGCTGAAGAACTATCCTGAAGCGGAAAAAAACTACGGCAAGTTGAAGGAGATCGACCCGGCGCTTGCCGCGCAATACGCCTATCTGGGGACGGGAAGCCCGAGCGAGACGAGGGCCGCCGACATGGCGACCGAGCGCAGGAACGTCCTCTGGGATACAGTGGAATGAGGCACTGGGCCCGGCGGGGAAGAGGGAAACATGCCCGGCTTTGGCGCGCAGGCGCGCTCACGGTCCTTATCGTCCTGATGCTGTCCATGTTCGGTTGTCCCCCCAATTCCCTTCTCAGCGACCTTGAACAACACGTGGACGCCGAAAAGAGCCCGCAGACGGTCGCGACTCCCGTGTTCGACCCCAGCGCTCCGGGCGGTACGTATTCCTCTCCCACCGACCTGACAGGGGCCTCCGCGGTCACCATCACCTGCTCCACCCCCGGGGCCACGATCTATTACACGGACGACGGGTTGACGCCCTCCGTTTCCACGACTCCCTACACGGGACCGCTGTCGGTGAGCGGAGACCAGAAAAGGGTGACCATCAAGGCGGTGGGCGTCGCATCGGGCATGACGGACTCCGAGCTTGCCCAGCAGGTCTATTTCATCAATTACGATCACTACTCCGTGTACTACGACGGCAACGGAAACACCGGGGGGGAGGCCCCCGCCGACCCGACGGCGTACGTCTCCGGCCAGCAGGTCACCGTGCTGGACAAAGGCACCCTGGTGAGGTTGGGTTGGCTCTTCACGGGCTGGAACACCGCGCCAGACGGCAGCGGGAGCGCCTACGGCGCCGGGGCGCACTTCGACATCGGCAGCGCCGATGTGAAGCTCTACGCCCAGTGGCGGCTCGTGGAATTGACGGCCTCCGACGGGGCCGCCGGTGACCAGTTCGGTGACGGCGTGGCGGCCTCTGGCGACGGCGGTACGATCCTTGTCGGTGCAGACCAGAAAACCGTCGGTAGCAACGCCGACCAGGGTGCGGCGTACGTATTCACGGGGTCCGGCAGCAGTTGGGCGCAGCTCGGGCTTGCCGCGTCCGGCGGGGCGGCAAACGACCGTTTCGGCTACAGCGTGGCGGTCTCCGGCGACGGCAACACTCTTGTCGTCGGCGCAGACGGCGGGGGTTCCACCCAAGGCGCAGCCTATGTGTTCACGAAATCGGGAGGCGCCTGGACGCAGGCCCCGAAGCTCACCGCCTCCGATGGGGTCGAGAGCGATTACTTCGGCTGCAGCGTGGCGCTTTCCAGCGACGGAAGCACGCTCCTTGTCGGTGCGACGGACGGTGGAGGGGGACACTACTTCTATGGCGCGGCCTACGTGTTCACGAAATCGGGCAGCACCTGGTCCCAGGTTCAGAGGTTGACCATCACTAGTGGTGTTAATGGTGACTTCTTTGGCTGGAGCGTCGCAGTCTCCGGGGACGGCGGCACGCTCATCATCGGAGCGGGCAACAAGAAGATCGGAAGCAACAGTTCCCAGGGCGCGGCGTACGTGTTCACCAAGTCGGGCAGCACCTGGTCGGAGACGCAGGAGATCACGGCCTCGGACGGGGCCAAATCCGACAATTTCGGCAGCAGCGTAGCCATCTCGAGCGACGGCAACACGTTCGTCGTGGGAGCAAAAAGCAAGACCATCGGCACGGGTTCGTACCAGGGCGCGGTCTACGTGTTCGAGAAATCCGGCAGCACATGGTCCGAGGTCCAGAAATTGACGGCTTCCGACGGGACCGGCGGTGATGGATTCGGCATCAGCGTGGCCGGCTCCGGCGACTGCGGCACGCTCCTCATCGGGGCGTACAACAAGACCATCGGCGGCAACGCGGATCAGGGCGCGGCCTACGTGTTCACGAAGTCGGGGCCTACCTGGGTACAGGCCCAGGAGCTCACCGGCTCCGACGGGGCAGACGGCGATCTGTTCGGCCGCAGCGTAGCGGCTTCCGCCGACGGCAGTACGCTCGTTGTCGGTGCGGCGGGAAAGACCATTAGCGGCAATGAGAGCCGAGGAGCAGCCTATGTATTCACAAAGTCGGAAAACGGTTGGGTGCAGCAATAGGAAGTGCGCCGGCCTGAAGTCCGGTCGGATGGCCGTGCTCATCCTCTCCCTTGTGCCCTCATTGATCGGCTGTCCGCCCAACACCCTCCTGAGCGACATCGAGCAGGGCGTGGATGACGAGAAGACCCCGGAAAGGGTGGCCACTCCCGTGTTCAGCCCCACCGCGCCGGAAGGCACGGTCACCTCATCCATCGACCTGACGGGAGATTCCGCGGTCACCATCACCTGCTCCACCCCCGAGGCCACGATCCACTACACGGTGGACGGGTCCACGCCCTCCGCTTCCACCGCCGCCTACACGGGGCCGATCCCGGTGAGCGGGGATCAGACGCGCATGACGATATGCGCCATTGGCGTCGCGTCGGGCATGACCGACTCGGAGCTCGCCCAGCAGACCTACCTCATCAACTACAACCACTACTCCGTGCTCTACGACGGCAACGGCAACACCGGCGGCGATGTCCCCACGGACTCGACGGTCTACGTCTCCGGCCAGCAGGTCACAGTGCAGGGCTGCGGTACCCTGGTGAGGGCCGGTTGGTTGTTCACGGGCTGGAACACCATGCACGACGGCAGCGGGAGCGCCTACGCGTCGGGGGCGCTTTTTAATATTGGCGGGGCGGACGTGACGCTGTACGCCCAGTGGCAATTCCTGAAGCTTGCGGCCCCCGACGGCGCCACGGGTGACTGGTTCGGCTCCAGCGTGGCGGCTTCCAGCGACGGCAGCACTCTCGTTGTCGGCGCGCGGAACAAGAAGATCGGCGAAGGCAGCACTTATCAAGGCGCGGCCTACGTGTTCACGAGGTCGGGCAACGCCTGGTTGCTGGCCCGGGAACTGACCGCCTCCGACGGGGGCCCCAGCAACTACTTCGGAGAGAGTGTAGCCGTCTCCGCCGATGGCGGCACGATCGTTGTGGGCGCGTCCAATTCCAGCAACCCAGGCGCAGCCTACGTGTTCACCGGATCGGGAAGCAACTGGACGGAGGCCCAGAAACTCACCGCCGTCGGTGGGGCGGGTAATAACTACTTCGGCTCCAGCGTTGCCGTCTCCACTGATGGAAGCGTCATCGCCGTCGGCGCAGAGGGCGCCGCGGCAGCCTACATGTTTACAAAGTCCGGCAGTACGTGGTCTCAGATACAGAAGCTGATATCCTCCGACGGAGGCGGTGCTTTTGGCTGCAGCATTGCCATGTCCTCGGACGGCGGCACGCTCATCGTCGGAGCGCTCAACAACAATGCGGCCTACGTGTTCACCGGGTCGGGCAGTTGGACGCAGGTCAAGAAGCTCATCGAGGGGGCCAAATGGTTCGGATGGAGCGTCGCCGCTTCCTCCGACGGCAGCACGCTCGTCGCCGGGACCATCAACAACAACGGAGCGGCCTACGTGTTCACGGGGTCGGGTTCCTGGACGCTGGCACAGACGCTCACTGCCTCCGACGGGGTGTACAACGACAATTTCGGCATATCCGTAGCCATCACGGGTGACGGCACGACGATCACTGTCGGGGCTTCAGACAAGAAAATCGGCAGCAACGCCTCCCAGGGCGCGGCGTACGTGTTCACGGGGTCCGGCAGTACCTGGTCGCAGTCCAAGGAGTTCATTGCCTCGGACGGAGTCGCCTGCGACTGTCTCGGCACGAGCACCAGCGTGGCCAGCGACGGCAGTACCCTCCTGTTCGGAGCGGGCAGCTCCAGCTCTTCCGTCAAAGGCGCGGCGTACGTGTTGAGGAAATCGGACGGCAGTTGGGTTCAATAGGACGCCTGCAATGAAACCGCGCAAGGGGATCCTGAAGCTCGGCCAGGTGGCCGCGTCCGTTCTCGCCATGGCTTTCGCATTGGCCGGCTGTCCGCCCAACGCGCTCCTGAGCGACCTCGAGGAACGTGTCGATGCCGCCAAGGTCCTGGAAAAGGTCGCGACTCCCGTGCTCAGTCCCAGCGCACCCGGCGGGACCTATTCCTCTCCCACGGACCTGACGGGAGACTCCGCTGTCACCATCACCTGCGACACCCCCGGGGCCACGATCCATTACACGGATGACGGGTCGACGCCCTCCGTTTCCACCCCTCTCATCTACACGGAGCCCATACCGGTGGCCGGGGATCGGACCACGAAATCGATCAAGGCGGTCGGCATCAAGGCGGGCATGGCTGACTCCGATCTCGCCCAGGAGAGCTACTCCATCGCCTACGACCGCTACTCGGTCTTCTACGACGGCAACGGCAACACGGGCGGAGCGGCTCCCGTGGACTCGACGACCTACATCTGCGGCCAGCAGATCACCGTGCTGGGAAGCGGCACGCTGGTGAAAGCGGGTTGGCTGTTCACGGGCTGGAACACGGCCCGTGACGGCAGCGACAGCGCATACGCGGCGGGGGAGCAATTCGCCATCGGCAGCGGCAATCTGACGCTGTTTGCCCAGTGGCGGTTCCTGGAGCTGGTGGCCTCCGATGGGGCCGCCGGCGACTATTTCGGCTATAGCGTGGCGGCCTCCGGCGACGGCGGCACGCTTGCTATCGGGGCGAATCAGAAGACCGTCGGCAGCAAAACCTTCCAGGGCGCGGTGTACGTGTTCACGGGGTCCGGCAGCGACTGGGCGCAGCTCGAGCTTGCCGCATCCGACGGGGCGATCAGTGACGACTTCGGCTGCAGCGTGGCGGCCTCCGACGACGGCGGCACGCTCGTCGTCGGCGCGGACGGCAAGGCTTCTTCCCAGGGCGCGGCCTATGTATTCGTAAAAACCGGAAGCTCCTGGTCGCAGGTCCAGAAGCTCGTCGCCTCCGATGGAGCGGCTGAGGATCTTTTCGGATACTGCGTGGCGGCCTCCGGGGACGGCAGCACGATCGTAGTCGGTGCGCACTATAATACCGTCGGCGGTAATGAAAACCAGGGCGCGGCGTACGTGTTCACGAAGTCGGGGAGCACCTGGGCGAATGAACAGAAGCTCACCGCATCCGACGGGGCCTACAATGACCGCTTCGGCTGCAGCGTCGCGGTTTCCGGCGACTGCAGCACTGTCGTGATCGGGGCATTCGGTGAATCCTCCGGCAAGGGTGCGGCGTACGTGTTCACGAAGCCGGGCAGCACCTGGGTGGAAACACAGAAGCTCACCGCATCCGACGCGGATTACGGCGATTGGTTCGGCAACAGCGTGGCGGCCTCTCACGACGGCAGTACGCTCGCCGTCGGCGCGTACAAGCGCGATTCCGGGGAGAACGATTCCCAGGGCGCGGCCTACGTGTTCACGAAATCCAGCACCTGGTCACAGGCTCAGGAGTTCATTGCCCCTGATGGAGCCGCTTTCGATCAATTCGGCGGCAGCGTAGCAGTCTCGAGCAGCGGCAGCACGCTCGCTGTCGGAGCGTACGGCAAGGCTTCATACCGGGGCGCCGTGTACGTGTTCACGGAGTCCGGCGGCACCTGGTCACAGGCCCAGGTACTCACGGCATCCGATGCGGCTGCAAGTGCCTGGCTCGGACACAGCGTGGCTGTCTCCGACGACGCCGGCGCTTTGATTATCGGAGCGTATGGCTACGCGTCCAAGCAGGGCGCGGTCTACATATTCAACGAATCCGGCGGCGGATGGAGCCAGTAGGGGCGGCGGCAAAAACGTTACTCCAAGGCGGATGGTCACGCGGCACGGATGCCGCGCGGACCCGCATGGGGAGCCTATCGATTGTCCCGCATCGGCTTTGGAAGCACAGGGCTTTTCCGCTGCCGATGGTCCCGGGACTGGCCTATTATGGCGTCTTCCACTACGCGCCCATGCTTTCATTCCGTCTCCCGCGCCTACTCCCTGATCCTCGGTGGGTTCCACGCGGCGGAGGATCCGAATGTCTGATGGCTCGAAACCATGACTCACTGGATCGGCCTCCCCGCCGCCTGGCTGAAATAGGAGGACAGGCACCGGTCGTGCTTGAGGAAGGAGCGTGGGACCTTAGGAATGGTCCAGACGAACTGACGATACGGCAGGTTGAGAAGGAGGGTGCGCTTCTGGGCGCAGGCGGGACAGGGGGCCTTTTACAACTGCCAGGCCGACATGGATGCGGTAGTGGTCAACGCGGTCGGTACCAAGCCCTTTCAGGCGGCTGCGTATTCCCTGCACGATGGATTTCCGAGGCACGTGCGTGGCGTTCGGTCCCTGGTGCACGTACCCCTTGACTCTCGCCGTAAACACGATCTCGTCAAGGGCTTTGATCGCAATGTCATCCATATCTTTTCCTCACACAACGGTAAAGCTCTTCCACCGGCTGCTCCGAAACCTGATCACGAAGATGACGGCTCTGAACGTCCAGTCCAGGCCCATGGCGAGCCAGATGCCGACGACACCCATCCCGAGAATAATGCCCAGTACGTACGCGAAGGAGATTCTGAAGCCGAACATGGACACGATGGCGGTGACCATCGTGAACCGGACATCTCCCGCGGCCCTGAGGGCATTTGACAGCGTGAACGACAGGGGCCAGAGCACGATGGCCAGTCCATTGTGGATCCCCACGAGAAGGAAGGTCAGCCGGGCGGTCTCCGGGGAAATCGCGTATAGCCTAAGAAGCAAGGGCAGGACGACAATCTCAGCCACGCTGATGGCAGCCGTGACGATATAGGTCTGCCTGATAAGCCGCTGTGCGTACGCTATCGCCTGCTCGTAGTCACGTGCTCCGACGCAATGCCCGATGACGGTCACTATGGCCAGGTTCATTGCCGAGGCGTAGCTGATGGCCGCCATGACGAGGGTCTGCGTGATGCCGTTGGCGGCGATCTGGGAGGTCCCGAATCGAGCGACCATGCTGATCACGAGGATGCGGCCCAGCTGGTATAAGCCGTTCTCAATGCCGCTGGGAACCGCGATCCTGAGGATTCGTACGATCATGGGACGGTTCCAGGAGAAGAAGCGCCTGAGCTGAACGAAGACCGTGTTCTTCCGATTGGAGGCCAAGAAGAGCATCACGGCGGCGGCCGCACCCCGTGCCGTGAACTGAGCCCAGGCGACGCCTTGGACGCCCGCGTGGAAGCCGAAAACAGCGATCGCGATGCCGCCGACGCTCACGGCGTTCATGAAGACGGAGACGAACATCGAAACCCGTGACTTGCCCATCGAGCGGAAGATGGCGGCGCCTGAGTTGTAGGCCGATATAAAGGGGTACGAGAGCCCTGAGATCAGGAAGTAGATCCTCGCGTCATCCATGACCTCACGGTCCACGGCCCCAAAGAGGATCTTCAGCACGGGACCGTGGAAGAAAGCAACGAGAAGAAGGATGAGCAGGGAGATGACGATGGTGAGGGCGACGAGCTGAGTCGCTGCCTCGCGTGCGCTTACGGAGTCCTTTTTCCCGAAATACTGGGAAACCACCACGGCTCCCCCTGTATCCAGGGCCGCGAAGAGATTGAACAGGAGGACATTGATCATGTCTACCATGGAAACCGCTGATACGGCAGCCTCACCGGCGTGGGAAAGCATGAGCGTCGCTACGATGCCCACCGCCATGAGGAGGATCTGGTCCAGGAACAACGGCACGACCAGCTTCCGGAGAGCTTGCTTGGTGAAAAGCTCGGATGAGCTGCTGCTGCTCCTCATGGACCCTCAGGCAGGGTACGAGACCGGCGCCTGACGCAGGATCTTTGCGTCCTGGGAAGGCGAAATCTCGAACAGCCTCCGATACTCCCGGCTGAACTGGGATGGGCTTGCATAGCCCACCTGGTAGGCGGCCTGCGCGACGTCCATGCGCTCGGCGAGCATCAGCCTGCGCGCCTCCTGGAGTCTCAGCCACTTCTGGTACTGCAGAGGGCTCATGGCGGTGAGCTTCCTGAAATGCGCGTGGAAGGCCGTGGCGCTCATACGGCTGTAGGCGGCAAGGTCGTCTACCCGCAGGGGCTGAGCGTAGTTTTTCTTGAACCACTCGATGGCCAGTCCGATCTGTGCGCTTGGCGTCCCTGATGAGGCCGCCAGCCGCAGATGCGGCCCCATCTCGCCGGTCAGCAGTCGGTAGAAGATCTCCTTCTGGATCAGGGGAGCCAGGATGGGGATGCTCTCGGGCTCGTCCTGGAGGTCGATCAAGCGGAGGAGGGCCTGGACGAGCGGAAGCGAATGCCTGCAGACGAGGAGAGATTTCCCGACCGCCGTCCGTGAGGGGGGCAGATCACCGCTGACAATCAACTCGGAGATGACCCTCAGGTCCAGCTTCAAGGTCAGGGACAGGTAGGGCCTTTCCGGACTCGCCTCCAGGATCTGGGCTATGACGGGAACGTTCATTGACGCAAGCAGGTAATGGCTCTCATCATACACATAGACTTCCGACCCCAGGATGACCCGCTTGGATCCTTGGGCGATCAGGCATACAGCCGGCTCTCGCATGTACCTAGTGGGCTTCTTCCGTGTCTCTACGCGGTAGAGGTCCAGACCAGGTATCGCCGATTCCAGATGGGCCGTGTTCCTGGTCCATCGGTCCACACGGGACGTGAGTCCCGATAGGGCTGACGTGAGCTCGCTCGCCTTGGTTTCCATGGTTCGCCTCGCCACGAATGGAGCTTAGCGAAAGACTTCGTCCCGTGTCACCCGTTTTGGCCAGGATCGGGTGGATTAGGCAAGAAATCGGGAAAAACAAATCAACAACCTCGCCATGGACCGCAGCAGCCCGGACCCGCTTCCGGAGCATCCGGATACCTGTCCATCAGTCACCCCTTGACCCGTTCTTTCATCATAGTTATTATCATCACAACTATGATGTCATATGACGATTTCACGCGCTTCTTCGAGCTGGCGGGGCTCACCTACATGAAGGGCAAGCGTGCCGCGAACGTCGTGCTGAAACCGATCGGCATCACATGGGACCAGTTTGGGACCTTGGCGGCGCTGCAACAGGAGCACGGCATCAGCCAGCATCGGCTCGCGGCTGTCCTGGAGACGGACACGACGACGGCTATGGTGATCTGCGAAGGGCTGGAGAAACGGGGCCTCATCTCGCGTACGCGGTCGCCAGGGGATCGCAGGACCTACAGGCTCGAGGTCACGGACAGGGGTAAGAAGACGTTCCAGCGGGCTCTCGCTGCAATGCGGCCGCTTACGGTCGAGCTCAAGTCCGCCTTGAGCCAGGAGGCCATGAGGGCTGCCCTTCCCCTTTTGGAAACCGCGGCCGGCAAGGCGCGCGAGATCGCGGACAGGGTCCAACGGAGGAAGAAATGAACATCGCGAATCTGCTCATCATCTTGGCTGCCGCGCTGATCAACGCGTCCGGCTCCGCGGTCATGAAGTACGCCGCGTCCTTCAAGACGGCGGCCGTCCCGAACATGACCGCGTACTGGATGTACCTGCTCCTGGCCATGATGCTTTACGGAGGCTGTTTCCCGCTTTTCGCCATCGGGCTTTCCCGGACCCGACTTTCCGTGGCCCAACCAATTTTCTCCGCCATGTCCTATGTCGCCGTTCTGGCGGCGTCCCTGCTCTTCTTCCACGAGCCCTTCGCCCCCCTAAAGGCAGTCGGAATCGCGGTCATCATCGTCGGGATGGCGATGGTGGTGAGATGAGCCGGGAACCGTCGCCTTCCCAATGTGAAGGAGCAGATACGCTCCGATCAGGGGACTCCTTATCCATGTCCTTTTATCTCTTGTTGCAACCCATCGGGAACCGGCTCCTTTCCTCCATTCGGTCCTTCCAGGACCGAATGTCCTGACCCCGGGAGCACGCCCTCTTCCGGGTCATAGCATCGGGCTTCTGCGCGGTCACCGCAAGATGGCGGAGTCCCGCCTCGCTGTACGCGGCCCGGGCCATCCGCTACAGTCCTCCCATGACAGCACCCCCATCCACTACGGTGAAGGCAGACCGGGATCCGCCGGGTGACTGCCCGGAGCAACGCTGATGGTGGTCCATAGAGGGGAACGTCTCATCCCTCATCGGGAGGTCCCCTACCATGCTCGGCCAATCAGGCGATGATGGTCCGGATCTCCGCGGGATCGCGGATCACGGCGATCTCGGACATCTTTTTTCCACAAACAGGACAGCGGAAGGGGCTCCCG
>Ga0153915_10000043_pt1 | contig 119925 bp, 105 predicted proteins | sample Opewatmetagenome_2_FD_107003 | JGI IMG/M metagenome (GOLD analysis project Ga0153915, IMG submission 107003) | Freshwater wetland microbial communities from Ohio, USA - Open water 3 Core 3 Depth 3 metaG | ecosystem: Environmental > Aquatic > Freshwater > Wetlands | place: USA: Ohio, Lake... | reverse complement strand
TGTGGATCCACGTGGTCCATGGCGTCCCCTTTCTGATTCGTTGACGTGTGGTAACTCAACTAAACCAGATGAGGACGCCTCTTTTCTACCTGCAATTGTGCGAAACTAACAATACGTTATCTTGCTTCACCACGTACACTAAGTGATACGCCACCCAGTTCAAAGAATCTTTCCGTCTCTACGTGGTCTCTCGTTCGACAATTGTCGAATATACAAGAATCTTCTTCATTACTTTCTTCTCTTGAAGCGCGTCCATCAGGTTGCTGCTGGCAGCCATGCTGACATCCATAAGCCTATTATCAAGAGATGTAATTTTCGGATTACTGATTTCCGAGTATATCGAATTGTCGATCCCGATAATGCCGACTTGATCGGGGATCGAAATGTCTAGATCTACGAGAGCGCGCACTCCTCCGGCAGCAAGGAGATCGACCGCATAGATGATCCCGTCGACATCGGGATGCTCTTTCATTATTCTTCGTGTCGTATCATAGGCTCCATCGAGGGAGTTTTGGCATTCATAAACAAGCGGCGTCTTTCTGGCTTGAGTCGCCTTTACCGCCGCGACAAATCCATCTCTCTTTAGGACATTACTTGGAGTATAGTTATCAATGACAAAAGCAAGGTTCTTATGCCCTTTCCTATTGAGCAACTTTACGCAATTAATCACGCCTTCATACTCATCCGCTATTACGCCATATACGTTCGGCAAATCCAAATATCCATTCGCTATAACTATCGGTATATCCCTAAGATGTAGCTGAATAGCCTCGGCAACCATATCGGATTGATAGGTCGACCCTATCAGGACAGCCCCGTCGACTCTCCGCCGATTGAGAATCTCTATGTATTCGGCCTTCGAAACATCATCCTTTCCAGTATTGAGGATAATGCAGCAATACCCGAGCTTGGCAAATTCATTCTCTATTATGTATGCGCCATCTGTGTAATGTATTTGCCGAATATCGGAGATCAGTATCCCTATGATCTTCGTGCTTTGCTTGACGAGCCCCCTGGCTGTTTCATTCGGGATGTAGTTATTCTTTTTTAATAGTTTCAGGATTTTTTTCTTTGTACTTTCTTTCACACCGGCTTTATTATTAACTACCCTGGAAACCGTACTAGCGGAGACTCCGGCTTCCTTGGCGATATCATATATCGTCATAGATCGTAATTCCTTATCAATTGATGCATTAGCCACAGAGTATGATATCTGCTACAGTCAGCGCAGTCAAGCTACTTGAAGTTTTTTTAGAATCGATTGCAAAAAAATAAAGTCCTTAATATGATAAAGAAGCCGTGATTACGAATCGCCGTTATAGGAGTGAAGAATGATTAGAAGAAATGAAGAAAAGAGAGTCGAGCATAAAGCGGCACCTTTTGAGGGAATAGGCGATATTACTGTTCGTCATCTTTTAAATAGTCCGGAAGAAATGTATCAAAAAGGCCGGGTGTTTGCGCATTCAACACTGCAGCCTGGATGTGGATTAGGGTATCACGTACACACTGATGAATCGGAAACCTATTATATTTACAGCGGAGTGGGCGAGTTCAATCACAACGGGACCTTAATAAAAGTCGGACCAGGAGACGTGACTTTCACTGGCGCCGGAGAAGGTCATGCGCTGAGGAATATCGGAACGGAGCCGCTGGAGTTCATTGCCCTGATTCTTTACAAGTGAAAAAACAAATGAAGGCGTATAGCGAACGATCCCCCGAAAACTGTGTTGAGCCCAGCCTCGGCGGCCTCGACTCGGCCATCTGCGAGCTCTGCTCCGTTTCCCGTCCGGCGCCAGTCCTGCGTCTCGGCGTGCCGCACTCCTATGTGAGCTCGGGCCCCTACGGGTACCTCATGGCCTACTCCGAACCGGACCAGGCGAGCCTGGCGGCGCGTATCGCGAGCTTCGTGGGGAAGTAGCCGAGGCGACTCGGATTCGACTTCGCACGCCGCGCCGTCGCGCCTCTTCCCGGGATCGCTTATACTCGAGTCATGGAGCAGAATGGCCGGATCGCCGTCGTGGCTATCGGCGGGAATTCGCTTATCCGCGATTCGCGGCGTCAAACGGTCGAGGACCAGCAGGACGCCCTGCGGGAGACGGCCCACCACCTGGCCGAGATGATCGGCTCGGGCTGGGACTTGGCTATCGGACACGGGAACGGGCCCCAGGTGGGCTTTATCCTGCGCCGGTCGGAGATCGCGGCCCGGTCGGAAGGCATGCACGAGGTGCCGCTGGAAGTGTGCGGCGCCGACACCCAGGGAGCCATCGGCTACGAGCTGCAACAGGCCCTGCAGAACGAGCTGTTCCATCGCGGCATCAAGAAAAACGTCGCCACCATTATCACCCAGGTCCTCGTCGATCGCGACGACCCCGCGTTCGCCGCTCCCTCCAAGCCCATCGGCGGCTTCATGAGCGCCGAGGAGGCCGAGCGCCGGCGCAGGGACCAAGGTTGGGCAGTACGCGAGGACGCGGGCAGGGGATGGCGCAGAGTCGTGCCCTCGCCGATGCCGAAGGAGATCGTGGAGCTCGACTCCATCAAGGCGATACTGAGGGACGGCATCCAGGTGATCGCCGTCGGCGGAGGCGGCATCCCCGTCGTCGACTCAGGCGGCGGCGAATACCGCGGCATCGCCGCCGTCATCGACAAGGACCACGCATGCAGCCTGTTGGCGCGCGAGATCAAGGCCGATCTGTTCCTGATCGCGACCGCGGTCGAGAAAGTCGCGCTGGATTTCGGCGCGCCGACGCAGCGCTGGATCGACCGTATGAGCCTGGCCCAGGCCAGGCAGGCGCTCGAGGAGGGCACCCACTTCGCCTCCGGATCGATGGAACCCAAGATCCAGGCGGTCGTACGCTTCCTGGAGGCCGGGGGCAAGCGGGCGCTGATCACGAATCCCGAGAGCATAGGCCGCGCCCTGCGGGGCGAGACCGGCACCTGGTTCGAGGCCCAGTCATAATGAAGCGACCCCCGGAAATAGACACTTTCAGGAGGTCAGTTCATTCGGGAGAACTTTTTTCTACTGTCGTTTCATCGGCACCTGGTAGTGGACGTTCCAGGGCGGATCGATATCGAGGACGATGTCGAGGTTGGCGAGGGGCTTGGTAAGCTTGTATTTTTTGCCCGTCTCCACGCAGAAGAAGCTCATCACTACGCCCTCGGCCCCGGCCGTCACGTGGAACTCCTGGACGGTCTTCTGGCCGAAATCGTAGTAGACGCCGCCGGTCGCGTCCAGGATTCGGATGTTGTTGGACGAGAGTTCCCAATATGCGTTCCAGTTCGGGTCGAGCCATTTCCCGAGCGGAAAGTCGCCCAGGTTGATTCCCTCGGCCTGCGCCAGTCCACCTGCGATCACCGCGAGGACGATCAGAAATAACACTTTTTTCATGAGGCGGCCTCCTTTACTGTCAAGAAAACCCGTGATACCCCAAAAGTATATCGATCGTCCGACGCATTGCGAGTTTTGATTTCTGGAAGCTGGTGGCAGGCGCGCACCTGGCGAACCATCATGGATGAGATCAAGGCGAGGTGCCCCGACTGCCCCTACGTCGCCAGCAGGGTCCTGTCGGAGAGATCGTGGCCCGAGCGAGAGTGGAACAGGTCGGCGAGCTTGCGCGGCGTCATGTCGGCGCGCTCGCGGCCGCTCAGGTCCAGGACGAGCCGCCCTCGGTCCATCATGATCGTGCGGCTCCCGAAGTCGAGCGCCATATCCAAGTCGTGGGTGATCATGAGGGCCGTCAGGCCGTTCTCGGCGACGATCTTCCGCGTAATGTCCAAGACCTTGACGGACGTGGCCGGGTCGAGGGCCGCCGTGTGCTCGTCCAGGAGGAGCAGCTTGGGCTTGGCGATGGTCGCCATGAGCAGCGACGCCGCTTGACGTTGCCCTCCGGACAAGAGGCCCATCTTGGTCTTCATACGGTCCTCGAGGCCGAGGCCGAGTCCGGCCAGGAGCTCGCGGAAATGCGCCGAGTCGCGGCGGTTGACCGCGAAAAAGGATCTGGACGCGTTACGCGTGTAGGCCATCGCGAGGTTCTCCTCGATGGTCATGCTGGGCGCGGTCCCGCGCAGGGGATTCTGGTAGAGGCAGCCGATGCTCGCCGCGCGCCTGTGGTCCTTCATGTAGGTGATGTCAGCCCCGTCCAGGAGGATCCGCCCGCGATCGGGCAGGAACTTGCCGAGGATCGCGTTGAAGAGCGTCGACTTCCCGGCGCCGTTCGATCCGAGGATGGTGATGAACTCGCCCCGACCTGCTTCGAGCGAGAAGTCGTCGAGCGCGACCTTCTCGTTGGGAGTGCCCGCCTCGAAGCGCTTGGTGAGCCTCGCGACCGAAAGCTGGGCGCTCATCTCGAAGACTCCCTCTCTCCCGCGCGCCTCTTGCTCCAGGCGACGGATTTCTCCTTTGCCAGGGGCAGGGCGAGCGCGATGGTGACGATCAGCGCGGACAGGAGCTTGACCGCGTAGCTCGGCATATCGATCCGGTAGGCGGCCTGCAGGATGATCCGGTAGATCTCCGACCCGGCGACCGCGGAGACGAGTCCCGCGGTGACGCCCCGCTTGCCGAAGAGTGCCTGTCCGATGATCACCGAGGCCAGGCCGACCACCAGCATGCCCGAGCCGTTGCCCAGGTCCGCGTAGCGCTGCTGCTGGCAGAGCATGGCCCCGGACAGCGCCACGAGGCCGTTGGCGATGACGATCCCGATGGTGCGGGTGAAGTCCGCGTTGATGGACGAGGACCGGACCATCTCCTCGTTGTCGCCGGTGGCCCGGATGGCGATCCCCGGCCTGGTCTTGAAGAAGACCGCGAGGAGGGCCACGCAGAGCGTCACGATCAGGCCGGAGAGTACGAGGGCGGAGACCTCGCCGCTTTCCGCGACGGCGAACATACGGTAGACGGTCTTGCTCGCCACCGGCGCCTGGATCCCGCTCTCGTTGGTCGCGAGTCTCTGCAGGTAGAGGTTCGCCTGGCCTCCCAGCACCATGTAGTTGACGGTGTAGAGACCCGTCATGGTCAGTATGCCCGAGAGTATCGCGTTGATGCGCAGCTTAGTCTGCAAAAAGCCGGTGGCCAGGCCCGCCAGCATGCCTGCCGCGATTCCCGCGAAAAGTGCCAGGACCGGATGCCCGGCGATCGCGACCATGGCGCAGGCGGTCATGCCGAAGACGAAGCTGCCGTCGATGGTCAGGTCGGGAGTGTTGAGGACGCGGAAGGCGATGAAGACGCCCAGGGCCATGGGAGCGTAGATCGTTCCCTGGCCCAGGGCGGAAATCAGCATGTCGAGATAGGACATACGCCTCTAATCTATTTGCCGAAGTGGCTGGTACCGTCCTTCTCGACCAGCGCCTTGTAGCCTTTGAGCACCTCGGCGCTCAGCTGCAGCTTGAGCCTATCGGCCGCCTGGAGGTTCACGTACTTGGCGTAGTCCGAGAGAGTCTCGTAGGGGAGCGCGGAAGGAGCGGTGCCGTCGGACACCTTGAGGACCAGGGCGGCCACCTGCTTGCCGAGTTGGACGTAGTCGATGCCGATGGTGGCCAGTCCGCCGTCGGCTACCATGGAATCGGCGCCGCAGTAGATCGGGACGCCCTTGGAGTAGGCCGCGTCGGTGTAGGTGGGCATGGCCGAGGCGATGGTGTTGTCGTTGCCGGTGTAGAGGGCATCCACGCCCTTGGACAGCAAGCTGTTCACGGCGGCCTGCAGGTCCGTGACCGTAGCGAGGGAGGCTTCCGCGTAGGCGATGCCGCTCTTGTCGCAATAGGCCTTGGCCGCCTTGATGGTCGAGACGGAATTCGTCTCGCTGGAGGTGTAGAGGAAGCCGATCTTCTTGTACTTGGGCTGGAAGTCGGACACCAGCTGGACGATCTTGGCCGAGGGGATCGAGTTCGAGACGCCGGTGATGTTCTTCGCGTCCTCGCCGGTCAGGCCCGCGGCGACGGGGTCGGACACGGCCGCGAAGATGATCGGCGTCTTCGTTCCCCCGAAGACGCTCTTGGCGCTCTGCGCGCTGGGCGTGGCGATGGGAACGACGATGTCCACTCCCTTGCTCTTGACGTTCTGGAAGATAGTCGCCAGGGAGGAAGTGTCGCCGTGGGCGTCCTGGGTGACGATCTCGAAGTTCCGTCCCGAAGCCCGAAGCTCGGCGACGATGGTGTCGCGGATCTGATCCAGGGACTTGTGGCTCATGGGCTGCACGATGGCGACCCTGACCTTGGCGGGGGCGGCGGCGACCGAAAGAGCGGCGATGGCCGCGAGACCGAAGACGAGGATGGATTTCTGCTTGCTCATTCGTTACTCCTGTTATTCCCGTGCAATTCCCCTGCAGGCATTGCGTATTTCATAGCGGAGCTATCTCTTGCGCCATCGCGATGTGCTTGCGAATGATATCGCAGGAGCCGTTCAGCTCGGCCAGCTCTTCCCGGTCGAGGGATAGCTCGATCACCGCTTCGATCCCGCATCGCCCTACCAGGCAAGGGACGCCGCAGTGAACGCCGGTCTGTCCGTACTCGCCTTCCAGCGAGACCGAGAGCGGCAGCACCCGCTTCTCGTCCAGGAGGATGCTCTGGCACAGCGCGGACAGCGCCTGCCCGATGCCGAACTCCGTGGAGCCCTTCCCGTTGATGATATCCATGCCGGAGAGTCGGGTGCGCTCGAGAAGAGCCGATCGATCCAGATCCGCGAACGCCTCGAAGGGCCTCCCCCCGATGCTGATCTGGGAAAACGGGATCATCGACGAATCGCCGTGCTCGCCCAGGGACCAAGCCCTGATGTCCGCCCGGCCATGCCCCGTCTGCTCCGAAAGGATACGCACGAGGCGCGCGGAGTCCAAGAGGGTGCCCGTTCCGAAGGCCCTGGACCGGGGCAGCCCCAGCCCCCTTCGAACGTAGTCCGCCACGATATCCGCGGGGTTGGTTATGGTGACGATGATCCCGCTCAAGTCCAGGGGCCTGAGGACCTCCAGGAGCTCGCGGAGCAGCATGACCGAGCGCCCCAGCAGATCAAGCCTCGTCTGGCCGGGCAGCCGCGGTTCGCCGATGGCGATGACCACGATATCGGCGCCGATGCAGTCCGAATACGAACCGGCCCTGACCTTGGCCGTCGAAGGCGGAAACGACAGAGCATCCGATATGTCCAAGGCCTGCGCCTTGGCTTTCAGCTCGTCCCGATCGATCAGCACGATCTCGCTGCTGACGGCTCCGGCGGCCAGGGACATCGCGCAGTGCGACCCGACATGTCCGGCGCCGATAATGGCGATTTTCCCTTGGCTGCCCATCCTCTTGTGCTTCCCTGGGTGTTTCTTCGAATCAGAACAAATGGTTGAGTCGACTATAGCGAGCGCTTTACTATGCGTCAAGCAAGACCAAAGAGGCGCCCGACGCGGCGTCCTCAGAATTCGTTCTTGACGAAGCGTCCTCCCACGATACCGGCGCGCACCGTGAAATCCTTGTCGAAGGCCACGATATCGGCTTCGTAGCCGGGCGCCAGGAGACCGCGCTTTCCGAGCCCCAGTATGCGCGCGGGATTCGCGGACGCCATCTCGGCCGCGCTCTCCAGAGGAACTCCGAAGGAGACCAGGTTCCGCAGCCCCTCGATCATCGTCAGCGCCGATCCCGCGATCACGTCGTCCGACGCGCGGTGGAACACGCCGTCTACGAGCGTCACCTCCTCGCCGTTCGCGTAGAGCGGCCCTGCCTCCTGCCTTGTGGGCTTGAGGGAGTCGGTAACGAGCACGATGTTGCTCACCGGCTTGTCGCGCATGAGCAGGAGGATCAGGTCGGGATGGACGTGCTTGCCGTCGGCTATGATCTCGCAGGAGAGCGCCGAGTGGATCATGATGGCGCCGACGGCCCCGGGATCGCGATGGTGCAGCCTCGACATCGAGTTGAAGAAGTGCGTCGAGTGGAGGATCCCTGCCTGCATGCCCTCGAGCATGTTCTCGTAGGTCGCGTCGGTATGACCGGCCTGCAGGACGATCCCGCGCTTGCGGCAGAAGAGGGCGAGCTCGCGCATGCCCTTTATCTCCGGCGCGACGGTCATGTTCGTGATATGGCCCGATCCCGCGGCGAAGAACCGCTCCATCAGCTCGAGGTCGACGGGCCTGACGAACTCGGCCCTCTGGACGCCCAACCGCGCGGGGGAGATGAAGGGCCCCTCCACATGGACGCCCATCACCTTGGCCCCCGGCTCCTTGCCGATCGCGGCGACGCAGGAGCGGATCGAGGCGATCATGTCGTCCTCGGCCATGGGATAGATCGTGGGGCAGAACGAGGCGACCCCGTAGCGGCCGAGGCTCTCGGACATGGCGAGTATCGCGTCGGTCGAGATGTCGTCGGTCCCGGCCCCCGCGAATCCGTGAATGTGGCTGTCGATGAGGCCCGGCGCGACGTACGCGCCCTCAGCGTCGATGACGATGGCCGAGCTCTCGAATCGCTTCTGCTCGAAGCGGCGCTCGGAGAAGACGTCGGCTATCGCGCCGTCCTCGATGAGCAGGGCGCAGTTCTCCATCCTGGCGTATCCGGCGAGCAGGCAGCAGTGATGAAAGATTATCTGTCTCATGCGGCGGTCCTTCTCGCCCGGATTATTCCGCCGCCGCGGGGGGCGGGCAATAGGACAAAGCGGCAGATGCGCGATTCGTCCACAAAATGCTCGCCTAGTCGCATTGCCGGTTCCGGGAAAGGGGCTGAGGATCCAGGCTACGCATTACCGACTGGAGGATCGAATGAAGCGAACACTATCAGCTATCCTGCTTGCGGCTCTTGCCGCATCGGCCCTCGCGGCGCAGGCTCCGACGATTCCCGCGCTCAAGGGGAAGAAAGTCCAGCTCACGCTCTGGACCCACGAGGACGCCAACCGCATGCCCTTGGAGAAGGGCTATATCGCGGAGTTCACGGCCGCCAACCCCGGCGTGACCGTCAACTACGTCACCTACCCCACGGACAAGATCCGCGACCTGACGACGACGGCCTTCGCGGCCAACCAGGGCCCGGACATCTTCAATCTTCAGATCAGCGATGCGTATCCCTTCATGGCGAACGGGCGCGTCGCCCCGATCGACTTCAAGATGACCGCATACAAAGACGTCAAGGACCTCGAGTCCAAGTACCTGCCGGGCACGCTCGCCCCCGTCATCGAGAAGGGCAAGGCCTACGGATTGCCGCTCGAGCTGACGAACTACTGCCTCTACCTGAATAAGAAAATCTTCCGCGACGCCGGCCTCGACCCCGACAAGGATTATCCGAAGACATGGGAAGACGTGATGGCGGTCTCCGAGAAGATCGTCCAACGCAACGGGGAGATCATCACGCGCCGCGGCTTCGACTTCCGCTACGGCGTCGAGCCCCTGATCTGCTGGGTTCCCATGGTCGAGCAGCTGGGCGGCGAGCTCATCTCCAAGGACGGGAAGGCGATCGTCGGCGACGATGCCTGGCTCAAGGTCCTGACCTACGTCCGCGACTTCGGCCCGGCCGGCAAGAACCTCGGCTCCCCGACCTACACCGCGGCGCGCAAAGTCTTCGACCTGAACAAGAATGAGATCGCGATGTCGCTCTCCGGACTCTATCAAGAGGCCCGGATAATCAAGTCGAATCCGGAGTTCTACAACTCCAAGGATTGGATGGTCATCCCCTATCCGCAGTGGAAGGACGCCGCGAAGCGCGTGCCCAACAACTTCTACGGGCACTACTACGTGGTGAACGCCCAGTCCTCGAAGCTCGCGCAGCAGGCCTCCTGGGCACTGGTGAACTACATGCTCTCCCACGGAGAGGCGTACCTGCAGAAGGTCGCCATCGTGCAGCCCTCGAAGTCCTTGATGGAGTCCAAGACCTTCAAGGAGATGCCCTACTCCGACGTCTTCGCGAAGGATATGTCCGCGGCCCACGTCGTCTACTACGGCGCCTCGAGCACCAAGATCGACGCGCTCCTCAAGGAGGCCTTCGAGTCCGTGATGCTCGCCGGCGGCCCCTCCCCGAAGGAAGCGCTGGAGAGGCTCCGCAAGAGCGTGACCGAAGTCCTCGCGAGCGAGTGACGCCTGAACCATCGACTGCGGCGCGGGGCTCCCTACCAAGGGGGCCCCGCGCCTTCGGAGGAACGTGAGTTGAAACGCGCCCGCAAGACAAGGCCCTCCCTGGAGGCCGCGCACGACAAGTGGGGGTGGTTTTTCGTCGCTCCCGCGATCCTTTATTTTTCGATCTTTTCCTTCTACCCCATCTTGTACGCGTTCTGGATGAGCCTCACCAACAAGAAGCTCCTGTCGCTGAAGCCCCCGACCTTCGTCGGCTTCGCCAATTACCAGAAGGTCCTCTCTTCCTCGGACTTCTGGGATTCCTTGAAGAACACCCTCGAATTCACGGTCGGCGCCTTCGTGCCGCTCTTCATCCTCTCTCTCGCCTTCGCGCTCCTCATCTCCTCGCGCAAGCGCTTCCAGAGGGCCCTTCAGATGGCCCTGTACTCCCCGGCGGTGCTCTCATCGGTGGTGGCGGCGCTGATATGGCTCATCATCTTCGATCCCAGGGGCCTCGCCAACGCGGCGGCCAACGCCCTGATGGGAACGTCGGGTAAGGACTACATGTGGCTCTCAAGCACGTCGATGGTCAAAGTCTCGACGGTGATCGTCTACGTCTGGAAGTACGTCGGCTACTTCACCATCCTCTTCGTCACCGGCATCGGGAAGATCCCGGCCAGCGTCGTCGAGGCCTCCATCATCGACGGAGCCAACGCCCGGCAGAGGATGCTTCGCATAACGCTGCCGCTCTTGAGGCCCACGACGGTCCTGGTTTCAGTCATGATCCTCATCTTCTGCCTCAAGACCTTCAGCACCCAATACCTGTTCACGCAGAAGGGCGCCTCGCTCAGGGCAGTCAACGTGGTGACGCTGAACATCTATCAGACGGCCTTCCGCGACCAGAATCTCCCGCAGGCCGGCGTCATGAGCATCCTTCTCTTCATCCTGATGCTGGTCCTGTCCTACGCGCAGCTCCGCGCCTCCCGGGGCGAGGAGGAGCAGCTATGAGCTCGATCGCCGCCTCCCCGGTCGCGCGAAGGTCCTCTTCCGCGGCGATCACATCGGTCCTGGCCTGGGTCGCGCTCGCGGCCGCCTGCCTCGTGGTGATCATGCCTCTCGTCTTCATGGCGGGGGCATCGCTCATGCCGCCCTCCGAGGTCCTGAGCATGCCGTACCGCTGGATACCGAAGGAATGGAAGCCGGCCAACTACGCGCTTGCGCTCGCCGGCAACGACGGCAACTGGCTGTTCCTTCGCAACATCCTCAACTCGCTCATAGTGGCGTCCACCGTCTCCGCGACCACGGTCGGCCTATCGGCCCTCGTCGGCTACGGCCTGGCCAAGTTCAAGTTCAAGGGCAGGAACGTCGTCTTCATGGGCATCATGGCGACGATGATGATCCCCTTCGAGACGGTGATGATCCCCATCTATTTGATCGCCGTCGGCATGCACCTGCAGGACTCCTACCAGGGCTTCATCGTCCCCTTCCTCATGAACGCGTTCGGAGTCTTCCTCATGCGGCAGTACCTCCTCGGCTTCCCGACGGAGATGCTCGAGGCCGCGAGGATCGACGGCTGCTCCGAGCCTCGCATCTTCCGCGAGATGGTCTTCAAGAATATCGGCCCCGCGGCCGCGACCCTGGCTATAATCACCTTCCGCCAGCAGTGGGACAATCTGTTCTGGCCCCTCCTCATAGCGCGCAGGGAGGAGATGAAAACCATCCCCGCGTACATCGTCAAGTTCGTGGCCGAGAAGAACTCCGACGAGGGCACGATGATGGCGGTCGCGGCCATCGCCTCCATCCCCGTGTTCTTCCTTTTCTTCACTCTATCCAAGTACTTCATCGGCGGCTCGGCGGTGTACGGGGCCGGCAAGGAATGAGCCGGCCGATCAACGAGGCGGCGCCGCCCTCGATCCTGAGCCTCCCCTTGCCGCCGCGTCTTCCACGTCCTCCTCGAACGAGAAGCGCTCGCCGAAGCGGATCTTCTCGATAGAGAGGTAGTGCCGCACGAGCTCGAGGCCCTCGCCTATGGTCGAGAGGTCCGCGCGGTTGCTCGCATAGGTCCTGAGGATCTTGCCGAGCCTCGTGACGACGTCGATGATCTCGCGGTCGCGCCCCGGCTTGGCCAGGGACCGGATGGAGTTGAGCGAGTTGTAGAGGAAGTGCGGATTCATGCTCGCGGCTCGAGTCGGCGAGGCTGAAGGCCGCGAGCCGCGAGCTCGAGACGAGCTCGAAGTCGGCCGTCAGCCCGAAGCCGCCGGCCTTGGCCGCCCGGACGAGGGCGGAGCTGTCGATCTCGGCGAGGGCGAAGCCCTTGATCGCTCCGGCGCCGTCCCGGAGGGCGCGAGCGGCCACGATCAGCGCCGTATCCCCGCTCTCGGTCGTACGGTGCCTCGCCTCAAGGGAAGCTCTCGATCGGGAGGATGATGGCGCTCGCGGACCGAAGGCCGTGCGCCGCGAAAGAGGTCGGTCGCTGTCGCTTTTTCCTCTCGTGGTTGCATGGAAAAAATATTTTTGATATAATATTTTATCCCCACGGAGGGGACGCGAAGGACAATGGCAACGCGACGGGAGTTTATTTAATGGTAGTAAAGCATTCGACTGTCGCGGACGAGACCTACGAGACGCTTAAGAAGCAGATACTGACCGGGCACTACGCGCCAGGGACGAGGCTGCAGCTCGAGGCGGTATCGAAGGAGCTCGGCGTCAGCCCGACTCCGCTCCGAGAGGCCTTCTTGAGGCTGGAGAAGGAGGGGATCCTCGAGATCATCTCCAGGCGCGGGACCTACGTTCGCCTCTTGAATCGGGACGCTATCAAGCAGTTCTACGAGATCCGCGAAGTCCTCGAGGGGCTCAGCGCGAGTCTCGCCTCGTCGAACAACTCCGCCTCCGACATCGCCGAGCTGAAGGCGATCAACGAGGAATTCAGGAAGGCGCTCGAAGCGAAGGATATCGAGGCCGCCCTCGACGTGGACATCAGGTTCCATAACCTGATATCCGAGCTCTCGCGCAACGACAAGCTGAAGGAAGTGATCAACAACTTCCTCTTCACTAACCTCTTCAACAACGCCGGGATATCGAGCGTGTTCCTCGAGAAGGGCGCCGTCACGCACGCAGGGCACGAGGCCATCATCGGCGCGCTGGAACGCGGCGACTCGGCCGGAGCCGAGGCGATCATGCGCGAGCAGATCCGCCACGGCAAGGAGATCCTGCTATCGGTCTTCGACTGACCGTCCGCGCGAGATAGAGACAGCCTCAGGCGAGCCGATAGAGGACAGCCTCTCCGGTCTCGTGATTGGCGGAGAGCACGCAGGGACGATCTCCCTCGAAAAGCACGCTGACCTGCGTGGGGCCGCCCCCTTCGTCGATGACCGTCTTCTCCCAGGCCGAGGCCGCGAGGCCCTTCGAGCGATTCCGGTAGAGGAGGAGCTCCTTCTTCCCGCCGCGGTTGCCTACGAGCATCGAGGGAACGCCGCGGAGCGTCCCGATCCAGATCGCGTGCCCGAAGCAGATGGCGTCGCGGTACAGGTTTTCCATCCCCCCGTCGCGCAGCTTGTAGAGGGCGAGTCCGTCGCCGTGGAAGGGCTCGATGACAGCCGCTTCTAGCACGCCGTCGCCGTCGATGTCGGCCATGAAGAGATCGCTGGAGGGAACGCGGCTGATGAAATCCGACTCGGGCCGCCCTCCATCCGAGTACTTGGAAAAGTCGAGCCGAACTATCCCTTCCTCGGCGGCGACATAAGCGACGCGCTCGTCCTGTATGAAGAGACCGTGGTTCTTCGTGAGTCCCGAGAAGACGGGCGCGAGCGACCACTCCTGGGCGGGCGACGCTGGTATCGGGGTGACGTAGACGCTGCCGGGCTTGGACCAGTCGTCCTGATAGGCCTTCGACTCGCACAGCGTCGAGGCCAATAGGAAAGGCCGCCCCGACGCTCCTCTCACGATTCCGATCCTGTGGACGAAGGGTATCGTAAGCGCCTTCTTCCGCTCCCACGCGTCGAGCCGGCCGCTTGCGGGCGTGAGCCTGTACACGCTCGCGCCCTCGGACTTGAAGATCGGGAAAAAGTCCGTGATGCTGAGCAGCTCGTCCGAGCCGGGCATCTGCACGACGTTCATCACGCCGCCGGGCGCGTCGCATATCACGGAGCTCCCGGAGCCGTCAGCCCGCAGAAGGAGCGTCGCCTTCCCGACGTTCTCGCTGGCCCCGATCAGGTACTGCCGTCCGCCGAGGGTGACGACGGATGTAGAGTAGATGCCTTCCAACGATGCGAGGACTCGCTTCTCTGTCTTCACGATGATTCTCCGATTCGTACGCGTAGTGCCGCTACGCCTTCGCGGCTGTCCGCCCGCCTCGCGGTGAGCCCGAGGCGGCGACCTTCACCTTCTTCATCTGCACGTCCAGCATGACCGCGAGGATTATCACGAGCCCGGTGATCAACGACTGGGCCAGGGACGGAATGCCCAGCAGGTTCATGCCGTTGACGATCAGCGTGAGGATGAGCGCGCCGACGATCGTTCCCGGGATGCCGCCCTCGCCTCCCGCCATGGAGGTGCCGCCGATGACGACGGAGGTGATCGCGAGCATCTGGAACGAGTCGCCCATGCCCGCCTGCGCCGCGTTCATCCGCGCCGTCTGGAGGATCCCGGCGACCCCGGCGCAGATCCCGCATATCACGTACACGGCGACCAGGATCCGCTTCGGCCTGATCCCCGAGTAGAACGAGGCGACGGGATTGGCGCCGACGCAATAGACCTGCTTCCCGAACTTGAGTTTCGAAAGCACGACGTAGAAGATCAAGGCCGCCGCTACGCTCAGGATGACGAGCATCGGGATCCCCGCCGCGAAGCCGACGCCGAGGGCCTTGAAGGAGGCCGGGAAGCCGTACAGGATGCTCCCGCCCATGAGGATCAGGGCCAGTCCGTCGGCGATGAACTTTACGCCGTAGGTCGCGACGAAGGGCGGAAGGTCGACGAAGGCCACGAACAGCCCGTTGAGGCCGCCGAGCGCTGCGCCCACGAGGAGGGCCTCCAGTATCGCGACGGGCACCGGCGCCTTCCGGTTCAGGAGGATCGCGCAGACGCAGCCCGCGAGCGACATGATTCCGGCGATCGAGAGGTCGATGCCTCCCGTGAGGATCACGAAGGTCATGCCGAAGGACAGGATCGCGAGCACCGACGTCTGCCTGAGGATGTTCATCAGGTTCGATACGGTGAAGAAATTCTCGTTGAGGACCGCCAGGAGGGCGCACATCCCGAGGAGGATGAGCACCCTGAAGTTCTTGAAGTTGATAAGACGCTTCATATCGGCCACCCTACCTCGCCCTTCGGCTCAACACGTCTATCGATATCGCGATGACCACGATCACGCCGACGAGGAAGGACTGGACCTGCGGGGCGACTCCCGACATGTTGAGGCCGTTCCTCAGGAGGCTGATGAAGACCACGCCCAGCACGGTCTTCAGGATGTTGCCCCGCCCCTCAGTGAAGGAGTTGCCCCCGATGATCGTGGCCGCTATGGCGTCGAACTCCCACCCGACGCCGGAGCCCGCGTGCCCCGAGGCGGCGCGCGCGGCGAAAAGAAGCCCCGCGCAGCCCGATAGCAGGCCGGACGCGCCGAAGACCCACACCTGCGCCCTGTCGACATTGATACCGGCGAGGAAGAGCGCCTCGCGGTTGCCGCCGAGGCCGTAGACGTTCCTCCCGAAGGCCGTGCGCTTCATCGCGTACTGGACCAGGAGGAAGATGGCCAGCGTGATCAGGATGATGACCGGGAACCCGAGCACGGAGCCGTCGGCCAGGAACCTGAACGACTCGTCGAGGGCCGGCACCGACAGGCCCTTCGAGACGATGAGGCCCAGCCCGAACACGACGTTGCCCCAGCCGAAGGTCGCGATGAACGACGGCACTCCCAGCTTCGCGACCAGGACGCCGTTGCCCAGCCCGAGCGCGCCGGCGATCGCGAGGCACGCGACGGCGACCGCGACGAGCGGAACGCCCGCCTCCAGCATATAGGCCGCGGCGAGACCCGTGAAGCTCATGACGTAGCCGACGGACAGGTCGATCTCGCCGATGAGTATCGTCAGCGTCTCGCCGATCGCGAGGATGAGGAGGGGCGAGGCCTGCCTCATGATATTGAACGCGTTGCCGACCGTCAGGAAATTGCCGGCGGTGAAAGTGAAGAGCGCGGAGCCCAGGAGGAGGAGGTACACCACCGGCGCCACGCGGATGAGCCCGCCCGGGGCCTTCTTCAGCGCGGTCATAGCCTTTCCCCCTTCTTCGCGCCGAGCATGTACTCGGCGATCGCCTCGCTCGAAAGCTCGCGCCTCGCGAGATGCTTCACGATCCTTCCCTCGTACATGATGTAGACGCGATCGCACATCCCGATGACCTCGGGCAGGTCCGACGAGATCATGAGGATCCCCCCTCCCTCACCGACGAAGGAGTCCATCAGCTTGTGGATCTCCTCCTTGGCACCCACGTCGACGCCGACCGTCGGCTCGTCGAGGATGAGCAGCTTCGCGTCGGCCAGCAGGGCCTTCGCGAGGACGACCTTCTGCTGGTTGCCGCCGCTCAGGTTACCCACGATCTGATCGCGACTCGGGGTCTTGATCGAGAGACGGTCGATCATCCTGTCCGCCAGCTCTGCCTCGCGCTTCTTTCCGTAGACCACCCTGGTCCACGACTTGAAGACGCTGAGCACCGAGTTCAGGGCGACCGAGAATTTCAGGATGAGACCGAGGTACTTCCTGTTCTCCGGCACGATCGAGACGCCCCGCTTTATCATGGCCGCGGGGTCCTTCGGGGCGCAGGACTCGCCCCGGAACCTGAGCTCGCCGGCGATCACCTTGTTGATCCCGACGATCGCCTCGGCGACTTCGGTCCGGCCGGAGCCGACCAGCCCGGCGAGGCCCACGATCTCCCCGGCCGAGACCGAGAGGTCGATGTCCTTCTGCCCTTTCCGGAGGCTTACGCCGCGGAACGAGACCAGCTCCTCGCCGGGCTCGACGATGGTACGGCTGTAGTAGCCGGCGACGTCGCGGCCGACCATCATCTTCACGATCTGGTCGTCGGTTATCGAGCCGATCGGCCTCGTCTCGATGACGCCGCCGTCACGCAGGACCGTCACGCGGTCGGCGATCTGGCGGATCTCCTCGAGGCGATGCGAGATGTACACCACCGCCGCCCCGCTCTTCTTCAGCTCGGCGATCCGCGAGAAGAGGCTGTCGACCTCCTTCTGCGTGAGGATCGCTGTCGGCTCGTCGAAGACAATGACGCGCGGCTTCAGGTTGATAACTCGGGCTATGTCGATCATCTTCCATATCGACGGGGCGTACTGCTTGACGGGCCGGTTCACGTCGATATCCAGGCCGAACCCGGCCAGGAGCTCCTCGCTCGCGGCCCCCATCGCGCGCAGGTCGAAGCCGCCCAGGGGGCCCCGGCGGATCTCCCTTCCGAGGAAGACGTTCTGCTTCACGCTCAGCCAGGGCACCAGCATGAGCTCCTGCTGGACTCCCTCTATCCCCAGCTTCGAGGCGTCGAAGGGCGTCGCGAAGGAGACTTCCCGGGAATCGAAGCTGACGCTCCCGGCGGTCGGGACGTACGCGCCGAGGAGTATCTTGATGAGCGTCGACTTCCCCGCGCCGTTCTCGCCGACCAGCGCGTGCACCTCGCCAGCGTAGATGTCCAGGCTCACGTCGGAAAGCGCGACGACGCCCGGGAATGTCTTCTTGATGTCCCTCAGCTGAACCAACGGAGTTCCCATCTTCCTCTCCAGAAAGCCGAGGCGGGGGCCCGGCCGGGCCCCCGCCCCCGATCGCTCGCGATGGCGCCCTACTTGTCCTTCGGAATCTTCCACCAGGCGATGGTGTCGATGTAGTAGTCGATGTTGGTCTTGTCCACGATCGCGCCCTTTACCGTGGCGAGGTCGGGATACGGGATGTAGCCCTCGGGCGGCTTCGTGCCGTCGTTGAGGTACCGCACGAGGTAGGCCGCGCCGAGCCAGCCCAGGGAGGGAGGATCGGGATTGATGGAGACGTCCATCTTGCCTTCCTTGATCGCGTAGCTCGCGTCCTCGTTGCAGTCGAAGCCCGCGACGAGGATGCCGCCGCGCCGGAGGCCGGTCTTGTACCCGGCGCCCTCGAGGGCCATGATCGCGCCCATGGCGGACTCGTCGTTGCCCCCGATGACCGCGCCGATGTCGCTCGCCTTGTACTTCTGCGCCAGGTTCTCCATGACCTGCATGGCGTCGACCCTGCGGAAGTATGCCGGCTGCTCGGAGATGATCTTGATGCCGGGATACTGGGCGAAGACCTCGTGGATCGCCTTGGTCCGCTCGATCGAGTTCTGCGCCTCCGGGGGACCCGGCAGGTAGATGACGTTGCCCTTACCCTTGAGGGCCTCGGCGACGTACTTCGCGAGATACTTCCCCTGCTCGTAGTACTGTGTCCCGTACCACGCGAGCTTCTTCGTCGTGTTCGCCGCCGTCCCCTCGATGATCACGGGGATCTTCGCGGCGTAGGCCCGCTCGACGCAGGGAACGATGCCGTTCGAGTCGACGGGGTGGATGATGATACCGTCGACCTTCCGCTGGATGAGATCGTCGACGACCCTCGACTGCTCCTCGACGTTGTCGTTCTTGGCGGGAGACAGGACGATCGGCGTGAAGCCCATCGCCTTGCCGGCGGCGACGAAGCCGGCCGCGTTGGCGTTCATCCAGGGATTGACGTTGTTCTTCACCACGATGGCGATCGTGTACTTCTTCTTCGCCTTCACGGGCGAGGCGACGCTCCAACCCAGGCCCGAGATCGGGATGTCGATCCCGGCAGCCGACTTGCCCTGCGTCCCGGCGCCCTGGGCGCCGAGCCCCAAGGCCAGTCCCAGGACGCATGCGGACGCCATGATACGTCTCTTCATAATGCTTCTCCCTTCCTCCCCGCGCCTCGCGCGGGCAAATGACCTCGCAGGACGGCTAGAATTTCACCTGGCCGTACTCCCAGCTCTTCTTCCAATCGAAGCGATCGCGCGCGTCCGAGTACTCGTAGATCTTCATGTCCCTGTCGTCGGGGTACTCGAAGCGTCCTCCATGGCGCATGATCACCGGCCTGACCGGCGAGCCGTTCATCTCCGCGATCCGGACGAGCTGCATCGGGTCGATGACCGAGCTCGCCCAGTTCTCGTAGTGATCGGGGATGACCACGTCCACGCCCAGGGCCTCCGCGACCCGGAACGCGTCGTACGGGGACATCTTGTCGGTCATGCCGGGGGCGTTGTGGCCCATGTTGACGATCGCGACGTCGAGCTTGTTCCGCTTACCCACCGCGGCGTAACCATTGTGGTAGAGGGAATCGCCCAGGAAGATGACGCTCTTCCCCGCGGCGTTCCTGAGGACGAAGCTGACGGCGTTGCTGTCGAAGTCGACGGACATGCCGGGACGGAAGTCGCCGGTCATCGTCGCCATGCTGTCGAAGTTCTTCTCCACGATCACCTCGACGTCCTTGACCTTGAACGAATCGCCCGGCTTGACCTCGACGATCCGGTCCTCGGGCACGCCCCACTCGCGGAATTTCTTGCAGGTGTTCTTGGGCCCGACGTACTTGCACTTGGTCGTATGGAGGGTCGCCTTGACCGTGTAGATGTCCGCGTGGTCCTGGTGGTGATGAGTGGAGAACACCATGTCGAGCTTCGTGAACTTCCAGGGATCAATCACGTGCGGATTGGTCCTGAGCCAGGTCAGATAGGGCGCGCCGCTGGTCCTGCACACGCCGCAATAGTGGTCCTCGGAATTGAGCGACGAGCCCGAGTAATTGTCCACCAGGAAGATGGCCTCTCCGGCAGACTTGTAGGCCCAGGACGGCCCGCCCAGGAACCAGAGGGCGAAGGAACCAGGCTTCACCTTCACGGTCTCGATCTCCTGGTTCAACATGGACTTCCACTCGGGGAATACTTCATTCAGCCATATTTCCCGCGTCATCTCCCGTTCCTGGCTCGTAGCCTCGGATGTCGGGATCGAGTTCGCCAGCGATTTCAGCTCTCGCATTTCGAGTCTCCCGGTCGGTCGCGATCTGGGTCTTGAATGACCGACGCTGAGACAAGTATTGAGCTATCTGGCAAATCTGTCAATATTTTATTTTTTATTTTTTATATACTATTTATATCTATCAAGCAGTTGGGCGCGTGGGCCTTGGTGGGAAAGGAGATACTGCGCGGCATCGTCGTACATCGAAAGGACGGGCGCCGTCCGTCTCGAGCAGATAGGTCTTCGTCGAGTATCAGGCCATCGAAGAGGCGATTAGGAGGGAGATGTGGAGCTACTACGTCACGCTCGAAGGTTTCCGCTTCGAGGGGAAGATGTCGGGCGATTCCGCTCAGTAGACGCGATAACGCCCGGAGAGGGCGAGCAGGGCGAAGAAATAAAGGCAGTTGTCGTAATAGCGGCGCTTGCCGGATCGAAGCGGAGTGCTCCAGAACCGCTCGACGGCCCTGGCCGCGGCGTCCTCGGGCTCCAGGGCCAGCGTGGCCATGGCGTTCGTCGCGATGAGCCCGACGGGATGCAGGGCGGGCTCCTCGAGCGGTCGGCCGTCGAGCTCGTACATGCGGAGGTCTCCCGGATCCTGCTCGTCGAAGAAGCGCACGATCCTCCCAGCGATGTCGCTCAACGCGTGATCGCGCCCGCTCCACGCGTCGTTTAGGCCGATGTTCGCCGCGACCCGATACGAGTCGCTGTAGAACAGATGATGGCCGTAGTCCCAGGCCGCGCGGTGCGGCGATCCGTCGAATTCGGCGTACTCGGGCGCGAGGCCCGTGTCGGGATGGCATGCCTTGGGGAGGTAGCTCCTGCTGGCCTCCTTGGCCCGCCTCCAGAAGGGCCTGTCGCCGGGCTCGGCCCAGGCCTCGAAGAGCTCGTAGAAGTGCGGCAGGTGGTACGAGGGGTCGGTCCAGGGGCAATCGGGGACGAACTTGATCAAGGCGTTGAGCGGGTCCCACATCGAGTCGCCCGGAGCCTCAGAACCCTTGTGCACGCAGTCCCAGAGGAGACGCCTCGCTTTCGCGGAGTAGTCGAGCGGCTCGGGGCCGTCGCCCCAGCGGTGCGAGGCGAAGAAGAGGGCCAGGGCGAAGTACTCCTCGCCGTCAGGGGCGGGCCCCTCGGCCCGCAGGCTTCCGTCGAGGTTCGCGGACCAGGCGAAGTAGCCCGAGAATTTTCCCTCGCGCCGGTACATGAACGTAAGAGCCCAGCGCCACAGGCGGTCGAAGAGGTCCTTGTCGCCCATCTGGACCGCCATCATCATGCCGTAGCTCATGCCCTCGGTCCGGGCATCGTCATTGCCGGTGTCCACGACCTGGCCCATGGAGTCCCCGACGGGCCGATAGATCCGCTCGTCCTCCGAGCCGTAGAACATCGCGTGCCAGCAGGCGTCGATGCGGTCCCTGACCTCCTCGGCGCCGTAGCCGAGCTCGGCGAGCCTGTCGGGGCAGCCGCGGCCCCGCGCGGCAGAATCGGATCCGCTCATTCGTTCGCTCCCTTCGACCCGGCCGTCGCTTCGGCACTCGTCACGCGGCGTCGTCGCCATGGGAGCGTTCTTCCCGCTCCTTGGCGGCGACCCGTATCAGGTCCTTCCTCGAATGGATGCCGAGCTTGCGATAGACGCGCTGGACATACGTGCGGACCGTCGGAAGCCCGACCTTGAGCTGCGCGGAGACTTCCTTGTAAAGGTAGCCCGCGATGAGAAGCCCTGCTACCTCCCTCTCCCGAGCCGAGAGCCTCCGGGCAGAGAGGGGGTCGTCGCTTGACGCCGCGCTCGCGGACTTGAGCTTTTCTTGAATCATTTGTATCGCCTAACGCTTCGACTATCGTCTATTTAAAGATGTTATGGCTACGGTATCATCATTGCCGGCGCATGTCCATATGAGCGCGTTGCGCGACCGCGTCTCTTTTGCGGGAGATTCCCGCCCGCGGCGGCGGGCGCAGGCCGAGATAAAAAGAGGGCCGGGTCGCCCGAAGCGGCGACCCGGCCCTCTCGAGGCCTCGGCAGAATCGTTAATCCTGCGTGAATACGCCCGTCGCCAGGTTCAGGGTCCCCTTCGCGCCGTCCGAGAACTTGATCCCGAGCGATCCCGACCTGGGAATCGTGAACAGGGCGTCGACGTACGAGATCTCGGTCACGACGCCGCCCGTGAACTGCACCGCGCCGTTCATGGCTCCGACCGTCAAGTCGGCATTCACGAGGGCGTTCACGGCGCCGCTCAGCGCGTAGCCCGAGTCGACGTAGCCGTTCAAGTGGCAGATCAGCAGGCGGACGGGCGTGGTGTAGTACTCGCAATAGGCCGCGGCAGTCGAGTCGTTCGACGCGACGGCCGCGTTGAGGCCGTTCTGGAGCGCGGTCGCGGCCGGGAGGACCTCCGCGTAGGTATGGGAGAGCGAGCCCGTGACGGTGACGACGCAGGAGGCGGCGAAGGCCCCGTCGACTGTGGTCGCGGTGATCGTGGCGCTGCCGGCGGATATCGCCAGGACCTGGCCGTCGGAGACCGCGGCGACGTTGACGTCGCTCGTCGCCCAGGTCAGCTGCTTGTTCGCCGCGTCGGAGGGCGCGACCGTCGCGACGAGGGTCTCGCTCTGGCCGGCGGCCAGGGTCGCGCTCGCCTTGTTGAGGGTGATCCCCGAGACCGGCACGGGAATGACGGTGACGGCGCAGCTCTTCGAGAAAGAGCCGTCGACAGTGGTCACCGTGACGGTCGCGGAGCCCAGGGCTATGGCGGTCACGAGGCCTGAGGACGAGACGCTCGCTCCCGCGCCGCTCGACGACCAGACGACCGACTTGTCGGTCGAATCGGCGGGGGCGACGGTCGCGACGAGCTGCGCGGTCCTGTCGAGGGGCAGCGTGATCGAGGCCTTGTCGAGCGAGACGCCCGTGACTGCGATCGGAAGGACCGTGACGGCGCAGGATGCCGTGAACGCGCCGTCGACCGACGCGGCGGTAATAGTCGCGCTTCCGACTGCCGCGGCGGTCACGAGCCCGTCGGAGGAGACGAGCGCGCTCGGGCCGCTCGACGACCAGGTCACCGTCTTGTTCGCCGCGTTCGACGGCGCGATGGTCGCGACGAGCCGCTCGGTCCGACCGATGATCAGGGAGGTCGCGCTCTTGTTCAGCGATATGCCGGTCACGGGAACCGGGGGCTCGGTAACGGTGACCGCGCAGCTATCGGTAAAGGAGCCGTCCATCGTGGTCACGGTCACGGTCGCGATGCCGATCCCGTTCGCAGTGACGACTCCCGTCGCGGATACGCTGGCGTTGGCGTTGGAGCAGGACCATGAGACGGCCTGGTTGGAGGCGCCGTTCGGGAGCACGGTCGCGATGAGCCGTTCGGTCGAACCTTGAGCGAGCGTGAGGCTCGACTTGTTCAGCGTGACGCCCGTCACGGGCTTATCCTGCGTCACAGAAATCGGAACCTGGCAGCCCGAGATCGCGCCGATCAAGGCGAGGGCGCCGACGATCGCCATCGACGTCGCGCTTAACGAAAAAGCAGAATAGAAGCGCTTGAGGGTCTTCATACGGATACTCCTCGTGCCGGCGGATGATTTCGCGCGGCTGGTATCCGTTCTCAAGCAATTGATATGCCAATATGGTGTTTTTGGAGTTTTTAAATCTTTTGGCGATAGATCACATAATTATTCTTTACATGATAATCCTTTATAGCTTGCTACGTGTACTTCTTTCCTCCCGACAGATCACCCGCGCAGATGTACGCCGATAAAAAGGAATCAGACGCGTAATTCTTCGACCGTATATTTTGCGTGATGAAAACGAATTCGTAATCGGATGTCGTGCGACCGGCACCGCGCCCACTCGAGCGCGGCGCCGGCCCCGAAGGTCAGTCCTTGCCGTCCTTCTGACGTATCTCCACGCGCCTGATTTTCCCCGAGATGGTCTTGGGCAGCTCGGTAACGAACTCGATGATGCGCGGATATTTGTAGGGAGCGGTGACTTTCTTGACGTGCTCCTGCAGCTCCGCGACCAAGGCGTCGCCCGCCTCCCAGCCCTTCGCGAGCACGACGGTCGCCTTGACCACCGCGCCTCGGTCGGGATCGGGCACGCCGGTGATCGCGCACTCGAGGACGGCCGGGTGCTCGAGCAGGGCTCTCTCGACCTCGAAGGGCCCGATGCGGTAGCCCGAGCTCTTGATGAGGTCGTCCGCGCGGCCGACGAACCAGTAGTAGCCGTCCTCGTCGCGCCAGGCCATGTCCCCCGTGTAATAGAGGCCGTCGTGCCAGGCCTTCGACGTGAGCTCCGGATCGCGGTAGTAGCCCTGGAAGATGCCCCAGGGCCTGCGCGCTTCCGTGCGGAGCACGATCTGCCCCTCCTCGCCGGCCTCGCAGGAACGGCCGGTCTCGTCGACGAGGTCGATGTCGTAGCCGGGGCTGGGCTTGCCCATGGAGCCCGGCTTCGGCTCGATCCACGGGAAGTTCGCCACGGTGACGACGAGCTCCGTCTGGCCGTAGCCCTCCATGAGCTTGAGGCCGGTCGCCTCGAGCCACTTGTCGTAAACCTCGGGATTGAGGGGCTCGCCCGCGACCGAGCAGCTCTCCAGCGAGGAGAGGTCGATCTTCGACAGGTCCTCCTTTATGAGGTAGCGGAAGATCGTCGGCGGCGCGCAGAAGGACGTTATGCGATACTTAGCGATTTTCTCGAGGAGGTCGCGGGGCTTGAACTTGGTTCCGTAGTCGTAGACGAAGACGGTCGCGCCGCAGAGCATCTGGCCGTAGAGCTTGCCCCAGGCCGACTTGGCCCAGCCCGTCTCCGAGACGGTGAGGTGCAAGCCCCCGTCGCGGCATCGCAGCCAGTACGCGGCCGTGATGGAGTGGGCGAGCGGGTACGCGAAGTCGTGGGCGACCATCTTGGGCATGCCGGTCGTGCCCGAGGTGAAATAGAGGAGGAGCCGGTCCTTCCTCGTCGTCGCCTCGGCCCCCGCCGGGCGAGCGAAGGAAGGAGAGGCCGCGGCCAGGCCGGCGTTGAAGTCGAGCCATCCCTCGCGGCCTGCGCAGGCGAGCGAACCGAATGACACGAAGGCTTTCTTGGCCAGGCTTGGCGACTTGCCCTGGGCCTCGTCGATCCTGTCCATGATCGCGGGATCGGCTATGGAGACGATCATGCGGATATCGGCCGCGTTATTGCGGTAGGCGATGTCCTTGACCGTGAGGAGATGGGTCGCGGGAATGGCCACGGCGCCGATCTTGTGGAGGCCCAGGATCGCGGTCCAGAACTCGTGGCGGCGCCTGAGGATCAGCATGACGGGGTCGCCCTTGCGGATGCCGGCCGCCTTGAAGAAATTGGCCGCGCGGTCCGACCGCTCCTTCAGCTCGGCGAAGGTTATCCGCTGCTCGTCGCCCTCGTCGTCGCACCAGAGAAGGGCGAGCTTGCCGGGCTCCTTCTTCGCCCATTCGTCCACGACATCGTAGGCGAAGTTGAAGCCCTCCGGGATCCTGATGTCGAAGTTCTCGCGAAAGTCCTCGTAGGAGGAGAATTCGGTTCGGGGAAGGAATCGCTTCAGCACGTCGGCCTCCCTTACGCCTTGATGGTCACGGCCAGGAAAGTCGCGGCATTGTCCCCGAGGGCGGCCATCGCGTGCTCCTTGCCAGAGTCGAAGTAGAGGGCGTCGCCCTCCTCCATGACGAGCTCGTGAGCGTCCACGACGACCTTCATGCGCCCCGAGATGAGGAAGTTGAACTCCTGCCCCTCGTGCGAGTAGCCGTGAGCCGGCGCCGGATCCTTGGGATCGACCGTCACCAGGAAGATCTCGGCCTTCCTGCCCGCGAAGTTGTAGGCGAGGTCGCGGTAGCGGTACTCCTTACGGCGCTCTACCTCGAGGCCGCGGCCCGAGCGCACCAGGCTGTAGACCCGCATGCGCGGCTCCTCGCCCGCGATGAGCGCCGTAACGTCGACGTCCAGCCTGGAGGCCGCGGCGAGGAGCACTCCGACGGGGATGTCCTCCTCCCCCTCCTCGTACTTGCGGTATTGCTCTGGATCGACCTTCAGCTCCATGGCGAAGGACTCGCGGGAGATTCCGGAGATCTCGCGCAGGCCCTTGACGCGCCTGGCGATCTCCTCGAAGGGTTGTTTCATGCCTGGCCTCCGGCCGGCAGTATATACGGCTTTATAGATTACGCGAAGGGATTTCTACGGGAAGAAGCGCAATATGCGAAATATTTTTATTATATTCCCTTTTCATTATATTTATTACTCATGAGTGTGAGCGCAAGGAGCGAAGCATGAATCGAAACATCATTTCGGTATTTGTCGCGGCATTGATCTTCGCATCGACGGCCTATGCCGCTCCCAAGGACCCGCTCGACCTCGTAAGCTCGCTCGATCTCGAGCGCTACCTGGGACGATGGTACGAGATCGCCCGCTATCAGCACAGTTTCGAGAAGGACCTCGTCGGCGCGACCGCCGAATACTCGCTGAGATCGGACGGCCGAGTCGACGTGGTCAACTCGGGCTTCAAGAAGACGCTGGACGGCACGCTCAGCTCGGTGAAGGCACTGGCCTGGAGGCCCGACGAAGCAAAGCCCGGCGCGCTGAAAGTGCGATTCTTCGGGCTCTTCACCTCGGACTATCTCGTATTCGGCCTGGACGAAAAGGATTACTCCTGGGCCCTGGTAGGCAACGACTCGAGGAAGTTCCTCTGGTTCCTGTCGAGGACGCCGACGGTCTCGGACGAGCTGTGGGGAAAGATGCGCGCCATAGCCGAGGCGCAGGGCTACGATCTCTCGAAGCTCTACGAGGTGCCGCAGAAAGCGCGCTGACGGGAGCTTCCGGATCAGGTTCCCTTGAGGACCATGTCGCCGGCGAGCTTACCCGTCATGATCGCGACGGGCGGCCGCGCCTCATCGCCCTTCCTCGGACCGAGCGGAAGACTCGAGCGCCGACAGCAGGTCCGGGATGGGCACCGGCCGGCCGTCGACCTCGTGCCGGGCGCAGACCGAGAGGCAGGGCCTTCCCGCGCAGGATACGCAGGGGAAGGAGCCCTCCGAGGCCGCCTCGCGCAAGCGTGCGCGGGCGCCGACCAGGTTGTCGGCCTCGAGGCGTCTCATGATTCCCATGACGTCGATGCCGGCGGGGCAGGTCTCGCGGCAGGGCGTGGCCTCGCACCACTGGCAGCGGGCCGACTCGGCAAAGGCGGGCCGAGGACGGTTGCCCGGCGTCCCGCGCGGGATGATCCGCACGTACTGTCGCTCGAAGGTACGCGCGCGGTACTCGGGCAGGCCGCGCGATCGCAGGAGGGCGGTCGCCGCGCTGATGCCCGAGATGGTGACGGCGGGCGTGCCCGTGCCCATGACCGTCGACTCGCCGCAGGCCCAGAGACCGGGCAGGAAGGTGGTCGCCTCCTGCCGGTTCATCAGTTCCTGTCCCATGCAGCTCTTGGGCCCGGCCACCGCGCCGCCGCGCTTCAAGAGGTAGCGCTCGATCGTAGTGGGCGAGCCGAGCTCGCTGAAGACGACGCCGGCCTTGAAGCCGGGGAAGCGCCGCTCGACGAGGTCGAGCATGCGCTCGGCCTCGATTTCCTTGGCGCGAGCGTAGCGCCCGCTGCGGTATTCGGGGTCGGCGGGCGCGGGCCAGGGGCGCTCGCGGCCGCCGCCCGAGGCGGCGCCGTTCGCTTCGGCCCCGCCGTAGGGCCCCGCGGGCCCGATCAGCATGAAGACCTGCGTCCCGGGCGGCGATAGGCTCGGATCCTCGAGCGAGGAGAAGTAGAGCGTCACGTCGCTCGAGTCGATCCTCTCGGTGTTGCCGATGAGCATCTCGACGGGGAAGGCGCCGGTGGGGACGGCCGAATCCTCGACCGCGCCGTAGAGCACCGAGCTCGGATAGCTCGGGACGAGGGACTTCACCTTGCGGGAGAGCTCGGGCGGGACGAGGCCCGGCGGCAGGAGGCGCTCGTAGAGGTCCCACACGGTGCCGCCGAAGACGACGTCGCGCGCGCCGATCGACTCCCCGCTCTCGAGCTCGACGCCGGACGCGCGGCCGCCTTCGACCGTTATGCGCGCGACGGTCGAGTCGTAGCGGATCGAGCCGCCGTACTTCTCGAGGGCCTTCTCGAGCCTGGAGGCGAGCATCATCGGCGAACCGGCCGGATAGTAGCTGCCGCCGACGTGGTTCTCCACGAACATGGTGATCGCGAGGGCGGCGGGCGTCTCTTCGAGCGTGGTATAGGAGTAGGTCGAGGTGAGCTTGTCGAAGAATCTGAAGACCGCCTCGTCGCGGACGCGGCCCCGCATCAGCGACAGGGCGCTCTTCGAGAGCAGGGACAAGAGGCGCGCCTGCGTGATCGGATGTCGCAGGAGCCCGGCGAGCAGCTCTTCCTTCGGAGTCTCGGCAGGCGAGAGGAAGACCGAGTTGGCCGAGATGATTCCTCCGTAGAGCTTTTCCAGATCCCGGTAGAGGCTCTTCACCTCGCCGATGGACCGAGGGAATAGCTTCGCGAGCTCGTCGAAGAAGCGCTCGCTCTCGGGCCAGAACACCACCGGCCGGTCGCGGCCCGAGGAGTCGGGGTAGTGCAGGCGGTACATGGCCTCGTGGCGGTAGACGTCGAGGCCCTCCTCGAGCTCGTTCATGACGAAGCGGTGCGGGTTGAAGCCCCGCTCCCCGAAGCCGAAGAGCATCGCCGCCCCGAGGTCCAGGGTGCGTCCCTCGCGCCTGAAGGCGGAGCAGGAGCCTCCCGGTCCGCAGTTGCGCTCGACCACCAGTACGTCGAGCCCGCGCTTCGCGAGCAGGGCCGCGGCGGTCAGCCCGCCCAGGCCCGCGCCGATCACGATGATGTCGCGTTCGCTCATCCGATCAGAACTCCAGTTTCGACCTCAGGGATACTTCGAGGGCGCCGTCTCCCCCGACGCTGGTGAATTCCTTGCCGCCGCCGCCTCCATAATACGCGATCGAGAAGGTGAAGGCAGGCGCGCCCTTCACGTCGATGTCCTGCGCGAGCTTGGCCTGGAAGGAAAGGTCGCTCAGGTTCGCGATCGCGGACAGCGTAGCGTCGTGGCCCTCGAACGCGAAATCCTCGGCCTTGAGGGCGGCGTAGGCGTACCACCGGCCGACGTAGAGGGGCTTGAGCGCCTTCGCGGCGTATCCCGCCAGGAGCTCGGCCGCGCCGTACTCGGCGCCCGGGGAGTTGAAGAAGCCTTCCCCCGAGAGCGTCCACTTCTTGAGATCGCCCAACGCGCGGGAAAAGCCGAGCGCCGCCTGGACGTAGGCCTCGTAGCTTGAGTATCCGGGTGCGGCGGCGATCTCGCCGTACAGCGTGGTCCCGAGGAGGTAGCCCGAGAAGTCAAAGCCCGCCTTGGCCTGGGACTCGGCGCCCCAGGAGCCCGACAGGCCCCACTCGAAGCCGCCTAGCGCGGCGTCGACGCGGGCCGCGAGGACGAGCGCGTCGGCCGGATCGCGGGCGAAGGGTTCGCCTTCCTCGACCAGGCCCGAGAAATCGGCGAAGGCGAGAACGTTGGCCGATCCCAGCGGAATAAGCGCCTTGAGGCCGGACTTCCCCGCGCGCGTGTCCACGGCAGAGAAGGCGTCCGCGCGCTCGGCGTTGACGAAGTCGACCGGCGTCCATACGAAGGAGGGGCCCCAGGCGACCAGCTGCTTGCCGAGGCGCAGGAAGATTCTCTTGCCGAGGTCGAAGCTGTAGTGCAGCTCCGACAAGGCCAGCGTCGGTTCCTCGAGACTCTCGGCATAGCCGAAGTTAGCGGGGCCGTCGCCCGCGAGTGCCTTGAGGAAGGCCTGCCTGAGCGAATACGAAGCGAAGAGGGCGCCGCGGTCGGGCACGCTTACTTTCGCGAAGAGCTTGCCCGAGGCCAAGGAGGACGCGGCGTAGCCGTCGAATTGTCCGTCCAGGTATGCCGAAGCGGAGACCGCAACCTGGCCGCCGACGAGGTACTCGGTCTTCGCCTCGGCGGCGGCCGGGGCGGCCCCGACCGCGGCGGCCGTCCCGGGCAGGCCCGCGCCGGCGGCGCCGGAGCCGGCCTCGAAGGCGCCGGCGGCGAAGGGATCGTCCTCGGCGGGCGCGATCGCATCCTGCGCCGCCGCGCCCGCTCCGGCAGCGACCAAGGCGAGCGCAAGCAAGGCCGCCTCCATGGCCGCGCCCGGGCGCCTCGTCGGCCGGCGAGATACGCCTCTCAGTGCGGACGCGGCCGCCATCATCTCGACTTCTCCTCAAGGAAGGCCTTCGAGAAGGTGTAGTTCGCGATCTTCTCGGTGGAGATGCCCTCGTTCGTCAGGTAGGTCTTCTGTCCCTTCTCGAGAGCGTCGGTCGCCAGCAGCTTCGTGAAGATGTACTTCCCGCCTGACAGCGCCTTGTAGTCGACGTAGTAGGTCGTTCGCAGGAGGGTCTCGCCCGCGCTGAAGCTCTCGAGCTTGACCGGCAGGCCGTCCGTCTTGCGGAAGTACATCTTCTGGACGGGATAGGCGACATCGAGCTTCTTGGCGTCGAGCCTGACCACGTCGGTGTCCCAGCTCGAAACCTTGGCGGTGCCGGCTGATGTGGCCCAATACTGAGCCAGCGTGTTCGGCTTACCGAAGAGGTCGGCGCGGACGTCGGAGCCCCCGACATCGTCCTTCCGGTTGCGGTAGACGAACTCGCGCGTCGAGGGCAGGTAGAGGAAGAGGTCGTCCTTGCTGCGCCAGTAGCCCTTGCCCTTCTCGCTGTCGGGATACTGGAAGAGCAGCGTGAAGGTGTCGGCCGAGTCGCGGCGGTAGATCTGGATGCGCAGGACGCGGTCGGCCTCGCCTTCCTTCTTCTGGATGAGGGTGAAGGTCGAGGTGACGTCAAGCCCGGCGAGGTCGGTCTTCGACTCGTAGGCCTCGACGAGCGCGGCCGCCTTCGGATCGGTCGCCTTGGCGGCCTGGGCGGCGGCGGGGACCGCGGCGGCGGTCGCCGCGCCCAGGGCCGCCGCCAGGGCGGCGCGCGCGATGCGCGATGCGCGATGCTTCATATCGGGTCTCCTTTCTCAGAACGTCGCGTTCAGGGCTTCGACGGGCCGTATGCGCCCGCCCCTGCGGGCCGGGAAGAACGAGAAGGCCGCGGCGATGAGGCCGATGAGGGCAACCAGGATGAGCATGTCGCCGAGGTTCGGGGCCAAGGCAAGGCGGCCCGAGTCCAGGAAGATCGCCAGGTTGCCCCCCGCGGGAATTGGAATCGCATAACGCACCACGAGGCAGAGCAGGGCGGCCAGGAGCGATCCCGCAGCCGCAGCCATGACGGCCAGAGCCGAGCCCTCCATCACGAAGAGTCCCGTCACCGCCTTAGCCTCGACGCCCATGGCGCGCATGCTGCCGATCTCGCGCAGGCGCTCGTTGATGGTCATGCGCAGGTTGATGAAGACCGACACGGCGATGACGAAGAGCATGATGGCGGCGACCAGGGCTCCCAGGCCCTGGACCGCGACGACGATGCTGCGCACGATGCCCAGGACCTCGTCTATCGTGGAGAGCTTGGGCATGACGCGGTCGCGATTCTCCTTGTCGACCTCGTACTTCTGGCTGGCGGCCGAAACCGCGGATATGGCCTCGGCGTCGCTCTTCGGGCGCGAGACCTCGAAGCCGGCTCCTCCGAGCGCGGAAGCGAAGGCGTCGCGCTTGGCCGCCAGGCCCGCCGTCGAGTCCAGGTAGATGTAGATCGTCGTCGAGGCGTCGGCCTCGGCGAGGTCCAGGTTCCGGAGGAAGTCGTAGTGGACCAGCACGAGCTCGCCCATGAAGTAGTTGTCCGTGTCGTAAATGCCCGAGACTTTCAGGATGCCCGTGTTGAAGGCGCCGAATCGGGTCCGAGCGGACACGACCAGGTCGTCGCCCATCTGGAGGCCGAAGTACTTCGCGACCGACGAGGGCAGGGCCACGCCGTCCTGATCGGCGGCCCAGGCATCCCATCCGCCCGAAGAGAAGGCCATCTGTCCCTTGAAGCCGGTATCCTTTCCCGAATCGATGCCTGTGAAGGAAAGCCTCTTGGACATCCCGTTGAAGTAGACCGCCGACTTGACCAGGTAGCGTCGGAAGACCGTCGCGTCCTGCCCGAGGCTCTCCCGCGCGATCCGCTCGATGTCCGCTGTCCGGAGCAGGCCGTTGTAGATCCTGCCGTCCTTCGCGTACTGGCCCGACACGGTGATGTGCCCGGCCGAGGCGCGGACGATGCTCGAGGAGACGTTCTCCTGGGCCCCGCGGGTGAAGGCCGCGAGGGCGGTCAGGATGAAGGCGACGATCGCGTAGTTGATCCCGAGGGTCAGGCTGCGCTTGCCGTTGCGGAAGACGTTCTTGAAAGCCAAGGCGATGAAGTCGGTCATGGCTCTCCCCCTACTTGTCGCTCATCGCCTTCAGCGGCGTGATCTTGGTGGCGACGCTCACCGGATAGAGCGTGGCGAGCACGGAGACGACGGCGACCGCGAGGACGCCGAGGACGAAGGGCCAGGCCGCTGCCTTGATCGGAATGGGACCGCCGCCGACCAGGAACTGAGCGATCAAGTCCGGGAGGAGTATCCCCCCGCCCGAGAACAGGGCCAGGGCGATCGCGGAGGCGACGAGCCCCACCAAGGCGGCCGAGAGGTTCAGGGCCAAGGCCTCGGCGACGAAGACGGCGCGCACGAAGGAGCGCTCGGCTCCTATGGCGCGCATCGTGCCGATCTCGGCCGTGCGCTCGGTCACGTTGATGATGAGAGTGTTCATGAAGATCATGGCCACCACAAGGAAAACGAGGGCCGTGGCGAAGTAGATGAAGGCCTGCAGCCCCGCCGAGATCTGGGCGTAGAAGCCCGAGGCCTGGGCCCAGTCGGCGACCTTGATGCCGAGGCTCTCGTCGGCCGTAAGGCGGGCGATGACCTCCTTCGCCGTCCCCGAGTCCTTGAGCCTGACCGCGATCATGGTCGCGCCCGAGAGCTGTTCGGCCTTGAGTGAATCGACGTCGATCGGGCCGGCCCCCGGATCGTCGGCAAGGGCGAAGATCGCGTCCTCGCCGAACTCCGCGGCCGCGAGGCTCGCGTCGAGCTTCTCGGGCAGGGCCGCGACGCCCGCGTAGTTGTAGACGGCCGCGAAGGTCTTCGCGTCCATGAAGTTGATGTAGTTGAAGACGCTCGAGTAGCGCTCGGGCTCGAAGAGGGCCGCGACTCTGGACGGCACTGAGTTGACTCCGCCCTCGGTCACGCCGAGGACGGTCACGCTCTCGCCCGCGCGTACCTCGATGCCGAAGTTCTTCTTGTACTCCGCGTTCTGGAAGGCCGAGATCATCACGCCGCCGGAGGCCGGGGTCCCGCCGGAGACCGCGCCCGAGCCGAGATAGCTACCCTCGAAGGGCTTCACCTCGCCGAAGACCTCGGCGTAGCTCTCCGGATCGATCGCGTAATAGATGATGGGCAGGTCGACCTTGCGGCCCTCCCGCTCGATCTGGATGATGCCGTAGTTCTGCGCGTAGGGAGCGTAGGCCTTAACCTCGGGCATGGCCGCCAGGGCGGCCTCGACGCGCTCGATATCGCGGATCTTGGGCAGGGGCGTCTGGAAGGCGAAGGGAGAGGGAAGCTCCTTCGAGTTCTCGGAGTAGACGATGAAATTGCCGGTGAACTTCTCGATGATCGCGGCCTTCGAGGCGATGGAGGTCGAGTTGGCGAAGATCGTGCCGAACACGATGAGGAAGGTACCGAAGGCTACCAGGGCGCCGATGAGCGCCATCCTGCCCTTGCGCCGCGCGATCGTGCGAAGGGCCAGCTTGAGGGTCAGCGGCATGGCTAGGCCTCCACGATGCGGCCGTCGAGGATCTTAACCAGGCGGCGCGCCTCGCGCATGATGTGGGCGTCGTGGGTGGAGAAGATGAAGGTGGTCTTCTCGATCTCGTTGATCTGCCGCATCAGCTCGACGATCTTCGTGCCTGTCGCTGAATCCAGGTTGGCCGTGGGCTCGTCCGCGAGGATTATGAGCGGCCTCGCGACCAGGGCCCGGGCGATCGCGACGCGCTGGCGCTGGCCGCCCGAGAGCTCGGCCGGCTTGTTCCGCAGTCGGTCCGACAGGCCCACCTCCTCCACGAAGCGCATGACGATCTTCTCGCGCTCCTTCTTGGAGAGGCTCTTCTTCAGTAGAAGCGGGAACTCGATATTCTCGTACACGTCGAGGACGGGCACGAGATTGAAGGACTGGAAGATGAAGCCGATCTTCTCCCTGCGGTACCGCGTCAGCTCCCTGTCGGCGAGGCCGGCCACGTCGGTCCCGTCGATGAGGACGGTGCCCGCGGTCGGGACGTCGATGCAGCCGAACATGTTCAGCATCGTGCTCTTGCCCGATCCCGAGGGACCGGCCACGGCAAGGAACTCGCCCTTCTCGATCTCGAGATCGACGCCGCGAAGCGCCTCGACCTTGGTGCTGCCCAGCATGTACTCCTTCCTGACTCCCTTGAGCTCAACGACCGGCATGTCCCCCTCCTGGTTTTCCCTCGTACTCGATTCCTCTAAGTATGATCACGATGAGATCGTCCGCCATGTCCGAGCGGCTTCGGCCGACGGCCCCCTCTGGCGCGGCATGCAGGCGCTCGACCAGGCCCAGGACCCCGCCCGCCAGGAGCCCAGAGTCGCAGGAGTCGATCGCCCCCGCCGCACGCGCCTCTTCGAAAGCAGCCCGGATCGGGAGGAGCACCAGTTCGTAGACGAGGTCCATGATCCGGCGCGCGGCGTCGGGCGACAGCTCTTTCAGGTCGGATTCCGCCGAGAAGAGTTCCTCCTTGCCGCCTCTGAAATGGTAGTAGAGCGAGGAGTGGCTCAAGCCGAGGGGCATGGCGACATCCCTGAGCGTGACGGAGCTGAAGCCCCTCGCCGAGAACAGATACTCGGCCGCGTCGTGGATCTTCCCGCGCGCCTCGGATATATGAATTCCTCGGCTACAGGGTCTCTCGCGCCCATCTATGCCCGGAAAACCAACATGTTGGCAGTATATATTTCTTAATATATAGTTGTCAATATATTTACTATTCGATATTCGCCGTCTGTGGCGCGAGGCCGGCGGCGGTCTCGGCCTACGACGACAGAGAGGCCGCTTCACGCGAAGCGGCCCCTTCTCATCTGCTAGTCTTCTAGAATCGAAACGTCGTTTCGCTAGTAGCTATACCCCGCGTATATCTGGAAAGGCGCGCCGCCGAGGCTTCCGATGAAGTCGTTGAGCGGCATTGCGAAGGCGAAGAAGAGGCTGCTCTCGCGGTTCGGGGCGAGGTAGAAGCCCTGCCGCAGCCTCGCCTCGACCGACAGCGGGTACTCCGTGACGAGCCCCTCCTCGAAGCACCGGGCCAACCCGGCCTCGAGCTTGAGCGTAAGGCTCGCGCGCTCGATCGGCCTGGTCTTCGCCTTTTTGTCCACGAAGGGATTGACCGCGACCTCGATCTCGGCCCGGGCCAGGTCGCTCACCCTCGCGTAGCCGGAGGGATAGCCGCTGAAGGAGCCGTCCCCTCCGATCGTCGGGAACACGTTAGGCGCATGCAGCGAACCCTCGTAGCCGTTCAATATGCTGAAGCCGAGGATGGTCGCGCCGATGCCGAGCTTCCCTCCTCCGAGTAGAGAGTGAAAGCCGGCCTCGCCCGCCAGCCGGTAGACGTTGCGGTGGTCGTTCAGGTACCCGTCGCTCGAGGGGTAGTACAGCTTATTTATGACGGCCGGGCTGTAGACGACCGCCCCGAGCTGGATCGAGCGCCAGTCTCCCCCGAGGCCGGCGGGGTCGAAGCGGGAGCGCGTCGTCCTCGCGCAGGACCACCAGAGGCCCAGGGCGTGACGCCCGTAGTACTCGACCGCCTCGTCGGCCGCCGATCCGTACGTCGTATCGAGGTACGAGACGTAGGAATAGTCGAGCTCCACGACTTGATCCGAGGCGACCTGCAGCCGCGAGCTCGCGGAGAAATCGCGGTATGAATACGAGTATCCCCCCCCGTACGACTGGGTCTCGACCGATATTCCGGCGCCGTTTCGCGTCGGACCGATGGCGAAGCTCCCCTCCGCGCCGAAGGAGAGCCAGGGCGGGATGTCGTATCCCTCCACGTAGGGGAACGCGAGGCCGAAAGAGCAGTCGACGCCGAGATCATCGGGCGCATCGTATAGGGACAGGCCTGCGCTGACGGACGTCGTGACCTGCTGCACGTCGCCGAGGAGCTCATCCTTCCACACGTCGAAGCCGGCGTAGATGGGCCAGACATCCAGGACGATATTGCTCGGCGCGGACTTGGCGGCCTTCGCGTCCCCGTCGGCGGCGGGCGGGGCCGGCATGGGTTCGTCGGCGAGGCCCCCCTCGACCCGCAGCGCATACTCGGTCGTGAAGGGATTCTCGAGGCGGTAGATGCGATAGCCGCCTTCCTCGTATCGCGAGTAATAGAGGGTCTCCCCCGAATCGCCGGACTCGAATGACGGGAAGCGGCAGCCGGCCGGGGCGTCCGTGATCCGGTACCAGGCGCCCGGATCCGCGACGAGATCGGCCCAGTAGATCTGGGGACTGCCCTCGGCCGCGCTCGAGAAGACGACGCGGTCAGCGCCGGCGAAGGCGAGGTCCGTCGCGTCGCTCTCCTCCCAGAGGAAACGCAGCTCGCCGTCGGCGAGGACTGCGATCCTGACGCCGTCGGCGGTCCCGAGCGAGAGCATGGCCCTGTCGGCGGCGATGACCGATATCGAATAGACCGACATTCCATAAGGAAGCTCGGCGATGACGGCCTCGGCGCCGTCCGGCTCTCTGGAGACGAGGCTGGTCGTCCCGTTCCGGTACTTCGCGTAGAGGAGCCGGCCGCCAAGGGCGTCGAAAGCCAGGCAGCGCGCTCCTCGTGTGACTCGCTTGGCCTTCCCGCCCGCCGGGATCACGAAGAGATCGTAGTCGTCGACGCCGCTCGAGTAGTCGTAGACGCTCTTCGCGAACCACAGGTCCCCGGTCTCGCGGTCGGACTTGATCGTCCTGCCGATATCCTCGGCGATCCGCGAGTAGGCCCCTCCGCGTCCCTTCCGGAACAGGCCGAAGCGCTCGTAGTCGTTCCCCCAATTGGCGACGACGTACTCCCCGCGCGCCGCACATGCCGTCTCGAGCACGTAGAGCCCGTTCCTGCCGAAGACCTTTTGCCCCGGCGGCTGAGCGCCGCCGCCCTCGCTGCGCGCAAGGAGGTCTTCCTTCCATTTCGCGTAGAGCGACTCGATGCTTTCTCTATAGCGGATGCGGAAGGCGGACCTGAAGCCCGTCTTCTTGACGAGCGCGCAGAATCCCAGGAGGGGGACGTCCGGATACTCCGACTCGAGGAAAAGCAGCAGCGAATAACCCTGGTTATACGCGAGCTCGGACTCGAGCGCGGATCCCTCGAAGCGCGCCATCTGGCTCAGGTCGAGGAGGCGGCCGCTCCGCGCGGCGTCCCGCAGGACCATCTCGCGGACGGCGTCCCGGGAGTCCGCGCCGAGGCGGTTCGATCCCATCTGCGCGATGCCTTCGATGAACCAGACCGGCATCTTGTCGTCGCCGAAGAGGTAGGAAGCGGAGGCGGTGGCGTTCTCGGCCTCGGACGTCAGCGAAGTCCCTATCTGCAGCATGATCGGCGAGCGGAGGATCGCCAAGGAGATGGCGTGCGACAGCTCGTGGGTCAGGACCGTCCTGAGCCAGTCCGTATCGCCGCGCAGGAGCATCTGCGCCTTCCTGCAATCGATGTATACCAGGGTGTCCCGCTCCGAGGCCCATCCGTTCGGGTCATCGGCTGAATCGGCGAGGACGATCGATATCGGCCCGCTGAAAGGCAGTTTGCCCAGGTACGCCACGATGGCGGCCCTCGTCTCCTCCGCGATCTTCAACGCCTCTCCGACGCGCTCCTCGGTCCTGCGATCGTACGAGACGACGAAATGCTCGCTTCTAGCGTGCCGCCACGTCGATGATTGATATGCGAAAGAGTTCGCGCCCGCGACAAGGAAGGCGATCGCCGCGACTATGACGCGGAAGGGAAAGCGCGCGAACGCGCGCTTTCCATAAAGGCATAGTTGAGCGCTTTTCATAAAGATTTATTCCTTTTTCCGTCAGAATTCAGCCTGTTAAAATATGATACCCGGTAAAAATACAGTGTCAACTGAGAAGTTGCGCGCCACCACTCGGAAGCGCCGTCCTTTCAAATAGACATTCATCGCATTCAGGCGCCGGCGCCCGTCGGTCGATCCCGAGTCTCTTTGCAATCGCCGCCGGACGACGCTAGTCTTTTCTCAGGCGACTTTCATCCGCTCAACGAGAGGCTGCGATGGGAAGCAAAGAGGCTATCGTCTGCGTCGACGACGACGTGATCATCCTCATGTCGCTCAGGGGAGAGATCGTCCGGCGATTCGGGGAACGCTTTCTCGTCGAGACGACCATGAGCGCAAAGGAGGCGCTCGACTCGATCGACGACCTGTACGGACGCGGCATCCATGTCATCCTGATCATGACGGACTGGCTCATGCCGGGGATGAAGGGCGACGAGCTCGTCGCGACGGTCAAGGGGAGGCATCCGGGAATCAAATGCATCCTCATCTCGGGCCAGGTCGACAAGAAGGCTATCGTCGACTCGGGCATGGGGGGCCTCATCGACGACTTCGTCGCCAAGCCCTGGAGGAGCGATCAGCTCATGGCTTCCGTCCTGCGCTGCGTCGAGGAATCGGGCTAGGCGTCTATCGCACGCGCTCCTCGTAGAGGTCGTCCTTCAGCGCGATCCTGTACGTCACGCCCGGCCCGGAAATGATCTCGATGTTTCCGCGCATCTGGAGCCTTATGATGCCGACGGTCGTGTAGAGACCGAACGAAGTCGCCGTCATGGGATCGAGGCCGGACGGCAAGCCGACTCCGTCGTCGGAGACGACGAGCTCGACGGCGCCGTCCGCGCGGCGCTTGATCGACACGCGGATCGTGCCCGTCCTGCCGCCCGGGAAGGCGTGGGCGCAGGAGTTGCCGACGATCTCGTTGAGCGCGAGCCCGAGCGGTATGGCCGCGTCGAGGATGAGCTCGACCGGGGCCAGGTCGAACTCGGCGCGGATCTCGCCTTCCTTGCGTCCGGAATTGTTGACGATCGAGAGCACGAGGTCCTCGATGTAGTCGCGGATATCGATGCGCGACAGGTTGTGCGACCTGTAGAGCTTGTCGTAGACGAGGGACATCGCGTAGATGCGGGCGGACAGGCCCTTGACGAGCCTGTCGACCTTCTCGTCGGGGCACCCGGCGGCCTGCAGCATCAGGTACGACGAGATGATCTGCATGTTGTTGTTCGCGCGGTGGTACAGCTCGGAGATCAGCGCTTCCCTCTCGGCGAGGGTCGCCCTCACTCTCTCTTCCGCGAGCTTCGCCCTCGTGATGTCTCGGGTCACGCCCTCGATGCCCCGAAACGCCCCGGAGCCGTCGGTAACGATCCTCGCGTTCGTCGAGATGACGATCTTCGTCCCGTCCCTCCTGACGAACTCCGACTCGAAGCCGTCCGCGTAGCCGTTGCGCTTGACCTCGTCGACGATCTCGCGGCGCCGCGAGGGATCGGCGTAGAATGCCTCGATCCGCTTGCCCCTGAGCTCGTCGGGCCTGTAGCCGAGCATGCGCTCCGCCGAGGGCGAGATTATCTCTATCGCGCCCTCGGCGTCGGTCCTGTAGCTGACGTCGACGAGGCTCTCGAAAAGGTGGCGGTATTCCCGCTCGGAGTCCGCCAGCATCTGCTGGGCGTCGCAACGGCGCTCCTCGTTCCATAGGAGGAAGCTGCCGACGACGAGCCCGACGGAGATCGCCGAGCCGTAGGGGACCGCCATCCTGATCATCAAGGCCCAGCCCTCGGCGAAGGTCCCGACGGGGATGAAGCCGGGAAGGACGAAGACCGTCGCCGCGACCGCCCAGAGCGCGAGCTTCCAGAGGCCGTCGACCTTCTCGCGCCGGTAGTGGAGGAACGAGCCGGCGACGGCCGCGAGGGCGACGCCGAGGATGCCGCCGGGGACGCCCGAGCCGCCCAGGACCGCCCTGTACGCGCCGGCGATCAGCGCGGCGATCGCGGCGGAGACGGGCCCGCCGAAGACGCCGGCCATTATGACGATCCCGTTCCTCTGGTCCACGAGCACGCCCCTGTAGACCGGAATCTTCACCTGCATGCAGCCGAAGGCGAAGAGTCCGAACAGGAGGCCCAGGATCAGCGAGCGCCTGAGCCCGCCGACGTGGCGGATCCGATCGTAGAGGAACCCGTATACGGCGACGAGGATGACGAGGAGGGCCAGATTATTGAAGAGTCCGACGAACAAGCTGACGCCCGATACCATTCCTCGATTACCGCCCTTCGCCTGCGATGTCCGATACCGCCGATACTCGATCCCAATCGTAGTTTAATGGAGCCCGAGGGCCGATTCCAGGACGAGCGGGTTCCGGGACCGGCCGTGGATAAGGCATTGCCCTTATGCGCCCCTGAGGCCTGAATCTGATACTCGACTCCCGCGGACGGCCTTACAGTGGCCAGGCAACCAGGGGCCCTGCGCATCCCTGGAATTCCGCTAGGGAGGAACGCATGAAGATCGGATCGAAGCTGATCGTATGTATCCTGCTTCTCGCCCTCGCCGGCTCCGCGAGCCTTCTCGCCGCGCCGACCAAGGTCTCGTTCTGGCACATCGGAGTGGCCGCGAACGATAGGGCTTTCTACGAGAACCTCAAGGCCGCGTACGAGAAGGCCCATCCCGACGTAACGATCGAGATCACCGTACTCGAGAACGAGGCGTTTAAGGCGAAGCTGGCGACGCTGATGCAGTCGGGCACGCCCCCGGACATCTTCCAGAGCTGGGGCGGTGGCACCCTGACCGAGTACGCTCAGGCCGGGCTCCTGCGCGACATCTCCAGGTTCACGAAGGACACGGCCTGGGGCAAGTCCATGGCCCCGGGCGTCTGGAACGTCTACCAGTCCGGCGGCAAGCAGTACGGATCGCCCCACGACATGGGGGCGATCACCTTCTGGTACAACAAGGACCTCCTCGCGAAGGTCGGCTACAAGTCCTTCCCGACCGACTGGGACGACTTCCTCGCGCTGGTCAAGAAGCTCAAGGCCGCGGGCATAACCCCGATCGCGCTCGGCGGACGCGACAAGTGGCCGGCCATGCACATGTGGTCGTACTTCGCCCTGCGCGTCGGCGGCAGCGAGGCCTTCGAGAGCCTCTTCTCGGGCAAGGGCAAGGGCTTCAACGACCCCGCCTTCGTCAAGGCCGGGCAGATGCTCGTCGAGCTCGCGGCCCTGAAGCCCTTCCAGGACGGCTTCCTCGGCGCGACCTTCGACGACGAGTCGGCCCTCGTCGGCAACGGCCAGGCCGCGATGGAGCTGATGGGTCAGTGGGCGCCCAACAACCAGGTCGACAAGTCCATAGGCAAAAAGGGCCTCGGAGACAAGCTGGCGGCCGCCCCCTTCCCCGCGATCAAGGGAGGCAAGGGCAAGGTCACCGACGTCATAGGCGGCGGCAACGGCTACGCGGTCGGCAAGAACGCGTCGGACGCGGCCGTGGACTTCCTCAGGTTCTTCAACAGCGTCGAGAACAACGCCGCCTGGGCGACCTCGAACGGCGCCATCCCGACGGTGAAGGGCGCCGAGTCCGGCATCAAGGACGCGAACGCCAGGCTGGTGAAGGCGATCGTGGACAAGTGCACCTTCTTCCAGCTGTACCTCGACCAGTTCCTCTCCCCCGCGGCGGGCGGAGCGGTGAACGACGCGGTCCAGGCCATGCTCGCCGGCAGCCAGACGCCGGCCCAGGCCTGCGCCGCCATGCAGAAGGCCTACGAGGAGAGCAAGTAGGCCGGCGCGCGGCCGTCCGAGGGTGCGCCTCGGGCGGCCGCCGCTCGTCCGCCATCCTAAGCGAGGGATCAGGTGTCGAAAAGGAACGCGATACGAGGCGGCCCCGGCAGGGCGAGCTTCCTGACGCTCTTCGTCCTGCTGGCGCCGGCCTTGATCATCTTCATCGCCATGGTGCTGGTCCCCGTCGTCGAGGCGGCGGCCTTCAGCCTGTATAAATGGAACGGTCTCGGGCCGATGACGAACTTCAGGGGACTGCGGAACTTCCAGGCCCTCTTCTCGGACGAGGTCGTCGGTAAGGCTATATCGCACAACGTGCTGATCGCGATCTTCTCGCTCGTCGTCCAGCTTCCAATGGCCATGGGCCTGGCGCTGATCGTCAGCGACGAGAAGTTCAAGGGCGCCGTCTTCTTCCGGACATTCTTCTTCCTGCCGTACGTGCTCTCCGAGGTCATCACGGGGGCGCTCTGGCAATTCATCTACCAGCCGCAGTTCGGGCTCGTGAAGCTCCTCTGGTCGACGCTCCTACCCGGAGCCCAGGCGCCCGCTCTCCTGGGGGACACCAAGACCGTCTTCTGGGCCATCCTGGCCGTGATCGTCTGGAAGTACTTCGGGCTCCACATGACTATCTACGTCGCGGGCCTCCAGGACATCCCCAAGGAGCAGATCGAGGCCGCGACGATCGACGGCGCCTCTCGCAAGAGGATCTTCGCCTCGATCATCCTTCCCGGCATGAGGATCCCGATCCAGCTGTCGGTGTTCTTCAGCGTCATCGGCAGTTTCCAGATATTCGACGTCGTGTGGGCGATGGGCAGGGGCGATCCCGTCAACGCCGCGGAAACGATCGTCACCTACCTCTACAAGATGGGGCTCCAGAGGTTCAACATCGGCTACGGCGGCGCGATCGCCGTCTTCATCTTCCTCCTCTGCCTCTTCTTCAACCTCTTCTACCAGAAGGTCCTCGTCAGGGAGGAGAGCTAGGCATGCGTTCCATCAAGTCAGGCGACAGGCTCATGGCCGTCGTCCGCTACTGCGTCTGCGGCGCGATGTTCCTTATAGTGGCCGTGCCCCTCTACATCGCAGTCATGGGCGGCTTTAAGGACATGGCCCAGCTGCAGACCGATCCCATGGGCCTCCCCTCTCCCCTCGTCGCCGCGAACTACCTCGACATGCTGACAGGCAAGACGGGGAGCTTCTGGCGCCAGATGGGCAACAGCCTCATCATCGCGGGAGGGACGATCGCGATCCTCCTCGTCGTCGCGACCTTCGCGGCCTACGCCCTCGCGCGGATGCGCTTCAAGCTGAGCTGCCTCGTCTACGGGATCTTCCAGCTGGGTTTCTTCTTCCCTCTCGCGGTCGCGATACTTCCCCTCTACCTCCAGATGCGGGGCCTCCACCTGATCGACAAGTACATGGGGGTCATCCTGCCGCAGGTCGCCTTCCAGATCCCGATGCAGGTCATGCTGCTCCGAGGCTTCATCAAGGCTATACCCGACGAGCTCGAGGAGGCGGCCGCGATCGACGGCTACGGCGCCTTCGGCTTCCTCCTCAAGATCGTCGTGCCGCTGTCGACGCCGATCCTCGCGACGGTCGCCATACTCACGCTCGTGGCGAGCTGGAACAACTTCTTTACGCCGCTCATCGTGCTCAACACGGCGACGAAGTTCACGCTCCCGATGGGGGTCATGGACTTCATGGGCCAGTACGCCGCGGGATGGAACCTGATCCTCGCCTTCCTGACCCTGGCGATGGTCCCCGCGATCGTCCTCTACGTCCTGTGCCAGAAGTACATCGTCGCGGGCCTTACGGGGGGAGCGATTAAGGGGTAGTATGTCGGCTCATCGGCCATGGCATACGAGATGAAAGGCTCCGGCAGGCCCCGAAGGATAGGGGTGTTCATAGGGGACGTCGAGGACTCGTACCTTCGGGACGCCTGGAACGGCGTCCTCGAGCGCGCCGCCGAGCGCGGCGCCGAGGCGGTCGGATTCTTCGGATACGTCCTGAACGCCCGCGAGCCGTCCCGCGACGCGATGAACCTCGTCTACAGGATGGCGGGCACGGGGAACGTGGACGGCGTCATCGTCCACTCGAACACGCTCGGCATCCGCTCGGGACCGGAGAGCGTCTCGGCGCTGATAAAGGAGACCGGGCTCCCGGCCGTCTCCATCGGCTGCGAATACGAAGGCATACCGAGCGTCGTCGCGAGCGGCTCGCACGCGATGTACGATCTCACCCGGCACCTCGTCGAGACGCACGGCCGGCGCGAGCTCGCCCTCGTGACCGGCCCCGAGGGCAACCTCGACGCGATCGAGCGCGAGGCGGCCTTTCGCGAGGCCCTCGCGGCGTCGGGCGTCGACTTCGACGAAGGGCTGCTGTATCGAGGCGCCTACTGCGACGCCGACGGGGCGGCCGCCGTCGAGCGCTTCCTCGCCGAGGGGCGCCGCTTCGACGCGGTCGTCTGCTTCAACGACTTCGCGGCAATAGGCGCTGCCGAGGCCCTGAGGGAACGAGGCGCGGCCGTGCCCTTCGACGTGGCCGTGACGGGCTTCGACGACATAATCGAGGCCGGGCGCATGTACCCTTCGCTGACGACCGTCCATCAGCCGACCCGCGAGATGGCCGCCGCCGCGGTGGACATGCTCCTCGAGCTGCTTGACGAGGGCGAGGCCCCCTCGCGAAGGCTCGAGTGCCGCTTCGCGCCGCGCGAGTCCTGCGGCTGCGGCGGCTCCCCGCCCTTGGACGAGGCCGACCTCGCGAAGGCCCGGCCGCTCGGGGAGGCCGAGGCCGAGTTGCTCGGGGCCCTCGAGGAGCGCGCCGGGAAGGACGACGCCTCAGGCGCGATGCGCGCGCTCGAGCGCGCCCTGGCCCTTCGGGCGCGCGATCCCGACGCGATCCCGCGATGGCGCGGGCTGCTGTACGGGATACGCTCGCGGACCGCCTCCAGGACGAACGCCGGCGCGGAAGGCACCCGGTCGATCGCGTGGTTCGACCAGACTCTGGCGCGACTCGAGGAGATCGGCCGGCGATGGGAGTCCGCGCGCGCCTCGAAGGCGGCGGAGCGGCGCGCGACGATCGGCTGGCTCGGGCTCGACCTCCTGGGCCAATTCAGCCTCGACGCGCTGGTCAGGCGCTGGGAAGCCTGCACGAAGGCGATGGGCATCTCGAAGTGCTACCTCGTGCTCTTCGAAGGCGGCGCGAGACCGGGCGCGTCCGCCCCTCCCGCGCGCTCGCGGCTCGTGGAGTCCTCGCCCGCGCACGGCGGCCTCGTCGAGCTCCGCTTTCCGACAGAGCGCCTCATCCCCGACGAGATACGCCTCCGGCGCGAGAGCCCGGCCTGGATCGTCGAGCCCCTGACCTACCAGGACGAGGCCCTGGGCTACCTGATCGTCGAGGGCCGCGGCGAGGACCTGGACTCCTACGAGATGCTGCGGGAGATCATGTCCTCGGCCGTCAAGGCCGCTCTCCTCATGGAGGAGATCCGGGACAACGAGAGCGGCCTCGAGCGGCAGGTGTATTTCAGGACGATCGAGCTCGAGGAGGCCAACCGCGGGCTCCTCGGGCAGATCGAGCAGCGCAAGATCCTCGAGCGCGAGATCCAGGAGGTCTCCAACCGGACCATGCAGGCGATCGGGCAGGACCTCCACGACGATCTCTGCCCTCACCTCGTCGGGATATCGATGCTCGCCTCGGTCCTCGAAGAGAGCCTCGCCTCCGCCGGCAGCGCCTCGGTCGAGTCGGTCCGCGAGATCCACGAGCTCCTGCGCAGCGCGATCGACCGGTCACGGCAGTTCGCGCGGACCCTGTACCCGCCCAGGCTGGCCGAGGAGGGGATCGCATCCGCCCTCGAGGACCTCGTGGAGACGCAGGGGCGCTCCGCGGGAGGCGTCTCCATCTCGCTCCAGACCGAGGGGGACTGCGAGATCGACGACATCGATCGCGCGCTCAACCTCTTCCGCATCGTCCAAGAGGCGCTGACGAACGCGCTCAGACACTCGGGCTCGGACGACGTCATTGTCCGCCTGGTGCGCAAGGACGATTCCCTGCTCGCCGAGGTGCGCGACTTCGGGCGCGGGATAACGGCCGCAGATCCCGCGGCGACGGCCGGTCGCGGGCGCGGGATGGGCCTCAGGATCATGAGGTACAGGGCCGAGGCGATAGGCGCGCGGCTCGAGGTACGCAACCTCGATCCCGGGATGCGGGTATCGTGCGTCCTTCCGAACGGATGAAAGGGACCAGGACTATGCAGGACAAAGTCAAGTTCATGATCGTCGACGACCATCCCATCTTCCGCCGCGGAGTCATCGCCCTGATCGAGAGCGATCAGCGCTACCGCGTCTGCGCCGAGGCAGGGTCGGCGGGCGAGGCCCTCCCCCTCATCGAGCGCGAGCGGCCCGACATGATCCTCCTCGACATCACCCTGCGCGAGGAGAGCGGCCTCGACCTCCTCCGGACGATCAGCGCCTCGCATCCCGAGATCAAGGTCCTCATCGTCTCGATACACGACGAAGCGGTCTACGCCGAGCGAGCGCTCCGGGCCAAGGCCCGCGGCTACCTCATGAAGCAGGAGGCGAGCTCGGTCCTCAAGGAGGCGATCAAGACGATCCTCGACGGGAGGATCTTCGTCTCCGAGACCTTCCGCGATCACATCCTCGAGTCCGTCGCGGGCGCGCCCAAGGAGTCCTTCCGGGCAAAGGCGTCCCTCCTCTCGGACCGCGAGCTCGAGGTCCTCGAGCATGTCGGGCACGGATACGGAGCCTCCGAGATCGCCGCGCTCATGGGCATCGCCGTCAAGACGGTCGGCGTCTACCAGGACCACATAAAGAAGAAGCTCGCGCTCGAGAGCATATCCGAGCTCCGCAAGTACGCCATCAGGTGGGTCCAGAGCATCTAGCCCGGGCCGACTCGGCTTGACTATTACTTAAGTACTCTTTATCTTTAACCCACCTTTTCTTTCAAGTGAGTTTACCGATGACCATAGCGAAGGAATTCGCCCAGGCGGCAGGGGAGTGGACGCGGCTGTCCATGCACAGCTCGATGGGCGGCTTCTTCCACTACGCCAAGAAGATAGGGCTTTCGCCCATGCACCTCGGGGCGCTCATGAAGATAAGCCGCGGCGGAACGAGGAAGGTAGCCAGCCTGGGAGGCGACTTCGGCGTCACGAGCGCCGCGTCGAGCCAGATGCTCGACCGGCTCGTCGGCATGGGCCTGGTCACGCGGACCGAGGACCCCGAGGACCGCCGCGCCAAGCGCGTCGAGCTGACGGAGCTCGGCGTGAAGACGGTCGCCCGGGGCATGAAGGCCCGCCAGGACTGGGTCGAGCGCGTCGCGGCTCGCATGAGCGAGAAGGAAATGAAGGCGGCCCTCGAGACGTTCAAGGTCCTCGTCCTGAAGGCCAGGGAGCTCGAGAGCGAGGAGAAGAGTCGAAAATGAGAATCCTCTTGCGATACCTGAAGCCGTACTGGGCCTGGTTGGCGCTCGCGGTCGGCCTGCTCTTCCTGCAGGCGAACTGCGACCTCGCCCTGCCCGACTACATGTCGAGGATAGTGAACGTCGGCATCCTCAGAGGCGGGGTCGAGGGCCCCGCGGCCGCGCAGGCGGCCGATCCCGCGGCCGTCCAGATGCGCTACCTGGCGAAGGTCGGCGGCGCGATGCTCGGAGTCACGCTCCTCGGCGCGGTCGCGACCATCCTGGTCGGCCTGATATCGGCGAAGCTGGGGGCCGGCTTCGCGCGCGACTTGCGCGCGGCCGTGTTCTCGAAGGTCGAGGGCTTCTCGAGCCAGGAACTCGACCGCTTCTCGACGGCCTCCCTCATCACGAGGACCACGAACGACGTCATGCAGCTGCAGATGCTCGTCACCATGGGGCTGCGCATGGTCGCCTACGCGCCGATCATCGGCATCGGCGGCATCATCAGGGCCGTCGGCAAGGACTCGTCGATGTGGTGGATCATCGCGCTGGCCGTCGGCGTCCTCGTCGTCCTCGTCTCGATCGTCTTCAACCTCGCGATGCCCAAGTTCAAAATCATGCAGAAGCTCGTCGACCGCCTCAACCTGGTGAGCCGCGAGAGGCTGACCGGCATCATGGTCATACGGGCCTTCGGCAGGCAGGAGCGCGAGCAGGGCCGCTTCGACGAGGCGAACCGCGACCTGGCCGCGAACCTCCTCTTCGTCAACCGCGTCATGGTCCTCTTGATGCCGGTCATGACCCTCATCATGAGCGGCGTTTCCCTCCTCATCACCTGGGTCGGCGCCTCCCAGATCGCGGCGTCCTCCCTCCAGGTCGGGGACATGATGGCCTTCATGCAGTACGCGATCCAGATCGTCTTCTCCTTCCTCATGATGTCCTTCATATTCATCATGCTCCCGAGGGCCGCCGTCTCAGCCGAGCGCGTCGCCGAGGTGCTGGCCGCCAAGCCCTCGATCACGGACCCCGAGAGGGCGCGCTCCTTCGGAGCCGGCTTCGCCGGGACGGTCGAGTTCCGCAACGTCAGCTTCCGCTATCCCGGCGCCGAGGAGGACGTGCTCCGCGACGTGAGCTTCACCGCGATGCCGGGCCGCACGACGGCCATCATCGGCGCGACGGGATCGGGCAAGTCGAGCGTCGTCAACCTCGTGCCGAGGCTCTACGACACGACCGCGGGATCCGTCCTCGTGGGCGGCATCGACGTGCGCGAGGTCGCGCAGGCCGAGCTCCGCGACAAGGTCGGCTTCGTCCCGCAGAAGGCGGTCCTCTTCTCCGGTACGATCGAGGACAACCTCCGCTACGCCGACGAGGGCGCCCCCCCCGAGGCGATCGACGCGGCTTTGAGCATCTCGCAGGCCGCCGAGTTCGTCGAGACGACACCCGAGGGGAAGGCGGCCCCGATCTCGCAGGGCGGGAGCAACGTGTCGGGCGGCCAGAGGCAGCGCCTCGCGATCGCCCGCGCCCTCGTGAAGCGGCCGCCGATCTACATCTTCGACGACAGCTTCTCGGCTCTCGACCTGAAGACCGACGGGGCCCTGCGGAGGGCGCTCAAGGAGGAGACCGCGGACGCGACCGTCATCATGGTCACTCAGCGCGTCGCGACGATAAAGGGCGCCGATCAGATCGTCGTCCTGGACGAGGGGCGCGTCGTCGGCACGGGCCGCCACGCCGAGCTCATGGAGACCTGCGAGGCCTATCGCGAGATAGCGACCTCGCAGCTGACCGCGGAGGAACTGCGATGAGCGACATCAGGAACGGGGGGCGCGGCACGGGCTCCAGAATGGGAAGTCCCCGCGGACCGGGCTTCGGGGGACCGCGCGGAGGCCCCGACCAGATGATGATGCCGGGCGCCAAGGCCCGCGATTTTAAAGGGACCATGGGCCGGCTCGTCTCCTACCTCGGCGCCTACAAGGTCCCCATATTCGTCATGTCCCTGATCGCCCTCGCGTCCACGGCCTTCTCGATCGTGGCCCCCAAGATCCTGGGCGGCGCGACGACCGCCCTCGCCGAGGGCGTCATGGCCATGGCGAAGGGGACCGGCGGCATCGACTTCGCGAAGATCGGCGGCATCGTGCTCGTCACGGCCGCGCTCTACCTCTTCTCGGCGGCCTGCGGCTACGCGCAGGGCTGGATCATGTCCGGCATCTCGGCCAAGGTCACCTACCGCTTCCGCAAGGACATCTCCGAGAAGATGGACCGCATGCCGCTCGGCTACTTCGACGGCACGAGCCACGGCGAGGTGCTCTCGCGGATCACGAACGACGTCGACGTCGTCAGCCAGACGCTGAACCAGGGGCTCATCCAGATCATCACCTCGGTCGCGACCGTAGTCGGCGTCATCATCATGATGCTGTCGATCAACTGGATCATGACCCTGGTCGCGCTCTGCATCGTCCCGATATCGCTCGCCTTCGTGAGGTTCGTCGTCAAGCGCTCGCAGCGGCTGTTCAAGGAGCAGCAGGACGGCCTGGGCAAGGTGAACGGCCACGTCGAGGAGATGTACGGCGCCCACGTCGTCATGAAGGTCTTCAACGGCGAGGAGCGGAGCCTCCGGATCTTCGGCGAGCTGAACGACAGGCTCTATTCCTCGGCCTGGAAGGCCAACTTCCTCTCGGGCCTCATGATGCCGGTCATGGGCTTCATCGGCAACCTCGGCTACGTCGCCGTCACGATCCTCGGAGGAGCCCTCGCGTTCCGCGGCGCGATCACGATCGGCGACATCCAGGCCTTCCTCCAGTACGTACGCAACTTCACCCAGCCCCTCACGCAGCTCGCGAACATCTCGAACGTCCTGCAGCAGACCGCGGCCGCGGCGGAGCGCGTCTTCGAGTTCCTCGGCGAGGCCGAGGAGAGCGCCGAATGCCCCGATCCCGCGGACGCGGACATCGTGCGCGGCCACGTGGAGTTCAAGGACGTCCGCTTCGGCTACTCGCCCGGCAAGGCCGTCATCAAGGACTTCTCGGCCTACGCCGAGCGCGGCCACAAGATCGCCATCGTCGGTCCCACGGGCGCGGGAAAAACGACGATGGTCAAGCTCCTCATGCGGTTCTACGACATCGACTCGGGCTCGATACTGATCGACGGGATAGACATCCGGAGCTTCAGGCGCGGCGACCTGCGCGGGACCTTCGGCATGGTCCTCCAGGACACGTGGCTCTTCAACGGCACGATCATGGAGAACCTCAGGTACGGCCGATTGGACGCGACTGACGAGGAGGTCTTCGCGGCCGCCAGGACCGCCCACGCCGACCACTTCATCCGCGCCCAGCCGGAAGGCTACGACACGGTCATCAACGAGGAGGGCGACAATATCTCGCAGGGGCAGAAGCAGCTCCTGACGATAGCGCGCGCCATCCTCGCCGACCCGAGGATGCTGATACTCGACGAGGCCACGAGCTCCGTCGACACGCGCACCGAGATCCTCATCCAGAAGGCCATGGACGGGCTCATGAGCGGCAGGACGAGCTTCATCATCGCGCACCGCCTGTCCACGGTGAAGAACGCCGACCTCATCCTCGTGATGAAGGACGGGAACATCGTCGAGCAGGGGACGCACGACTCGCTCCTCGCGGCGGGCGGCGCCTACGCGGAGATCTATCGCAGCCAGTTCGACGCGGTCGTGGCATGAGGACGGCCGCCCGCGAGGGCGGCCGATTCCCCTGAGGCGCGACGATCGTGAAAGCGAGGCCAGGCGCGCTCGCTACTTCTTGATCCGTTCCTTCAGGTCGGTCATCGTATAGCCGTATCGGTCCTTCATATCGCGCAGGGGCACTCCGGTCGGCGCGTCAACAGGAAGCCCGAGCTTCGCGGCGACCGCGGCGCTCGTCGACTTGAGAGCGCGGGCGACGTCCTCTATGGTCATGGAGCCTTCGAGCACGAAGTCCGCCGCAGGCTTGGGTGATTCGGCCGCCCCCTCGCCGGCGTACGGGATGCCGAGCATCCCGGCGAGCGCGACGCGCACAGCGTCGGCCTCGAAGTCCTCGAGCCCTACTATCTTGCCGGTATCCTTTATCATGGTGTCCGGAGGGACAAGCGCTGGGTCTATGCCGAGCTTCGCGAAAAGCCGGTCGAGCTCGACGCCGAAAGACTGCGCGACGGCGGCGTAGGTCGTCGATCCCTTGATGTCGGCGACCGACAAGGCGCCCGCCGCCGCCACCTCCTTCAACGACGGAGCCGAGAATCGCAGCATGCCGGCCGCCTGCCCTATCGTCGCCGCGACGACGTAGATCGCGAGGCCGACGACGACGATCGTCCAGGCCTTGACCGCTTTTCCGCCGAGCGTCGTCGAGAGGGTGCTCTTCTTCGTCGGGCAGGCCGTGACGCACTCGAGGCAGGCGATGCACTCGGGCGAGCCGACGGCCTCGGCGTGCGACACGTCGACGTTCATGGGACAGACCCGGTCGCACTTCGAGCAGGAGATGCAGGTCGAGACGGTCCGCTTTATCCGGAAGAGCGGCACGCGCGAGAGGATCGCGTTGAAGGCGCCGAGGGGGCAGAGATACTTGCAGAAAGCGCGCTCGTAGAGCATCGATAGGGCCAGGACGACGACGAGGAGGACGAAGCCAACGGCGAACTCGGCCCAGACCGCGGAGAGTCCCGCCGAAAGGTGCCCGTAGGCTGCGAGGGGATCGTAGGGCCTTATGACGAGCTCGCCGGCCCTCCACGTGAAGTAGATGATCGCCGCGAGGACCGGGTACTTGATCCATCTCAGGGCCGAGTCGAGCCTGGACGGCACGACGAGGCGGCGGCGGAAGATCTTCCGGCCGAGCCAGCCGAAGACTCCCTGCAGCGCGCCGAAAGCGCAGAGCCAGCCGCAGAAGAAGCGCGAGAGCACTAAGCCCAGGGCGACGATCGCCCCGAAGAGGACGATGTTCCCGGGCATGATGCGCTTCAGGAACTCGCCGCCCGCCATGAACTTCATCATCGTCTCGAGGCCGCCGAAGGGATCGAGGGCGTCGACCGAGGGGATGCTCCCGTCGCGCTGATGGAGCACGGTCAACGCGGTCATCCCGACAAGGACGACTCCGAGCGCTGTTCTCCTGGCGATCTGTATGGCAGGCGTCTTCGGCGACATGCGGCCCTCCTTGTCTATCGGCAATGAAACCATAATGGATACTGCGTCCGGTTCAAGTGGCGGGGAACAAAAGGGGCCGCCCGAGCGGGCGGCCCCTGGACCAGTAAGGCGGATCCGCTATCAGCGGTTGCCGCGGCCGGACATGCTGCCGCGACGGCCGTTCATGCCCATCATGTCGCCGGGGCCCACGGTTCCGGCGCCCGCCATGCCGAAGCGGCCGTGGGCTCCGGTCTGCGGAAGCTCGTAGTCCTTACCGCCGACCGTCACCTTCGTGACGATAAGGTATGAATAGCCCGAGGGCGTCCCGAGGGGAACGGCGTAGCCCTCGAGCTTGACCTGGGCTCCCTCCTGAAGGTCCTTTACGAAGCCGACCAGCCTGTCGAGTCCGCGCGTGTAGTAGGTCGTGCCGCCCGACTTGAGACCGATGAAGCCGTCGATGAGCTCGAGCTTGCCCGAAACCGTGACGGTCTGGGGCGCCTGGGCGGGAGCGGTTGCCGCGACCTGGGCCGAAGCGGCGCCGGCGAGCGCAAGGGCCGCGGCGAGCGTAACGATGATTCTCTTCATGTCGATATCTCCTGATGACCTGACGTGCCGCTTCGAAAGAGCGGCGGCGAGCGAGCCCGCCGTAGATAACGAAGCAGGACCCGTGCCATGTTTTATAAATCGCACAACGTGTCATCGCGATCGATGGCGCGGCGGCTATTTCCCTGAATACAGGCGGCATCCTCGCGCGAAGCGGCGGCGGCGAGCGCGCGGTATCGGCCCGCCGGCGCCGCGCGCTCGGCCTGGAACGGGAAAATACTGCCCACCATCGATCCGGCCGGGCAAGAAATTCCAGTTTACCGGATCGCGCCCGGGCGCTACTCTTTACTCGAGATGGCCAAGCTCACGCGCGATATCCGCCGCATCGTCCTGCCGCTGCTCTTCCTCTTCGTCGTCCTCGCCGTCCTGGGCGTGTCCCTCGTCGTCGGCGAATCGCGGCGCTCGCGCCTCGTCACGGAGTACGAGGCCGAGCGCACGGCCTCGCAGCTCGTCGAGTCGATCCGGGAGCGCGGTCAGGCGGAGTCCGACGGCCTCGAGGAGCGCGTGCTGGGATTCGGCCTGTACGGGCCGAAGGGCAACCAGGTAGCGAGCTGGGGCGACGCGCCCGAGTCGCTGCGCGAGACCGTCGCGCGATCGGTCTTCGAGTACGACGAGCGGGGCCGCAGCCTCTCGCTTACGCGGCCGCTCGGGATGAGGCAGGCCGGCATGGCCGACCCGTCCCCCCGCATGCAGCGCCCGAGGATGATGGCCGCGCCGGGCCACGCTACCGGCTTCCTCTACCTGTCGCTCGACATCAGCGACTATTTCCGCAGGCGAAACCTCCTCGTCGCCGCGTCGATCGTGGTGCCGCTCATCGTCGCGTCCCTCGCGGCCGCCTTCCTCTACCTGGTCTCGAGCAACGCGCGATACCGTCGCGCCGCCGAGGAGCGCGAGACGCTGGCCCGGCTGGGCGAGTCGGCGAGGACGCTGGCGCACGAGATCCGCAACCCGCTCGCCGCCATCCGGATACAGACGGGCATCCTGCGGCAGGCCCTGCCCGGCGCGGAGAGCGGCGAGCGCGCGGCCCTCGACGCCATCGACGAGGAGACGGAGCGGCTGAACGCCCTGTCCCGGCGCGTCGGCGACTTCCTCAAGAACCCGGCGGGCTCGCCCCGGACCCTCGATCTCGACGCCTTCCTCGGGGAGCTCGCGGCGCGCTCGCCCCATCGCCCGCGCTATTCGTCGGACGGACGCCCCTCCCTCGTGTCCTTCGATCCGGAGCTCCTGCGCTCCTCGATCGAGAACCTCCTGCGCAACGCACGAGAGAGCTACGGAGAATCGGAGGGCGAGGTCGAGCTCGAGCTCTCCCGCGCCGCGGGCCGGCGCGGCGGCCGCGCGGTCGTTTCGATACGCGACCGTGGCGCCGGCATCGAGCCCGAGTCCCGCGAGAAGGTCTTCGACCCCTTCTTCACCGACAAGGTCCACGGATACGGGATCGGCCTCCCTCTCGCGCGGCGCTTCGTCGAGGCGGCGGGAGGGACGCTGCGCCTCCTTCCAAGAGAAGGCGGCGGGACCGAGGCGCGGATCGACCTGCCTATCGCGGAGGAAGCATGAGGGTCTTGATCGCGGACGATGAGCGAAACATCAGGGACGCTCTCGCCTCGTACCTGGCTAAGGAGGGCATCGAGTCGGCGGTCGCCGCCGACGGCGCCGCGGCGCGGGCGCTGCTCGAGGCCGAGAGCTTCGACGCGATGGTCCTGGACCTGCGCATGCCAAGGATGGGAGGGCTCGACCTCCTCGCCTGGTCGGCCGAGTCCGGGCCGCGCGTCCCGGCGATCATGATCTCGGCCTACGGCGAGGTCAAGGACGCGGTCCGCGCAATGAAGCTCGGGGCGCGCGACTATCTCGTGAAGCCCTTCGACCCGGAGGAGCTGCTCCTGCGCCTCCGCCGCGTCATGGAGGAGAGCGCGCTGGAGGGCCGCGTCGAGGCCGGGCGGCAGGCCGCCGCCGCGAGCGGCGGCGCGACCTGGCTCGGCGACGGCGATCGGATGAAGGCCGTCCGGAGCCTCATCGAGAAGGTCGCGCCTACATCCTCTACGGTCCTCATCACCGGCGAGAGCGGGACGGGCAAGGAAGTCGTCGCGAGGCTCATCCACGCGCTCTCGGCGAACCCCGAGGGGCCTTTCGTCGCGGTCAACGTCGGCGGGATCCCGGGCGAGCTCCTCGAGAGCGAGCTGTTCGGCTACGACAAGGGCGCCTTCACGGGGGCCGACGCCCGCAAGCTCGGCATGTTCGAGATCGCCTCCTCGGGCACCATCTTTCTCGATGAGATAGGCGATATGCCCCAGCACCTGCAGGTGAAGCTCCTGCGCGTGCTCCAGGAGAAAAAGGCGCGAAGGCTCGGCGGGACGCAGCCCATACCGGTCAACGCGCGCGTCGTCGCGGCCACGAACCGCGACCTCGAGGCCCTCCTCGCCGAAGGCGCGTTCAGGGAGGACCTCTACTACCGACTCAACGTCATCAGGATCGAGCTTCCGCCCCTGCGCGAGCGGAGGGAGGACATCCCCCGCCTCGCCGGGCTCTTCGTCGAGAGGTTCTCGCGCGAGATGGGGCGCCGCGTCCGAGGGATCGAGGCCGACGCCCTGGCCAGGCTCGGCTCGTACTCGTTCCCGGGCAACGTGCGCGAGCTCGAGAACGTCATCGAGCGCGCGTGCATCCTCTGCGAGGGCGCCCAGATCGTCACGCGCGACCTGGGCGAGAGTTTCGCCTCGACGACGCCGCCCCCGAGGCGCGGCATCCTCAGGGACGCCGAGCGCGACCTCATCGAGCGGACGATAGCCAAGCACGGAGGCAACATGACGAGGGCCGCTGCCGAGCTCGGCATCAGCCGCAGGACGCTCTTCAACAAGCGCAAGGAAATGCAGTCGGGGGCTTCGCCTCCGACCTAGCAGTTTCGCGATTCTCGCGAAACTGCCTTTGCCAGATTGCCTTGACCTGATCCGCCCTACGCGACGGCGTCGCCGCGCGCGCTCGCGCCGATCGCGCAGCCCAGCGAGGCGATCCACTCGGCCTTGCCCCTGAGCGCGCAGCCGCCGGAGGTCTCGACGAGCTCCGAGTGCCGTTCGCGGATAGCGCGCATGAGCGGCGAGTCGAGCGCCGCCGCGAGGCCGGCCTTCCCCGCGTCCGCGTCCGAGAATGGCGCGAAGGGACAGGCCTCGAGCTTGCCGTCGGGCGCGAGATGGGCGAAGCCCCTGCCGGCGGCCATGCAGCCCCCGAATGCCTCCTCGTCGCCCGGCAGGCGCACGATCGGGCAGGCGAAGAGCGCGGGAAGCGCGGGATCGTTGAGCCTCGCGCGCTGGTCATCCCTCAGTACGAGGCCGTCGGTTCCGGGCGCCGCCGGCACGAACTCGACGAGGAAAAGCACCGAGGGACCGAGCTCGGCGACGCCGTCGCGGAACTTCGAAGAGAGGATCGTATCGCAGTTTTCTGATGTCACCGTGACGGAAAGGCCGAAGAAGCCGCCCCGTTCGCGGATCGAGCGGGCGCGGGAAAGCGCGAGCTCGTGGACGCCCGAGCCTCTGCGCGCGGCCGTGAAGGCCTCGCTCCCCTCGACGCTGAACACGGGTATCAAGGTCCTGCCGAAGAGGCGCTCCGCCCCCTCGTCGACCAAGGTGCCGTTCGTGAAGACGGGAACGATGATGCCGCGCATCGCGGCGCCGCTTGCGGCGATCTTCTCGAGCAGGGACCTTCGGAGAAGCGGCTCCCCGCCCGCGATCATGACCACGCCGACGCCGAGGCTCGCCGCCTCCTCGACGAGCAGGGTGAGGCGATCGTCGGAGAGCTCGTCCTCGGAATCCTCGGGGCGCAGGGCCTTGGAGTAGCAGCCCGCGCAGTCGAGGTTGCATCGCCTCGTCACGCTCGCGATGAGGACGGCGGGCACGGTCCTGCCGGCGCGCGAGGCGGCCGCGCGCCTTATGGCTTGGCGGCGCTGGAAGGCGAGGCAGGAAAGGATGTCCATGGCGGAAGCGGCGCCGCCGCGGAGGGCGCGCCGGAAGATGTCGATCATCTGTCCAGAGAACAATGAGGCAGCGTCCATCTCGACGGCTCCTCGAATCGGTATGTCCCGACCCGTGCGGGCTCGGGCTCGCCGGTCCCTCGGGGCGCCGGCTCGGGCGCGCCTCCCCGAAGGCGAGACTCGCCCCTTCGGAATATACCGCTCCGCGCTCCCCTCGGCTAGCGATACCGCTCGTGGAAGGCCCGGAGCTTGTCGATGAACTCGAGGATCTGCGCGGTCTCGGGCAGGATCGTCGTGCGGAAGTGCGCCGTCCCCGGGAGCTGCCCGAAGCCGGAACCCGGCACGACGCAGAGCCCCGTCGCCTCGAGAAGGTCGAAGCAGTAGTCCTCGTCCGTCTTTCCGGCCGGAAGGATTATCCGGGGAAAGGCGTACATCGCGCCCGCTATTGTCGTGCAACGGATACCCTCGATGCCGTCGAGCCCTTCCGCCAGGATGCGGGCCCTCGTCTTCAGCTCCGTCAGTATGTGGTCCCGCTCGGCGACGTAGAGGGGGTAGCTCGGGTCGCCCCCGCGCGGCGGCGAGACCATGCAATAGGTGACGACCTGGCCGGGAAGGTTCGAGCAGAGGCTGACCGACTGGAGCTTGTCGAGCTGGCCGACGACGTCCCTCGGGATGTTGCGGATCTCCATGTATCCGCCGCGATGGCCGCACTCGCCGATGAAGCCCTTCGAGATGGAATGGAAGGAGAAGAGCGACACGTCGTCGACGCCTTCCTCCGCCATGATGCGGGCGAAGGAAAAGAAGCGGAAGTCCTCGAGGTAGATGTCCTCCTGGTACACCTCGTCGGTCAGGATCGATATGCCTTTGTCGCGCGCGAAGCCGATGACCATGGCGATGTTCTCGCGGTCGAGGACCGCGCCGGTCGGATTGCCGGGATTGAGGACGCAGATCGCCTTGACCTTCGTCCCGCGCCGGGTCGCCTCGGAGTAGGATTTCTCAAGGAGCTCGAGCGACAGGCGCCACTCGCGGTCCTCGTCCAGGTAATAGGGAACGAGGGCTCCGCCGTAGAGCGAGATGGTGGCCGAGTAGAGCGGGTACTGGGGTATGGGAACCATCACGCCGTCGTCGGGTCCCGAGATGAGGATGCGGAGCGCCATCTGCACGCTCTTGCTCGCGCCGTCAGCGAGGAAGATCGACTCGGTATCCGAATCGATGCCGTCGCGCTCGGCGATGAAGGCCGCGATCGCCTCGCGGATCATCCTGACGCCCTTCGACTCGGAATACGCGCCGAGGCCGTGCTTCGTGCCCTCGAGGATCCTCCGCGCCGCGTCGACGACGTCGGGGGGGAACATGGCGCCGGACCCGCGCGTCGCCGGAGAATCGAGGAGCGAGGGATACTCGCAGAGGGCGAGGATCTGCCGGATATAGGTGAGCGGCCTCTGGCCGAGGGCCTGGGGATTCCCGATATTCCCGTACAGGATCCTCCGGCCCTGCCGCTCGAGCTCGGCCGCGCGCGCGACGATGGGCCCCCTGACGGCGTACTGAGTATCGATGACGGAGGGGCTGATATCGGCGAGGCGGACGGGCATCTGAGTCTCCTTACGAAAGATGAGCGTTTCCTTCGAAGCGACTATGCGTTTCGAAGTCTCTGCGCCGAGAACGCGCGGATTTCGTAGTTGTCGGGATTCGCGGCCGCGCGCGCAGGAAGCCCGGCATCTCTCATGGACGAACCGGATCCGCGCCGCGCAACGCGCATAGCCGTTCTTATAGCATGATCGGCCGCGCGAAGGCTATACTCGCGCCATGAATATCCCGCTCGCCGCGATCGCGCTCATCATCGCGCTCATCATCGCGCTCGCGATCGCGCTTATCGTCGCCATGATCGGATGGATCGCGTATCGCGGCATGATTTATTACCGCATCCGCGGGCCAAAGGAGATCAAGGAGTCGAGCCTCGCCTCCGGGAGGATCGATGACGAATTCCTCGCTCGGCCCTGGATCGTCGAGGACGTCGCCTCTCCCTTCGGCTACCTTCTCCGCGCGCGCGCCCTGGCGGGGACCGCGCCGCGCATCGCGCTCTTCCATCACGGCATCGGCTGGAACTGGATGAGCATGGCTCGCCAGATGGAGCTCTTCCGCGCGAGAGGATGGACAGTCGTCGCCTTCGATTCGCGGGGACACGGCGAGTCGGGCGGCGGCCGCCCGAGCTACGGGATCCTCGAGAAGGAGGACATGAAAGCGGTCGCGGACTGGGCGCTCGGCCGATTTCCCTCTTCGGGCGGCTTCGTCGCCCTCGGCGAGTCGATGGGCGCCGCGACCGTCCTGCAGTACGCGCCGCTCGACCCGAGGCTCGACGCGGCCTTCGCCGATTGCCCCTATTCCTCCGCCCTCGGCGAGATGCGGCACAGCCTCGCGCGCGCGATGGTCGTCCCGGGGATCCGCGCCCTCGTCGTCCGAGTCGCGGACGGCATCTGCCTCGCGCGGCAGGGCTTCTCGCTGGGCGAGGCCGACCCCTCGCGATCGATCCTCGAGACGGAGGTCCCCGTCATGCTCGTCCACGGCCTCGACGACGACTACGTCCCCTGGAGGATGTCCGTGGTCATGGCGGAGAGACGCAGGCGCGTCCTGCCCGCGGCGCTCACGGAGCTCCTCCTCGTGCCCGGCGCTCGTCACGGCGGAAGTCTCGGGGCCGATCCCGAGGTCTACGAGCGCGCGCTCTTCGGATTCGTCGAGGAGAGCCTTGCGCGCGCGGGAAAGCTCGGCCACAATAGGGCGTAACATTTTCTAAGCATAGGGAGTGACCCATGGCCGGCCTTCGTTCATCGAAGATAACCTTGAAGGTCGTGACGGGAGTATTCCTCTCCACGATCGCCTGCGTCGCCGTCTACAGTTTCTTCCTCCCCCTGACCCTCGATTTCAGCGCGAAGGAACGCGTAGCTTTCTGGATACGGATGCTCACGGTCGGCGTCCTCGTCGACTTCGTCGCGACCTTCGTGGTCTATCGCCTGTACAGGCCGATCGCGGGCGCGTTGCGCGCGACCGCAGATGGGGGGGCGCTGCCGCAGGACGGGCCCGGGTCGCGCCCTGCCCTCGTGCGCTCCGCCTGCGCCGCGTTCGAGCGCATCCCCAGCTTCCTCCTCTGGTTCGGCGCCTGCGCCTATGTCTTCGCGGGACTCATAAACGTCGGGCTCGACATCGCGCGGCACATCGAGCCCGACGTCGGCATCACGGTCGCCAGGCTCTCGCTCGCCGCGGCCTGGGGCTTCCTCAACGGCATCGTCACCGCCCGGCTGCTCAACATCCTCATGATCGAGGCGAAGATCGAGCTCAAGATCTACGACATCGCGGGGATCGAGGGCAACCGAAAGCTCAAGCGTCGGACCCTGCACGGTCGGCTCCTCGTCTCGGGGCTCTCGATCTTCATCTTCCTCCTCGCATACTCGGGCGTCATCTTCTACGTCCGCCTCCGCGGAATGGGCGCCCTCGCGGCCTCCGGCGCCGATCCGGCGGCCGTGGTAGCCTACGGGAACGCCGCCTTCGCCAAGGGCATCGCGATCATGGGCGGCCTCCTGGCGCTGTCCATCGGCCTCTACTTCATCGTGCTCGCCGAGATGCAGGCGCACTTCAACAACCTGCTCGACCAGATCGGCCGCATGGCCCAGGGCGACCACGACCTCGGCAAGCGGGTCAACGTGATCAGCTTCGACGACATCGGGCGCATGACCTCGGGCTTCAACCGCATCCTCGACTCCTTCGCGAACACGTTCCGAGGAGTCCGCGGCATGACGAGCGCCGTCTACGACTCGAGTTCCTCGATCCGCGCGGCCTCCGAGGGGGCCAAGAGGACCGCGACCTCCCTCGCGCGGATCGCCCAGGAGGCCGACGCGTCCGAGCGCCAGCGCGTGGCCGAGCTCGGGTCGGCGGTGACCTCGTTCCGCGAGGCCGCGGAGGGAATAGGTGGGTCGGCGGAGCGCACGGCCGAGGAGGCGCGCGGCATCGAGGCCGCGGCGGGCGGCATCCGCGCCATGGTCGAGTCCCTGGCGACCTCGGGCGAGGAGGCCGCGAAGGCGGAGGCCGCCTTCGCCTCGCTTTCGCAGGCCGCGGACTCGGGCATCGCCGGAGTGCAGCGCACCCTCGCGGCGGCGCGGGCCATCGACGAGGCGGGCGGGCGGGTCAGCGGCATCGCCCGCATCATCGCCGACGTGGCCGACCGCTCGAACCTCCTCGCCATGAACGCGAGCATCGAGGCGGCCCACGGCGGCCAGGCCGGCAAGGGCTTCGGCGTCGTGGCCCGCGAGATGAAGACCCTCGCCGAGTCCGTCGCCAAGTCGGCCCGCGAGATCGACGAGGAAGTCAAGGCGGTCGTGGGCACGAACCGAAGGACGGTCGAGGCTATCGAGGGGATGGGGGCCGTCTTCTCGTCGCTCTCCGAGGGCATCGGCGAGTCGGGCAACGCGTTGCGCGCTATCGCCACATCGGCGAGGCGCAACGCCCAGGAGGCGAAGGACGACCTCGAGCTGATCGAACGGCTGCGGTCCTTCATCGGCGAGATACTCGAGTCCTCCCAGGCCGCGCGCGCGTCGGTCGAGGCTATGGAGAAGGCCGTCGACCGGCTCTCCGGCTCTCAGGAGCGATCGCACGAGGTGAACGCGTCGCTGACCGAGGGCGTGCGATCGATCGCGGGGGCCTTCGACGAACTGGACGAATCCCTCGCGACGGCCCTCGAGGGCGTGTCGGCGCTCGAGGGCAAGGTCGCCTCGTACCGGCTCGATTGACGGCGCGGCCGCGCGCCCCGATTAACAAGTCGCGGGCGTTCCTGTACTCTTATCGCCGATGAGCGACACCTACGACAACGAGATCCGACCGGAGCGCGCCTACCTCGTCGGCGTGCAGGCCGAGAAGGCGACGAAGGCCGAGGCCGAGAGCCTCCTCGGCGAGCTGGGCGGCCTCGCCTCCTCGCTGGGCCTCGAGGTAGCCGGGACGATCCTGGCCAAGCTCAGGGAGAAGAACCCGGCGTTCCTCCTCGGCTCGGGCAAGGCGGAGGAGATCGCGGCAGCGGCCAAGGCCGAGGCCGCGGACTCGATCGTCTTCGACCACCAGCTCTCGCCCGTGCAGCAGCGGAACTGGGAGGAGCTCTCCGGCCTCAAGGCCTACGACCGGAACGAGCTCATCATCCGCATCTTCGCGAACCGGGCGCGCACGAAGGAGGCCGTCCTCCAGGTAGAGTTGGCCCAGCTCGAGTACTCGCTCCCGCGCCTCGCGCATTCCTACGACGCCCTCTCGCGCCAACGCGGCGGAAGGTACGGCACCAAGGGATCGGGAGAGCAGAAGATCGAGCTCGACCGCCGCGAGATCGAGCGGCGCATCCACGAGATCAAGGACGAGATTAAAGGCGTCCGTCGCGTCCGGGACGTTCAGCGCGCGCGCAGGGACAAGGCTTCGGTCCCGAGCGTCGCGATCGTCGGCTACACCAACTCGGGCAAGTCCACGCTCCTCAACGCGCTGACGAGCGCGGACGTCCTCGCCGAGGACAAGCTCTTCGCGACGCTCGATCCGACGACGCGGCGCCTTCGCACGTCGTCGGGCGGCACGGCGCTCCTGACCGACACGGTCGGCTTCGTCCGCAACCTGCCCCACTACCTCGTCGAGGCCTTCAAGGCCACGCTCGAGGAGGCCGCGCGGGCCGACCTCCTCGTCGTCGTCGCGGACGCGTCTGATCCAGGCGTCGCGCAGCACCTGGACACGACCGCCAAGGTGCTGAACGAGATCGGGGCGGGCGACAGGCCCTCGATACTGGTCCTCAACAAGATGGACCTCGTGTCCGATCCCGCGGCCGCCGCGGCTCTCTACTCTCGCCTGCCGGGCGCGATCGGAGCCTCGGCCAGGACCGGCGAGGGACTTGACCGTGTCGCCGCCGCGATCGAGGAGCGCCTCGCCGCCGCTTCCGGCGAGATGCGCCTGCGCGTGCCCGACGCGGACTACGCGATGGTCGCTCTCCTCCACCGCGAGGCGAGCGTGCTCGAGGAGTCGCACGACGGCGAGGCGACGCTTGTCCGCGCGCTGGTGCCGGAGAGGCTGCGGTCGAGGCTGGAGAAGTACGAGGCCTAGCGCGATTCGTCCGCGCGATCCCACCCGGCCGCGGGTCCCTCGCGATTAACGGATTTCTTACGGAGAGCTAACCGTCCTCTGCCGCGCCGATGCTAGCCTCGGCCATGCTCGCAAGGAAAAGCCTGGCCCTCGCGGGCCTGCTATTCTGCTCGGCCGCGGCGCAGGGAAACGATCCGCGGACCTCTCAGCCCGAGGCGCTCTCGCTCGAGCTGGACGCAGGCGGCGCGGGCTCCTCGTGGTCGGTCGCGGTCAACAAGGGACCGCCCGAATTCCGAGTCCTGCGCTCGGACGGAGAAGAGATACTCGAGATGAAAAGCGCGCGGTCGTCCTTCGGCTTCCAGAGGAAGCTCAAGGTCGACCTGGCCCGCTATCCGGTGATTTCCTGGAGGTGGAGGGCCGACGTCCTGCCTGAGGGCGGCGACTTCCGCTCGGCGAGGACGGACGACCAGGCGGCCTCTCTCTACGTGGCCTTCTCGGCCTCCCGCGCCATCGGCTACGTCTGGGACTCGAGCGCGCCTGCCGGCTCGACGGGGGACTGCGTCCTGTCGCCGCCCTTCATGAAGGTGAAGATCATGGTGCTCAGGTCGGGGCCCGACGAGGCGGGGCGATGGGCGCTGGAGCGGAGAGACTTGCGCAGCGACTACCGGCTCCTCTTCGGCGAGGAGATGCCCGAGTCGAAGGAAGTCGGGCTCAGGATCTGGATCAACTCGCAGCACACCGGCACCAAGGCGGCGTCGGCCTTCGCGGACGTGAGCTTCACGCGATAAGCGCCGCTAGATCGCCTTCAGGAACTCGCTGACGAGGAGCAAGGCGGCGCCCACCGCGCTCGCCGTTCCGTCGAATTTGCTGATGTGCAGGTAGTCCGACTGGTCGCTGAATGAGTTGAGCTGGGCCAGGCGCTTGCGCAGGTCGGCCGCGTAGGCCTGGAGGATGCCGTTGACAGCCCCTCCGACGATGATATCGGCGTCGAAGACCATGCGGAGGTTGTTGATGCCTATGGCCAGGTAGCTCAGGTAGTCGTCCCATCTGGCCTTGCAGTCCGATTTTCCGCTCTGCAGCCCCTTTATGAACGAGTCGAGGTCGCCCCACTTCCCGCAGAGGTCGTCGGTCGAGCAGTACGCCTCGAAGCAGCCGCGCCTCCCGCAGGCGCAGCGCTTCCCTCCCTTCTGGATGGTCATGTGCCCGAATTCGCCCGAGCGCCAATTCGTGCCGGTGAAGATCTTGTTCTCGATCATGATGGCGCCGCCGATGCCCTTGTTGAGCGAGAGGAACACAGCGTCGTTCAGCTGCTCCCGGCCCCAGAGCTCGGCGAAGCCGGCGAGGTTTGCCTCGTTGTCGAAATCCGTCGGATAGGGAACGAAGCGGGCGACCGTCTCGAAGGGGAGGTTCCGAACGCCGAGCAAGGGCGCGAACTCGATTATCTTCTTCTCTTTTTGGACGATCCCCGGCACGGCGAAGCCGATGCCCAGCGTTTTCTCGTGGTCGATCTTCCAGTTCGAGACGAGCCGGCGCGACAGGTCGCCGAGCTTTCTATAGTACGCCTCGCTGTCGGCGAACTTGACCTGGACGAGCTCGCAGCGCAGCACTTCGCCGGCCAGGTCGCTCGCGATGAATCGCAGGTAGCTCGGGGCGATCTCCACGCCGAAGGATATCCTGGCGTCGTAGATGAGGGCGTTGAGCTCGGGCTTCCTTCCCCCGGATGAATCCAAGGTGCCCGACTTCCCCACGAAGCCGCGCTCGCCGAGCTCCTTGAGGATAAGGCTCACCGTCGGCAGGCTCAGCCCCAGGGTCAGGGCGATATCCTGCTTGGTCATCGCCTTTCTTTGATAGAGCAGGTTGAAGATGCGCCGGACGTTGCCCCTGCGCACTTCCAGACTGCTCATACCCTTCGTGCTTACAGCCCCCATAATTCCTCTTCGCCTTCACAAAACGCGCTGCCGTCGTGGCATACGATAAATTGACACAGTACAGCATCGCGCGCGCCATGATCAATCGCGGCACGTCGCAGAAACCTGACAAAATCGCTTGCATTTTTTGCGAATCGTGCTAGGATTCATTTGTAATTGACTTTTGCAAAACTATCAACTAAAAGTTTTCGACAAGAACGCGGGCACCTTGGGTGGGGGACTGGATGAGCGCTGCGCCGGTAATAGCTGTTGAGCATCTATCGAAGTCGTTCGGATCGACGAAGGCATTGAGCGACGTTACCTTCCAGGTCGCGCCCGGGGAGATCAGGGGTCTCATAGGAGAGAACGGCTCGGGGAAGTCGACCCTCGCGTCGATAATCGCCGGCACTCTGGCGCCGGACGAGGGACGGATGCTCCTTATGGGACGCGAGCACTCCCCGAAGGACAGCTTCGACGCGTCCGAGCGCGGCGTCGCCATGATCGTCCAGGAGCAGGGCACGATCGCGACGATCTCGGCCGCTGCCAACATCTTCGCGGGCCGCGAGTCGCAGTACTGCAAGCTCGGCCTCCTAAACAGGAAGAAGCTGAACGCCGCCGCCAGCGAGCTCTTGAATCGGGCGGGCGCCTCCTCCATCACGCCCACGAGCGTCGCCGGCTCGCTCTCGCTCGAGGATCGCAAACTCGTCGAGCTGGCCAGGGCCCTCTACAAGACGCCCGAGCTCTTCATCGTCGACGAGACGACGACGGCGCTTTCCCAGAGGGGACGGTCCATACTCTACAAGATCATCCGCGAGCTGAAGGAAGCCGGCAAGGCCGTCCTGTTCATATCGCACGACATAGACGAGCTCATGTCCCTCTGCGACGCGGTGACGATCCTGCGCGACGGCACGTACGTGGACACGTTGAACAAGGAGCGCATGGTCCCGCACGCGATGAAGACGCTCATGGTCGGCCGCGAGATCAGCGATAACTACTACCGGATAGATTACGATCCCTGCGGGGTCGCGGCGACCGCCATGATCGTCGAGTCCGTCTCGACGGGCGCGCTTCACGACGTGAGCTTCACGCTGCGCAAGGGCGAGATCCTCGGGATAGCCGGCCTGACCGATTGCGGGATGCACGAGCTCGCGAGGGCGATGTTCGGGCTCGTGAAGCCGGACCAGGGCCGGGTGAAGCTCGGCGACGGGACGGTCATCGACTCGCCGACGACCGCGATATCGCGGAAGATCGGCTTCGTATCCAAGAACCGGGACATCGAGGCGATACTCGCCTCCGCCTCCATCAAGGACAACATCGTCCTGCCTTCCCTCGGAAAGCTGCAGAAATTCGGCCTCATATCGCACCGGAGCGAGCGTTCCCTGGCCGAGGAATGGGCGGCGCGCCTGAAGATAAAGATGCGCAGCATCAAGCAGGCTTGCTCGGAACTCTCCGGAGGCAACAAGCAGAAAGTGGTCCTGGCGAAGTGGCTCGCGAACGACTCCCGCATATTCATCTTCGATTGCCCGACACGAGGCATCGACGTGGGGGTCAAGGAGGCGATCTACCGGATCATGGAGGACCTCAAGCGTGACGGCTGCTCGATCGTGATGGTCTCGGAGGAACTCGCGGAGGTCATCGGGATGAGCGACAGGATCCTGACCCTCAAGGATGGAAGGATTTCAAGTTCCTTCGAGCGGAGCGCCGAGATCACCGAGGCGACGGTCATCCAGTACATGATATAAGGCGGAAGACTCAGATGAAGCACTCGATCAGTACGGCGGCCGCCATCGGCGCGGGAGAGAAGAGCGGCGGACGGCTCTCGTCGTCCGATATCCTCAAGTACCTGCCCCTCGCGGGGCTGGTCATGCTCGTCGTCTTCTTCCAGGTCACGAGCGGCGGGCGGCTCCTCACCGCGCAGAACCTGAAGCTGGTATTCGTCCAGAGCTATGCCCTCTTCCTCGCGGCGATCGCCGGCGCCTTCGTCATCGCGACGGACAACCTCGACTTCTCGATGGGCGCGACCCTCGGCTTCGCAAGCGCCTGCGCCTGCTTCGCGGCCATGGTCGACGTCCGCCTGGCCCTCCCGGTCGCCGTCGCCGTAGGCCTGGTCGTCGGCCTCGCGAACGGCGTCGCGCACGTCGTCTTCCGGCTGCCGAGCTTCATAGTCTGCCTGTGCATGATGTTCATCCTGACCGCCGCGACGCAGACCATGACGAAGGGCACGAGCATGATGATGCCTGTTTCCATGATGTCCTTCGACAACACACTGATGAAGGTCGCGGTGTTCGTCGTCTACCTGGCTTTCATGCTCGTCCTCTTCGAGTATACGAAGGTCGGCAAGCACCTGAAGGCGATCGGCATCTCTCCGGAAGCCGCGAGGCAATCCGGCGTCGATATCGGCAAGATGAAGATCATAGCCTACATGATCACCGGCGCGGCGGCGGGATTCGCCGGCTTCTTCACGCTCATCCGCTCGGGGGCCGCCTCTCCGGCGAACGGCCAGACCATGACCACCGACGTGATCATCGCCATCGTGCTCGGCGGAATGTCCATCTCCGGCGGCGCCACGTCGAAGATATCCGCGGCCCTGATCGGCACGCTCGTCATCACGGTCCTCGGCAACGGCATGGTCCTCTCGGGAATGGGCGGCGACGCCCAGCAGCTCATCAAGGGCATCATCTTCATCGCGGTCGTCGCCGTTTCGGCGCGCGGCAACACGAGCGCGATAGTCAAGTAACAGATACCCAGGGCCGAGAGCCCTGTTGGATAAGAAGGGGGATCTATCATGCGACGGACGAAGTTCATCTTTGCGTGCGTTCTCGTCATGGCGGTAATCGGGACGGCAGGCGCGCAGGGCGCCGGCAAGAAGGCGGTACCGTTCAAGTTCGGCTTCTCGATCTGGGGCACCTCGGACGGGCACGGCCGCTACGTCACGGAAGCCACGAAGTGGGCGGTTAAGGCCATGGGCGGCGATCTCGTCATCGACACGGGGGCGCTGTCTCCGGACGCGCAGATCACGTCCATCGAGAATCTCATCCAGGCGGGCTGCAAGATCGTGAGCTTCTGCGCGTATACGGGCGACGCCTGCATACCGAAGATCGCCCAGCTCTGCAAGGACAACGGCGTCTACTTCGTCATCTGGGACACCGACATTACGGATCCCAAGGTCAAGCAGATCGTCGAGGCCAATCCCTATTACGTCGGCAACACGAACGAGGACCAGTTCTCCACCGGCTACGACGGCGTCGCGCAGCTCGCCAAGCTCGGCGTGAAGAACCTCGTGCTCGTCAAGTACGGCATCGGCGTCGCCACCTGCGACGACCGCGAGAAGGGAGCGCTCAAGGCCGCCCAGGAGAAGGGGATCAAGATCGCCTATACCATCATCGCGCCCGAGGACGCCAAGAAGGCGATGCAGGACGTCCTGGTCAGCCATCCCGAGGTCGACGGCCTCTTCGTGCTCGGCGGGACCGAAAGCTACCTCTCTCCCATGAACAGCGCGATCGCGGCCGCCGGGAAGTCCGGCAAGGTCAGGATCGCATCCATCGACTTCTCCGACGCGATGAAGGGGATGTTCGCCTCCAAGTCGCTCGACCTCATCTACGGCGGGCACATCGTGACCTCTACCTTCGCCGCGCTGATGGCCGTCAACGCGTACTACAAGACGCCCCTCAGCGCGAAGCCGTACAAGGTGCACATCCCCTACCTCAAGCTGACCAGCTCCGCCGAGTCCGAGGCCTATTACAGCCTCGTCGTCGGCAGCGTGCCTCCCTATAATGCGGACGAACTGAAGAAATTCGTGAAGTACTACAACGATGGCCTCACACTGGACTCGTTCCAGAAGATGGTCTCGCAATACAGCATCAGCGATATCCAGGCCCGGCACCGCTGATCCGGGACGAGTAGCGGGAGCCGAGGAGATGAGAGACATGACGAAGATACAGCTCGCGCCGCGAATCGCCGGCCTCGCGCTCCGGGCGCTGAAGACGATGGCCCTGCCCCTGCTCGTCTACGGGGCGCTATGCGCGATCGTGCCGAGCGTGTTCCTTCGCGGGAGCACGGCGGTCATGATGGTGACCCAATCGATCACGAACGTCTCGATCGGCTGGGCCATGGTTTTCGGAATGTCGGTGGGCCTGTTCGACTTCAGCGTCGGGGCGCTCGTCGTCCTTGCGGGGCTGTTCGGGGTATATTGCTCTCAGCTCTTCGGCTTCGCCGGCTTCCTGGTCGGCTGCATGGTAGGCTCCCTCGTCCTCGCGACGCTGACGGGGGCGATCTTCTCGTTCTTAAGGATACCGTCGATCATCACGGGCTTCGCCGCGATGCTCGTCTTCGAGTCGGTGAGCGTGATCCTCGCCAAGAAGATGATGATAGTCATCGAGCCGACGTACCTGCTGTTCGGCCGGACTCCCTATTGCTACATCTTGATAGTCGCCGTATTCATCGCGGTCTATCTGCTCTTCAACTACACGAAATTCGGCTATCAGATAAAGGCCATCGGCGGCAACGAGGCCGTCGCCCGCAATATGGGAATAAACACGGCCCGACTCAAGCTGCTCACCTACATCGTCGGCGGCGCCTTCCTCGGGATATCGTCGATACTCATGGTGAGCAACATGGGGACCATCAATCCGAAGATAAACATGGCCAGCATGGCGCAGGTCTTCACGCCGATGATGGGCGTGATGATCGGGATGTTCCTCACCTCCTGCAACACGATAATCGGGGTATTCATCGGGGAGCTCACGATCACCATAGTGAGCACGGGGCTCGTCGCCGTCGGCATGGAGTCCAGGCTGCAGAACGTGATCGTCGGGATATTCCTCCTCGTCTTCATGTCGATCCAGATCAACGCGCGGCGCATCGGAAGCCGCAAGCGCGGCCGCGTCGCGGCCGCCAGCCCGACGGCCGTCTGACCTCGGAGAAAGGTGGGCACAATGATCTACGAAAAAAACTCTCGGCTTATCCGGGAATACGACAACGAGAAGCTCATGGTCGAGCCCTGGGGCAAGAACTCGCTCCGGATCCGCGTGACGCAGAACGCCGAGCTCGCGGACGACGCCTGGGCGCTGCTGCCTCCGTCGGAGTCCAAGGCGGAGATCAAGATCGACTCCCCGCCCAAGGCCGAGGCGGGCCTCGCGCTCTACGCCGGCCTCGGCGCCCCCTGCGCCAGGATCCGCAACGGCAAGATCGAGGCGCGCATCGACGGCAACGGGCGCATGGCGTTCTACGACCGAGGCGGCAAGCTCCTCCTCGCCGAGTGCTGGCGCACCCTGATCGACAAGCCAAGCATGAGCCTCAACAAGTCAGGCCGCGAGCTCAAAGGCGTGCGCGGCGACAGCTTCAGGGCCGCATTCCGCTTCGACGCCTACGACGGCGAGAAGCTCTTCGGCATGGGGCAGTATCAGATGCCCTACCTCGACCTGAAAGGCTGCTCACTCGAGCTCGCGCACCGCAACTCGCAGGCCTCGGTCCCCTTCGTGCTCTCGAGCCGCGGCTACGGCTTCCTCTGGAACAATCCGGCCATCGGCCGCGCGACCTTCGGCAAGAACGGCACCGAGTGGACCGCCGAGAGTACGCGCCAGGTCGACTACTGGATCACCGCGGGCGACACGCCGGCGGAGATCGAGGAGGCCTACGCGGAGGCGACGGGCAAGGCGCCCATGATGCCCGAGTACGGCATCGGCTTCTGGCAGTGCAAGCTGCGCTACCGGAGCCAGGACGAGCTCCTCGCGGTCGCCCGCGAGCACAAGAGGCGCGGGCTCCCGATGTCGGTCATCGTCGCGGACTTCTTCCACTGGACGCAGCAGGGCGAGTATAAGTTCGACCCTAAGTTCTGGCCCGACGTCGAGGGCATGTGCAAGGAGCTGAAGTCCATGGGCATCGAGCTCATGGTCTCGATCTGGCCGACCGTCGACTACCGCAGCGAGAACTTCGCCGAGATGATGGAGAAGGGCTACCTCGTCAGGACCGAGCGCGGTGTCCGCGTGACCATGCAGCTCTTCGGGCAGGAAATCTTCTTCGACCCGACGAATCCGGGCGCGAGGGAATTCGTCTGGGGCAAGGCGAAGAAGAACTACTACGATAAAGGCGTAAACATCTTCTGGCTCGACGAGGCCGAGCCGGAGTACTCGGTCTACGACTACGACAACTATCGCTACTACCTCGGGACCGACCTCGAGGTGGGCAACCTCTACCCCTTCTACTACGCGAAGACCTTCTACGACGGCATGAAGAAGGCCGGCATGGAGGCGCCGCTCAACTTGCTCCGCTGCGCATGGGCCGGGAGCCAGCGCTTTGGCGCCCTCGTCTGGTCGGGCGACATCGACTCGACCTTCGAGTGCCTCGGCCGGCAGCTCCGCGCGGGGCTCAGCATGGCGATGTCGGGCATCCCCTGGTGGACGACCGACATCGGCGGCTTCCACGGCGGCGACGGGAAGGATCCGCTGTTCAGGCAGCTCCTCGTGCGCTGGTTCGAGTACGGCTGCTTCAGCCCCGTCTTCCGGCTCCACGGCAACCGCTCTCCGCTGTCGGGCTTCGACGTCGACTTCGTGTCCGGCGTCGGGACCTTCGGCACCGGGGCCGACAACGAGGTGTGGAGCTACGGCGAGGACGTGTACGAGATCCTCAAGTCCTACCTCTTCCTGAGGGAGAGGCTTAAGCCCTACATCCGCGGGCTCATGAAGGCCGCGCACGAGAAGGGCACTCCCGTCATGAGGCCGCTCTTCTACGACTTCCCCGAGGACGCGCAGGCCTGGAGCGTCGACGACGAGTACATGTTCGGCCCCGACCTGCTCGTCGCGCCGGTGATCGAGGCCGACCAGAAGGAGCGCCGCCTCTACCTGCCCGGATCGGGCACGTGGAAGGACGCGTGGACGGGCGAGAAGCGCAAGGGCGGCTCGGCCGTCACCGTCGCCGCGCCCCTCGACAGGATCCCGCTCTTCCTCAAAGAAGGCGCCGACCTGCCCATCGTCGCGAAATAAGAGGCTCCGAGGCCGATAACGGCGCTCGGAACGGAAACGAAGGGGGCCTGCCGCGGTCGCGGCAGGCCCCCCATTTATCGGCGCTCCCCGCCTCTTCCCGGGACCGGCTCCCGCATCATTCCTGGTCGCTCTTCACGAAGAACTGCAGGAGCTGGACGATATAGTAGATCTTCTTATAGGTATCGACGAGCCATTCCTTGAGCGGCCTCGGGCTCTGGTTCTCGACTTCCTTCCAGTTGATGAGGAGCTCGTGGTGCGGCTTCGCCTGGTCGTCGATAAGGGCCTTCAGCTGGCGACCGATGCCGATAAGGTTGACCGCCGCCCGGCCGATCATCGCGGTGGCCTTGTCGTTGAGATCCTTCAGGAGGCCCCGGAGGTACTTCATGGCCTCCTTGTCGCGGTCGGCCTTGGCGAGTGCGGAGCGGATGCGCGTCCCGGCCTCGCTCTCGTCGGCGAGGTCGTCGTCGAAGGACAGGATCTTGTCGGACACGTCGAGGATCGCGTGATAGCAGTCCGAGAGCTGCTGCGATTGCAGGTTGGTCGACCACTGGCCCCGGACGATCAGGAGGTCGACCAGCTCGCGGATGTCCTTCTTGAAGTAGTCCATCAGGTAGGCCTTGAGGTAGTTGAGGGCGGCCGTCTGCGTGAAGCCGCCCAGCATCTTCTTGGCGAAGATGACGTTGGCCTTGTCGGTGTAGTTCTTGAGCCTGAGGACGACGGTGGTTCCGAAGATGTTCCTGGCTATCTCGTCGATCTTCGAGTTGCGCCGCTCCTGGAGGATGCGCTGGACGATCGTCTCCACCTGAGTCTTGAGCTTCTGCAGGAAGGGCTCGACGATACGCTCGTTCGGGTAGCGCGGCTTGCACTCCCAGTAGGGCTCCTTCTTGAGGTGCCTGACGATCTGGTCGAGGACGCCGCTCTTCTTGACCTCGGTGGAGGCCGGCGCCAGCTTCGACCAGACCTCGGGCTGGACCACGTCGGCCTTCCGGTACTCCTTGAGGGCGGCGAAGATCCGCATCCAGTCCGACTCGAGGTCGAGGGGCATGAAGACCTCGAGAAAGTCCTGGAGGTCGTCGACCACGTACTCGCCGTTGATGGTCTCGAATTTCGGCCTGTACCCGAAAGAGCGCTCGGGAATTCCCGAGTCGAATTTCTTTAAGAGGAAGTAGTAGTCGAAATTGATGAAGTTGATGAAGCCGAGCAGCGTGTTGTAGGCCGTGTCGATCTGCTTGCTCGTCTCGCCGTCGAAGACGACGAAGAGGGAAGTCATGTCCCGCTTGATCTCTTCCTGGAGGACCGGGAGCTGCGTGGTCTTGGAGCGCTCGAGGATCGAGGCCTCGGTCAGGCGCTCCGCGAGCTCGCGCTGCTCCGCGGTCAGGTAGCTCTCTATCACGAAGGCGCGCAGGGCGCCGGACGAGGCGGCGTTGGCGAGGAGCACCTGCGCGGGCGCCGTCACCTTGTAGACTTCGTAGAAGAATTTCGCGAGCCCGGGCAGGGCCTCCTGGCCCTTGGGGCGGTAGAACTTGTAGCGGGAGCGGGAGAGGTCCTTGGCTACCGAGCGCAGGAGCTTCTTCTTCTCGGCCTCGGGATCGCCCATCCCGGAGAAGATGCCGAGAAGCCGCCCGAAGAAACCGACGCGCTGAGCGCCGGCGCCGTCGCTCCCCTCGCCTCTGCTAGCCATTACAACACTTTAGCGGGTAAATCGTGCCGCGGTCAACTCGCCCCTGCAAGGCCGCGCTCTAGGCGCGGAGCTCTCCCGAGAGGTAGGCACCGACCGATCCGTCGGCGCGCTCGAGGAGGAGGGCCCCGCGCTCGTCGATTCCGGCCAATCGGGCGCGGACGCGCTCTCCCTCGCGCCCTTCCTCGGCCGCCGGCCCCGGCAAGAACGACACTTCCTCCCCCATCCGCCACAGCAGGCGCTCGACGGACTCGCGCCACGACGGACCCTCGAAGGACAAGCGCGTCCTCTCGAGGATGAGCTCGAGCAGGGCCCAGCGGTCGACGTTCCGGCCGAGCCCGATCGCGATGCTGGTCGCCCGCCCTCCCAGGTCCGCCGGGAATGCGCGCTGGTTGCAGTTGACGCCGATGCCCGCGAAGACGCCCAGGCGGCCCGCCTCGCAGAGCACTCCGCAGGCCTTCCCGTCGCCGAGCATGAGGTCGTTCGGCCACTTGACCCTGGGCGGCTCCCGGAAGGAGGCGCCGATCGACGACGCGAGATCAGAGGCCGCCGCGCAGACGGCCGCGCCTATCCTGAGCGGAAGGGCGTGGAGAAGGGCGGTCTCGGCCGGCAGGCGGATGGTGAAGAGCAGGCTCTCGCCGGGCGCCGATGCCCACCGCCGCCCGGGTATCCTGCCCCGGCCCTCCGTCTGCTCCTCCGCCGCGACCAGGCTGCCCGGCGGGAAGGCCGGCTCGCCGCCCTCGGCCTCCCATCGCGAGGCGAGGCGCTTTGCCTCCTCCTGCGTCGAGGCCGCGCGATCGACCAGGTACGACCGGGCGTCGAGAAAAGGACTCGCGACATCGAGGACTTCCATGGAGGCTCATCGTAGCGGGGATCGGGCCCGCTGGCAAAGCACCCCTCTTCTGGAGTATTCTCAGGTAGAGGCTTTCAGCCTCTACCTGGCAGTTTCGCGCAAGCGCGAAACTGCATAAATTTCGAAGTCCAAGGTGGTCACACTCATCATGCAGGAGCTAGTGCTGCTCGGCGACGAGGCTATCGCCCTGGGAGCCCTGCACGCCGGCCTGTCGGCCGCGTACGGCTATCCGGGCACGCCCTCGACCGAAATAATGGAATACCTCATCGCGTCCCGCGAGAGGCGCGGCATCGAAGGCGGCGAGGGCCTGGTCGCGTCCTGGTGCGCTAACGAGAAAACGGCCTACGAGGCCGCCCTGGGCGCCTCCTTCGCCGGTAAGCGCGCGATCGTGACGATGAAGCACGTCGGCCTCAACGTCGCGGCCGACCCCTTCGTCAACTCGGCCCTGCTCGCGATCAAGGGCGGCCTCGTACTCGCGGTCGCCGACGACCCGGGGATGCACTCCTCCCAGGACGAGCAGGACTCGCGCTTCTACGCCGACTTCGCCATGGTCCCCTGCCTCGAGCCCCGGAGCCAGCAGGAGGCCTACGAGATGGCCGCCGAGGCCTTCGACCTCTCGGAGCGGCTGTCCGTGCCCGTCGTCCTCCGGCTGGTCACGCGCCTCGCGCACGCGCGCGCGGCCGTCAGGGTCGGTTCCGCGGCGAGGCCCCGGAATCCCGTCGGCAAGTCGGCGGACAAGCCGGGCTGGACCCTCCTCCCGGCCTACGCCCGAAAGCGCTACGATATGCTCTGCGCGAAGCAGGCGGACATCGCCGCCTGGTCGGGATCAAGCTCGCATAACGTCTCGACGCCCGGGCCGAAGCGCCGCGTCGTGATCACGGCGGGACTCGGCGGCAACTACTACGAGGAGAATCTGGCCGACTACCTCGCGGCCGAGGCCGAGGCCGGCCGCCCCGCCGAGCCGCCCGCGCGCCTCCACGTCGGCGCCTACCCCGCGCCGGCCGACGCGATACGGAAGCTCTGCGAGGGCGCCGGGAGCCTCCTCGTCATCGAGGAGGGCCAGCCTCTCCTGGAAAAGAAGCTCCGCGGCATCCTCGATCCCGGCATCGCGATCTCGGGCAAGCTCGACGGCGCGCTGCCCATGACGGGCGAGCTGAATCCGGACAACGTGCGCGCCGCGCTCGGCCTGAGGCCGCGGCCGACGGCCGCCGCCTCTCCGATCGCCCTGCCCGGCCGGCCGCCCCAGCTCTGCCAGGGCTGCCCCCACGCCGACAGCTACCAGGCTATCAAGGAGGCCGCCCGGGGCCTCGATTCGGTGTCGGTCACCGCGGACATCGGCTGCTACGCCCTCGGCGCGCTGCCGCCCTTCTCGGTGCCCGACGCCCTCGTCTGCATGGGCGCCTCGCTCTCCATGGCGGGCGGCGCCGCGGACGCCGGCATCAAGTACCCGATCGGCGTCATCGGCGACTCGACCTTCCTCCACTCGGGCATCGCGCCCCTTATAGACGCGGTCGCGGGCCGCAAGCCGATCACGGCCATCATCCTGGACAACTCGATCGTCGCCATGACCGGCTGCCAACAGACCATCCTCCCCTCGGAGCGGCTGCGCGAGATCTGCATCGGCGTCGGCGTCGAGAGCGAGCACGTCGTCGTCATCGAGGCGACGAAGATCAAGGCCGCGGAGAACGTCGCGGTCATCCGCCGCGAGCTCGAGTACCGCGGACCCTCGGTCATCATCTCGAGGCGCGAGTGCCTCGAGGCCTTCCGGCTCCGCAAGAAGAAGGAGAAGGCCGAAGGAGGTCGCGAATGAAGTACGACATCGTCCTCGCGGGCGTCGGGGGACAGGGCGTCCTCTCGCTCGCCGCGATCCTGGCGCGGGCCGCGATGATCGACGGCCTCCAAGTGCGCCAGTCCGAGGTGCACGGCATGGCCCAGCGCGGCGGCGCGGTCAGCGCCCACCTGCGCATCTCGGACGGTAAGATCGCGGGCGACCTCGTAGGCTCCGGCTGCGCCGACATGATCCTCGCCATGGAGGTCCTCGAGAGCCTGCGCTACCTGTCCTTCCTCAAGCCCGAGGGCATCGTGGTCAGCGCCGCGGAAAGTGTCGTCAACATCCCCGACTACCCCGAGGCCGAGAAGGTCCTCGGCGCCGTCCGCTCCCTGCCGCGCTCGCTCATCGTCGACGCCGCGGCCATCGCCAAGGAGGCGGGCTCGCCGCGCGCGGTCAACATGGCCCTGGCGGGGGCCGCCTCCCTCCTCGTGCCGATAAAGATCGAATCCCTCGAGCGCGGCATGGACGAGCTCTTCGGCGGCAAGGGCGCCGACGTCGCGGCCGCGAACCGGCGCGCCTTCGAGCTCGCGCGGGAGAGGTCGCGAAAATGAAGTACTGGGACGAGCGGGTCGAGACCATGGGCCGCGCCGAGCTGGAGGCGATCCAGCTCGAGAGGCTGCGGGCGACGGCGGCCCGCGCCCTCCTCACGCCCTTCTACAGGCCTCTGCTCGAGAAGGCCGGCGTGACGGGACCCGAATCAATCCGAACGTTGGCTGACATATCCAAGCTCCCCTTCACCTCGAAGGACGACCTCCGCAGGGCCTACCCCTTCGGCCTCCTCGCGAGCCCGCGCTCCGACCTCGTGCGCCTGCACGCCTCCTCGGGCACGACCGGCACGCCGACCGTGATCTACCAGACCAGGGGCGACCTCGAGAGATGGACCGACTACATGGCGCGCTCGCTGACCGCGGCCGGCGCGACCAGCGAGGACGTCTTCCAGAACATGATGACCTACGGCCTCTTCACCGGAGGCCTGGGGCTGCACCAGGGCGCCGAGCGGGTCGGCATGATGGTCATCCCCGCGGGCCCCGGAAACGTCGGCCGCCAGCTCAAGTTCATGAAGGACTTCGGCACCACGGCCGTTCACGCCACTCCGAGCTTCATGCTCCACTTCCACTCCAAGATGGCCGAGGAGGGCTACTCGCGCTCGGACCTCGTCTTGAAGCGCGCGTTCTGCGGGGCCGAGCCCTACTCCGAGGACACGCGAGCCAAGATCGAGGGGCTCCTCGGGATCGACGTCTACAACTCATACGGCCTGTCCGAGATGAACGGCCCCGGCCTCGCCTTCGAGTGCGTGCACAAGTGCGGCATGCACGTCTGGGAGGACGGCTTCCTCCTCGAGGTCATCGACCCCGACACCGGCCTCCCCGTCCCCGACGGCGAGAAGGGCGAGCTCGTCTTCACGATCCTCTGCCGCGAGGCAATGCCGCTCTTGCGCTACCGCACGCACGACATCTCGTCCGTGATCCCCGGGAAGTGCGCCTGCGGCCGAACGCATCGGCGCATCGCGCGCATAACGGGCCGGACCGACGACATGCTCATCGTGAACGGCGTGAACGTCTTCCCCTCCCAGATCGAGGAAGTCCTCATGCGCATGCCCGAGGTCGGGACCAACTGGCTCATCGTCGTCTCCAAGGACGGGGCACTCGACCGCCTGACCGTCAAGACCGAGGTGCAGCCGAGCATGTTCACCGACGACTCGAGGCCGCTCAACGCGCTGAAGGACCGCGTCAAGGAAAAGCTCCAGGCCTGCATCTCGATCGGGGCACGCGTCGAGCTCCACGAACCGGGCAGCCTCCCCGTGTCCGAGGGCAAGGCCAAGCGCGTCGTCGACGAGCGCCCGAAATTCTAAAGGACGGAGGCGAAGGCATGGTCCTGAACCAGATCTCGGTCTTCCTCGAGAACAAGGCCGGCAGGCTGGCCGACGCGACCGCGGCCATCGCGGGAGCGGGCGTGAACGTGCGCGCGATATCCATCGCCGATACCGCCGACTTCGGCATCCTTCGCGTCATCGTCGACGATCCCGTGAAGGCCCTCGACGCGCTCGCCCGATCGGGCTTCACCACGCGCACGGCCGACGTGCTCTCCCTCGAGATCGCCGACAGGCCCGGCGCCCTCGCCGAAGTCCTCGCGGCCTTCAAGGAGACCGGCGTGAACATCGAGTACCTCTACGCCTCCCTCGAGAAGAACGCCGACAAGGCCGTCGTGATCTTCAAGGTCGAAGACGTCCGACGCGGGCTCGAGATCGCGCGCCAGCGGGGCCTCACGCAGGCCGGATCGTTCTAGGAGAGTCGCCTTGCTGCTCAAGGCGCTAGCGCGGAGGTGGCGGCGGAACGCTCCGGTCGCGACGCTGATGCTGGCGGCAAGCTGCCTCCTGACTACCGTCCCGCAGTTCTTCGCCGGCGAGGCGTACAGCGGATTCACGGGCGATCCCCTGCGATCCGGCGCCTGGTGGTGCTGGACCCTGCCGTGTTTCTCCCACAGTCCCGAATTCCTCCTTCCCCACCTCCTGGGGAACCTGGCGGTCCTCCTCCTCATGGGCGGCTTCGCCGAGGCGGTCCTCGGATCGCGGCGACTCGCCCTCGTCTCCATGACCACGCTGATCGGCACCACGCTCATGAATGTCCTCAGGAACGGCGGCGTCGGCCACGGCGCCTCGGGGATATTCTGGGGCTACCACGCCTTCGCCCTCCTCTTCCTCGTCGTCTACGTCGAGCAGCGCGGTCGCAGGGCTTTCCGCGACGCCCTGACGTGGATCTGGATCCTCATGTTCGCCTTCGACTTCGTCGGCATCAACGCGCTCGAGGTCCTGGTGATGAAATGGCGGTTCTTCGACAACTTCGGGCAGACCGGCCACCTCGCTTCGGTCGTCCTCGCGCTCCCCTTCGCGCTCGCCTGGCGCAAGCCCGCCGAGGAGGGGCTCAAGGAGCTGATCGCGGGCAAGCCGCCGCGGAGGACTGGCGGCAGGCTGCCCCTCATCCTGCTCTCGGCGGTCTGCGTCCTGAACGCGGCCTCCACCGCCTACGCCCTTCACCGCTCGACGGACCCAGGCGCCCCGGAGCTCGCGGCGGTGCCGGCCGCCGTCGCGGGCGAGAAGCTGCGGCTCGGATATGCGATCGCGAAGCTGCACGGAGGCGAGGTCAGGATCGCGCTGGAGTACGAGTAGGCGGTCTCGCCGATCCCTCACTTGTCCGAGGAAGAATATTCCCGGCGTCGAGGCCAAGTGGGCAAATTCTGCCCGCTCGAGAGGCGCGATCGCGGGCGCGCATGACCCTGACCTGATGCCGACGGAGAAGCAAAGCCTTTCCGCGAACGGGAAATAGGATTGTAAACTCGAGTTTACATACAGCGCCAAGTCCTTGGCTCGCATCCTGCTCGTCACATGGCGAGCAAGGAGAACTATGTGAAACAGAGGATCAACTACGCCATCGACGCGATCATGCTCGTCGCCTTCGCGTTGTGCGCTATCACTGGCGTCGCGAAGATGCCCGAGCTCGGACTCGCGATCGGTCCGGCTTTCTATAATGGCCTTTCCATCGTCCATGATTGGTCCGGAGTCCTGGCCTCGGCCCTCGCCCTGGCGCACCTGGCGCTGCACGCGCGTTGGCTGACCACGATGACGAAGCGCGCCTTCGGCCGGAAGCGGAGCGTCGCGGCCGCGCCGGCGTCGCCAGCGACAGCGCGCGCGCCTCTGCCTCTTACGCCCGAGCGCGCCGCAGTCAGGTCGAAGGGCGCCGCCGTCTCGCTCATCCTGGCCGCCCTGCTGCTCGCCTGGCCGAGCGAGGGCGCCTGGGCCGACCGCCGCGGCGGGAGCGCGTCCTCGGCGACCGTCCCGCAAAGGATCGACTATCCGGCCGGCAGCCTCAAGGACGGCGTCTACGAGGGAACGGCGAACGGCTACATGCCGGGCCTGACGGTCAGGGTCGAGGTGAAGGGCGGAAGCATCGGCAGCGTCACGGTGATTAAGAACAGCGAGTCGCCCCGCTGGTGGAACGTCGTCTCGGGCCGCGTCCCTAAGGAAATCGTCGCGGCGCAGAGCACCGACGTCGACACGGTGTCCGGCGCCACCTGCAGCAGCTACGGCATCATGTCAGCGGTCGAGGCCGCGTTGAAAAAGGCCGCGGCGGGCGCCTGAAGGGCCGGCGGAGGCCCGCGCAAATCGGCGACGAGCCGCCCGCGCGCGACCTACTTGGGCCGCCTATCGACGACCCGCTTGAGCTTCGATCCCTCGGAGCGCTCGAGCGCGCGGCGCTCGACCAAAGTGGCCCGCGTACGGATGCCCAGGGCCTCGTCGAGCGCGGACTGGAGCCGCATGCGCAGCGCGGATACCTTCGCTCCCTCGTCGAGGTCGGGGAAGTCCTCGGAGATCTCGGCCTGCACCTCGACTGAGTCCTCTCCGTCCACGCGATCGAGGATGATGCGGTAGTGCGGCTCGATCCCCTCGACCTTGAGGAGGACCTCCTCGATCTGCGAAGGGAAGATGTTGACGCCGTCGACGATGACCATGTCGTCGATGCGGCCCGAGACGCGCCTCATGCGCGCGAGCTTCCGCCCGCAGGGGCAGTCGCCCTCGATGACTGCGGACACGTCTCCCGTGCGGTAGCGGATGAGGGGGATGCCCTGCTTCGTGATCGTCGTGAACACGAGCTCGCCCTCGCGGCCGCGCGGGACGGGCTTCAGCGTCTCGGGGTCGATGACCTCCATGATGAAGTGGTCCTCGTTGACGTGCAGCCCGTCGCGCTCGGCGCACTCGAAGGCGATGCCGGGGCCGATGACCTCGGTCAGGCCGTAGTTGTCGTAGGCCTTGAGGTGCAGTCCCCTCTCGATCTCCTCGCGCATGGCCTCGCTCCAGCTCTCGGCGCCGAAGAGGCCGACGCGCAGCCGCAGCTCGTCGGGATGGATCCGCTGCTCGCGCAGGTAGCTCGCGATATGGAGGGCGTAGCTCGGCGTGCCGACGAGCACCGTGGTCTTGTAGTCGCGCATGACCGTGACCTGCCGGGCGACGCTCTCGCCCGACGCGGGTATGACCGAGGCTCCGATGCTCTCGGCGGCGTACTGGAGCCCGAGCGCGGCCGAGGAGAGGTTCGAGTTGAACGATATCTGCGCGAGGTCGTGCTCGGTCACGCCCGCCGCGCGCAGGATCCTCGCGACCAGGCCGGTCCATGCCGAGATGTCGTTCGCGGTGTACCCCACGACCACCGGCTTGCCCGAGGTGCCCGACGTGGAGTGGATGCGCACGATGTCCTTCAAGGGCACCGCGAACATGCCGTAGGGATAGCTCGCGCGCAGGTCCTCCTTGGTCGTGAAGGGCAGCCGCGCGAGGTCTTCGAGCGAGCGCACCTCCTCGATATCGACGCCCGACCGCGCGTAGAGCTCGCGGTAGAAGGCGACGTTCTGGCAAGCCCGGCGCAGCGTCGCCTGGAGCCGCTCGACTTGAACCTGCTCGAGGTCCTCACGCTCCATCATCTCGCTGGGATCGATCGCGCTCATGGCACCTCCCGCTCCTCGTCGATGGACGAGTACTCCTTGCCAAGGTAGGCCCGCTGCACGTCCTTATTGGAGAGGAGCTCGGCCCCCGTCCCCTCGAGGACCAGGTGGCCCGTCTCCATGACGTAGCCGCGGTCGGCGATCCGGAGGATCGCCTTCGCGTTCTGCTCGACGACGAGGATGGTCTTTCCGCTTTCGCTCAACGCGGCGATCGCGGTGAATATCGACTTGATGACCAGCGGGGCGAGCCCCATCGAAGGCTCGTCGAGCATGACCAGCTCGGGCCGGGCCATGAGACTGCGGCCGATCGCGAGCATCTGCTGCTCGCCGCCGGAAAGGGTGCCCGCGAGCTGCCGCTCCCGCTCGGCGAGCCGGGGGAAGAGCGCGAAGACCTTCTCCATGTCGGCCTCCGACTCCTTCCTGCCCGCTCGCGCGCCGTACCGGCGCCGGATCGCGTAGCCGCCGAGCTCGAGGTTCTCCCGCACCGTCATGGGCGCGAAGAGCTTGCGCCCCTCGGGCACGAGGGAGCAGCCCGCGGACAGCATGCGCTCGGGCCTCCGGCCGGTGACGTCGCCGCCCTTGAGCGAGATCGAGCCGGAGGTCGGCCGCACGAGGCCGGCCAGGCACGAGAGGAGCGTCGTCTTCCCCGCTCCGTTCGCGCCGATGATTGCGACGATCTCTCCGGGCGCGACGTGGAGCGACACGCCCTTGAGCACCTTGAGGTCGCCGTAGCCGGCCTCGAGGTTCCTCGCTCTAAGCATCGCCGTCCCCCAGGTAGATCTCGATGACCGCCTCGTTCCGCTGGATGTCGCGCGGCGAGCCCTGCGCGATCTTCTTGCCGAAGTCGAGGACCACGACCTCGTCCGAGATGTCCATGACCAGGGACATGTCGTGCTCGACGACGAGGATCGCGATGCCCATGCCGCGAATCCGGTCGATGAGGGCGGCAAGGTCGCGGGTCTCGCGCGTGTTGAGTCCCGAGGCCGGCTCGTCGAGCAAAAGGAGCTTAGGCTCCGAGGCCAGGGCCCGCGCGAGCTCGACCGACCTCTGGATGCCGAAGGGCAGGCCCCCCGTCCTGGTGCCGGCGTAGTCCGCGATGCCCAGGAGCTCGATCGCCTTCATGGCCTCGTCGCGGATCGAGCGCTCCTCGGCACTGGTCCAGGGCGCGGCCAGCATGCCCGAGACGAAGCCCGAGCGGCTGCGGACATGGCGGCCGATCATCACGTTCTCGAGCGCCGTCATCCCGCCCGACAGCTTGATCGCCTGGAAAGTCCGCGCGATGCCCTTGCGCGCGACGCGGTAGGGCCGCAAGCCCGTGACGTCCTCGCCGTCGAAGACTACCGTGCCGGAATCGGGCCTGAGGCTGCCCGCGATGAGATTGAAGAGCGTGGTCTTGCCCGCGCCGTTCGGGCCGATGACAGCCGTTATGCGCTCGAGCTGCGCCTCGAAGGAGACGCCGTCCACCGCTCGCAGGCCCCCGAAGGAACGAGACAGGCCATCTACCGCGAGGAGGCTCACGGCGACCCGCCTCTCTTCGGGGCCGCCGAGGCGGCGGCGGACGAGGCCGCGGCGCTCGCCCCCCGCGGCCGCAGGCGGGCGGCCAGGCCCCGCCCCGCGGGCCCGATCAGCATCACCGCGATGAGGATCGCTCCGAAGACAGCGTCGTCGAAGCTCCCGAACACGCCGCGCAGCGACAGGAAGTTCAAGACCAGGCCGGAGACGAGGACGCCCGTCAGGTTGGCCATGCCGCCCACCGCCACGATGGCCACGTAGCGAACGGATTTCATGAAGGCGGCCTCGCCGGGGCCTATCGAGCCGTTGTAGTGCGTGAGGAGGACGCCCGCGAGGGCCGCGTAGGCCGCGCCGAGGACGAAGACCTTGAGCTTGTAGCGCGCGGTATCGACGCCCATCGCGTCGGCCGCCTCCTCGCCGTCGTGCAGGGCGCGCAGGGCCCTGCCCGACCGCGAGCCGATCAGGTTGACCAGGAGGAGGAGCCCCAGGGCGAGGACTACCCACGATATGGTGAAGTTAGCCGATCTCGCCGCGCGGCCGCCCGTGATTTCGAGGCCGCCGGGGAGCGCGAAGGCCGGCACGCTCGACAGGCCGTCGGCGCCGCCCAGGGCGTTCGTGCCCCTGGCGATCTTCTCGATGACGATGCCGAAGCCGAGGGTCGCCATCGCGAGGTAGTGTCCCCGGAGTCTCAGCACGGGCGTGCCTATCAAGGCCGCGACGCCGACCGCGAGGAGGATCGCGCAGAGGCAGGCCAGGGCGGGCGAAGGAGACAGGTACGCGTTGCCGTAGGAGTCGGTCCCCCGCGAGACGAGGCCGAGGAAGTCGAGCGCCGCGACGAAGGGAGAGGCCGCCCGCGACGCGAGATTCAGCTTCGAGATGAAGGCCGAGGCGTAGCCGCCGATCGCGAAGAAGCCCGCCTGGCCCATGTTGATCTGCCCCGCGTATCCCATCAGGGCGCAGAGCCCGAGGGAGGCGAGGACGTAGTACGCCGACATCGTCAGCTGCGTGAGGAGGTACGCGGTCTTGGTCGCGGCAGCGAGGGGCGGCAGCGCGAAGGCGAGGACCGCGATCGCGGCGGCCGGCAGGTATCGCCTCACGGTCAGTATTCCTTCAGGGCGCCGGCGGCGCGCGAGCCGAAGAGGCCCGTGGGCTTCGCGACGAGCACCGTGAGGAGCACGACGATCGTGACGACGTCCTTGTAGGCCTCGGGCACGACCACGATCGAGAAGGACTCGAGCATGCCCAGCAGGAACCCCGCGGCGATCGCGGCCACGCTGTTGCCCAGCCCGCCGAAGGCCGCGACGGTAAAGCCCTTGACCGACAATGTCGAGCCGATCGCGTAGTGCGTCTGCGTCAGGGGAGCGACGACGCAGCCCGCGAAGGCGCCGATGGCCGCGCTCATTCCGAAGGCGATCGCGACCATCCTCCCGGGGGATATCCCGCAGAGGCTCGCGCCGTCGCGGCTCGCGGAGCAGCCGCGCATCGCCTTGCCCGTCAGCGTGAGCTTGAAGTAGAGGGTGAGCGCGACCGCAACGAGGGCGATCGCGCCGACGATCCAGAGCACCTGGGGCGAGAAGTTCGCGCCGAGGAAGGATATCGAGGAGACCTCGTTGCCCGTGAAGAAGGGCACCGTCCGGACCGACTCGCCCCAGGCGGCGAGCGCGAGCTCGCGGAGGACGATCGATATCCCGATCGTCGCGATGATCATCTTGAGGACGCCGAAGCGCGAGACCCTCCGCAAGAGCAGGCGCTCGATCGCGACGCCGACGACCGCGGTCGCGACGACGGCCGCCGCGATCGCCAGCCAGAGAGGGCACGACCGCGCGAGGGACGAGGCTATCATCCCCCCGAGCATCGCGAACTCTCCCTGGGCGAAGTTGATGATGCCCGTGGCGTTATAGATGATATTGAAGCCGATGGCGACCGCCGCGTAGATGCTGCCGTAGGTCAGGCCCGAGACGAAGTACTGGATGAAAAGCGAGCCGTCCATCTACGCGTCGGTCCCCGCTCTTCCTACTTGCCCTCGTAGAGGACGAACTTGCCCTTCTTGACCGTGACCATGACGATCGCGTCCGGCTGCAGCCCGTTGTGGTCCTGGGCCGAGAAGCCGAATATGCCGGCGGTGCCGGACAGTCCCTTGACGCCCTCGATCGCCGCGGCGATCTTTGCCGGGTCCGCGCTCTTCGCGCTCTCGATCGCGGCCTTGATGATGGCGAGCGAGTCGTAAGCGTGGCCGCCGAAGGTGCTCGCGTCCTCCTTGTACGCCGCCCTGTAGTCGGCGTTGTACTTCTGGAGGAGCTTCTTCTGCGGGTTCGAGTCGGGCAGCTGGTCGGCTACGACGAGGCGCGAGCAGGGGAAGATGATGCCCTCGGCCGCCTCGCCCGCGGCCGCGACGTACTTGATGTTCGCGAAGCCGTGACTCTGGAAGAGCTGCTGAGTCATCTTGAGCTGCTTCATGTTCTTCGCGACGATCGCCTGCGCGGGCTCGATCGACCAGTTGACGATCGCCTGGACTCCCGTCGCGTTCACCTTGGTCAGGAGGGCCGTCAGGTCGGTCGCGTTCGCGTCGTAGACCTCCGAGATCGCGATCGTGATGCCGTACGCTTGGGCGTATTTCTCGAGCTGGGCCTTGCCCCCGTTCCCGAAGCCCGTGTTGGCCGCCAGCACGCCGATCTTCGAGATGCCCATCTTGTTCATGGTCTTGTAGATCGCCTCGGTGACGTAGTTGTCCTTGGGCGCGACCTTGAAGACGTACTTCGCGATCGGAGTCGTGATCGTCTCGGCCGAGGCGCAGGAGATGAGGGGGACTCCCGACTTCTGGCAGATATCCTTGATCGCCATCGATTCGCCCGAGGTCGTGGGGCCGATGATGGCGACGACGTTATCTTCATCGATGAGCTGCTTCGCGAATGAGATCGCCTTCTCCGAGCTCGCGCCCGTGTCCTTCACGATGAGCTGGACCGGCCTGCCGAGGATGCCCCCGTCTTTGTTGATCTCGTCGACGACCATCCGCGCGGTCCTGTCCTCGGGCGCGCCGAGGTAGGCCGCGGGGCCGGTGACGGCGAATACCGCGCCGATCTTGATCGGGTCGCCCTTGGGAGCGGCGAAGGCCGACGGGAGGAGGGAGACCGCGAGCGCGCAGAAGATGACGATTCTGGCGATACGTCCGAGACGCATGGGAAGCCTCCTGAGCCAAGACCTCCGGCCTTGACCTCGCGGTTTCACGCTATGCGCGAAACCGCATGTGAATTGTGTTGCCGAAGTCCGGCGCGTAACTATAGATAGGAACGGCCTGTCGGGCAAGTACCGCCAATACTAGCATACGGAGCGCGTTGTGCGCAGGGACCGCCCGTCGGCCCCGAGGCGGCGGGAAAAATCGCCCCGAGACCGACGGACGAAGACTATTTCCTCTCGTACAACGCGAACTTTCCGTTCTTGACCGTGAGCATCACGATCGAGTCCATCGCCAGGCCGTTGTGGTCCGCGGCGGAGAAATTGAAGATTCCCGCGGTACCCGAGTAGTTCCGCAGGCCCTCGAGGGCTGAGACGATCTTGTCGGCCTGGGTGCTCTTCGCGGCCTCGATCGCGGCGGCGAGCGTCATGATCGCGTCGTAGGCGTGGCCGCCGAAGGTGCTCGCGTCCTCTTTGTACAAAGCCTTGTAGCCCGAGGCGTAGCTCTGGAGGAGCTTCTTCTGGGGGTTCGAGTCGGGCAGCTGGTCCGCGACCAGGAGACGTCCGCAGGGAAAGATGATGCCCTCGGCCGCCTCGCCCGCGGCCTCGACATACTTGATGTTGCCGAAGCCGTGGCTCTGGAAGAGCCGCTGGCCCATCTTGAGCTGCCTCATGTTCTTAGCGACGATCGCCTGCGCGGGCTCGATCGACCAGTTGACGATCGCCTGGACTCCCGCCGCGTTGACCTTGGTCAGGAGAGCCGAGAGGTCGGTCGCGTTCGCGTCGTAAACCTCGGAGATCGCGATCGAGATGCCGTACGCCTGGGCGTACTTCTCGAGCTGGGCCTTGCCTCCGTTGCCGAAGCCCGTGTTGGAGGCTATGACGCCGATCTTCGATATCCCGAGATCGTTCATCGTCTTGTAGATCCACTCGACGACGTAGTTGTCCTTCTGCGGCGACTTGAAGACGTACCTCGCGATGGGATTCACGATGGTCTCGGCGGCCGCGCAGGAGACGAGGGGCACGCCCGACTTCTGGCACAGGTCCTTGATGGCCATCGACTCGCCCGAGGTCGTGGGGCCGACGATCGCGACCACGCCCTCTTCGTCGATGAGCTGCTTCGCGAAGGAGATCGCCTTCTCCGAGCTCGCGCCTGAGTCCTTGACGATGATCTGCACCGGCCTTCCGAGGAGGCCCCCGTTCTTGTTGAGCTCGTCGGCGAGCATCCGCGCAGTCTTCTCCTCCGGCGCGCCGAGGTTGGAGGCGGGGCCGGTCACGGCGAAGATCGCGCCGATCTTGATCGGAGCTCCCGAGGGCGCGGCGAAGGCCGCGGAAAGGCAAGCGAGGGCGAGCGCGCACGATGCGGCAGCCTTGAGGATTCGTCCGATGCGCATAATGGCTCCTTTTCCTTTTTGATGCGAAACCGACCGATCAGTCGGCTTTGTCGCAAAAAAAATTACCTCAGCGCGAGTACACGCCCTTGCCGAGGACGGCGAGGAAGAAATCCCATTCTTCGATGTACCGGTCCACGACGGTCGTTACTGGCGCGCCTGAATGCATCTCTTTGAGGAAGTCGTTTCTCGTCTTGATGAGAATCCACTTGAGCAGCTCGACGAGCCTCTCCTTCGGAACGGCCAGGCCGGTATCGCTCGCCGACGAGAAGATGCTGGCGAAATGGGCGTCGAAGATCATCTGGACCTTCTGGGCGAGCTCGGGATCGTCGACGCGCGAGGTCCTGGCAATGATGCCGATCATCTCCGGGTGCTCGACATAGAAGTCGATCGCGGTTCTCGACACGACTGAGAAGCGCTCGAGAAGATCATCAGGCAGCCGCTTGCCGGCCCTTTCCAGGGTCTCGTGGAGATACTCGTAGAGGCGCGTATAGGACAGCTCGACCACAAAAAGGTAGAGCTCGTCTTTAGAGGAGATATACTCGTAGAGGCCGCCCTTCGATATGCCGGCCAGCTCCACTATCCGGTCGAGGGCGGCTCTATCGAAGTCGCGCGCCCCGAATTCCGACAGACAAGCCGAGATCAATTTTTCCCGTTTTGCTTCAGACAGCGCGAAAAATGCTTTCTTCATATCAACCGACCGATTGGTCGGCACGCTACCATGATTGCCACTCTGTGTCAAGGAAGAATGTATTTGTTGGCGTATTGCAACATTTCCCGTGGAGTTCGCCATCTACCGGTCCAAATAATTGACGCACGGTAGCCCAGGATGTACTATTGTACTAGATGAGTAGTACAATCATCGAGAAAGAGGTCCATCTCTTCCTCGACTCGTCGAGCGGCGTGCCGTTCTACCGCCAGGTCATCCAGTTCGTAGAGCACGCGATCCTGTCAGGGAAGATGGTCCCCGGCGACAAGCTGCCGACGATCCGCTCCTTGGCGATCGAGTTGAAGATCAACCCCAACACGATCGCCAAGGCCTACGGGGAGCTCGAGCTGCGGGGCATCGTCACCACGCAGGTCGGAAGCGGGACCTACGTCTCCGCGCGTCCCTCCGACTCGTCCCGCGACGAGCTCATGCGGCGGATCGACGACAGCGTCGGGCGGTTCGTGCGGGAGATGACCGCCCTCGGCCTCGACCGCGACCACATGATCGCGATCGTCCGCGACTACAAGGAGGAACGATGACCGTCGTCAGGAAGCAGGCCGACGGGCCGCTCATCAAGAATATCAAGCCGAGAAAGCGCCCCACGGACTTCACCGTAGGGGCCGCCGGTATCGGACTGCTGGTGCTGGTCGTCGTCTTCGCCCTCGCGGCCCGCCTCGCCGTCGGCGCGGCGCCGACTCCGCTCGCGTTCGGCGCGCTCCTGGGGGCGCCTGTCGCGACGGCCCTCCTCATGACGCTCTTTCCGCGCTGGAGCGCCGCCGTGAAGCTCGCCATAGTCGCCGTGATCGTCGCGGCCGCGTGGGAAGCCGCGAGGTCTGCCCGGACCGATACGACGATCGCCCTCGCCTTCGCGGGGGCCGGCGCCTTTCTCGCCCCGGCTCTCCAGAAGAAGGAAGAATGGGAGCGCGCCATCGTCCTTCGCCTCGGCCGCTTCAGCCGAGTGGCCGGCCCCGGACTCTTCTTCCTCCTGCCCCTGGCGGACCGCGTCGTCAGGACCGTCGATCTCCGCATACGCGTCACCGACTTCTCGGCCGAGACCACGCTGACCCGCGACTCGGTCACGATCACGGTAGACGCGATCTGCTTCTGGCTCGTCTGGGACGCGGAGAAGGCGGTGTGCGAGGTCGAGGACTATGAGGAGGCGGTCGCCCTCTCGGCCAAGACCGCCCTGCGCTCGGCCGTCAGCGAGAACGACCTCTCGGTCTTCCTCGAGAAGGGCGACGAGATCGAGGACCGCATCCGGGCCGAGGTGGACGAGAAGACGATCGAGTGGGGCATCACGGTCCAGCACATAGAGATCACGGACGTGCAGATCCCCAAGGAGCTCCAGGACTCGATGAGCCGCCTCGCGCAGGCCGAGCGCGAGAAGAAGGGCCGCGTCCTCCTCGCGGAGGCCGAGATCGAGATAGCCCGCAAGCTCGAGGAGGCAGCGAGGATCTACGGCGCCGACGGCGTCGCGATGAGGCTCAAGAGCCTCTCGATACTGAACGAGGGACTCAAGGCCGGCAACTCGATGATGCTCGTGCCCCACTCGATCACCGAGGAGCTAAGGACCAAGGACCTCTTCGGTCTCGAGGCCCTGGCCGAGACGCGCAAGCACGTCGAGAAGACCGGATCGGCCGCGGACGATACCGGCAAGGAGGACGGCGATGACCGTCGTTAAGACCGAAGGACTCGTGAAGGACTACTCGCTGAACGGCATCACGGTGAACGCCCTGCGCGGCGTCGACCTGTCCTTCGAGGCGGGAGAATTCGCCGCGGTCGCCGGCCCCTCCGGTTCGGGCAAGTCGACCTTCCTCCACCTCGTCGGCTGCCTGGACGAGCCGACCGCCGGATCGATCGAGATCGACGGCGTCGACGCCGCGTCCCTCTCGCGGCGCGACCTCGCCCTCCTCCGCCGCGGCCGCATCGGCTTCATCTTCCAGGCCTACAACCTCATCCCCGTGCTCACGGCGATGGAGAACGTGTCCCTGCCGCTGACCCTCCTCGGCGCGGACTCTCGCGAGGCGCGCGCGCTGGCGGCGAAGGCCCTCGAGGAGGTCGGTCTCGCGGACATGGGCAAGCGACGGCCCAAGGAGATGTCGGGCGGCCAGCAGCAGCGCGTGGCCATCGCGCGCGCCCTGGTGAAGAAGCCGGCCCTCATCCTCGCGGACGAGCCGACGGCCAACCTCGATTCAAAGACGGGCAAGGAGATCCTCGAGATCATGCTCGGCCTCAATCGGAGCGCGGGGACGACCTTCATCTTCTCCACGCACGACAGGATGGTGATGGACTACGCCGAGCGCCTCGTATTATTGAGGGACGGACTCGTCGAGTCGGAGAGCCGCAAATGACCGCCGCCGAGCCCCGCCGCTTCAGCGGCCTCGGCGAGATCGTCGCGATGGGCGTCCGCAACCTCGGCCGCCACCGCGTAAAGACCGTCATCACGACCTTGGCCGTCACGGTCAGCGTGATGCTCTACATCGTCGTCGACGGCTGGCTGTACGGCTTCAACCTCGACTCGAAGCGGAACATCGTCTCTTACGAGATCGGGGCGGCGAAGGTGCAGTCCGACGCGTACTTCGAGAAGAAGGACGAGCTCCCGATGCAGGAGTCCTTCTCGGCATGGGAGCCGATGGCGAAGGCCCTCGCCGCCGCGGGCTACGACTCGGCGCCGCGCTTCGCCTTCCCGGGCACGCTCTACTCGCGATCGGGGTCGGCTCCCATCCAGTTCAACGCGGTGGACCCCGTCCTCGAGCCTCGGCTCTTGCGGTATCCTGCGTACCTCGAGGCCGGCCGCTTCCCCGTTCCCGGCAAGCTCGAGATCGCGATCGGGACGATGGCGGCCGACAAGCTCCGCGTCGGCATCCCGACCCGCCCGACTCCGGAGGAGCTCGAGGAGGATCTCGTCGGCGCCGCCTCGACGGAGGGGGAGGCCGCCTTCGTCCGAGGGCTCTACGGGCAGGCCCCCGTCGTCGCGAAGAAGGAGCTCTTCGCCCGGAACGACGCGGCGACGCTCGCTCTCGAGTCGCGCAAGCTCGCCCTGAGGGCCGACGCGTCGAAGGCCGACCTCGAGCGGCTGTGGGCCATGCTCTCGGCCTCGGGCAGGATGGACGTCCGCGTCTCGACGGTCATCGACTCCAAGGCCGAGAACGGATCGGGCAAGATGACGCACGTGAACCAGCTCATCGACGCCGTCGTGGTCGGGGTCGTCAACTCGCCGAACCCCAAGACGAACGCCAACGTCGCCTTCATGCCCATAGACAGCCTCCAGGACGAGGCGGGCCTCATGCTCGGCGGCAAGGTCACCGAGCTCCTCGTGCGCCGCTCCGGGGCGAACGACGCGGCCCTCCCGGGCAAGGACGAGTCGCCCGGGGCGATAGAGGCGGTCCTGCGCGGCGCGCGCGTCCTTCCCGAGGGCATCTCGGTCCACGGCTGGCAGGACTACGTCCCGGACTACTTCGCCGCGTCGCGCGGCGACGAGGTCTCCTCGAGGGTCATGATCATCCTCCTCTTCTTGCTCTCCTTCATCGGCATCGCCAATACGATGCTGATGTCCATCCTCGAGCGGACGAAGGAGACCGGCATGCTCAGGGCCCTCGGGATGACCGACGGCCAGGTCCTCCTCGCGTACGTGGTCGAGGCGGGATGCATAGGCGCCATCGGATCGATCGTCGGAACCGCGCTCGGATGCCTGATAAACATCCCGATGGTCGCCTACGGCATCGACTACTCGTCGATAACGAAGGAGGTCGGCGGTGACTTCGGCTATCGCATAACGTCCATCTTCCGATCCGCGTGGAACCCGCCCGTCATCGCGCTCTGCGGCGTCGTAGCCACGGCGATATGCGCCGCCTCGGCGATCCTGCCGAGCCTCCGCGCGCTCAGGATGCCCGTCACGGACAGCCTGCGCTTCGAGTGAAGGAGAGGCGACATGGAAGCCGCTAGCGGAAAGACCGGGGGCTTAAGCGCCCTCCTCACGATCTCGTACCGGAACATCTGGCGCAACGGGCGGCGCACGGCGCTTTGCCTCGTCGCCGTCGCGCTGGCCGTCTTCTTCAACATCTTCATGGAGGCCTTCATCGAGGGCATGATGGACTCGATCGAGGTCGTGGTCCGCACCTTCGAGACCGGGGACGTCAACGTCGTGTCCTCGGGCTTCGAGGAGGAGAAGGAGTACTATCCGGTCCAGTTCCCGATAGCCGACGGCCGCGACGCCGACGAGCTCGTCGCGGAGATCGAGGCCCTCCCCGGCGTCAAGGCCGCCCTGCCCCGCGTCACGGCCTACGCGACGTTATTCGACAGCACGGTCAAGCACGCCCTGCTCTGGGGCGTGCGCGCGGATCGAGAGCGCGCGATCAACAGCCTGAACCTCAGCGACCGCAGCGACGGCCTCGTCAGGGGGCGCTACCCGGCCGACGGCGCGAACGAGTGCGCGATCGGGACGGCCTTCGCGAAGAAGACCGGCCTCTCGATCGGAGACAAGCTGCCGATGAAGACGGTCTCGGCACAATTCTCCGACAAGTACTGGAGCCCGACGATCGTCGGCGTCTTCGAGTTCGACTACGCCAAGTACGACGAGGACGTCGTCGTCGTGTCCTTCGACCGCCTGAACCGCGTGCTCACGCTGGGCGGCGCGACCCAGCAGCTCTTCGTCTTCGCCGACGACGACCGGCGCGCGCCCGAAGTCAAGGCCGAGGTTGAGCGCGCGCTCGGAGGCGGGCACGTCGTGCGCGAGTGGGGCGACAACTACTGGGTCGCCATGATGCGGCAGAGCTCGATGATCTACGTGATCATCGAGGTCATCTTCCAAGTCGTCGCGAGCTTCCTCATCATCAACACCATCCTCATGGTGATCCACGAACGGATCAAGGAGATCGGCATGATGGGGGCGCTGGGGATGACGAGGCGCGAGATCGTCCTCGTCTTCTTCTTCGAGGCGGTCTACCTGAGCGTCCTCGGCGCCCTCGCCGGCTGCCTCGTCGGCGGAGCCGTCACCTGGATCGGCTCGCTCTTCCCCATGGACACCGAGGTCTTCACGGGAGGGGGACTCAAGGAGATGCCCTTCTCGGGCACCATCTTCATAGCCTTCTCGCCCGCGGCCATCGCCAAGGGCTTCGCCTTCGGCGTCATCGTCTCGGCGGCCTGCACGCTCCTTCCCTCGCTCAAGAGCGCCTTCGTCGAGCCGGTCGAAGCGCTCAGGCGATAGTCGGCAAGAACGGAGGACGTTATGCGATACAGATTGGCGATCGTCGCCGCCGCGGCCCTGACCGCGGCCCAGGCGGCCCTCGCGACGCCTACGGCGGCGGAGCTGCTCGCCCAAGTCGACGACAACGAGGTCTACTCATCCATCACCTACGACGGCGAGATGGTCATCGAGTACCAGGGCAAGCGCTTCGTGAAGAAGTTCAAGGCGGCGGGCCGAGGGAGCTCGGAAAGCTACGTCGAGTTCACGAATCCCGAGGACCGCGGAACGAAGTACCTCAAGCGCGAGGGAAGGCTTTACGTGTACTCGCCCGACGCCGAGGAGGTGATGCTCATCTCGGGCCACCTTCTCAAGGAATCGATGATGGGCTCGGACATGTCCTACGAGGACACGATCGACAACGATAAGCTCTCGGCGCGATACGCCCCGACCATCGCGGGCGAGGAAGAGGCCGAGGGGCGCAAGGCCTACGTCCTCGACCTCGCCGCGAAGAAGAAGACCGAGAGCTACCCGAGACGGAAGCTCTGGATCGACGTCGAGAACGGCGACGTCCTGCGCTACGAGCTCTACGCCCTCTCGGGGGCGAAGCTCAAGGAGTACAGGCTTATCAAAGCGGAGCGCATCGGCGATCGGCGCTTCCCGGTCGAGGGCGAGATGCGCGACATGCTGCGCAAGGGCAGCCGCACCGGCTTCAGGATGACCAACGTGGTCCTGGACACCCCGATCCCCGACTCGACCTTCAGCATGAGGAACCTCGACCGATGAGCTCCCGGCCTCTCTCGATCGCGTTGTGCGGCATCGCTCTCTGCGCCGCGGGCGCCTGGGCCAGGGCCGCGGCCGAGGGCGGCGCCGCAAGCGGACCCATGATCTCCGGCGTCGTCGAGACGAGCCTCGACGCGGCCCTCGGGGCGGACTATCCGGGTTCGGGGGGAGGTTTCGCCTACGGCGCCGAGCAATACTCGAACCTGCGCCTCAAGGCTGCATTAGGCGAACGCGGGACGATCAACGCCGCGGTTAACCTCGTGGCGGCCGCCGGCGACTCGGTGCCGCTGTCGCTCGCGACCGGCTCCGCGGCCGAGCCCTTCGTCGCGGGCTCGGGCTACGCGGTCGCCATGGAGCTCGAGCGGCTCTACTACCGGATCGAGGGCGAGGCCTTCGACGTCGACGCCGGGCTGCTGAGGCCGGCCTTCGGCTTCGGGCAGGCGTGGAGCCCCATGGACTTCCTCGCCTCGCGCAATCCCCTCAACCCCGACGCTCGGCCCCGGGGGAAGCTGGCACTCGTCGCCTCGATCTACCCGAACGAGGCATGGAAGGCCCGCGCCTTCGCGGTCGCGGGCGAGGACTCCCTCGCGACCGACGGCGAAGGGACGATCGCGGGCCTCTCGGCCGAGTACCACGGCCGCAAGGCAAGCGTCCAGGCGCTGTACGCGCTCGAGGCGGAGGGGCCGGGCATCGCGAGCTCGTCCCACCGCTTCGGCCTCTCGCTCAAGGTCGAGGCCGGGGCGGGCATCGTTCTCGACGCGTTATACGAACTCGACGGCGATTGGCTCTCGACCGGCGACTATTACTCGCTCGAGTGGAACGCCCTCCGCGGCCTCGAAGCGAGCCTGGGCGCGGACTATTCCTTCGCCGACGGGCATCTCTACACGCTGGCCGAGTACTACTACCATGGCGGAAGCGCCCTCGATCCGGGCGACGGGCTCGAGAAGCTGTACGGCGGCGCGGCGTGGAGCGACGCGAAGCCCTCGGCCCGGCTCCTCATGCTCGACGCGACCCTGCCCTTCGGCGAGCTCAACCGGAGGGACTACCTCTACGCCGCGCTGACCTGGCGCATCGACGACTACAGCTCGTCGACGCTGTCCTGCGTCTCCTCGCTCGACGACCTTTCCTGCGCGCCCTCGCTGTCCTTCGAGCACGAGCCTTTCCAAGGTCTTTCCCTGAGTCTGTCGTGCAACGCGTACCTGGACGAGCGGACTTTCTCGCCCGGCGGAGACTACGGCGAGCTGGGAAGCGCGCACTCGGGGACGATCGCCTCGATGACCGCGAAGGCGCGACTCAAGTTCTAGGGCTTCCCCCCTCGAGGAAGGCGGCGGCCTCCCCCCGAAGCGCAAGGACGGCCCTTTCAGCGGCGGGCCACGCGCCGGCCGAGACCGCGGCCTCGACGCCCGCGCAGGCCTCGGCGACGGCGTCGAGCCGCAGCGAGAGCGCCGAGCCCCGGAGGCCGTGGGCCGCCCGCCCCAGCCGGTCCGCGTCGCGGTCGCGGAGCGCGGCGTCGGCCTCGCCCAGCCGCGCGGGGAGCGAGGACTCGAACTCGCCGATCAGCTCCCGCGCGAATGCCTCGTCGACGCCGAAGCGGCCCGCGAGGTCGGAGACGAGGCCGTCGCGCCCGCCCGAAGGCGCGCGGACGGGGACGCGACCGACGACGCGAGAGAGCGCCTCCGCGAGAGAGCGCATCGACACGGGCTTCGCGACGAAATCGTCCGCTCCGCGCGCGATGAACTCATTTCTCTCCTCTGCGAGGACCTTAGCGCTGATGGCGATGATCGGGGTCCTCGGCGCGCCGCGGGCCCTCTCCTCGTCGCGGATCCTCTCCGCAGCCTCGGCGCCGTCCATGACGGGCATCTGGCCGTCGAGCACGACGACGTCGTAGCGCCGCTTCTCGAAGAGGGCCAGGGCCTCGGCGCCGTCGCGCGCGGCGTCCACGGACATCCCGAGCTTCTCGAGCATCCTCACGACGAGGAGGCGCGAGTCCTTCGTATCCTCGGCGACGAGCGCCTTCATTCCCGTGTACGCCGCCTCGCCGCCGCCGGGTGCCGGGGCGGTCGAGGCCCGGTATGCCGCCTCGGCCTCCGGAAGGACGACGGAGAAGTAGAATCGACTTCCCTTGCCGACCTCGCTCTCGACCCGGAGATCGCCGCCCATGAGCCGCACGATCCGCGAGCTGATCGAGAGCCCGAGCCCCGTCCCGCCGTAGCGGCCGGCGATCGTGGCGTCGGCCTGCGCGAAGGCATCGAAGATCGCGCCGAGCCTGTCCGGCGCGATGCCGATGCCCGTATCGGCGACGGAGATCGAGAGGCGGACGCCCCCCGGCTCCCCGGACGAGTCGAGGGCGACCTCGACACTGCCCCCCTCCGGCGTGAATTTCACGGCGTTGCTCACGAGGTTCACGACGACTTGGCCGAGCCTCAGCGCGTCGCCCGAGCAGCTCGGGGTCGGGGCGGCGCGGACCGCGAGGGCGATCCCCTTCTCGGCCGCCTTCGGCTCCAGCATCCTCGCCGCGCCCGCTACCGCCTCCGCAGGATCGAAGACCTCGGCGGAGAGCGCGAGCTTGCCGCTTTCGATCTTCGAGAAGTCGAGTATGTCGTCGATGATAGCGAGGAGGTAACGCGCGTTCGCCTGGACGACGGACACGTACTCCATCTCCTCCTCGCCCAGGCGACCCAGCGAGAGAAGGTCGAGGTAGCCGAGGACGCTATTCATCGGCGTGCGTATCTCGTGGCTCATCGACGCCAGGAAGGCGCTCTTCGCCTTGTTGGCCGCCTCTGCCCCTTCCTTCGCGACGAGAAGCTCCTCGGTCCTCTCCCTGACCGTCGCGTCGAGCTCCTTATTCTGTCTGATGAGATCGGCCTGGGCGTCGAGGAGGCGGCCCACCAGCCTCGCGAAGGCCGCGTAGATCCTGCCGACGTCATCCGGGCCGGCGGAGCGCTCGAGGTCGGCCGCCTTCCCGATGTCGCCCGCCGCGAGCGAGTCCGCCGTCGCGACGAGCCGTCTGAGCGGGACGCCCACCTTTCGCCTGAAGATGAGCCCCTGGATCACGGCCATGGAGACGACGACGACGAGGCTCATGGACGACATGATCGCGATGAGGATCCGCACCACCCGCATCAGGGCGGCTTCGTCGACCCGCGCGACGGCGTGGCCGACCGTCGCTCCCTCCGCATCGAAGACGGGGTGCGCCGCTACCGTCTCGTCCTCGGGACGAATGCCCGGGCCCGCGGCCTTTTCCCTCGCGATCCTCTCCGACGGCCATTCGACGTCGATGCGCCCCCCGTAGTACAAGCGCCCGCCTCCGGCGTCGAAGAGCGCCGCCCCGCCGATGATGAAGTCCCGATTCACGACGTCCGCGCAGGCGTCGTCGAAGCCGGGAAGGGCGTCGATGGCGCTGCCCCGCGCGAGGAAGCGCTCGGCTTTGGCGGCTATCTGGCTCGCCGCCAATTCCGCGCGAGACGAAGCGAAGCGCCGCTCGTTCCTCTCGACGACCGAAGCGCCGCTTATCCCGAGGATCAAGGACATCGCTACCAGGGAAAACAGACTAATCAGGCTGACGCGCACCGGAAGCGATCGGATCATCGCCAGCTCCCGACGATCTCCGTCGCCGCACGGCCTCTCGAGTCCGTCATTACATCAGAGTCTAGCGAATCGGCGGAAGCGATACCAACTCGCGTCCTCTCTTTTTTGACGCGATGCGCGAAAGAGATGTGCGAATCCGCTTTTCAAATATGGTCATCCGGGTTATTATCCTGTCATTATTTCATTAACCGTCATTGTGTCATTTTGGCACAATGATGACACATTGACGAATGTCGATACCTCAGAGAGGAGTCCCGCATGGAAAACGTGATCGCCCGCAGCCCCTCGGCCTACTCATATCCTTTGCTGATAAAGAATATTTTACTTTCGCCCCTCGCGGACAACCCCGACCGAGAGATCGTTTATGGGAAAAACAGATATTCATACAGTCAATTCAAGGAACGCGTCGCGAGGCTCGCGACCGCGCTGAAGTCGCTCGGCGTGAAGGAAGGCGACACGGTGGCGGTCATGGACTGGGACTCGAATCGCTACCTCGAGTGCTACTTCGCGATCCCGATGATAGGAGCCGTGCTCCACACCATCAATGTCCGCCTTCCCGCCGAGCAGCTGGCGTATACGATCGACCACGCGGAGGATCGCTTCATACTCGTCAACGCGGACTTCCTCCCCCTCCTCGAGGCTATCCGCGGACGCCTGGACACAGTCAAGGAATTCGTGCTCATGCGGGACGCGCCGACGGTCGTGGCCGCGATAGGCGGCATCGATTTCGCCGCGGAGTACGAGCCCATGCTGGCGGCCGCGCAGCCCATGGCCGAGTATCCCGACTTCGACGAGGACGCGAGGGCGACCACGTTCTACACGACCGGCACGACCGGCATGCCGAAAGGCGTGTACTTCTCCCACCGCCAGCTGGTCCTGCACACGATCTCCGCGCTCGCGAGCCTCGCCTCCGTACCCGGCGGCATGAACTTCCACCGCGAGGACGTCTACATGCCGATAACGCCGATGTTCCACGTCCACGCCTGGGGCATCCCCTACATCGCCACCATGCTCGGCGTGAAGCAGGTCTACCCGGGCAAGTACATCCCGGCCAACCTCCTCGGCCTCATCGCGGAGGAGGGCGTCACCTTCTCCCATTGCGTCCCTACGATCCTCGCGATGCTCCTCAGGGAGCCCTCGGGCGCCTCGATCGATCTTTCCCGCTGGAAGTGCATCATCGGCGGCTCTGCGTTGCCGAAGGCGATCTGCGTCGAGGCGATAAAGCGGGGGATCGACGTCTTCGCGGGATACGGCATGTCGGAGACCTGTCCCGTCCTCTCCATCGCGCGACTGACGCCCGAGGAGCTATCGGCCGCGGCCGACGACCAGGTCGCGCGGCGGGTCAGGACGGGGCATCCCGTCGCACTCGCCCAGATCCGCGTCGTCGACGCCCAGGGGCGCGAGCAGCCCATGGACGACCGCAGCGCGGGCGAGGTCGTAGTGAGGGCGCCCTGGCTGACGCAGGGCTACCACAAGGACCAGGCGAATTCAGAGAGGCTCTGGGAGGGCGGCTGGCTTCATACCCAGGATGTCGCGGTGAGGGACGGGACGGGCTCTCTCCGGATCACCGACCGGCTCAAGGACGTCATCAAGGTAGGAGGCGAGTGGCTCTCCTCGCTCGAGCTCGAGGACATCATCCTCGCGCATCCGGCGGTCGCCGAGGCGGCGGTCATCGGCAGGTCCGACGACAAGTGGGGCGAGACGCCGGTCGCGGCGGTCGTGGTGAAGGAAGGCCATGAGGCCTCGGCCCGCAAGATCATGGAGCACCTGAAGGGCTACATGGACCGCGGGATCATCCCGCGCGAGGCCCTGCTGACGCACGTCGAGATCACGGCGTCGATACCGAAGACGGGAGTGGGCAAGACCGACAAGGCCGCGCTACGCGCGGCTTTCGGCATCAAGGCGCGATGAGCGCGGACGCGTTCCGCCCGCCGCGTGACTCGCTCCCTAGAGCCGATCGAGCATGCCTTGTATGAGCTTCTCCCTCGACTGAAGCTCGTCCTTGAATTGAGGGTTCTTGGCGTGGCGCATCTCCACGCGCTTGTCCTCCAGCTCCCCTAAAAGGATGATCTTGAGGAGGCTCGCCTCCTCCCCGCTCAGCTCGAGCCTCATAAACGCCTCCTTCCCCTATAGAAGTATAATCCGGCCGGAGGTTCGGCGCCTGTTGAAGGGATCTACTCGGAACGTGCCGCGGCCCGGGCCGGATGCACTATAGTCGAAGCCGTGAAAACTCTCGCAGGGAGGTCTTTATGATCAAGAAACCCGCTATCGTCGTCACGCTCGCGCTCTTCGCGGCGGCACTGTCCTTCGCGGCCTCGCCGCTCGAGAAGTACTGGGCGTCGAAGGGCAAGAGCTACCCGGCAAGCAACCTGACCGGCAAGCCGAAGGCCTGGGCTCCCGGGCAGTACGTCCTCCTGGGCGTGTCGTCCAACGGCAAGCCCCAATCGGTCTCACGCTCGCTCCTCGTCGGCAAGGAGGGGAGCGCCTGGATCATCGAGAATTGGTCGATCGACAAGGACGGCAAGGAGACGGTCGGGCAGACCTGCATCGACGGCTACGACAAGGCCATGAGCGCGGGCGACGCGTCGGGTATCGAGATCGTGTGGATGAAGACGATGGACAAGGACGGCAAGGTCACCAAGATCGAGGGCCAGCAGCTCAGCATGTTCAAGAGCATCTCGAAGTCGTCCTACGAGAGCCTCGTGACTACGACGACCGGCCTGATCGCGGGCGGGGCCGTCGCGGTCCCGGCCGGCTCCTTCGCCGGGACCGGCTACGCCAAGTCCACGGTCAAGACGATGGGCTTCTCGGTCGAGAGCGAGGTCTGGTTCAACGAGGCCGTGCCGATAAACGGCATGGTCAAGTCGAGCTCGAACAAGGGCAAGTCCGTGTCGGAGCTCCTCGACTTCGGCTTCGACGGCAAGCCGAAGATGCAGTGAGCCTTGCGGGCCGGCCGTTCCCGCTCGCGGCCGGCCCGTCCTATTGCCCCCCGCGCGACGGACCGATAGTATGGATCATCTCGAGGCGATGATGATCAAGAACTACCTGGACACCGAAATACCGACCTTCGACTGGCCCAACTTCAACTACATGCTCAGGGATATCCGCTCGCGATTCGCCCAGCGCGTCGCGTTCCGCTACCGATGCAGGGGAGCCGTGGAATTCCAGACCTGGAGCTACGAGCGGCTCGGGCGCGAGGCCGAATCCCTGGCTTCCTTCCTGTTCTCGCGCGGGCTGCGCGCGGGCGACCGCGTCGCCATCTGGTCGGAGAACCGCCCGGAATGGGGCGCCGCGTACATGGGCGCCGTCGCGGCGGGCCTCGTCGCGGTCCCGATCGACGCGCTCCTGCCCGAGGAAGAGGTCGGCCGCGTCGTGGCCAGGGCACAGGCTCGCGCCCTCGTCGCGAGCGGTCGCTTCGACGGCGGCCTCTCCGCCGTCCTGAGCGCCGCGCCGAGCGTCGGGATAGTCGTCGGCCTCGACGGCGCTCCCGGCCTCGGCGCCTCGAAGACCGTCGAGGCGTCGTCGTGGGTCCAGGCCTCGTCCTTCGCGGAAGGCCCTGGACTGCCCGCCCCCGAGACGATCGCGCCGGACGCGGACGCCTCGATCATCTTCACGTCCGGTACCACGGGCGCGCCCAAGGGCGTGGTCCTGAGCCACTCGGGCATCATCGCCAACTTCGACGCCTCGATACACTCGCTTCCTATAACGAAGGAAGACGTCTTCATGTGCGTCCTCCCGCTCCACCATACGTACCCGACCACGTGCAGCCTAGTCTCGCCGCTCGCGGTAGGCGCCGCGATCACGATGGTCGAGAAGATCGTCGGCAAGGTGGTGGTCGACGACGTGCGCGACACGGGCGGGACGGTCATGATCGCGGTCCCCCTTCTCTACGACAAGCTGGCGCAGGCGATGGTCCAGGGCATCAAAGCGAAGGGCGCGCCGGTCCGGGCTGCCGTGAGCGCGTTGCGCGCGATCTCCCGCGCGACCCTCGCGGTCGGGCTCCCGGGAGCAGGCCGCGCTCTGTTCAAGGGCGTCCGCGCGCAGACGGGACTGTCCTCGCTCCGGCTCCTCGTCGCGGGCGGCGGCCCCCTGAGCGCGGCCACGGCGGGCGTGTTCGACGAGTTCGGCTTCAACATCGTCCAGGGCTACGGTATGAGCGAGAACGGCCCCCTCATCTCGACCAACACGCCCCGCTACCACGACCACCGCTCCGCCGGCCTCGTGGTCAACCGAACGCGCGTCCGCATCGCCGGGAGCGACGCCGAGGGCGTGGGCGAGATACAGGTCACCTCGCCCTCGCTCATGAAGGGATACTGGCGCGACCCAGAGGAGACCGCGAAGGTCTTCACCGAAGACGGCTGGCTCAAGACGGGCGACCTCGGCCGCATCGACTCGAGTGGTTATATATTCATAACCGGCAGGATCAAGAGCCTCATCGTAACGGCCGGCGGCAAGAACATCTACCCGGAGGAGATCGAGGGCCTGTTCGACGGATCGCGCGTCGTGCGCGAAGCGCTTGTCCTCGGCAAGAGCCTCTCGGAATCCGAGGGCGTGCACGCCGCCGAGGAGGTGGCCGCGGTCTTCGTACCCGACCTCGAGGCGATCGCGGCCGACCGAGGGAAAGACGTAGTCGACGATGCCGCCGCGGTCCGCGAGCTCGTGAAGGAAGAGGTCGAGCGCGTGAACCGCTCGCTGCCGCCCTACAAGAAGATCAGCGAATTCCACGTCCGCAGCGAGGAGTTCGAGAAGACCTCATCGAAGAAGATCAAACGCTTCATGTACAAGACCTGGGATGCCGCCACGGGCGGCACGCGATAGCAGGCCGCCACGGGCGGCAGGTGAATATCCGCAGGGAACGCGCTACATTTCCCTCCATGGCCGTTCGCCGAACGCTGAAGGCCGCCATGGCCGCGTCGATAGCTACCCTCGCAGCCCTCATCTCCTGCGACTCAGGATCGGTGGACGCTTACGCGGGGAATACGTTCTACGTCGACCCGGTCTCGGGCAGCATGACGAACGACGGCAGCGTCGCGCGCCCGTGGAGCTCGCTGCAGGAGGTCCTGGACGGCGCCTTCGTCGAGACGACCGCCTATTCGAGCTACCCCTACTACGAGGCCGACCGCATGCGCGTCGTGAACGACGGAGCGCCAGTCAAGCCCGGCGATACCATCGTCCTCGCGGGCGGCGACTACGGCGAGCTCCATATATACGATATGTACAACCTGCGCGAGATCACGATCCGCGCCGCCGACGGCGAGATGCCTCGCTTCTCGCGCGTGCACGTCCGCGCGGCCTCGGGCTGGAGGCTCTCGGGCCTGACCATCGACATGTCATTAGCGGCGGCGCCGACGCAGGACTCTCTCCTCGCCATCGAAAGCCACGGCTGGCGCGGGCCGTGCCGCGACATCGTCGTCGAGAGCTGCTCGCTCAGCTCGGACTCAGACGCGGATCCGCGTTCCTTGACGGCCGCGCAATGGAACGCCCTCGCCTGCTCGGGAATCTCGGCGAATGGAGATCGCATAACGCTCGATGGCAACCGCCTGTCGACCGTGAACTTCGGCATCACGGTCATGGGGAACGACTGCCTCGTCCGCGGCAACGCGATCGACGGCTTCTGCGGCGACGGGATGCGCGGCCTCGGGGACGACCTCGTCTTCGAGTACAACACCGTCGAGAACTGCTACGTCGTGAACGACAACCACTGCGACGGCTTCCAGTCCTGGGCGGACATCGACACGGGCGATCCCCCCGAGCGCGTGACGCTCCGCGGCAACAGGATATTCCAGTGGACCGGCGAGCGCCCCGCGCTGTCGGAGTACCTCCAGGGAATCGGCCTCTTCGACGGCCCCTACGTGGACTGGCGCATCGAGAACAACCTCGTAGTCACCGACATGTACCATGGCATTTCGGTCTATCACGGGATCGACTGCGTCGTCGTCAACAACACCGTCGTCGACGAGCAGGCCGCCCCTTCGTACTACGACGACGACGGGACGCCGCATTACATGGCTCCGTGGATCATGGTGACGGACGACAAAGACGGGACGGCGAGCTCGGGATGCGTCGTTCGCAACAATGTCGCGCCCTCGGTCACGGCGGGCTCGGGATGCGCGGCAGACCACAACTACGAGGCGGCGATCGGCGAGTACGCGTCCCTCTTCGTCTCGCCGGACGACCTCGACTTCCGGCTCCTTCCGGGCACGGCCCTCGTCGACTCGGGCTACTACGCCCTGGCCCCGGCATTCGACGTCGAAGGGAAGCTGCGGCCGCGCGGCGGCGGCTACGACCTCGGCGCCTTCGAGCGCTGACCGCCGCGTCCCCGACGGGCGGCGCGCGATAGGCGCCATCGCTCAGCGCGGCGCCGTCGCTCGACCTACTTGAAGTAGATGCAGATCCCGACGAGGCCGGAATTGCCGAGCCGGGTCTCGAAGAGGCGCTCGACGTCCTCATCGTTCTTCGTGACGGTCCCCGCGGCCGATACGACCTCAGAGGGGAACACGAAATCGAAGGCCAGCTCGTAGTCGAGGAAGAGCGACAGGTTATCAAGGATCCGGAACTCGACGCCGACCAGAGGCCCGAATCCGAGCGTACTCTCGATCGTCTTGGTCCAGTCGTCGTCATCGACTACGGTCTTCTCTTCGAGGCGCGAGTACTCCGCGAAGGCGCCGACATGGAGCCTGGCGATGCCGCCGGTCAGCCGGTATCCGCCCATGAGGCTCAGCCCCCAGCCGAACTCCTGCGGATCGGCGCCCCGATCGTCGAAGAGGAAATGCGCTCCGGCGCGGCCGAGGAGCTTCCCGTACGAGACCTGCGCGCCGATGCCGCCCTCGTAGGCCTCAGCGGAGATCGGTATGGCGCTCGCGCAGAAGACGAGGCCTATCCTGAGTCCGGGATCATCGGCGCCCGATTCTTTCGGCGCGGCCGAGACGGACGCGGCGGCGAGCATGACGGCTAAAACGGCGAGCGTTCGACATCTCATGATCGCGTCAGTCTACCACGCCTCGCCGTCTCATTTCTTGATCTCGACGAGCTCGCTCACCATGGTCGGCGTCCCTGGCCCCTGGTTGCCCTCGTAGCGGAGGAACATCCCATCCTCGCCTATCAGGATATGCCCGCTCCACAAGGCGGACATGACGCCCGTGAGGCTGATCTTGACCTTGATGGCGAGCTTGCCCTTGAAGCTGTCCGTCCCCTCGCGGCGCAGCTCCATGACCGCGGACTTCTCGGGCTTGGCGACGTCTATCATGGGGAAGCGCAATGCCGAGAGGCCGCCCTTCGCCAGGGCGCGGAGCGCGAATGTAAAGCCCGAGCCGTAGAACCCAAGCCCCTTGAGCTCGTATCGACCCGAGACGGGCTTCCCCCGCCACGTCCCGCTGATGTCGACGACTTTCCCGTCGCTCGACATGCGGACATCGCCGTCCTTCGTCCTGAGGTCGGTCGAGGCCACGGTCCCGTCGGCGGCGAGCAGGGCCTCGACGCTCCCGTCCTCGGCCTCCTCCCTTATCCGAAGGAAGGCGCCCTCGGCCTCCTCCCGGTAGATTGAGGACCGCAACTTGGTCTCGCCCTTGATGGTAGTGCTCACGACCCTGGTCTCCGCGGCGAGTGTTCCCGCGCAAATCAGGGCCGAGGCGATGGCGATCGCTGTCGCGCGCATCTCGGCTCCCGCGTTCGAGGATGAGTATAGAACAACCGGGGAAGCCCGAGGTGTCAGCGCTCCCCTACTGGATGACCGCGAAGTCCGAGAGCCAGACTTCCTCGACCTTGCCGAGCGAGAGACGCGCGTTGAATGCGTCGCGCAACGCGGCCTTGAGGCCGGCCTCGTAGGCCGGGCCGAGGCGCTCGGCGGTCCTCGACCCGAGGCAGGACAGGGCGGCCGCCCGCAGCACGGGCGCCTTCCTCTTGAGCTCCTCAGAGAAGGGAACGTCGGTCGAGTCGTAGGGGAAGGCGACGGTCGCGACGACGACGGCCGGCTTCGGGTCCGCGCTCTTGGCCCGGATGGTGCCGATGTCCGTGAAGGCGGCCCTCTCCCGCGCCTCGGCCGCGACCAGGGCGGTCGACGACTCGCGCGCGAGCTTGCGCTGCCTCGTGCCGGTCGCGAGACCGACGGCAGTCCCGACGACTATCGCCAGGGCGAGGAGGACGGCCGCCGCCGCGAGGACGCGCACGGCGATGCCCGAGCCGGCCGCTCGGCCCGCGACCGCGGGTCCAGGGCCGCCGCTCGGCGCCGTCCCGTATTCGTCGTACTCATCTGTCCGCGCGTCGCGCCGCATGATTCGAATCCTATCTCGGTTTCGCCCGCGCCCGCAAGCAGAGGCGGGCCGGCCGCTCGCGCGCGGCTTCGCAGCAGCGGGACCGCTCGATCCGACGGCGTAGCGCCCCCCGTGAGGAAATCGCGAGGCGTTTCTATAAGTAATTACAACACCGATATTTACATGCTCTCCATCATTGCGCTCCCCGAGAAGCAGGACTACAATCCGAAGCGTACGAGGAGATCGAGGATGGAACTGCCCTTCGCTGAGCCCTACCGCGCCAAGACCGTGGAGACGATACGCCGCACGACGCGCGAGGAACGCGAGCGCGCCCTGGAGCGAGCCTCGTATAACCTCTTCAACATCAAGGCCGAGGATGTCTTCGTGGACCTCCTCACCGACTCGGGCACGGGGGCGATGTCGAGCGCGCAATGGGCCGAGATGATGCTCGGCGACGAGAGCTACGCCGGCGCCTCCTCCTATTACAAGCTCGCCGATTCCGTGCGGGAGATCCTCGGCTTCGAGCGCTTCCTGCCGACCCACCAGGGCCGCGCCGCCGAGAACGTGCTCTTCTCGACACTCATCGGCGTGGGCGCCGCGGGCGTGGGCAAGATAGTGCCGGGCAACGCGCACTTCGACACGACGAAGGGCCACATCGAGGCGAGGGGCGCGAGCGCCGTCGACTGCACGATCGACGAGGCCTTCGATCCGGACTCGGACTTCCCCTTCAAGGGCAACGTCGACTTGGGCAAGCTGAAGGCCGCGCTGGGCTCGAAGCCGAGAGACATGATCCCGCTCTGCATCGTCACGACGACGTGCAACACGGCCGGCGGCCAGCCCGTCTCGATGGCCAACCTCCGCGCGGTATCCGAGCTCTGCCGCTCGCGGGGAGTGCCCCTCTTCATCGACGCCGCGCGCTTCGCGGAGAACGCCTGGTTCATCAAGCAGAGGGAGGAGGGCTACGCCGGAAAGACGGCGCGCGAGATAGCGCTCCAGATGCTTTCCTACGCCGACGGCTGCACGATGTCGAGCAAGAAGGACGGCCTCGTCAACATCGGCGGCCTCCTCTGCTTCAGGGACGAGGAGCTCATGCGAAGGGCGATGCCCTACAACATCATGTACGAGGGCTTCAACACCTATGGCGGCATGGCCGGCCGCGACATGGGCGCCCTCTCGGTCGGCCTGCGCGAGGCGACCGAGCCCGAGTACCTCGAGTCGCGGATCCGCCAGGTGGCGCTCCTGGGCCGCGCCCTCGAGGGACGCGGCGTCCGCGTGGTCAGGCCCTACGGCGGCCACGCCATCTTCGTGGACGCCCTGCGAGCCCTTCCGCGCGTCCCGCGCGAGGAGTTCCCGGCCCAGACCCTGGCGATCGAGGTCTACCGTGAAGGGGGCGTCCGCGGCGTCGAGATCGGCGCGATCCTGGCCGACCGCGATCCCGTCACGCGCGAGAACCGCTATCCCCGCCTCGAGCTCTTAAGGCTCGCCGTGCCCCGGAGGACCTACACGGACAACCACATGGAGTACGTCGCCGCTGTCCTCGGGGCCGCGGCCGAGCGAGGAGATCGTATAACGCGCGGCTATCGGATCGTCAGGGAAGCTCCCATCATGCGCCACTTCACCGTGGAGCTGGAGCCGGCCGCGGGGAGCGCCGCGCGTTGACTGAGAGGAAGGGCATATAGGGGTCGCCTTTGGCGACCTGCGTATAACGCGCGGCTATCGGATCGTCAGGGAAGCTCCCATCATGCGCCACTTCACCGTGGAGCTGGAGCCGGCCGCGGGGAGCGCCGCGCGTTGACTCACAGATAGCCGTCGATCTTACCCATGAGCTCGTCGTAGTCGCTGAAGGCGAAATCCGCGCGGGTCGCCGCGTCCTCGTCCCGATGCCTCTTGATGCTCCTCATACCGGCGTTCATCGCGCCGGCGACGTCGAGCTCCTCGCTGTCCCCGATGAAGACGCAGTCGCGCGGCTCCACGCCCAGCATGCCCGCGATCGCGACGAAGGCCTCTCTGCTCGGCTTCCAATACCCGATCTCGTTCGCGATGCCGATCGCGTCGAAGTAGGGTTCCAGCCCCGACGCGGAAATCCTCTTCCTCTGGTAGTCGGAGTCTATCGAATTCGTCAGGAGTCCGACCTTGGCTTTCGGAGAGATATAGTCGAGGAATCGCGTAACGCCTTCGTACGAACGGACTACGTTCAGGTAGATCTTCAGGTATTCCTCGAGGTACGAGCCGTCGTACCTGACGCCGTACCCGCCGACGAGCTGCGCCATCCTCGCTTCCAGGACGTCGCCCTTCATCGCCGAGGGATCCGCGTACAGCCTCCGAATGATGACCTTCGAGTGCTGGTAGAATGCCTCCTCGTCCTCGCGTATGCCGGCCAGCGCGCGCACGCGCTCGATGGCGAGGGCGTCTCCGTATCGGTAGTCGACCAGCGTTGAATCGAAGTCGAAGAGGACAGCCTTCATCATGCGCGGCATACTATCATCCGCATGCCGCGCGCGCGAGCCGGCCGCGCCGAGGCCCCGCCATTGCCGCCGCGGCGCCGCCGTACTAGACTCCCGCGCATGAACAGGACCGAGCGGCTCGCAGCGATCCTCGTGCGGCTCCAGGCGAGGAGCCTGGTCAGGGCGCGCGACCTGGCGGCCGAGTTCGAGGTCGGCGTCAGGACCATCTACCGCGACATGGAGGCCCTGGCCGAGTCGGGCGTTCCGCTCCGCGCCGAGGCGGGCGTCGGCTACGCCCTCGAGCGGGGATGGAGGCTGCCACCGCTCGCGTTGACCGAGGAGGAGGCCGCGGCCCTCCTCCTCGCCTGCAGGATCGCAGGTCCTGGCGAGGACGGCCGGACCGCCGGCGCGATGGGATCGGCCCTGGCCAAGATACGGGCCGTGCTCGACGGTCGCGGCCGCGACTACGTGGAGAGGCTCGACGACAATGTCGCGTCCTTCGCGTCCGGCCTGCCCAGGCCCGAAGACTCGCCCAAGGGCGGCGAAGTCCTGGCGACGCTCCGCGACGCGCTCGCCCGGGGACTCGTCGCGCGGATCGAATACCGCTCCGCCACGGGCGACGCGACCGAGCGGCTCGTCGAGCCCTGCGCCCTCTATCGGGAGCCGAAAGGCTGGAGGCTACTCGCCTGGTGCCGCATGCGCGGCGACTACCGCCAGTTCTTCGCGTCGCGGATCGTCGCGGCTCAGACGACCGACGAGACCTTCGACCGCTCGCGTCATCCGCGGACCGAGGAGCTCCTCGTCCGCATGGGCGAGACGACGCCGACTTTCGAGGCGCGCATCCGCTGTCCCGAGCGATCGGCCCGCGCCTTCGAGGAAGCCGCCTACGCGGTCCGCGATCGCTCGGTCGCCGACGGCCTCGCGGACTTGACTCTCGTCGTGGGCGACGCCGACTGGTACGCGCGCGCGACACTTTCCGCGGCCGCGTCGATCGAGTCGGTCGAGCCGCCGGCCCTCTCCGAGGCGTACCGGCGATGCGCCTCGGAGATCCTCGAGCGAATTCGATAAAGCTGCTGACATACCGTTGACGCGCGCTCATCGTAGCCTCCGCCTCGACACAGGAGGCCACGATGGACAACGCGATAGCCCGGGAAAAAGTCGAGCGCCACTTCGAGGCGATCATGAGGATCGGGGAGCGCCCCGTGGGATCGCGCGGCGGCGCGCGGGCCGAGGCCTACGTCGAGTCGATACTGCGCGGAGCGGGATACGAGGTATCACGGGCCGAGTACGGCTGCGCCGACTGGAAGCTCGGCGACTGCTCCCTCCGCTCGGGCGGCTCCGCGCTGCTTGCGACGGCGAATCCCTTCAGCCCCTCGGTCCGGGCGGAGGGCGAGGCCATGCTCGCCTCGAGCCTCGACGAGCTTCGGGCCGCGCGGATCGAGGGCCGCATCCTGGTCCTTGGCCCCGAGCTCTGCGGCTTCCCGATCATGCCCAAGGCCTTTGACTACTACAATCCCGAGGAACATCGCGCTCTCGTGGCCCTCCTCGAAGCCGGGAAGCCCGCGGCGGTCGTCGCGATCTCGCCCCACGCCGAGGGTATCTGGCCCGTCCTCGCCGACCCGGACCTCGCGCTTTCTTCCGTCACGGTCCCGTCCGGCGCCGCGCCGCTCGTCGGAGCCGGATCGAGACTCGAGCTCCTGATCGAGGCGACGACCCGCCCGTCGCGCGGCGCCACGGTAAGCGGCGTCCTGCGGCGCGGCGCGGAAGGAGCGAAAAGGCGGCTCCTCTGCGCCCACCTCGACACGAAGCACTATACGCCCGGGGCCCTCGACAACGGAGGCTGCGTCGCCGCGCTGCTCGCGGCGGCAGAGCTGACGGCGGCCCGCGGCGCCTCGACCCGCGCGGCGCGCGATGGGGCGCCGGACCTCGAAGTCGTATTCTTCATGGGCGAGGAGTGCAACGCCTACGGCGAGAAGGCTTGGCTCGCCGCGCGCGGCGGAACGGTCGCGGACATCTCCTTCGCGATGAACTGCGACGGCGCAGGAGGCACCGAGGGTGCCGGAGGCGCAGGCGGGTCGACCGCCCTCTCCTTCTTCAACTTCCCGGACGAGGCCAAGGCGACGGTCATGGCCGTCGCAGCCCGCGTGGGCCGCTTCTCGGAGATGACCCCCTGGTACGAGAGCGACCACTACCTGTTCTGGCCCGCCGGCATTCCGACCATCGCCGCGACGAGTTCCGACCCCCACCGCTTCGACCGGCTCATCCACACGCCGGCCGACCTGCCCGCGCTCGTGGATCTCGATCTCCTGGCCGAGCTTGCGGAACTGGCAACCTACCTCGTACTGGAAAAGGACCGTGCGTAAGGGACAAAAGTATACACTGCAATCCCGAGCGCGCAAGGGTCATTCAGCCCCTCGTACTTGAAACTTCCCGCCTTTTCCACTAGAGTGCGGCTAGAGACGGCTTTTTTCATAGAAACGACGAAAAACCGCAGAACTTTCAATGAGGGTAGCGGCCCTCGACCCCCGAAAGCGGAAAAGGAAGAGGTTGGAGATCGACATGGCTATCGACATACGTAAGATGCGGAATATCGGCATCAGCGCACACATCGATTCAGGCAAGACGACCCTGTCCGAGCGCATCCTTTTCTATTGCCAGAAGATCCACGCGATCCACGAGGTCCACGGCAAGGACGGCGTCGGAGCGACGATGGACTCGATGGACCTCGAGCGAGAGAGGGGCATCACCATCCAGTCGGCGGCGACTAACGTCACCTGGAAGGACATCACGATCAACCTGATCGACACCCCCGGTCACGTCGATTTCACGATCGAGGTCGAGCGCTCGCTGCGCGTCCTCGACGGGGCGATCCTCGTGCTCTGCTCGGTCGCGGGCGTCCAGTCGCAGTCGATCACGGTCGACCGCCAGCTCAAGCGCTACCACGTGCCCAGCCTCGCCTTCATCAACAAGTGCGACCGCACCGGCGCCAACCCCTTCAAGGTCAAGGCGCAGCTGGCGGAGAAGCTCGGCCTCAACCCCGTCTTCATGACCATCCCCATCGGATTAGAGGACAAGCTCGAGGGCGTGATCGACCTCCTCGAGATGAAGGCCGTCTACTTCGACGGCGACGGCGGCGTCGACCTGCGCTACGCCGAGATCCCCGCCCACCTCAAGGCCGACGCCGAGAAGTATCGCGAGGAGCTTATCGAGACCTCGTCGATGTTCGACGACGAGCTCATGGAGGCCGCGCTCGAAGGCGCGGCCACCAGCGAGCAGATCATCCGAGCCCTGCGCAAGGGCTGCATCGCCGAGCAGGTCGTCCCCGTGTTCGTGGGCTCGGCCTACAAGAACAAGGGCGTCCAGCTCCTCCTCGACGGCGTCGAGCGCTACCTCCCCGACCCGACCGAGGTCAAGAACGTGGCCCTCGACTTGGACCAGGGCGAGAAGGAGATCGAGCTCAAGGCCGACCCCAACGAGAAGACCGTGGCCCTGGGCTTCAAGCTCGAGGACGGGCAGTACGGTCAGCTCACCTACGTCCGCGTCTACCAGGGCGACATCAAGAAGGGCACCGAGCTCTACAACACGCGCTCGCGCAAGAAGTTCAAGGTAGGGCGGCTCGTGCGAATGCACGCCAATAACATGGAAGACATCAACGAGGGCTACAACGGGGACATCGTGGCCCTCTTCGGCGTGGACTGCGCCTCGGGCGACACCTTCTGCCACCCGGACCTCAACTACGCCATGACCTCGATGTTCGTGCCCGAGCCCGTCATCTCCCTCGCCATCGAGCCCGTCGACAAGAAGTCCGCCGACCAGATGGCCAAGGCCCTCAACAGGTTCACGAAGGAGGACCCGACCTTCCAGACCTTCGTCGACCCCGAGTCCAACCAGACCATCGTCAAGGGCATGGGCGAGCTCCACCTCGAGGTCTATATCGAGCGCATGAAGCGCGAGTACAAGTGCGAGGTCACCACGGGCATGCCCCAGGTCGCCTACCGCGAGGCCATCACGCAGCGCGCCGACTTCAGCTACACGCACAAGAAGCAGACGGGCGGCTCGGGCCAGTACGGCAAGATCGCCGGCTGGATCGAGCCCTGCGCGGAGAAGAACTACGAGTTCGTCGACGCGATCAAGGGCGGAGCGATCCCGAAGGAGTTCATCCCGAGCTGCGACAAGGGCTTCAAGGAAGCGATCAAGAAGGGCAGCCTCCTCGGCTTCCCCATCGTCAACACCAAGGTCACCATCAACGACGGCCAGTCCCACCCCGTCGACTCCTCCGACATCGCGTTCCAGCTCGCGGCGATCGGCGGCTTCCGCGAGGCCTACGAGAAAGCCAAGCCCGTCATCCTCGAGCCCATCATGAAGGTCGCGATCGAGGGCCCGACCGAGTTCCAGGGCAACTTCTTCGCCTCGATCAACCAGAGGCGCGGCATGATCGTCTCCTCCAGCGAGGAAGGGACCTTCTGCAAGGTCGAGGCCGAGGTTCCGCTGTCGGAGATGTTCGGCTTCTCCACCGTGATCCGCTCCCTCTCGCAGGGCAAGGCCGAGTTCACGATGGAGTTCCTCAAGTACGGCAAGGTTCCGACGAACGTCTCCGAGCAGCTCCGCAAGGAGTACCTGGAAAAGAAGCGCGCCGAGCAGGGCCGCTAGCGGGGCGCTGACGTTTTTGCCCGGTCGGGCGTTTTGGGGTTATACTGATCGCTGACGAGAAAAAGTCGTTCGACTTTTTATCACTCCCGGAGAAGGAGTCCCGTATGCTGAAAGAGGAGCTCATCGCCAAGAGTCCGGTCCGCCTCCTCGAGAAGTCCATCGAGGGCGGCCTGAAGAAAGGCAATATCGGCGTCATCGCCAGCCGGAAGGGCATCGGCAAGACATCGGTACTGGTACAGCTGGCGCTCGACAAGCTCCTCCAAGGCGAGAAGGTCATCCACGTCTCCTTCAGCGCCCACACCAACTACGTCATCTCCTGGTACGAGAACATCTTTTCCGAGCTCGCGAAGAGGAAGAACCTCGAGCACCTGGGCGAGGCCAAGGACGAGATAGTCCAGAACCGCGTCATCATGAACTTCGCCCAGGAGGGGATCGGCATCGATCAGATACTGCGTTCCCTCAAGGCCATGATCGAGGACGGCGGCTTCAAGGCGAGCACCCTCATCGTCGACGGCTACGACTTCACGCGGCCCACGAGCGACCGGCTCGCGAAGGTGAAGTCCTTCGCGCAGGAGATGAGCCTGGAGGTCTGGTACTCCGCGACCATGATCGGCGAGGAGCCGCTGGTCGACAAGAACGACGTACCCCTCATCCTCCGCGAGTACCTTCCCTCGATCTCGGTCCTCATCCTCCTCGAGCCCAAGGCCGAGTACATCCACTTCACCGTAGTAAAAGATCATGACCGGATGAATCCGCAGGACCTGAAGCTGAAGCTTGATGCTAAGACACTGTTGATTGCCGAAACCTGATCCGGATACAGACCTCGGGCCTCGAAGGCCACGACACGAGCTGATCGACGGGGCGTTTCCGAAAGGAGCGCCCCGCTTTTTTTCGGCCTTCGCGAGCCCAGGCCTCTTGACGTATTACTTCGATATGGTAATATTCGAACCCGTAATACCGAAAGGAGGGCGCATGGACGCGTACTGCGCGATCGGGGCGCGGAGGACGATCAGGCAGTTCAAACGGGACGAGGTCGACGGCGGGCAGCTCCGCAGGATCCTCGAGGCGGGTGTCGCCGCCCCCTCGAACGACCACATGAGGAGCTGGGACTTCGTCGTGGTCTCGTCCATGGAGAAGAGGGTCGAGCTCCTCGACAAGATCGGCGCGGCCTGGAGCGAGAGCCGGATAGCCCAGTGGCTCGACGGCTGGGCGAACGACGATAGACAGAGGGACGTCTACTTCGACGCGGTCCCGATCCAGCGGAAGATGTTGCTCGAGGCGCCCGCGCTCGTCGTTCCCGTCTACGAAGAGCACAGGGACTTGCTGAAGCCCTCGAGCCTGTCGTCGCTCAACGCCTTCGCCTCGATCTGGTGCTGCATCGAGAACATCCTGATAGCGGCGGCGGCCGAAGGCCTGGCCCACACGCTGCGCATTCCCTTCGAGGCCGAGCGCCCGCACATCAAGAAGGTCCTCGCCCTGCCGGAAGGCAGGGAAGTCCCGTGCTACCTCGGCCTGGGATATCCCGAGGATGGCGCGCGCTACCACGCGCCTATCCCGCGCCCGATCGAGTCGCGCATCCACGCGGACGCGTGGTAGGAGGAGAATCATGGGAAAGAAGGAATTCGAGGCCCTCGCCCTGGACATCATGCGGCGAGCGGACGCGCTCGTCCTCGCGACGACGGGCGCCGATCCTTATCCGCACATGCGCGCGCTCTTCAACCTGCGGAACGTCGTCCGGTTCCCGACCCTCGACGCGTTCCACGAGGGCAAGGGCCTCTCCGTGTTCCTGAGCACCAACACGTCGTCGGTCAAGGTCGGCGAGATCGGCGGCTCGCCCTGGGTCAGCGTCTATTTCACGCTCCCGTCCGAGATCAAGGGACTCTGCCTTTCGGGCAGGGCGGTCGCCGATCAGGCCGCGCGATCCGCGCTGTGGCTCGACGGCTGGGAGATCTATTATCCGAAGGGCCGCGACGATCCGGACTACACCATACTGCGCATCGACCCGGTACGGGCGCGCGGCTGGGATTCGATGGGCCCCATCGATATCGAACTGTGAGCGGGGCTCGGAAGCAGGCGCCGCGAGACACAGCGTCGCATAACGCGCCGTCGCAGGGCGGCTACCTCCTCGCCAAGGTCCAGCAGGTCTCGAGCCGGGTGTTCAATCGCCTGCTCAAGGATGCCGGGGGCGCCGACATCAACTCGGCCCAGGGACGCATCCTCTTCGCGCTCTGGGAGAAGGGCGGCATGAGCATCTCCGCCCTGGCCAAGGAGACGGCTCTCGAGCCCTCGACGCTGACGAGCATGCTCGACAGGCTCGAGGCGGCCGGACTGCTGAGGCGGTCACCCTCGGCGGAGGACAGGAGGGCCTACGTCGTGGAATGCACGGACGCGGGGCGCGCCATGGAGTCGCGTTATGCGGCGCTATCCAAGAGAATGACCGAACTTTTCTACGGCGAGATGAGCGAGGCCGAGATCGCCGCCTTCGAGGGGAGCCTCGGCGCGATCCTCGCGAACCTCGAGAGGGCCGAGGCCGAGCTCAAAGGCTGAGGCGCGGCCCGTCAATCCTCGAGGTAGAGGATGATCGATCCGGGACCGGCCAGTCTCGAGGCCGGGAGGGCCGGGTCCTCGTCGGCCAACCGGCCGACGGCGCCGAGCTTGCCGGGGCCGCGCGCCAGGAAGACCCGGCGGGTCGAGCGCGAGAGAGCCTCGAAGGTGAGCGTCATTCGGAGCGCGGGCTCGAGGGGCGAGATCGCCACCGCGGCGAGGCCGCGCGGGGACGAGCGCGCGGCGCTCCCCTCGCCGTTCCAGGGAAAAAGGCTCGCCGTGTGCCCGTCGGCGCCGAGCCCGAGGATGGCCAGGTCGAAGGCCGGCGGCGCGCCAAGGGACGCGGCGAGCTCGGCCTCATAGGCGCCCGCGGACTCCTCGGCCTCGGCCTCGGTCTGCGCGTCGGGCCAGGGCCTGAGCCTCGGATACGGCTCCCAGGAGCAGTCCTCGAAGGCCCTCTCGATCATGCCCCCGTTTCGGGCCGGATCCGAGCGCGGCACGGCGCGTTCGTCGCACAGCCAGAGCTCGGCGTCGAGCCCCGAGAGCCTCTCGGACGCCAACGCGCGATAGACTGGCTCGGGAGTCGCGCCTCCGGCGAGGCAGAGGGCGAGGCGGGTACGTCCCGAGGACCGGGCGAGGCGAGCGGCCTCCCGGAGCTCGCCGATCGCGGCGCCGATCCAGGACGCCGCGTCCGCGAAGCGATAGAGGAGCATGCGATCAGTATAGACCGGCCGGCCGGCGAGCGCCACGCGTCGGGCGGCTACAGGCCCCAGGCCTCGGGCCCGTCGCCCGCCGGGCCGGAGCTCCCGGCGGCGTAGGGCTCGGGGGGCGGGCCACCTTCCCAGGCCGCCTCGAGCGCGTCGATGATTCGCCAGGACTCCTCGGCCTCGTCCGCGCGGATGAAGAGGGTCGAGTCGCCCGAGAGGGCGTCGGCAAGGAGCCGCTCGTAGGCCTCGGGGAAATAGGCGTCGTTGGCCTCGCGATAGGCGAAGCGCAGCTCGCTCGAGCCCAGGCGCGCCGCCCCGGGGACCTTCGCGTTGAAGCGCAGCGCCATGCCCTCGTCCGGCTGGATCCGTATCGCGAGCGCGTTAGGCGAAAGCGCGTCTCCGCAATAGTCCGAGAAGAGGGTCGCGGGCGGCCTGCGGAATCGTACGCGTATCTCGCTGGACTGCCGGTCGAGGGCCTTGCCCGTCCGCAGCGTGAAGGGCACGCCCGCGAAGCGCCAGTCGTCGACCTCGAGCCGTAACGAGACGTAGGTCTCGGTGGACGATCCGGGCGCGACCTTGGGCTCGTCGCGGTAGGCGGCGCAGGGAGAGCCGTCCGCGAGGACGCCGGCGGCGTACTGGCCGCGGCGCGATCGCCCCAGGAGCTCCTCGCGCGGATAGTCGCGTATCGACCGGAGGACCTTCACCTTCTCGTCGCGGACCGACTCGGCGTCGAGGGAGGCCGGAGGCTCCATGGCGGTCAGGCAGAGAAGTTGGACGAGGTGGTTCTGCAGCATGTCGCGGGCCGCGCCAGCCTTGTCGTAGTAGCCGCCCCTCGCGCCGATGCCGCCGGTCTCGAGGACGTCGATCTCGATCGACTGGACGTGGCTCGAGTTCCAGAGCGGCTCGAAGATCGAGTTGGCGAAGCGGAAGTACAGAAGGTTCTGGACCGTCTCCTTGCCGAGGTAGTGGTCTATCCTGAAGATGTCGCGCTCGTCGAAGCGCTCTTGGAGCGCGCGGTTGAGCGCTCGGGCGCTCGACCGGTCGCGTCCGAAGGGCTTCTCCACGACCAGGCGGCGGAAGCCCGGGGGACTCGGACGAACCCCGCCGCCCTTCATCGCCCCGCCGAGCCCCGCCGCGCCGAGGTTGCGCGCGACGACCTCGAACTGGTCTGGCGCTACGGCGAGGTAGAAGAGCGCGTTGTCGGGCATGAGCGGCGCGCTCAGGAGCGAGGCCAGGCGCTCGTAGGCCGCACCGTCGTCCAGGTCGCCGCGAAGGTACGTTATGCGACGCTCAAGCCAGTCCCAGGCGTCATCGTCGACGGGCCGAGTATGGGAGTATCGCTCGCAGGCCTCCCTCAGCGAGGCGCGGAACTCGCCTTCTCCCTGCTCGCGCCTCGCGAAGCCGACGATCCTGGTCCCTTCGGGAAGGAGGCCCGACAGGCGGAGGTTGTACAGGGCCGGGACGATCTTCCGGCGGGCGAGGTCGCCCGTCGCGCCGAATATGACTATGGAGGCGGCCTCGGGCGAGAGCTCGGCCCCGCCGAGGTCGCAATACGACGTGGCGCCCGGAGCGCTCGCCATGTCAGGGCCTCCGCTCCGGCGGATACCAGTGGAACCACTGCTCCTCGGCGCCGTTGATGATCTTGCGGGGATGAGGCGCGGAGCGGCCGAACCAGTCGCCGAAGTCGGGCGCGTTCGTGACGAAGCCCAGGCCCCAGCCCGAGAAGCGCTCGGCCGCCTGGCCCATGCGGCGGTACAGCGCCCGGGCCTCGTCCACGGAGCCGAGGCGTTCGCCGTAAGGCGGGTTGCTTATCAGGCTGCCCTTCTCGTAGGCAGGGCGGGCCTCCTCGGCCGCGGCGACCGACAGCTCGATGCCGGCCGCGACCCCCGCCCTCGCGGCGTTGGCGCGCGCGGCCTCGACGGCGTCCGGATCCGCGTCGCTCGCCGCCACGCGGAACTCGGCGTCGCGGCGGACGCGGGCCTTCGCGGCCTCGACCTCGTCCGCGGCCTTCCGGGCGCCCGTGCCCGAAAGAGCGAATGGCATGTCCTCGAAGCCGAAGGATCGGCCCAGGCCCGGCGCCCGGTCCATCGCCATGAAGGCGGCCTCGATAGCGATCGTGCCCGAGCCGCAGAAGGGGTCCAGGAGCGGAAGACGCCGGTTCCAGCCCGAGAGGAAGAGGACGCCGGCCGCGATCGTCTCTTTCAGGGGGGCCTTCCCGACCGCGAGCCGGTAGCCCCGCTTGTGCAGGGCCTCGCCCGAGGCGTCGAGGCCGAGGACGCAGTAGTCCGAGTCGATATAGACGCGCAGCCCCCTCGCCTTCCCGGTCTCGGGCAGCCTCGAGAGCTTGTACGCCGCGCCGAGCCGCTCGTAGACCGCCTTGTGCGCGACGGATTGGATCGATGTCTGCGCCGAGAGGCGGGAGCGCCTCGTCCTGACCCGCTCGACGACGAGCCGGTCCTCGCGTCGGAAGTAGAGCTCCCAGGGGATGGCGCGGACCGACTCGAAGAGCTCGTCGAAGTCGGCCGCGCGGAATCGCCCCGCCTCGATGAGGACGCGCTCGGCGGTCCGGAGGCAAAGGTTCGCGCGCATGAGCGAGGCCGCGGCGCCGCCGTCGCTTGAAGCGCCGCCGTCGTTCAAGGCGACGAGCCCGAAGCGCACGCGCCCCGCCTCGCGGCCCTCCACCGGGAGACCGATGCGCTCGATCTCGGACTGGCATACTTTCTCGAGCCCGATGGCGCACAGGGCCACTGCGAATTTTGGAGCTTCCACGAGGTCAAGTATGTATAAAACAGCCTCTGGACAACAAGGAGCGGCCACGGCCCGCGACGCCCCGGGCGGCCCGCGACGCAGCCCAACTCCTTGACAATTTCTTACCCGCCCGGCTAATATGCACCTCGCCTCGATTCGGAAGGCTCCGGATCGATATTCGGGGGTGTAGCTCAGTTGGCTAGAGCGCTTGAATGGCATTCAAGAGGTCGCCGGTTCAATTCCGGCCACCTCCACGAATAAGAACGGTCGCCTGAGCGGGCGGCCGTTTTTATTTATAGCGGCCGCGAGGCGGTCGGAATTGAAGGCGGCAGGACGAGAATCGCGATCTAGTGAGCGATTCGAGACCTGCCGAGCGCGATCCGATCTGCGCCCGATCATATGAACGAAGTCTAGCGAAGCGTTAGGACGTAGATCGGTCGAGCGAGCACGGATGCGCGCGAGCTCCGCAACGCCCGCCCCCCGTTGCCTCATAAATAAAACACGACGAGCGGAAGGATATGCCTCAGAAGTAATTCACGACGAGGGAGGAGCCGAAGGCTCGCTCCTGTGGAAGACTTTATAGGGCAGGCGGGGGTTTGT